>Ga0079224_100013811_pt1 | contig 11265 bp, 11 predicted proteins | sample Stecom2015_FD_80414 | JGI IMG/M metagenome (GOLD analysis project Ga0079224, IMG submission 80414) | Agricultural soil microbial communities from Utah to study Nitrogen management - Steer compost 2015 | ecosystem: Environmental > Terrestrial > Soil > Agricultural land | place: USA: Utah...
GCGATGGCTTTGCCGTATTGTACGCCGGGTTGGGCAGAGGGGATTTCATTTTGTTGGGCCGTCGATGTTGCGAGGAAACAACATAGGGCGACAAAGGTCAATGCTATTTTCTTCATAACCACTTTTTCAATATGCAAACTTAGCTATTTCATCGGTCGCTATCCATACTACATTAACGGCGAATAAACGAAAATTGGCCTCCGGCGCCGAGCTTCATCACAATGGATGCCACGCCACGCCGTGTATCGTCTTGACCATAAGTAACCACGTAATCGACGCCGTCAGCAACAGATTGGTCAATTTCGCCGAAGTTAGTAGGTGCAGGATGGCCGCTGATGTTGGCCGAGGTGGAAACGATAGGCTTGCGGAACCGCTGGAGCAGTGGTGAGCAAAAAGGGTGCTTAACGATACGGATGCCGATACTGCCATCTGGGGCAAGTAAATTTGGCGGCAGGTTCTTCGCGCCGGAGTAGACAATGGTAAGCGGCCGTTCCGTGTATTCGATAAGCTGGTAGGCAACGTCGGGCACTTCCGTTACATAACTCTGGAGCTTATGGTCGCTGTCGAGCAAGACGATCAGGCTCTTAGCTTGGTCGCGTCCCTTGAGCCGGAACACGCGTTCTACTGCCTCCGGATTGGTGGCGTCGCAGCCGATACCCCATATCGTATCCGTTGGATACAAGATAAGCCCGCCATTCCGTAGGGTTTCGAGGGCCTGGTTGATGTCTGTCTGTTTAACGTCGTTGTGCATAGTCTCGCCGGCAGCCGCTACACGGCGACGTTATGTTCACGTAGTGCATCGTTGAGCGATGTCTTTTTGTCGGTCGACTCCTTGCGCTTTCCGATAATCAGTGCGCAGGGAACCTGATACGCTCCGGCGGTGAATGTTTTGGTATAGGAACCGGGGATAACCACCGACCTTGCAGGTACCACGCCTTTGTATTCGACCGGTTCCGTGCCACTGACATCGATGATTTTCGTCGATGCGGTGAGCACCACATTGGCACCCAATACGGCTTCCGATTCAACGTGGACGCCCTCCACCACAATGGCCCGGGAGCCGACGAAGACATTGTCTTCGATGATGACGGGAGCAGCCTGAACGGGCTCCAGCACGCCGCCGATACCTACGCCACCACTGAGATGGACGTGCTTGCCGATCTGTGCACAAGACCCTACGGTGGCCCAAGTATCGACCATGGTGCCCTCATCTACATAGGCCCCGATATTGATGTACGACGGCATCATGATGACACCCTTAGCCAAATACGCCCCGTAACGTGCAATGCCGTGCGGCACCACGCGTACACCCAACTCTTTATAGTTGGTTTTAAGTTTCATCTTATCGTGGAATACGAACGGGCCAGTGGCCACTTCTTCCATCTGCCGGATGGGAAAATACAGAATGACGGCTTTTTTTATCCAATCGTTTACATGCCAGCGGTTGCCGATGGGTTCGGCCACCCGAAGCTCTCCACTGTCCAGTCGCTGAATGACTGCCTCAATCGCTTCTCGATATTCTTTATATTCTAAAAATTGCCGGTTTTCCCAGGCACCTTCAACCAGTCCTTTTAATTCCTTAATCATGTCGAGCCGTATATCGAAAGTTGTCCGGGCAAAGAAAGTAAATTCTTGTGACTTACGCTACTTTTTGCCTAAGTTTGCTGTAATGGCTGAAGTGGAAAAGTTACGTGTAGACAAGTACCTGTGGGCAATCCGCGTATTTAAGACGAGGAGCCTAGCAACGGAAGCATGCAAAGCTGGCCGAGTGAAGCTCGATGGGCGCAGCGTGAAGCCTTCGGCGTTGGTGAAGGTAGGCGACAGTTATCAGATACAGAAAGGCATGGAGAAAAAGGTGCTGCGGGTTACCGGGCTATTGGATAAACGTGTAGATGCAAAGACGGCGGTCGCGTTCTATGAAGATCTTACGCCCCTGGAGGAGACCTACGGGTATAAATCGATGTACCGTGCGTCGGTGCCCACGCGCGACCGTGGCACGGGCAGGCCGACAAAAAAAGACCGCCGGGAAATAGACAGCTTACAGAATGATTGGTGGGACGAAGATTAGGGTTCGCTGAACTTTTGGCCTTCAATATTAATCAACGCCGCGGCAATCGGGTACGTAATGCTGACGGTTGGATCGGTACCGGTAAAACGCGTTGGTAAGACCAACCCGCTGCCAATGGCTTTGTAATTGTCAATAATGTAACCGTACGAGTCGTTGTGCGGCCGCCACTGGTGTATCCGACCCGTTTGTGAATCGATATAGAGTTGCCCCCTCACTGTGTCTTCAAAACTTGTACGTTTATTCTCAATCTCCATGACGGTAAAACGTTGGGCGCCCACTAATTTCTCGCCGATGATGTGATAGGAAGCTTGGTTTCCTTCTAAGATGGTGGGTAAGAATAAAAGCTGAGCGTCTTTATTGAACTCTTCCGTGATTTCGGCAATGATGTCTTCCGTGATGCGCGGGTTTTCGAGCGCTACTTCATTGATGAACACGGTCCCTTCGCTTGATTCGATATTGAATAGTACGGTAATCGCTTCGTCATCCGTTGTAACGCCGTCGAAACGGCAGTTTCCCGTTTTCTTATCCCATAGGTATTTCCGTTCGCCCTGGGCAAAAGAATGACGCCCACCGACGCAGCTGAACATAAAATACCTTGCATTGTCCCAATTAGCATGACCCCCAACCGCTTCCCAGAGTTTGGTGGTTAATTGTTTTTCTGTAAGGGCGGGTGTATCTTGCGCCTTTGCGGTGGCTAAGCAGCACCATAAGGCAACCAACAGGTTTAGTTTGGGTTTTACAGAACGTTGCATCATCTTTATCATTCTTATTTTTCAACCTAACTTACCGCTGCTAAGTCGAAAATGCGGAAGGTATTAATGACCGCAATGGATATTATGTGACCGATAGCAACAATTATCGGAGCCGTTTTGTTTTCGGATACGTATTGTAAGCGGGACAGGTTTTGGGCGAGCAGGATTGTAAAGACAATGAGGCTAACGTAAACGAGGCAATACCAATGATGAGTATCCTTTTCATACGATTAGTGGATTAACTGTTATTATTGGCTGTGCGGGTCACTTAATTGCGCCATTTGAATGGCGGTTACAGCCGCTTCTTCACCTTTGTTGCCATGTTTTCCTCCCGCCCTGTCCAGCGCTTGCTGCAATGTATCAGTTGTTAAAACGCCGAAGATAGCGGGTTTATTGTGTTTCAATGCAACGTTGGTGATGCCGTGGGCCACCGCGCTACAGATAAAGTCGAAATGTTTGGTTTCTCCTTGGATAACACAGCCTAGACATATTACAGCATCCAGTCGGCTATCACGGAAGAGGATGTCTGCCCCCGCCGTGAGTTCGTAACTGCCCGGAACGTAGACAACCTGAATATGTTCCTCGCGCGCACCGTGCTTTACCAGCGCGTCAAACGCACCAGCTAACAGTGAGCCCGTCACCTCAGCGTTCCATTGAGAAACGACAATGCCAAACCGATAGGGGGCCGCTGAAGCGACTTGGATATGGGTGAAATCGGAGAGATTTTTGTGATGACTTGCCATGATTAAAGCGAAGGCTACAACTGGGCTTCTGCGCGCGCAATGTAACTTTCAATAGCCGTGGCCTCGTGGCTCTCCGGATAGTCGGATTGGATGCGTTTATACGCGTCCACCGCGTTCTTGAAATCGTTTTGGGCTTCGTAAACCAAACCAAGCTTTTTGAGTAGCAGCGGCGACGTGAACGCGTTCGCGTTTTTGTCTGCTGCCTTTTTGTAGTACGACGCAGCTTTTTTATAGTCCTTTAGTTCGGAGTACGCGTCACCAAGTAAGCCGATAACGAGCGGGTCTAATATCACGCTACCCGTATTAGTGTATTTTTCCAATGCATTGATTGCCTCTTGGTAGTTGCCTTGCCGAAGGTACAAACCGCCTAAATAAGCATTGGCGATATTTGCCGATTTAGTGTTTTCATACTCGGTTGCGATTTCCTTGAACCCGGGGTAAGACCCATCACCATCAATGGCGCGCTGCTGTAAGGAGTCGATGGTAGCGTATGTCTCTGCCTTGAAAAGTTGGTTTGCAGCGGTCTCCGCGCGGGGAGCAAGATAAAAGCGCTGGTAGCCGATATAAAGTAGTACCAATACAACGATACCGCCGATGATGAATACCAGACTTTTTTGGTTTTCTTGAACGAAATTGCCGCTTGCTGTACGCTTATTGCCGGCTGAAGGCGCGTTATGTTTTTGATTGTTTGACATTTCTGTTTCTAAATTCGGACTGCAAAAATACACTTTTACAATTTATATCCAAGTGCTTTTTACAAGGGCATGTTAAACGTCGATGCCGTTTTTGTGTTTGTGGTCGAGTTCTTCGTAAATGGAGTTGTTGCTCTTGAATTCGGGCACAAGCTTCTTCATTTTCAAAACGATCTCGCGCTCGTTTTGGGTTTTGGTCATGTCGATCAGCGCATTGATCTCGGCTTCCACCTGCTCAAAATCGTATTCCCTTACCTTGGCAATCATAATTTTATGATGATGTGTGGGCAGGGTGTTTTCCAAATCGTTTAGCAGCTCTTCGTATAATTTCTCGCCCGGTCGAAGTCCGGTGTATTCGATGGAGATGTCTTTATTGGGTACGAGGCCCGATAGTTTAATCATTTTGGTTGCCAACTCGACGATCTTTACCGACTTGCCCATATCAAACACGTATATTTCCCCTCCTTTACCCATGGACCCGGCTTCCAATACCAGCTGGCACGCTTCGGGGATGGTCATGAAATACCGGGTAATTTCGGGATGGGTAACCGTAACCGGCCCGCCTTTTTCGATCTGCGCCTTAAAGCGGGGGATTACCGAGCCGTTGGAGCCCAGCACATTTCCGAACCGTGTAGTGATAAACCTAGTAGCAGCGCTCAGGGCGCTGCTACCATTAAGCGTAGCACGTTGGCGCGAGAGGTAATTGAAGTAAGTTTGTACATAGATTTCAGCTATTCGTTTAGACGCGCCCATCACATTGGTGGGATTAACTGCTTTATCTGTGGATATCATGACGAATTTTTCCGCGCCATGGGCCACGGCCAAGCGTGCAATTAACCGCGTGCCCATAATATTGGTCCGCACCGCTTCCACAGGGTGGTTTTCCATCATTGGTACATGTTTATACGCGGCGGCATGGTATACGTAATGAGGCTTGAACGTCTTGAACAATGCTTCCATCCGGTCTTGGTCGCGGATGTCTCCGATGAATGCATGGTACACCTGGTTTTTCTGTAAATCCTCAAGCTCTAATTGCAGCTCGTGCAGCGGGGTTTCCGCTTGGTCGTTTAAGATGATCATTTGAGGGCTATACTTGCCCAACTGACGGGCGATTTCACTGCCAATGGATCCCGCCGCACCAGTGACCAGTATCCGCTTACCTGCAAGCTGCTGCTGGATGGATAGGTTGTTGATTTTGATGGGCTCACGTTCCAGCAGATCTTCGATGCGTAATTTTTGGATTTGGTTGGGCGTTAGCTCGCCATTGATCAATCGGTGCATCGGTGGCATTGAGAGGACGTTGATATTGCGTTCCAAACATAAGTCCACAATGTTGGCTTTCTTCTCTACCGGTATGTTATGTGTTGAAATAATGAGTTCATCTACTTTGCCTTGCACAATCAGCTGTTCGAAATAATCGGTGTGGTAAATTTGCACGCCATCGATGATCTTCCCTACTTTGTGGAGGTTGTCGTCAATAAAGCCCACCACCACATTTTCGGCTTGATGGTCATGATCGAGCGTACGCTTGGCCGCAATACCCAAATCACCAGCACCGTAAATGATGGTTTGTTTTCGCGTGGATTTAAGATTTTTGATGTAAAGGAAGAATAGTTTCACCGTAGAGCGGTACGTAATCAGCAGCAGGAAACCCATCAAGCCGTAGGCAATCAGTAAACTATTAGACATCAACGGCGGGCGGTTAAGTGCGATCAATACGGTGTTGACCAAAAATAGTCCCGCCACACTCAACGATATCGACGAGAGTATGCGGACCGAATCTAACGCACTGGTGTAACGTACGATACCGGCATACATTTTTAGCCGATAGAATACAAGGGCACTTACGGCAAGTACCACGAGTAGTGTCCGGCTGAAGTCGGTAGAATTGATGGTGCTATAGGTGAATCGGTTTAACAGGAGGTAGGCGAAGAAAAGCGCTATCGCACTGCAACCCAAGTCTAGCGTGAAGATAATCCAGCGAGGGACGATATTGAATCTATCAAACATGCAGTGTAATTAACGTGCAGCGCGACGTATGTTGCGCTACTTGAATGCGTTTCAAATATAGGTATTTTCCATCACCAAACAAGCCTGAATATATTTTAAGTCGTTATCGCCAAGTAAGTTGGGTGATTAACTTCGCCTATTCCTCTACAAATAGCGTCTGTTTTATTAAAAGTTTGATTATTTTCGCATGATGAACCTTGATATAATGATTAAGTGAGCGCATCATGAGTGAGCTATCGAAGTTGGCGCGACAAGCGTTGCTGCAACCGCAGGAGGCGATGCTTGAAACCGGGAAGAAGAAAAACAGCCTTTACATCGGCATACCTAAAGAAACCAGTTTTCAGGAAAACCGCGTTCCATTGACGCCCCTTTCCGTCGCATTGCTTGTGGAATATGGCCACGAGGTCGTATTGGAAAGTGGTGCTGGCAATGCTGCTAATTTTCTGGACCACCACTACAGCGAACAGGGAGCACGTATTGTATATGAAAAGGAGGAAGTGTATCGGGCCGATATCGTCATTAAAATAGCACCGCCTACCCTCGACGAAGTTTCCCTTATGCAAAATGGACAGGTATTGCTCTCGTCGCAGCAACCGTCATTGATGAGTATCGACGTATTGCACGCCTTGATGAAAAAGAAGATAACGGCCCTTTCTTATGAATATTTGCGGGATGAAGGTAATACCTTGACGGTGGTGCGGGCTATGAGTGAGATTGTGGGTGCAACGTCTGTATTGATTGCAGCCGAATACCTGAGCAACGTGTTCGATGGAAAAGGATTGATGCTAGGTGGAGTTACCGGAGTGCCTCCAACGGAGATGGTCATTCTCGGGGCGGGAACGGTAGGTGAGTTCGCCGCGCGCACGGCCATTGCGTTGGGGGCGCAGGTGAAGGTGTTTGATAGCTCGGTGTACCGATTGCGCCGGTTGCAGAATAACGTGGGAAGTCGGGTGTTTACGTCGGTGATTCAACCGATTGTACTTCGCAAAGCGGTAATCGGCTGCGACGTAGTCATCGGGGCTATTCGGGCTACCCATGGCCGTAGTCCGTGCGTCATCAGTGAGGAAACGGTTTCTCGGATGAAACCCAATTCGGTGTTGATTGATATCAGTATCGATCAGGGAGGCTGCTTCGAAACGTCCGAAATTACGAATCATGAATCGCCGGTATTCCGTAAGTACGATGTAATCCATTATTGTGTGCCCAACGTGGCATCCCGGGTGGCGCGGACAGCGACCTATGCGCTGACGAATATCTTTACGCCAATATTATTGGATATCGGCGAGATGGGAGGCATTATGAACCTCATCTGGGCGAAACCCGGCATACGGAATGCCATTTACCTGTACCAAGGGCACCTCACCAATAAAGATATGGCAACTAAGTTTAATCTCACACCCAAAGACTTGGATTTGCTGGTAGTATCTAACCATTAAATGAGCAATTATGAAATACATAAAAGCAATTTGCGGCACGGGGCTTTTGGTTATGGCTGTGTCAATAGCCGTTGGCCAAGAAAAGATAATGTTGTATAATACCGAGGTGCCCAACAGCAAGCCTCTGTCATTAGAAGAGGTGCATACAACCGATGACAACGGAGTTACTCGTGTAACGGATGTGACGAACCCTACGCTAACCGCTTATTTCCCGCCGGAGAATGCCGTCAATTCCGGGAAGGCCGTTATTATCTGCCCCGGTGGGGGGTATGCAATATTGGCCATTACACATGAAGGTCACGATGTTGCCAAACGATTCGCAGCGAACGGAATTAGTGCGTTCGTGTTAAAGTACAGGCTACCGAAAGAAGACATCATGGTGGACAAGCGCAAAGGCCCGCTACAGGATGCCCAGCGGGCGATTCAATTGGTCCGTGAAAGGGCATCCGAGTGGGGCATAGCGGAAAACCAAATCGGCATTGCGGGGTTTTCGGCCGGTGGGCATTTGGCTGCCACGCTTTCTACCCACTATCGAGAAGCCCTTGTCGCCAATCCGCAACACACCTCCCTTCGTCCAGATTTCTCCTTATTGGTCTATCCGGTTATCAGTATGCAAGCCGAGCTGACCCATGGTGGGTCCAGAAAAAAACTGTTGGGGGACCACCCGACTGCGGATGACGTAACGTTTTTTTCAAACGAATTGCAGGTAACCGCTGACACACCTCCTGCCTTTCTGGTGCATGCCGAAGACGACATGGCGGTGCCTATAGCGAACAGCGAAGCGTACGTGGCCGCCCTCAATAGCCATGGGGTTGACTCGAAACTTCTTACGTATCCCAAAGGGGGGCACGGATTTGGCCTGAACAACACAACGACCACCGATAAGTGGTTTGATCACTTCATCACTTGGTTGGCTAGTCGTTGAGACACCGATCTGTGCTATGAAGCAGTCCATACGTACCCGTATAGCCCCCACGCCGAGCGGCTACCTGCATCTAGGCAACGTACTTTCCTTCGCCATTACATCCGTATTGGCCAGACGGTCGGGAGCTAGCGTCATGTTGCGCGTCGATGATCTCGATCGGGCACGGGTGCGTTCCGAATATGTTGAAGACATCTTTGAAACATTGTCGTACCTCGGCTTGCCGTGGGACGAAGGCCCGGCGGATTATGAGGCTTATGCGTCTGTCTACTCGCAGGTGCATCGCTTGAAGTTATATAGAGATGCATTGGAGCAATTACGCGCGCAAGGAGCCGTTTTCGCGTGTGATTGTTCACGTTCGAAGCTGCTGCGTGACCACCCCGATGGCGTATATACCGGGAGGTGCAAACACCGTAGCCTACCATTGGACGGGAAGGGATATTGCTGGCGTATCAACACAGATAGGGCCGACCTGCCAGCGCCTATGCAATATTTCATCGTTCGAAAGAAAGACGGTATGCCGGCCTATCAGTTGGCTTCCTTGGTAGATGATAGGCATTTTGGCGTAGATTTAATCGTACGGGGAGAAGATCTATGGGCGTCGACGAGAGCGCAGATCTTTCTGGCTCAAGTGCTGGGATACGAACGCTTCCATAGGGCATCGTTTGTGCATCATGTGTTGTTGGCCGGTGCCGCGGGCGAGAAACTGTCCAAATCAGCCGGAGCCACGTCGATTCGGTATTTGCGGGATAACGGGTATACAAGCGCGGATATCTACGGGATGATCGGCACGATGGCGGGCTTACCAACGCCGATTTCCACTTGGGCAGATTTAGCATCATTAGTATCCGTATTTATCCTTCCAATTTGATCGTAGCTTTTCCCGCAGCTTTTCCTCGACTGGGTTCTTGCCCGGGTCGTACAGTTTGATACCACTCAACCCCTCTGGCATAAATTCCTGATCCACAAAGTTTCCCTCATACGCATGGGCGTATTTGTAGTCTTTGCCGTAATCCAATTGCTTCATCAGCTTGGTAGGCGCGTTCCGTATAGGCAACGGTACGGGCAGGTCGCCTGTCTTACGCACCAAAGCCTGGGCCTTATTGATGGCCTCATAAGCGGCATTGCTTTTGGCCGACGATGCTAAATAGGTAACCGTTTGGGAAAGGATAATTCGTGATTCTGGCCACCCGATGACGTTAACGGCCTGGAAGCAGTTGTTGGCCAACAACAACGCGTTGGGGTTAGCATTGCCGATGTCTTCCGAGGCAAGGATAAGCAGCCTCCGGGCGATAAACGAAGGGTCTTCGCCGCCTTCGATCATACGAGCTAGCCAATAAACGGCGGCGTTGGGGTCGCTACCCCGTATCGATTTGATGAAAGCTGAGATGATGTCGTAGTGCTGCTCGCCCGTTTTGTCGTAGCGAGCCATATTCTGCTGTACCTGATTAAGTACGAAATCGTTCGTAATCTCCAAGGGCTCTCCTCCCGCCGCGTTCACGACTAGCTCGAGTACATTGAGTAGTTTGCGGGCGTCGCCTCCCGAAAGCCGAAGTAGGGCTCCGTGTTCTTTGACGGTAATGGGAAGGTCGCGAAGGTGTTCATCTTCTTTTAGCGCTTTGTCAATGAGGCTAACTAAGTCGGCCTCGGTAAGGTGCTCGAGCACATATACCTGGCACCGTGAAAGCAAGGCCGAGATGACTTCGAATGAAGGATTTTCGGTGGTGGCACCGATAAGCGTAACCAATCCGCGCTCTACCGCTCCTAGGAGCGAATCTTGTTGCGACTTGGAGAACCGATGGATTTCATCGATGAAGAGGATGGGCTGTTCTTGCTGGAAATTACGCAGCTGAGTAGCCTTCTCGATGACCTCGCGTACCTCTTTCACGCCGGAGTTGATGGCGCTGAGGCTGAAAAAAGGTCGGTTCAATTGTTTCGAAATAATTGATGCCAGTGTCGTTTTGCCCACGCCGGGCGGTCCCCACAAAATCATGGAAGGGATGTTTTGTTGATGGATGGCCCGATAGAGCACAGCATCTTTACCGATGATATGTTGCTGCCCTACATAATCAGCAATGGTAGTGGGGCGCATGCGTTCTGCCAATGGGACTTTAGTTGCCATAATTCTTAGCAAAAGTAAGCGGTTTTGAGTTATGTGGCGAAAAATTAAGGAACAATTTTCGTATCTTGGTGCGCTGATTGGAACGACATATGAATGAAAAACAACCGCTACGGTGCTTTTTGACGTACTTTTGCTTCCTTTTTTTGGGGGGGATGACGGCCGCTTTTGGCCAGGGGAATGTCGATTTTACAGGGACCATAGGCAAATATGACAGTACCTTTTCCGGCATCGGCCCGGAAGTTTACTTTTTGCCGCCGCCCAAAACGGAAGCTGAATTGTTGGACGATCGGTATGCGGAAAAGGAAGTCGACTCGGCATTGGTAGAGGAATACGTGGAGCGTATGCAATACTACCACCGGTTGGAGATGACAGGAACAGGTGACGTTGCCGTTAAGTATGTACCTATCCGAGAATCACAAGTATCCAGTATAGAAGGTAAATTGTTGATGGCAGCAGATTACAACGCTGCCCGTAATAACCTCAGCGCGTTAGGCGATGTCCAGAACCGGTTAGCGATGGA
>Ga0079224_100013812_pt1 | contig 11263 bp, 8 predicted proteins | sample Stecom2015_FD_80414 | JGI IMG/M metagenome (GOLD analysis project Ga0079224, IMG submission 80414) | Agricultural soil microbial communities from Utah to study Nitrogen management - Steer compost 2015 | ecosystem: Environmental > Terrestrial > Soil > Agricultural land | place: USA: Utah...
CACGACGTCGCCGGGCCGGGCGAGCTCGACGACGCGCTCCAGGATCCGCTCGTGGCTCGGGAGCGCCTCGGCGGAGCCCCCGCGCGCGCGAATCGCCGCGGCGACGCCTTCGACGTCGAGCGCTTCGCTCGCGGGGAGATTGCCGCGACCGAGCGGAGCCAGGAGCGTGACCTCCGCGGCGCCGAACGCCGGCGGGTAGTCGTCCTGGTGCAGCTTGCGGCACGCGGTCGCGCTGCGCGGCTCGAACACCGCGATCAGCCGCGCACCCGGGTGGCGCGCGCGGAGCGCCAGCAGGGTTTCGCGAACGGCCGTCGGGTGATGCGCGAAGTCATCGTAGACGTGGATGCCGCGCGGTGAGCCGAGCAAGTCCTGACGCCGTGCCACGCCGCTGAACGCGGCGAGCGCTCGTCCCGCCGCGTCGAGCGGGACGCCGTAACCTTGGACGGCGGCGGCGAGCGCGGCGACCGCGTTCTTCACGTTGTGCCGCCCCGAGAGCGAGATCGCGAGGCGCCCGCACGAGACGCCCCCCGCGAACAGATCGAACGAGGTGCCGCCCTCCGCGATGAGCGCCGGCGCGGCCAGCCAGTGCGGCGAAACGCCGCCCGTGTCCTCCCCCTCGAGAGCGAAGTAGGCCACCTCCGCGCGTGCTTCGGCGGCGATCCGCCGCACGAGGGGATCGGCCGCGTTCGCGACGAGCAGGCCGTGCTCGGGGATGCGCGCGACGAACCCCGAGAAGGCGGCGAGATACGCGTCGAGGCTCGGATAGATGTCGATGTGATCGAGCTCGATCGACGTGAGGATCGCGACCTCGGGCTGGTAGTGCCAGAACTTCGGGCTCTTCTCGAAGAACGCGGTGTCGTATTCGTCGCCTTCGATCACGAAGGGGGTTCGCCGCGCCGCGGATGACGGCGTCGAGAGCCGTCGGGGACCCGCTTTTCTGAAGCTGCGCGGCAAATCCTTCGGCCGTCCGCCGACGAGATAGCCGGGCGAGAGGCCGGCCCTGTCGAGCACCAGCGCCGCGAGCGCGGTGGTCGTCGTCTTGCCGTGCGTCCCGGCCACGACGAGCGGCGACGTTCCTTCGAGCGCGAAGCGCGCGAGCGCGCCGGCGATGTGCGTGTACGGCAAGCCGCGATCGATGGCCGCGCGCGCCTCGACGTTGTCCGGCCGGCACACGTTGCCGATCACCACGACGTCGGGCGCGGGCTCGAGGTGCTCGACGGCGAACCCTTCGAGGCAGCGCACTCCCCACTCGAGCAAGGCCGGTCCCATCGGCGGGTCGAAGGCGATGTCGCTGCCGGATACTTCGTGCCCGAGCTCGCGCAGCAGCCCGGCGAGCGGCGCCATTCCCGTCCCGGAAACGGCGACTATGTGGATGCGCATCGGCGGAATATAGTACGCAAGGCCAGGCTCGCATGAAGATCATCGACAAGCTCGGCAGCGGTCCTGCCTTCTCGTTCGAGTTTTTCCCGCCGAAGGGTCCGGAGGGCATGGAGCAACTGTTCGAGACGGTCGCTCGCCTCCGAACCTACGACCCGGCTTACGTTTCGGTGACTTACGGCGCCGGAGGGAGCACGCGGCGGCTCACCGTCGAGCTCGTGCAGCGCATCAAGCGCGAGGCAGGGCTCGAGACCATGGCGCACCTCACCTGCGTGGGCGCGCATCGCGACGAGATCGCCGGGGTCTTGAACGAGCTTACGCGGGGCGGCATCGAGAACGTGATCGCGTTGCGCGGCGATCCGCCGCGCGGGCAGACGTCGTTCGTGACGCCCGAGGGCGGCTTCTCGCACGCCTCGGAGCTCATCGCCTTCATCCGCGAGAAGTACGACTTCTGCATCGCGGCAGCCTGCTACCCGGAGAAGCACCCGGAGGCTCCGAGCTTCGAGGCGGATCTCCAACACACCCTCGAGAAGGTGCGCGCGGGCGCCGACCTCTTGATCACGCAGCTCTTCTTCGACCCGCGCGACTACTTCCGGTTCGTCGAGCGCGCGCGCGCGATCGGGATCACCGTGCCGATCGTCCCCGGGGTGATGCCGATCACGAACGTCTCCCAGGTCAAGCGCTTCACCGCGATGTGCGGCGCGACGATCCCGCCCAACTTGCTCGAGGTGCTCGAGGCAAACGCCGGCGACACCGAGGCCGTGCAACGCATCGGCGTCGAGCACGCGACGGCGCAGTGCCGCGCGCTGCTCCAGGGCGGCGCGCCGGGCATCCACTTCTACACGTTGAACCGCTCGCGCGCGACCGTCGATATCCTCGATCGCCTCCGCTAGTCGGCGCGGCCCCTACGCTCGGCGCTGTCTCGCTCAGATTCCGGCGCGGTCCCAACCGCTCGTCGCTCTAGTCGCGGACGACGACCGGCGTGCGCTCGCCTTCGGCGCGGACGGCGTGCCAGCCGGGCGGCAGCTCGGGCAGCGCGAACTCGAAGACGCGACGGGCGTCCGCGGGAGAGAGCGCAAAATCGCGGGTCCCCTGCGCCATGCCGAAGCGATCGTGGAAGTAGGCGCCGTACAGGAGCTGTCCGGAAGAGAGCTCGAGCGCCCAAGGCAGATCGTAGACGGGGAAGCGTTCGCCGGCGCGCTCGGGGTCGGCGCGGAGGTGGGTCACGTGCTTCGACGTGACCTCGAACGTTCCGAGGCGCACGCTCGCCCCCTTCGCTCTCTCGTCGGGGCGCGCGGTCGCGACGAGCGTCGCGAAGATCGGACGCGCCCCTTCGTAGAGCACGAGCGTGCCCGTGCCGACGCTGACGTCGATCCAGCGCCGCCCCGTGCGCGCGACCTCAGGGAGGTTTTTCCGCGCTAGAACGGACGTGACGTCCTGCTTTCGAACCCAGAGCGCGTCCGCCGTCTCCAAGAAGATCGCACCGGCCGCGTCCCGCGAGCGACCGCTCAGGGGGAGCTTCGCGTGGTAGTCGAGGCCGCCCACCCGCTCGGGCTCCTTGCCGAGCCGGAACGTCGAAACGCCGCGCTTGACCACGAAGGCCACGGCCAGCCGATCGTCCTCCGCCGCTTGCCCGGAGAGCTCGGGGACGCGTGCGGCGCCGAGATCCGCGGCGCGCACGAAGCGCCCGCTCGGAAGCAGCGCGAGCCGCTCCGTTCCGCCGTCGGGGACGCGCGCCGTCCACGAGCCGACGACGGCCATGCCCGCGCCCTTCTTCAAGGTCCCGAGCGCCCGAACCGCATCGCTGTGCTCCGGATCGCGCTCGAACAGCGGCGTGTCGGACGTGGCCCGCGCGTACGCGTACGGCAGCGGCTCGTCGAGCGACGGTTGGATCGCCATCGCGGCGAGCGTCGGATGCCGGAGGTCGAGCGTCGCGCCGTGGTTCACGCAAACGACTCCGCGCGGATGCACGGCGTAGTAGCCGTCCGGGCAGTCCTTGCTCTTCGTGATCGGCTCGGGGCTCCGCGCGACGCGCGCGCCCGCGTGCAGGTAGCCGATTTCACGCGCCTGTCGCGTGGGCCGCTCGAGCACCGGCGTCACGTTGGCGATCGCGCCGAGCTTGGGCCCGTCTTCGGGCGGGGGCTCGAAGCTCAGGAGCTCGGCGTCGTCGGCGAGCTTGCCGAGGGGGGGTTCTCCCCCGTTCGTGCTGCACGACAGGAGGCAAGAGAGCGCTCCCAAGCCCAGGCGCCGCACCGAGCCGAGCCGTGCCATTCGCGGGAGAAGTGCCAAAGGTGCTCTTCGAGGGCCAAGTTTTGGAGCGCTTGACCCGCATCGCGCCCTCGGAGACAAATGCCGCATGCGCCGAAGCGTTTCTGGACTCGCCGCCGCGGCCGCGCTCCTCATTTCGTTGCCGGTCGCCGCCGCCGAAGACCACTGGGACGGTGGCTACGAGATCCAGGCGGAGCGCCGGTCGGGGCTCGCCCTCGGGATAACGCTCGGAAGCGGCCTGGGCGTCGCCTCGGGCTACCCGAACGATGTCGAGAAGATCGGGGAGCCCGAGTTCCGCTCCGAGACCGGTCTCGCGTCCGGGGGCCAGGTCACGGCCTGGCTCGGCGGTGCGCTCCGCGACTGGTTCATCGTGGGCCTCGGCCTCCACAGCTTCGGCTTTGGCTCGGAGGGCAACCAGGCCGGAGGCGGCGCCTTCATTTTGCATGTCGAAGCGTTCCCGCTCTGGTCGCTCGGCGGCCGCTTTCGCGACCTGTCGTTCTTCACCGATTTCGGCGCGGGCGGCCTCGTGATCGAGGGCGGCCCCGAGAACGCGGACGGCGGCGCGCTCTCCCTCATCAACGCCGGCGTCTCCTTCGAGGCCTTTCGTTGGGGTCCCCTCGCCCTCGGCCCCTCGCTCACGGGCACCTACGCCTACTCACAATCCATCGAAGCTGGCGCCGCCTTCATCGGAGCCCGCGCCACCCTCTACGGCGGCCCGTAGCACGATTGGGGAACGCGCCGAGCGAAGCGAAAGAAAGCGGTGAGCGGAGTGCCCGCGTCGGGAGGGGCCCTGCCGAAGCCCACTTCGGCGGAGAGAGGCGGCGCGTGCCGCCCCTGCGAAACGAGAGCTCACGCGGGGTCCGAGACGCCAGCCCGGGCGCTGACGATCCGTTCGTAACCGGCGTAGTCGCGACGGCGTTGGATCTCGGTATAGCCGTGCTCGGCGAGGAGCGCGTGCACGCGCGCCGCCTGATCGTGACCGACCTCGAGCGCGAGCACGCCCCCCGGCACGAGCCGTGAGCGGGCGCCGCTCACGATGCGGCGCACGACCGCGAGGCCATCCTCGCCGCCGTCGAGCGCGAGACGCGGCTCGAAGTCGCGCACGTCGGGCTCGAGCCCTGCGATCTCGCTCTCAGGAATGTACGGCGGGTTCGCGGTCACGAGCTCGAAGCGCGCGTCCGCGGCGAGCGGCTCGAACAGATCCCCGACGAGAAAGCGCATCCCGAAGAGCGCGCCGAGGCGCGCGGCGTTGTGCGCGGCGAGCTCGATCGCGTCCGCCGAGAGATCGCTCGCCGTGATCTTCCACGTGGGCCGTTCGAGCGCGAACGTCACCGCGACGCACCCCGAGCCCGTGCACAGATCGAGCGCGCGTCCGAACAAGGAGCGCTCGCGCGTGCGCTCGAGCGCCACCTCGACGAGGATCTCCGTCTCGGGCCGAGGCACGAGCACGCGGCGATCGACGACGAAGCGCCGTCCATAGAACTCGCGCTCGCCCCGAATGTACGCGACGGGCTCGCCGCGCCGGCGGCGCAGGATCACCTCGCGAAAGCTCCCGAGCTCGTCGGGGCGGAGCGGTCGGTCCGAGTCGATCACGAGACGCACGCGATCGACGCCGAGCACGTGTCCGAGCAAGAGCTCGGCTTCGAGCCGCGGACGCGCGAGGCCGCGGCGAGCGAAATCCTCCGTCGCCCAGCGCAGCACGCTGCCGATGGACCAGGTCTCGGGCACGGTCGTCATTGCGGCCTCGCCCGTTGTAGACAGGGAATCGGAGCCGCGCACGGCTCCGCGCGCGCTGGATCCTCGGCCGACGGCCGATACCAGCGCGGCGGGCTGTAATAGAGCCGCGACGGCGTCTCGCGCGACCAGGAGAGCGACGGCGGCGCGCGCCGGCAACCGGGCGGCGGCACGACCCACTCCCCCGGGATCCAGCGCCAGCGACGGCCGATCCAGGTGTAGTGCCCGTCCATCCACACGCACTCGGGGCGACCGGAGAGCCAGGCGTCCCGTTCCTCGACCTCGGCCGGCGGCGGCGGGTAGTCGACCTCGATGAACTGCTCGGCGACGGGGCGCGCCGGCTCGACCTGCCGCGCGCAGGCCGTCGCTCCCAAGAGCACGAACGCGACGAGCGCGCGCCCCATCACCCTTCCACGAGCCCCAGGAGCGGCGTCAGGCCGAGCACCTGGAGCAAGAGGTACTCGAGGATCGCGAGCGCCAAGAACGGCCCGAACGGGAGCCGCGCGTGCGCGAGGCCGGGCTCGGGCGCGCGGAGCACTGGATCCTCGGCGAGCGCACGCTCGAGCTCCGCGCGCTCTTCCCCCTCGGCCTCGTGGAGCGCCGCTTCGACGAGGGCCCGCTCCTGCACCACGGCCTCGGGCTCGTCGAGCTTGCCGCGCACGGCGACCACCGCGAGGACCACGAGCGTCGCCTGGACGGCGCCGCCGAACAGCGCGAACAGCGCGCCTTCCCAGCCGAACCACGCCCCCGCGAGCGCCGTCAGCTTCGCGTCGCCGAGCCCCATGCCCGGATGCCCCCGAAGCCGCGAGTACACGAGATCGAACGGCACGAACACGATCGCGAAGCCGAGCGCCGCGCCGAGCGCGGACTCGGCGAACCCGACGCCGCGAAACCCGGCCGTCGCGAGCCCGAGCACGAGCCCTCCGAGCGTGAGCGAGTCGGGCAAGAGCATGTGCTCGAGATCGATGAGGGCGAGCGCCAGGAGCCCGAGCCCGAGCGCGAAGTGGAGCGCGAAGGTCGCGAGCGCGACCAGCAGATTCGTGTCGCCCGGCAGCTGGAGAACCAAAAGGCGCAAGAGCGCGAGCGCCAACAGCCCCGACGCGATTTCGACGGCGGGATAGCGAGGCGAAATGGACGCCCCGCAGCAGCGCGCGCGCCCGCGGAGCACGAGGTAGCTCAGCACGGGAATGTTGTCGCGAGCGCGAATGGCGGCTCCGCAGCTCGGGCAGGCGGACCCCGGAAAGGCGACGTTCTGCTCGCGCGGCAGGCGGTGGATGACGACGTTCAGAAAGCTCCCCCAGACGAGCCCGAAAGGCACGCCGAACGCGTAGTAAAACCAGGAAGGGAGGTCGTCGAGGCGGAGCAAGGGCGCTCGCCATCTTGGCACAGCCGCTTCGAACGTTCACAAACCGGGCCGCTCCCGGCGGCGCGACTCACCGGCTTGCGCACGGTCCGGCGCGTTCTTCGGCGCGCGTCGGCGCCCCGGCGACGAGACGTGGTCTCGGAACAGGCGCCATGCGATCCTCCGGGCGATGGCGAAATCGGCAGAACCCACGACGTTGTCGCTCGAACGCTTCGCGCCCGAGGCGCGCGCGCTCATCGTCTCGGCGCAGAGCCTGGCCGACGAGCGCCGCCACGCCGAGGTGCTGCCGCTCCACCTCGCCGCGGCCGCCGTCAGCCGGGATCGCCGGGTGGCGGACGTGTTCCGACGCGCCGGAGCCGACCCGTCGGAGCTCGTGCGCGCCGCCGATCGCCTGCTCTCGTCGTTGCCGCGCTCGAACGAGCCCGCGTACCTGTCCGCGGCGATGCTCGACCTGATCGAGCGCGCCGAGCGGGAGGCAACCCGAGAACGCCGCAACGCGGTGAGCGCGGGAGACGTGCTCAACGCGCTCTCCCAAGAAAGCCGCGGCCCGAGCGGCGAGCTGTTCTCCACGTTCGGCATCGCGCCCGGCGCGCTCCGCGCGCACCTCGGCGCGCTCACGACCGCCTCCGCGACGGCCCACACGGCTCCCGCGGCGGCCGGGACCGAAGAGCTCCTCCGCCCCGTGACGCTCGGGTTCGACGATCCGATCGTCGGGCGCGAGGCGGAGCTCCAACGCATCCTCACGGTGCTCGAGCGCCGCAGCAAATGCCACCCGCTGCTCGTGGGGGAGCCGGGCGTGGGCAAGCACGCGCTCGTGGTGGCGCTCGCGCGCACGATCGAGGGCGGCAACGCCTCGGAGCGGCTCGGCAGAGCGCCGCTCCGCGAGCTCGACACGGGCGCGCTCACGGCCGGAACGCGTCTGCGCGGCGAAGTCGAAGAACGCTTTCGGCGCGTGCTCGCGGAGCTGCGCGAGAGCGAGCCGCCGCGCATCCTCGTCGTGCGCGAGCTCGACGAGCTCGCCGGGACCGGAATGGGCTCGAACGCGCTCTTCGATCTTTTGCGCGGCGCACTGGAGCGCCGCGAGCTCCGTCTCGTCGCGACCGTGACGCCCGAAGGCGAAAAGCGCATCGAAGAGCGTGAGCCTTTGTTCTTGCGCCTGCTCACGCGCCTGCCGATCGAGGAACCCACCGCGGAGCAAGCGCTCGAGATCCTACGCGGGATCTCGCCGCGCCTCGCCGAACATCACGGCGTGAGCATCGCGGAGAGCGCGCTCCGCGCCGCAGCCGACCTCGCCAAGCGGTACGTCCAAGATCGCCACCTGCCGGACAGCGCGCTCGATCTCCTCGACGAAGCGGCGGCGCGCGTGCGCGTGCGCGCCCCTGAGGGAGCGCCGCCCGTCGTCGAGAAGGAGGACGTCGCCGCGACGCTCGCCGTGTGGACCGGCATTCCGGTGCAGCGCATGCTCGAAGGCGAAGCCGAGCGCCTGCTCAAGATCGAAGATCGCTTGAAGGAGCGCGTCGTCGGCCAGGACGCGGCCGTGTCGGCGGTGGCGCGCGCGGCGCGCCGCGGGCGCGTCGGCCTGCGCGATCCGGGTCGCCCGATTGGCTCGTTCTTGTTCCTGGGTCCGAGCGGCGTCGGCAAGACCGAGCTCGCCAAAGCGCTCGCCGAGCTCCTCTTCGACGACGAGCACGCGCTGACCCGACTGGACATGAGCGAGTTCATGGAGCGGCACATGGCGCAGCGCCTGCTCGGCGCGCCACCCGGCTACGCCGACAGCGAGCAGGGCGGCTTTCTGACGGAGGCCGTGCGGCGCCGTCCCTACTCGGCCCTCCTCTTCGACGAGGTGGAGAAGGCGCACCAAGACGTCTTCAACCTCTTGCTCCAGGTGCTCGACGAAGGGCGGCTCACCGACGGGCGCGGTCGCCTCGCCGACTTCTCGAACACCGTCGTGATCCTCACCACCAACATCGGCTCCGATCGCGTGCTCGAGGCCGAGCCGCGCATCTTCGAGGACGAGGCGGGCCGCGAAGCGCTCCGCGACGTGTTGCTCGACGAGCTCCGTCGCTTCTTCCGCCCCGAGCTCCTGAACCGCATCGACGAGGTCCTCGTTTTTCGCCCGCTCTCCCGCGACGACCTGTTGCGCATCACCGACCTCGAGCTCGCCAAGGTCGAGCGCCTCCTCGCCGACCGCGAAATCCGCCTCGACGTCACCGACGCCGCCAAGTCGCTCCTCGTCGAGCTCGGCTACGAGCCCGCCCTCGGCGCCCGCCCCATCCGTCGCACCATCCTCCGCCACCTCCAAGATCCCCTCGCGGAAGCCCTCCTCACCGCCCGCATCCCGAACCGCTCCACCGTCCTCGTCGATCGCAACGACGACACCCTGAGCCTCACGCCCCGAGAAGAAAAACCCGGCGCTTGATCGTCCCCCGAAGCGCGCCGGCGGGCGCAAGCCCATTTCCCGGAAGCGCCTTCCACCCCCATTTGCCCAGCTCCCGGCAGCCGTTTCGATGGGCGCCCTTCGGTCAGCTGCCGGCAGCCGATGAACGACGGGTCCGCGCCGACTTCGGCTCCCGGTAGCTGCCTTCAAGGCACCCGGCACCGTTCGCCAGCTCCCGGCAGCTGACTCTCGAGGGGTCGGCTCCCGAATCTTGGCTCCCGGCAGCTGACTCCAAGGCACCCGGCACCGTTCGCCAGCTCCCGGCAGCTGATTCTCGAGGGGTCGGCTCCCGAATTTTGGCTCCCGGGAGCTGACCTCGTGCCGATCGCCCGCCTCATGAAGCCGGGTTTAGACGGCGATCGCCACCGTCATGGAGCCACCGGGTCGCCAGGGTCATGGAGCCAGCCGCGGTGGTTTGGTGCCTCGAAACGCGCCGAGCAACTCGGGGCGGTGGAGGGATCGCCAGGGTCATGGAGCCAGCCGCGGTGGTTTGGGGGCCGAATCGCCAGCCTCACGGAGCGATTTGCGTCTCTTCATCGTTCGCGAACGGACGCAACTCGGACGCCTTGACGTGGAATAGGTTCGCTCCCCACCAGCAGTGCGGGCCGCTTTCGCAGATGCCATCGAGCGCTTGCGAACGTCGCGCCAGCGCGGCGAGTCCTCCAACGCACCGAGCGTTGCGAGCGCCGGAATGCCCGTCAGCGTGACCGTCGCCGAAAACTCGCGAGTCGCGCCGATCCACTGCAACTCTTTAACGAACAGCTCCCCAACCGACAGCCGCCCGTCGCTCGCTGCCCGAAAGGGCTCCGCGCCGTCGGCGGGCGGCCCCAGCCGAGCCTCGGTGCTCGTCTCCTTCGGGGTTGTCGACTCGCCCGTGGCAGTCGTCAAAGTAGGGCGACGAGGAGAACGGGTCGAGCGGGGCTCGATTCGTGGGATGGTGCTTTCGAAAGTTGTTGAGGACGTACACGATGGCGTGACGGACGGCGCGCGGGGTGGTGAGCGCGCGCCCATGCCAGCGATCCGCCCAAAGGGCACCGCGCCGAAAGACGAGCCGATTCACGCGGCGCGCGATGCGAACGGCGAGCCCGCGCATGCCCGCGCTGAGCGCACGCTTGTCGAGTGCCTCCACCACGAGGTGCACGTGATCCGCCTGCGCCGAAAAGTGGACGATGCGAAATGCGTGCGGAGCGCGCCGATTTGCCGCCGCGATGGCGAGGCGCACCGTAGGAAACACATACTGGCTCCGCAGCGACCGCAGCTTCGAACGCAGCGTCACGTGGACGGGATGCGCCTTCGAATGTTCACCACGCCGCCGATGAGGAACGCACGGCCGCACCCCCACGCGCTTGCGCCCGGCTCCACGACGGCGACCCCCCCAGCCCTTGGGAAACGTGGCTCCCCTGGGCACTTCGAGCCCATCTGCTTCAGCAGAGATGCGCCCACTTGATTGGGCAGACCTTGTGCAAGCTCATTGGTGGCCGTCTCCACCCGTCGAGCTCGATCGGCGGCGGCATCGGCGGCTTCCTTGATTCGGCGTGGCGCGATCGATCCGTTGGTCGTGCGCGAAGAGGGAACGTCGTGGCCGCCTTCCCCGAGGGACGTACGCGATTCTCAGTCGCGCGATCGATGGGGCGGCAGCGCCGCCGAGGGGCGCTCGCCCTGCTTCGAGGACTCCGGCTTCCGTAGAGTTGCGGTCTGCTTCCTGGATGACCTTGGGGTTGTCGAGCGCAGGTGCCCGAGATTTCGCCCTGATTGGGCGGAGCTTGTGCAAGCTCACCTATGGCTGTTTCCACCCGCTGAGCTCGATGCCTTGGTGGCATCCGCCATTGGCGGAGTCGCGGGCCCGCTTGTTTCTGGCCCGACTCTGATGGACACGATCGATGCTCGCTCGGAGTGGAACGAGCACAGAAACCCTGAAGTCGATCCGTTTTCCCGGACGAGTTTGTAAGGACTATGCGACATCAGGATTTTCTTCGCAAGCTTCGAATGACGTAGGACTTACGTAGCCGAGCAGCGAGTGAGCTCGACGACGATTGTAGAAAACCTCGATGTACTCGAAGACCTCGGCACGAGCCTGAGCTCGG
>Ga0079224_100013813_pt1 | contig 11262 bp, 11 predicted proteins | sample Stecom2015_FD_80414 | JGI IMG/M metagenome (GOLD analysis project Ga0079224, IMG submission 80414) | Agricultural soil microbial communities from Utah to study Nitrogen management - Steer compost 2015 | ecosystem: Environmental > Terrestrial > Soil > Agricultural land | place: USA: Utah...
CGCAGCAGCTTGCCGGTTACTTCGTCGCCACCGAATGAGACGTCGAGAGAGCAGCCGGCCGCCAGGCTGGCGGGGATGGCGAGCCCGAGCCTCAGCAGGTCGCGGCGGGTGAGTTTCATCGGGGGAACGCCTTTCTGGGGCGTCATCCGTCCAGCTCGAAGCACCTGGATCTCGGATTCTCGTGGCGCTCGCCGGCCCGCCCTGGTCTCCTCCGTAAGGAGCCGGCGGGCCGGCGTCGCATTGGGTCTTGGATGGAGCGACTGCCGGAGGACGGGGGCAGGTGCCCGGCTATTCGCCGGACACCTGCGCGACCGTTCGAGGAGCCGCGGCCGGCGTGGCCGGCGGGCTCTCCGGCTCGCCCTCGAAGTGGACGGCCGGGAGGATCCGGTTGAGCCAGCCCGGCAGCCACCAGTTAGCCTTGCCCAGCAGCTCCATCGTCGCCGGCACCAGCACCAGGCGCACCAGCGTGGCGTCGATCAGCACCGCCACCGCCAGGCCGAAGCCCAGCATCTGCAGGTCGCGGTCCTCGCCGAGCACGAAGCTGGAGAAGACGACGATCATGATTGCCGCCGCGGCCGTGATCACCCGGGCAGTGTTGGCGAGGCCGTCGGCCACCGCCGAGGCGTTGTCGCCGGTGCGGTCATACTCCTCGCGGATACGCGAGAGCAGGAAGACCTCGTAGTCCATCGACAGGCCGAAGACGACCGCGAAGATCATCATCGGCGCCCAGGCCTCGATCGGGCCGGTGCCGGAGACGCCCAGCGCCTCGTTGAGCCAGCCCCACTGGAAGACCGCGATCATCAGCCCGAAGGCCGAGCCGATCGACAGCAGGTTCATGATGACCGCCTTGACCGGCACCAGCAGCGAGCGGAACACCATCATCAGCAACAGGAACGACAGGATCAGCACGGCGCCGAAGAAGATTGGCATGCGGTCGCCCGTGAAGTCGGCGAAGTCGACCGTGGCCGCCGTGATCCCGCCGACGTGGACTTCCATCGAGCTCTCGCCGATGGCCTCGTCGACGACGCCGTCGCGCAGCCGGTGGACCAGATCCTCGGTCTCCGCGTCCTGCGGGCCGGTCGTCGGGATGACCTGGATGATGGCCGCGTCGCCGGCCTCGTTCGGGAACGGTGGGCTGGCGTAGGCCACGCCCTCGGTCTGATTCAGCTGCTGCGACAGCCCGTCGAGCGTGGCCAGATCGACCTGGCCGTTCTCGGCTTCAGCGGCCACCAGGAAGGGACCGTTGAAGCCCGGGCCGAAGCCCTCGGAGAGCAGGTCGTATGCCCGCCGCGTCGTGTCCGTCTCCGGGCGGTTGCTGGCGTCGCTGAAGCCCAGGCGCATCGAGAAGACCGGGATCGTCAGGGCCAGCAGGAAGACCAGCCCCGCCAGCGCGAAAGGCAACGGCCGGCGCTGGATCACCCGGCTCCAGCGGTGCCAGATCGTCTGACCGCTGCGGGTATCATCACTATTGCGGTGCGGCAGGCCCAGCTTGTCGATGCGCTCGCGGGCGAACCCCAGCAGGGCCGGCAGCAGCGTCACCGAGGCCACCATCGTCATCAGCACCGTCGCCGACGCGCCGATGGCCAGGCCCTGGATCATCGACAGGCCCATCGCGAACATGCCGAGCAGCGAGATCACCACCGTGCCGCCGGCGAAGAGCACCGCCCGCCCAGCCGTGTCGATCGCCAGCACGGCGGCGTCCTCCGGGGCGCGGCCTTCCCGCAAGCCCTGGCGGAAGCGCGTGACGATGAAGAGTGCGTAATCGATGCCCACGCCGATGCCGATCATGATCGCCGCCGGCATGGTGAAGTCGGGGATATCCATCACGCGCGTCGCCAGCAGGATGAGCGCCGCGCCGCTGCCGACGCCGAACAGCGCCGTGCCGATCGGGAGACCCATCGCCAGCACCGAGCCGAAGGCGATCAGCAAGATGATCACCGCGCCGATCAGCCCGATGAATTCGCTGGAGCCGCCGCCAGTCTCGTCGATAAAGATGTTGCCGCCGTATTCGATCTGTAGACCCTCGACCGCGACCGCGTCACCCAGCTCGCGGATGCGCTCGCCGGCGTCGAGGTATTCCTCGTTGCTGCGCTCGGCCAGATTCACCTCGGCGTAGGCGATCGTGCCGTCCGCGGAGATTTGCCGCTCGCCGCCCGGCTCATACGGGCTCACGACGCTGGACTGTTCGATCTCCGCGCTGATGGCGGCGAACAGATCTGTCATCGCGGCCTCGACCGCGGGGTCTTGCACGCCCGCTTCGGACGTGAAGACGATCTGCGCCTGGTCGCCGGTACGTTCGACGAAGCCTCGCTCTTCGAGGATCTCGAGCGCCGCCTGGCTCTCGGTGCCCGGCAGCGAGCCGAACTCGGTCTTGAATGATCCCCCGGCTCCCGCGCCGATGGCCAGCAACCCGGCCAGCAGGATCACCCAAATGATGACGACCGGCCAACGGCGCCGGTATGAGGTGCGTGCCAGCTTCTTGAGCATGAGTCCTCCTTTGCACTATGCTCTCGATGAAGCTTATTTGCTAAGTATCTTAGACTCTAAGATACTTAGAATACGTGCGAATACTAGAGGTATTGGATCAAGATGTCAAGCCAAGAGGAAAAAACAGATCAAATAGCCGAACTGGCTATGCGCGTGAGCGAGGGGTTGCGGCGCGTCAGCGCCTACTCAGTCCTCTTCAATCAGGCGGTCGCCGATCAGGTCGAGCTGAACGCCACCGACCTGCGTTGCCTGGACCTCATCGGGCGAATGGGGCCGGTCACACCGGGGCAACTTGCGAAGCTGACCAGCCTGACCTCGGGCGCGATCACCGGCATCCTCGACCGGCTGGAGCGGCGCGGCTTCGTCGCGCGTCAACCCGATCCCAGCGACCGGCGCCGGGTGATCGTCAGCACCACGCCAGTCGCCTTCCAGACGGTCGGGCCGCTCTTCATGTCGCTGGCTGCGGCCATGGACGAGCTGTGCCGCAACTACAGTCCGGAGGAATTGGCGATCATCGTCGACTTCGTCGAGCGCCTCGAACCGGTCATGCAGGCCGAGACGGCTAAAGTTCGCGAGCGAGAGCGCGGCGCCGCTACCTGATCGCCCCGTGGGGCAGCATCGCATGGACGCCCTTGACGCCGTTGACCACCTGGGTGACGCGCAGATCGACCGCCACGCTGGCCAGCGCCAGGGCGACCGGCCGCTCGACCCCGTGCATCTCCATCAGCAGGTCGAGCATCGCGTTCGTCGCCTGGTACATGGCCGCGTCCAGATCCTCATCCATGCCGAAGGTGATCCAGGCCTCGGGCGTCCAGGCGCGCGGCGTGGGGTGGCTGACGCCTGAGATGAGGTCGAAGGTCAGCACGGCGCGTTCCATCGGGCATTCGATCGCCGTACCGCTCAGCTCGCCGTCGCCCTGGGCCGCGTGGCCGTCGCCGGTTGAGAACAGCCCGCCCTCGACGGCGACCGGGAGGTAGAGGGTCGTCCCGGGGATCAGCTCCTTGCAGTCCAGATTCCCGCCGGTGGCGCGTGGCGGGGCGGTGGAGTGGTGGCCCGGCTCGGCCGGCGGCAGTCCCATCACGCCCAGGAAGGGGCGCATCGCGACGGTGTGGCCGAAGTGATTGGTGGCGATCATCTTCTCGCGGTCCAGCGTCCAGCGCACGATCAGGCGCTCGTCGGCGCTCAGGCCGAAGGGCTCGGCCCGCGTCGGGTTCGGCCCGCCGGCGGCGTTGAAGCCGAACGTCCCGGTTCGGAGCTCGTCGACGCGGATCGCCAACGTGTCGCCCGGCTTCGCCCCGCGCACGGCGATCGGGCCGCACAGCGCGTGGCCGGCGTCGCGGACCTCGTCGCGCGGCTCGAAGCAGCGTCGCTCGCCGCCGTCTTCGCGCATCGGCTCCAGGCCCCAGCCGGCGTCCAGCGTCTCGAAGATCACCGTGTCGCCGGGCTCGATCTCCAGGATCGGCGGGATCTCCCGCGAAAACGTCCCATGCAGGTTCTCGCGCGTCGCCCGGATCTCATACGTGGCCATCGCTCACCTCCGGCCGCATTCTAGCCCCGATTGCCTGCGGATAGGTCCGATTCCCGACCGGCATCGAGGCAGTTCGCGCCATCCCCCTTCGCAGGGGTCGGGTACCCGCGGAGCGGGTGGTGTCTCCACCCGGTGTTGGATGACGTGCCTCTTGCCGGGCGGAGACGCGCTCCACCCCTACGATCATCGGAGACTGTGGTTCCTGTGCGAGGACAGATGCGGTGGCACAGGAGCTACACGGTGGATTGCTCCGTCGGGAGTTCGCTGAGCAGCGACGTGGTCGAAGTCATCAGGACGCCGGTCGGGGTGCGGAGGGTGATCAGGCCGCGGCTGGCCAGGGCGCGGGCCAGGTCGATGACCTGCTCGCCGTCGAAGCCCGCCGCGTCGGCCAGCTCCTGGAGGGTCATCGCGCCATGCAGGTTGGTCAGGAAATTCCACTCGTCGCGGCTGAGGACGCCGTAGCTGGGCGTGCCCAGCCCGGAGCTGATCTCGCACTCGGTCTCCAGCGTGATCCGCGGGGCGGCGCGCAGGCCCGGGTCAAACATCAGCCGGGTGGCGAATTCGCCCAGGCGTCCACCGGCCGCGCGGGCGTTGCGCTCGGCGTCCGGGCGCAGTTCGCCGGCCGCTTCGATGACACCGGCGATGCCCTCCTGGCAGGTCACCGGGATGCCGATGTAGGAGGTGACGGCGGTCGGGCGGATGCCGCTGCCGTCGAAGGTGGTCACCCGCGGCCGGGCGGCGCTGTAGACCTCGCGGCCCAGCGCGACCGTCCAGGCCATCGCGATCTCGGCGCGGTCCGCCGCCTGGGCGACGATCTTGCCCTGCACGACCGTCTGGACGATCCAGATGCCCGAGGGCAGCAGGCGCACGAAGCGGGGGCGCTTGGCGCCCAGCTCGCCAGCGATCCAGTCGAGCGTTTCGGCGACGTAGCGTTGGTCGGATTCGGGCGTGCCCCAGCGCTGCAGCAGGCTGGTGGTGCCGGACAGTGAACGTGGCGGGCCCATGCTCGTGGTGCCCGGTGCGCCGGCGAGCCGCCCGCTTGTGGTGCTGAGGTTGGCTCCTGGCTCTTCCACGCCACGCCCTCCCGCTGTATCGTGGCTGCGATCCGCGCCCCGCTACCACGCTCCGGCGTGGTTAGCGCGAGGGGCCTCGCTCGCGCTGCCAGATCGTGCGGGACATCTCGCCCCGGATGATCGCCCGCATGTGCTGGCGCTCCAACCGGGTCAGCGTCCGAAGTGCCTGCCGGCAGCGCTCCACGGTCACGACATCGCCGGTCTCGGCGCACCGCTCCAGGATGGCGCTGGTAATTCCCGCATCTTCCAGCGAGGCCACCGAACCCACCCACGGCGCGATGCGCAGCTCTTCGGGCGGCGGTAGCGTCGGACGCAGTTCTTCGAGGCGTTCCAGGCGGTCGAGAGGTCGGGAGACCATATCGTCGACGATCACGCCGGGCGGGATCTCGAGCGTGTGGCGCATGTCCAGCACCAACGTCTTCCCGATCCGCGGGAAGAATAGACAGACCACTTCACCCGTCTGGATCGCCTCTATGATCTGATTATGAAAGTCGCTCGTGTTGCTCTCCACGCCACCTTTCTCCCAGAATTGCTGAGGACGGGTACCACAGTCATGCTGCGCTCCGGGGACGGCGGTACTAGGCGTCGCTTTGGCTTCCCTGTAGGTTATTCTGCCAGCACGGCGGCCATTTCCCGGTGGAGGCCCGGCGCGGCGGCCAGCACCTCGCGCGCGTGCATGTCGAACGGACCGGTGTCGTAGGCCGATACGATACCACCTGCTTCCGCCACTAGCAGGCTCCCGGCCGCCAGGTCCCAGGCCGATGGGCCCCGCTCCCAGTAACCGTCGAAGCGCCCGGCGGCTACGCAGCACAGGTCGTAGGCCGCCGAGCCGATGCGCCGCACCGCTCGCGACGCCAGCGTGAAGCGCTCCCAGTGATGCAGGCTGGCGGCCCGCTCCTCCACATCATAGGGGAAGCCGGTGGCCAGCAATGCGTCCGCCAATTTGTCCGTGCTGGAGCAGCGGATCGGCTGGCCGTTCAGCTTCGCCCCGCCGCCCAGAGTCGCCTCGAAGCACTCGCGCAGTGGCGGCACGTCGACCACCGCGACGACCACCTCGCCGCGGTCGACCAGCGCGATCGACACGGCGTAGAGCGGGATGCCGTGCGCGTAATTGGTCGTGCCGTCCAGCGGGTCGACCACCCAGACGCGCTCGCTGGGCGCGGCCGGCGCGATGTGGCCGGACTCCTCGGCCAGCATCGCGTCCCCGGGGAAGGCATCGAGGATCATCTCGGCGATCAGCTGCTCGCTGGCGCGGTCGGCGTTGGTCACCAGGTCCGAGTGCCCCTTGAAATCGATCGTCAGCGTCTCAGACTGGAGCTCGATCAGCAGCTCGCCGGCAGCCTTCGCCGCCGCCCGCGCCACCTCCAGCTCGCGGGCGTAGCCGTCAGCTGCCGGCATGATCGATCACCTGCACGCCCGGGATCTCGGTGAACGGGTACTGCGCGCGCACGTCCAGTCCCCAATCGCCGGTCACGCCCCGCCGGATGATCTGATAGGCGGCCGCCGCGATCATCGCGGCGTTGTCGGTGCAAAACTCGATCGGCGGCACGAAGAGCGGCACGTCCAGCTGGCGCGTCAGCCGGTTGCGCAGCAGGCGGTTGGCGGCCACCCCACCGGCCAGCAGCACGCTGCGCGCCTTGTGCTCGCGCGCCGCCCGCAGCGTCTTGGTCACCAGCACGTCGACGATCGCGTCCTGGTAGGAGGCCGCCAGGTCGCCGACCGGCATGTTCGGCGAGTACTCCGGCGGCTCGTGCTCCGGAAAGGGCGCGTTGGGGTCGCGGCGCGACGGCCTGCGCGGGTCGCGCGGGCGGCGGTACTGCTCGGCTTCGCGCAGCAGCGCCGTCTTGATCCCTGAGAAGGAGAAATCGTAGCTGTCGCCCAGCCAGGCGCGCGGGAACTCGAAGGTCAGCCTGGCGCCTTCGGCCGCCTTCTGGATCTCCGGGCCGCCGGGATAGCCGAGGCCGAGGATGCGCGCGCCCTTGTCGAACGCCTCGCCGGCCGCGTCGTCCAGCGTCTTGCCCAGCACCTCGTAGACGCCGTGGCGGTGGATCAGCAGCAGCTCGGTGTGGCCGCCGGAGACGATCAGGCAGACGGCCGGGAACTCCGGCTCCGGCTTCTCCTCGCCCTGGCGGTACAGCCAGTTGGAGTAGATGTGGCCCTCCAGATGGTTGACCGGCACCAGTGGCTTCTTCCAGGCAAAGGCCAGCGTCTTGGCGACATTGACCCCGACCAGCAGCGCTCCGGACAGCCCCGGCCCCTCGGTCACGGCGATGGCGTCAATCTCCTCGCGGGTGACCCCGGCCTCGTCCATCGCTGCCTGGATCGTCGGGATGATCGCCGTGATGTGCTGGCGCGAGGCCAGCTCCGGCACGACGCCGCCGTACTTCGCGTGCAGATCGGTCTGCGAGGCGATGATGTTGGACTTGACCAGCCGCCCCTCGCAGACGACGGCCGCCGAGGTCTCGTCGCAGGAGGTCTCGATCCCCAAGATGTTCACGACTGCTCGATCTCCTCGCCCGAGCGCGGCGCGGCGATCAGCTTCGGCCCCAGCCGCTGCAAGAGCTGGCCACGCAGTTCCTCGAAGCGGCGCGCATACTCCGGCTCGCGGATGTTCGGCGACCACATGATGTAGGCGTCCTCGCCATTGTCGCTGTAGTAGCGCCGGCGCACGCCCTGGCGCTCGAAGCCGTACTTGCGGTAGAGCGCCTGGGCGGATTCGTTGGAGACGCGCACCTCCAGCGTCAGCATCTGCGCCCCGCGCGCGGCCGCCTCGACGAAGAGCTGCACCAGCAGCAGCTCGCCCAGCCCCTTGCCGCGCTCGTCGGGATGCACGCCAATCGTCGTGACGTGCGCCTCGTCGAACATGATCCACATCCCGGCGAAGCCGATGATCGGGTCGCGCCGCCTGGGCGACTCGCTGCGCCAGGGCAGCGGAATGAAGCCAAAGCGCCCGCGCTCCTCGGGGACCGGCGCGCCGTTTGGCGGTTCGGGGCCGTCGGTCTTGCGCAGCACGACGTAGTAGTTGCTCTGCGGCTTGCGCAGCTCGCGGCGGTAGGCCGATTGCGGCCAGGGGTTGGTGAAGCACAGGTGATCGACCCGCGAGACTTCGGGCACGTCCTCCTGGCGCATTGGTTCGAGGTAGTAGTAGGTCACGTTGTTCGTTCTCGCAATGCGGGTTGTGGCGGGCGGGTATGCACGTAGATGGGTTCGAGCGCCGCCAGGTCGTCCGCCGCGCCCTCCAGCCACCGGCGATGGACCATATCAATAAGGATACTCGCGCGCCGCCGCCGCGTGGCCGGCGGCAGCAGAATCACGTTGGGGTCGTCGCGCAGTTCCTGTGCGACGTGCTCCGGCAGATCCCCGACCAGCAGCGTCGGCTCGATCAGGCCCTCGGCCAGCTCGTGGAAGCGCCGGTGCTCCAGCGCCGCGGCGAGCGTCAGGCCGTGCAGTCCGATCCGGTAGTCCCCGACGACGACCCGCGAGCGCCCGGCGCTGACCAGCGCGCGCACCGGCTTGCCCCAGCCCTCGAAGCTGGCCGCGGCGGCGTCGAGCGTGCCGACTCCGAAGATCGGCAGGTCGTGAGCCAGGCACAGCGCCTTGGCCGTCGCCAGCCCCACGCGCAGCGCGTTGAACGAGCCCGGCCCGATCGCCACGGCCACGCCGCTCAGGTCGGCCGTCTCGATCCCGCAGAGCCGCAGGATGTTGTCGATCTGGCCCAGCAGCGTCGTCGTCTGGTTGCGCGGCGCGCGCCAGGTGATCTCCGCGCCCGGCTTGCCGTAGTCATCCCCGGCCGGAGCCAGCGCCAGGGAGACCGTCTCGGCGGAGGTGTCGATCGCCAGCAGCCAGCCGGTGCGCCCGTCAACTTCGGCCACGGCCGGCCTCCGCTCGCAATTCGGCGACGAGTTCCTGATAGCGCGCGCCGTTGGCCTGCAGGCGGATGCGCCGCTTCGTCTCGGCGATCGGGTCGATCTCGATCAGCAGCCAGCTCTCCGGCAGCGCGTCGGCCGCCCGCTGCGGCCACTCGATCGCGCAGATGCCCTGGGGATCGTCCAGGTATTCCTCGAAGCCGATGTCCAGTAGCTCGTCGACGTCGCCGCTGAGCCGGTACAGGTCGATGTGATAGAGCGATACCGGCTCGCCGCCCACCTGTCCACGGTATTCGTTGACCAGCGTGAAGGTGGGGCTGGTCACGTCGCCCTCGATCCCCAGCCCCTTCGCCAGCCCCTGGATGAAGCTGGTCTTGCCGGCGCCCAGCCCGCCGCTAAGCAGCAGCACATCGCCCGGGCGGAGCTTGCGCGCCAGCGCGGCCCCCATCCGGTGCGTCTGTTCGAGGCTATGCGAAATGAGGTCGAGGCCTGCCTGTCGGGTTGCAGTCACCAGTTCGATCCAGCCTATCGTTCGTGACGCCCTGGCCCTGATGATAGCGCAGCCGCCCTCCCCGCTGCCCCGGGCGGGAGGTCAGTGGCGCACAAACGCGAGGGCCGTCGTGGCGGATCCCGTCCCAACCGATCACGCCTGGGAAACCGGTTCAGGCCAGGAACCCACGCCGTACTTCCTGGGTGACGTCCCTACGGGTACGGGGCGATTGCCCGTGTTGAATTCGGTGTTGATACACGCAGGCTGGAGACATGCTCCACCCCTACAGAACTCGTGCGGGCGAACTCTCGCAAAGTTGGACGGGAACGGCTAGTCCCCCGGCGCGGCGACGATGCCGGTCGCGTCAAGCTCCAGTGGGGAGCCGACGTGCGTCCCGCCGAAGCCCAGCGGGCGCGTCAGGGCGATGCGCGCCTCCTCGTCGTAGGCCGCCAGGCGCGCCCGGTTGCAGCGCACCGTCACCCGCGTGCCCGGCGAGATCGAAACGTACGAGGGCTGGCTGGACTGCAATTGCACGCCGCAGGGCAGCTGGACGACGTAGGTCGTCTCCGCGCCGTGGAAGGTGCGCGAAGCGACCACGGCCACGCCGTCCGGGTCGACCTCGATCGAGACGTCGCGCGGGCGGATCAGCAGATCCACCTGCTCGCGGGGGCCATGCTCCGGCAGCTCGAACTGCCCCAGGTCGGACTCCGCCAGGTCACCGTTGATGCGCGCCGGGACGAAGGTGCCCTGGCCGACGAAGCGCGCCACCGCGCGGTTGGCCGGGTAGTGGTAGACCACTTCCGGCGTGTCCACCTGCTGGATGCGGCCATCGAGCATGACCGCCATGCGGTCGGCCACGGTCATCGCCTCCTGCTGGTCGTGGGTGACGATCACCGCCGTCGTGCCCAGCTTCTTGAGCAGGTCGCGAACCTCGACGCGCATCGCCAGGCGCAGCTCGGTGTCCAGGTTGGAGAAGGGCTCGTCGAGCAGCAGGACGTGCGGGCGTGGGGCCAGCGCGCGGGCCATCGCGACGCGCTGCTGCTGGCCGCCGGAGAGCTGGTAGGGGTAGCGGTCGGCCAGGCCGTTCAGCCCGGTCATCTCCAGCAGCTCCTCCAGGCGCTGGCCGCGCTCGCGGCGGGGCAGCGCGCGCAGCCCGAAGGCGATGTTCTTGGCAACGGTCAGGTGGGGGAAGAGCGCGTACTCCTGGAAGATCATGCCGACACCGCGGTGCTCGGGCGGCACGAAGGTGTTGCCGGCGACCGTCTGCCCGGCGATGCGCACCTCGCCAGCCTGCGGCCGCTCGAAGCCGGCGATCAGCCGCAGCGTCGTCGTCTTCCCGCAGCCGCTGGGGCCGAGCAGCGCCAGGATCTCTCCGGGCTCGATCTCGAGCGACAGGTCGTCGACGGCCGGATGGCTGGCGCCGGGATAGTACTTGGTGACGTTTTCGAGAACGATGCCTTCGCCCATCGTCCGCGCTGCTCCTCTCCCTAATCCCGCGCCTGTATAGCACAATCCCTACCTGCCAGGTCAAGTTTACGATGTTTGACAGTAAGGCGGCGCAAGCCGCGCCACATCTCCAATCCCCTGACCGCAACCAGGGCCCGTGGCTGCCCGACACCGTAGGGGTGGAACTTGTCTCCACCGCTACGGCGGGCGAATGCCCGGATTCTCTGCAGGCGATTGGGTCTCGTTGGTTCGGTTACCGGGCCTGGTCAAACCCGGTCAGGTGTCACGGCGTTGGCCGACTCCCTCGATCAGGAGCATCGCCGCCGCGGAGATCGCGATCAGGATCAGCGCCGGGGCGGCGGCGCGGGCGAA
>Ga0079224_100013814_pt1 | contig 11262 bp, 13 predicted proteins | sample Stecom2015_FD_80414 | JGI IMG/M metagenome (GOLD analysis project Ga0079224, IMG submission 80414) | Agricultural soil microbial communities from Utah to study Nitrogen management - Steer compost 2015 | ecosystem: Environmental > Terrestrial > Soil > Agricultural land | place: USA: Utah...
AATGCCCATGGGATGGGCATACATGAAAAAATGTGAACTCATTGTCGCAGGTGTTGCAGGAGATAATACATTTACGCGGAGGAGGTGAGAAAGTGGCCGCTTCCCTTTCCCCCGGATGGCTTGTCGACGCCTTGGAATCGCACCTGTCCGGGGAGGAAATGGAAAAAATTCGTCCCTTTTTAAGCACCGAGTCTTGGGCATCTCCTTCTCGGCGAACCCGCCTCCTCCACGTGGAGGAGGAAGAGGAAATCCCCCTTCGCTTTCGGGTCAACATCGAGTTGAAAGTTTAACCTGTCGTTAGTTTATCAAACCTTCTCCTGCCTATTCTCCCCCCATAATTTACCTGCCCATGCGGCAGGTTTCTTTTCATGGACGGATCGCATCAAAGGCCTTTTGCGCATGATACCGGATTTTTTCCTCGTCCAGGGTCAGGCACTCCCCGTTTCGGAGCAGGGGTCGGCCGTCTACATAAACGTCCCGCACATCATCCCGGGAGGCGGAATACACCAGATGGGATTCGATGTCGTGCAAGGGCTGCATGTGCGGCCCTGTCAGATCCACCGCGATGAAATCCGCCTTTTTGCCCGGCTCCAGCGTGCCGATCTGATCCTCCAGGAACAGGGCTTCGGCCCCGTAGGAAGTACCCATCCGGAGCGCCGTGGTCGAGGGCACGGCTTCGGGATCCTGATTCACGCCCTTGTGGATGAGGGCCGCCAACCGGATCTCCTCCAGCATATCCAGGTTGTTGTTGCTCGCCGGGCCGTCGGTCCCCAAGGAAGGACGGAGGCCGGCCGCGAGCATTTCCGGAATCGGGGCGATGCCGCTGCCCAGTTTCAAATTGCTTCCCGGGTTGTGGGAGACCTTGACTCCGTGTTCCGCCAGGATTTCGATCTCCTCGCCGGTCAGATGGACCGCATGGGCCACCAGGGCCGGTCCGTCGAAGACCCCCAACCGGCGCAGATGCTCCACCGGACGATGGCCGTACTGCTCCACATTCAGCTGTACCTCCGCCTCCGTCTCCGACATATGGGTATGGATGGGCAGGTTCAATTCCCGCGCCTTTTCCACAAACCGGGCGATATAGTCGGGCGGACAGGTATAGGGGGCATGCGGCGCCATCATCGTCGTGATCCGTCCGTCGGCGCCCCCGTTCCACTCCCGGGCGAAGCGGACGGCTTCCTCCAACTTGGCCCGCTGCTCTTCCTCGGAGCAGAGGCCGATGGCTCCCCGGCACAACACGGCGCGAATCCCCGCCTCCTCCACCACTTGCCCCACCTGGTCCATGTGGTCGTACATGTCCAGGAAACAGGTGGTGCCTCCCTTGATCATCTCCAGCACGGACAGGGCCGAACCCCAGCGAATCTGCTCGGGACCGAAGCGGGCTTCCATCGGCCACATTTTCTCCTCCAGCCAGGTCTTCAGGGGATAGTCGTCGGCGTAACCCCTGAGCAGGGACATGGCTGCATGGCCGTGGGTGTTGACCCATCCCGGCAGAATCGCCTTTCCCGTCATGTCCACCACTTCATCGTACCCGTCGGTCTCCGACGGGGCCGGGCCGATATAGCGGATCCGATCGTCCTCCACGATCATGGCCGCATCCGGCAGAGGCGCTTGGCCTTCTTTCATCGTCAAGATCGTCGCATGAACGAACAGACGCTTCAACGCCTTCCCTCCCCTCGGCAGGTGTAACACACCCACCATAACGCAAACCCGTCGCGCAGACAAGTCACCTTCGTTTTTTCTCCACAAACGCCAAGATCGGTTTCAAATCAAAGCGATTTTCCCGGGACAAGAGCGGCCGAAACAGGTCCTTCTTCTCCGCCAGGCGGCGGTGAATCGTCGGCAGCGTAAACTGTTCCGGCGAAAGCCCCGGCTTTAGCTCCGACCAATCCAAGGGGGTGGAGACCGTTGCCTGGGCTCGGCCCCTCGGCGAGTAGGGAGCGATCAGGGATTTGCCTCTCCAGTGCTGGAGGTAATCGATATACACCTTGTCGCCGCGGTTCTTTTTGAGCCGCTCCAAAGTGATGAGATGCGGATGCTTTTCCTCGAGGTATTGAGCGATAAATCGGCTCACTTTTCGGGTCTGTTCAAAGGAAAGCCGCCCCTTCAAGGGGATATACAATTGTAAACCGGTGGCCCCGGAGGTCTTCACCCAGGCATCCAGTTCGAGGTGATTCAACAACTCCCGGAGCAAAAGGGCCACCTCCATCACCCGGTCAAATCCCTCCACCGACGGGTCCAAATCGAATACCAGCTCGGGCGGATGGTCGGGATCATCCACCCGTTGAAAGGAGAGATGAAATTCCAAACAGGCCAAATTGGCCAACCAGACCAGGGTTGGCGTATCCTCCAATAAAATATAGGTTACCGAACCATCCCGGGCCGTAGCGATCCACTCGGGCGCGTGGGAGGGAACGTTTTTTTGATAAAAAAAATCGCCTCCGGCTCCGTGCGGATAACGAATGGTGGTCAAAAAACGGCGGCGGCAATGGGGCAATAGATAGGGGGCCAACCGGGTCAAATGCAGGACATAATCCCACTTGGATATCCCGGCGGCGGGGTACAGCGGTTTCTCCGGGTTGGTGATGGTGATCTCTCTGCCCTCCACCGATACCACTTGACGGTCGGCCACGATATTCTTCTCCCCCTTTTCGAAGATGCGCCCAAATCCGGTGGGACAAATGTCCAAAGGGAAATCCGCTACATAGAGTACAAGCGAAACCACCTGCGCAAAGGAGGAACCGACATGAAAGAAAGAAGACTGCCCGTACCGGATTCATCGGCGGAAAACTGGGAACTTCACAGCGGGGATTCGGGATATGCACCCCACGGGTATGATGGGACCACCGACATTCCGGGAACTTACCCGGGATACGATCCCCGGATCAATATCTTTCCTTTCCCCTTCTATCCAATCGTCCCCTTCCCCATCCTCCCACCGCCCTTCTTCGGTTTTCCACCACCGTTTTTCCCCCGCCGTCGCTACTGGTGACAACCAAACCATTCCCGAAGCCGATCATCGGTCGGAATCGGGGATGGATTTTTTTACCTCCAAGGAAAGGATGGAAGGATTGCGCAGGGTTCCGTCGGGAGTCCATTCCAAATACCGGACTCGGGCCCAAATAACCGGTTCCAGCCAGACCTTTTCCCCTTGCGGGACCGGGGAAAGGGTCGGGGGCGGATCTTCCCGCCGGATGTGGGAGAGGGCCCGGGTGAGGGCTTCGATTCGGTCCTGATCCAATCCGGAGGCAGCCCGGCCGATATAGGTGAAGCGCCCTTCTTCGGCCCTGGCCAGGAGCAGGGAATTGACCCGCCCCTGCCGGAGCGTCACGCCGACGACGACCGCTTCCAGCTGCCGAAAATGTTTCACTTTGAGCCACGTGGCGTGCTTTTTTCCGATGTGATAGCGCCCATGCCGCTCCTTGATGACGATCCCTTCCAGCCCCTGTTCCCGGGTGCGCTCCCACAGGGCTGTTCCGTCCTCGTAGCTGTCGCAGTATTGAATGGGCCCGGAATCGGGCAGGATTTGGCTCAACCGTTTTAACCGTTCCTCGAGTGAAAGGTCTGTCAGCCATTGCCCCTCCAGGTAGATCAGATCGAACACCACGTAGTAAACGGGGACTTTTTCCCTCAGCCCCGGACCGATCCGGCGGGACAGGTCCCGCTTCAGGACCCGGAAAAAGTCCGGCTTTCCGGTTTGGGGATCCAGGGCGATCACCTCTCCATCCATCACGGCGCTCTTCGCACCCGTCGCCTTCAAAGCCGCAACCAATTCTGGGTACGTGGCAGTCCGGTCCCGCCGCCGCCGGTTCCACAAGCGAACCTCGCCGCCTTCCACCTGGGAAAGCACCCGGACTCCGTCCCACTTGACCTGATACAGCCGGTCCCTTCCTTCGATCACCCGCTCCGAAAGAACCGGCTCCATCGGTTGAAACGGCCCGGGCGCCGTTTCCGTTGATCTCGACATGGCCCTCGCCCCCGACTCATCAGAAAAGCTCCTTCTAAACCCTGATCCATCCCCATATATTTTGTACAAACCCCTTCACAGCGGGAGGATTCCCATGAATTGGTTTGGGGAAAACCGTTGGAAAAATGCCGTTTTGTATACCACCATCGCCGTCAATCTCATGCTGTTCGCCCTCATTGCGGTGCGTCATTATTGGACGCCCCGCGTCGAGGTTCCGTCGATGGCCCGACCCGAAGCGGCTTCTCATCGCTCCGAATACCTGGAGCAGTATGAAGGATCCAGTGTTCACGGAGGCTGGAAGGTGGATCATTACCGCCGAATTGAAGTGATCACCGATGAGGAGGGACATGTGTTGAAGGAACGCCCCACATCGGAAATGACCCATATACGCTATTGGATCGGGCAGTGAAGGGTTCAGCCGCTCGTCTTTTTCCTCCGCCCTTTCCCCTTGGGCTGGGTCACTTCCAGACTGGCCTTGAGGGCTTCCATCAGGTCGACCACCTTCTCGGGACGGGTTTCCGGCGCCTCGACGATCTCTTCTCCGTGGATCTTCTTCTCGATCATCTCCTCCAGGGACTCCCGATATTGGTCCTTGTATTTTCCCGGATCGAAGGAAGTGGACAAGTTGCCGATCAGCTGGCGAGCCATCTCCAGCTCCTTTTCCGGCAGTTCCGTCTCCCGGGGCAATCCGGGAATTTGATCGGCATCCCGCACCTCGTCGGGATAAAAAATGATCTCCATCACCAGGACGTTTCGGTATGACCGGACGACCGCCAACGATTGTTTGGAGCGTATGGTCAGTTGGGCCACCCCGATTTTTCCCGTCGATTCGATCGCTTCCCGCAAAAGGGCGTAGGCCTTTTCCCCGGTATCCCCCGGACCGAGATAGTAGGTGCGGTCAAAGTAGATCGGGTCGATCTCCTTCAAGTCCACGAAATCCAAGATCTCGATGGAGCGGCGGTTTTCCGGGAGAATCGACTCCAGCTCCTCCTTTTCCATCAAGACGTATCGCCCGTCGGCATATTCATACCCCTTGACCACTTCCTCCCAGGGGACCTCTCGGTCGCAGGTGGGACAGGTCCGGGTATACTGGATCGGTGTTTTACACGGACGGTGAAGGTGGCGGAAGGCGACCCGCTTTTCATCCGTCGCCGCGTACATGCGCACCGGAATGTTCACCAACCCGAAACTGATCGATCCCTTCCAAATCGTGTGCAACCCGATCACCTCCTTTTTCTTAGGATGATCCTTCCGAGGGAGGAATCACTGGTAAAATCAGTTTCGGATCAGTTTCCTCCAGCAAGACCGGGTTTTTTCCGGATGCCCGTCGATGATGTGACAAACGCCCTCGTAAAAGAGGGGATCTTTCCAACCGGCGTTGAGATCGCGGGCCTTTTGGAAGTGGGTGGCCGCCCGCGCCGTATCCCCCTTTTCCAGCAATACCCGCCCCAGCTGATAATGGCCCAGCGCCCGGATCCGGGGTTTTTCCTGGTCGATGACGCGCTCCGCCGCCTGCTGCGCCTCTTCAAAGTTGGTCAGGTGGGTGAACACTCGGGACCGGATCACCAGCCACAGGGGCTGATTCGTCCATTCCCCGGGAATGCGGGAAATGATCGCCTCCACCTTTTCCACATCGCCCTGTTCCAATAAGATCCAGGCATAGGTGAATAGCAGGTCCGGATCTCCGGGCGCCAGCGACAACCCCTTTTTCAGCCAGGCCAGGGCTTCGCTTGTCCGGCCGGACACCCAGGTATTCCAGCCCATCCCCTGATAAGCGACGGTTCGCTTCGGATCCCGGCTGAGCATCCGACGATACCAGGTGATGGCCTCCTCAATCTGCCCCATCTCCTCATAGTCCCGAGCAATGGTTTCCATCACCTGCAGGCTGTCGGTCTTTTCAAAGGCCATGAGGCGCCAATAGGCGACACTGTCCCACTGCTTCAACTTCCGGTGGCAATGGGAGAGCATCAACATCGTCTCTCCGTCGTCTTCATCCAATAACAGCGCCTGATAAAAGCAGGGGATGGCTTCGTGATATTCCCCGAGCCGGTAGTGACAGGCCCCGAGATTAAACCAGGTATCCCCTTCGTTTTGTCGGTAGGAGAGGGCCCGTCGAAACTGGCGGATCGCCCCGTGATCATTCCCCTTCCGCACGTGGACGCAACCCATCATGTGGTGGGCGAAGGCGATGAACACGTCGTGGTGTGTCGTCGAGGCGATCAGCTGAAAGTGGCGATAGGCTTCATCCATGTTCCCTTTCTGAAAATGGCTCAGGGCCAGATACATCCGTCCCAGCAAAAATTCCGGTTCTTCCTCCACGACTTCCCGAAAGGCTTCCTCCGCCTCCATGAACATATTCAACTGGTAAAAGCCCTGCCCCTGACGAAAGCGACGGACCACCATTTCATCCAGCTCAAATTCACCTTCCAGCTCTTCCCCTTCCTCCATCAGATCCGGGTGCTTACGGGACAGTCGAACGAGCCGATCTTCGATGTCGGCCCAGGTCTCCAGCAGACTGTCGCAGACCTTCTTGATTTGGGCAAACCTTTTGCGGAGGTGCTCCCTTTCCCCCGGCGGGCTGGTGGGGTACTGATCTTCGATGCTTTTCAATGCGCCTTCGACCGTTTGTATCCACTGGTGAAACATCTGAGATCCTCCTCAACACCAAGGGGTGCTACAGGGCATTATGTCCACCGGGGATAAAAAAATCCGCCCGGAAACATCCGGGCGGACCAGGTTCAGGAGGAGGTCACCGTTCCGTGCACCTCTTCGCCGATGATCTCGACGATTTCATTTCCTTCGCCCATAATGGCGATCCGCGGGCGGTGGTTTTTGATTTCCTGTTCATCCATCAGTGCATAGGAAATGATAATGACTCGATCGCCGGGTTGTACCAATCGGGCCGCCGCTCCGTTCAGGCAGATTGTCCGGCTGCCCCGGGGACCGGGAATCACGTAGGTTTCCAGGCGCGCTCCATTGTTGTTGTTGACGATCTGCACCTTCTCGTTGGGCAAAATATCCACCCGTTCGAGGATCTCTTCGTCGACGGTGACACTGCCCACATAATGGAGGTTGGCTTCGGTCACCGTAGCCCGGTGAATTTTGGCCTTCATCATCGTTCGGAGCATGGGACTTCCTCCTTTTCCGGCAGGATGACGTTGTCGATCAGTCGGGTGGATCCGAAGTGGACAGCGACGGCGACAAGGATCCGCTGTCCCTGAAGCGCATCCACCGGTGTGAGGTCGGGATAGGTGAGCACGTCCACATAATCGATCCGGGCCAAAGGCTTGGAGGAAATCCGGCCCTGAAGATAATCGATCACCTGTCGGGACCGGGTCATTTCACCGGCCTGCACCTTCTCGGCCACCTCGCGAAGACCGGCAGACAAAACCGTCGCCTGTTCCCGCTCCTCCTCGGACAGGTAGACATTCCGGGAGCTGACGGCCAGTCCGTCCTTCTCCCGCACCGTGGGACAGGGGATTATCTCCACCGGGAAATGAAGATCCCGGACCATTCGCTCCACCACGGCCACCTGCTGGGCATCCTTGAGGCCGAAATAGGCCCGATCCGGCTCCACGATGTGAAACAGCTTCGCCACCACCGTGGCCACCCCGTCGAAGTGACCGGGGCGGGAAGCGCCGCACAATCGGTCGGTCAACCGGGATACGGTTACCGTGGTAAGGGGCTTCTCGGGATACATCTCCTCGACGGAGGGGGCGAAGAGCACATCGACCCCGGCCTGTTCGGCGATCCGGGCATCCCGGTCCAAGTCCCGGGGATATCGGTCATAGTCTTCCCGGGGGCCGAACTGAAGGGGATTGACAAAGACCGAAAGCACCACGACATCGCATTCTTTCCGCGCGCGACGGATCAGGGAAACGTGACCCTCGTGCAGATATCCCATGGTGGGAACCAGGCCGATTCGCCGGTCCCTCAAGGGGCGAAGGAAATGGCGCAATTCCTGGACCGTCCCCACGGTTTTCATCGTCCTTCGCCCCCTTTTCCTCCGTACAGGGACGCCTGCACTTCGGGCGAGCGAAAAACATGCTTCTCTTCCGGAAAGCGCCTGTGACGGACATCCTCGACGTACTGCCGCAACGCATCGGTGATCTGCCGACCCACCTCGGCATAGGCCTTGACAAAGGAGGGCTGAAGATCGCTGGCCATTTTCAGCACGTCGTGATAGACGAGGACCTGGCCGTCACAGTGACGACCCGCCCCGATCCCGATGGTGGGCACGCGGACCGCTTCGGTGATTTCCCGGGCCAATTCCTCGGGGACGCATTCCAATACCAGGGCGAAGACGCCCGCCACCTCCAAGATCCGGGCCTCCCGGAGGATGCGCCGGGCCCCCTCCGCCTCCTTCCCCTGGACCCGATATCCCCCCAGTTGGTGCACCGACTGGGGCGTCAAACCCAGGTGCCCCATCACGGGAATCCCGGCGGCGGTGCATGCCCGCACTGCATCGGCGATCGCCTCGCCCCCTTCCATCTTGACCGCCTGGGCGCCGCCTTCCTGCATCAGTCGACCGGCGGCCTTGAGCACTTCCGCTTTTCCCAGATGGGCCGTCAAAAACGGGAGATCCGCCACCACCAGGGCGCGCTTGGATCCCCGCACCACCGCCTTGGTATGATGCGTCATGTCGTCCAGGGTGACGGAAACGGTCGAATCGTAACCCAATACGACCATTCCGAGCGAATCACCGACCAGGATGACATCCACACCCGCCGCCTCCGCCAGTTTGGCCGATGGATAGTCATAGGCCGTCAACATGGCGATGGGCTCGCCCCTTTTTTTCATCTGGGCAAGGGAGCGGGTGGTCACCTTTGAAACATTCCCCATACCTATTCCCCCCTGTGGTCGCTCCGGGGAGGAGAAGAAAAAACGCCTTTAGCCCGCGAAGGACCCAAGGCGCTCCTGTTCCGACGCTCCTCTGTCTCCGTCCCTCGGGCTCGAAGCAGAACCTTTTTCCGTTGAATCGAAGGATTCTTCGGTGCAGCTCCCGGAGGATGCCGCCTTCCTCATTAAGGGTAATCAAAAAGAGCGGATTTCGCAACCTTCACGGATTTCCGCCGAGTAAACCGAAATCAATCCCTCTCCGGTTTCCAAAAGCAGCGCCCCATCCTCTTTCAACCCCCGCACCACCCCCGATCGAAGGCCCTCGGGCGTCCGGGCCGTGACCAAGTGGCCGATCACGCCCGACAGCTCTTCCCAGGCCCCGCGGACGGCCGCAAAGCCCCGGCTCAAGTAAGCGGCGTATGTCTGTTCCAGCTCTTCCAAGATGGCGGCGATCAAAGGGACGCGGCGAAAGGTTCGGCCCGCCTCCGCTGACAGGGAGGTCACCTTTCCCTTCAGCTCCGCCGGCCACATCGCTTCGGCGACATTCACATTGATCCCGATGCCCAATACGACATAATGGACCCGGTCCTGTTCCCCGCGCAATTCCGTCAGAATCCCGCACACCTTCTTCCCCCGGATCAGCAGGTCATTCGGCCACTTGATCCGCACCCGAAGCCCCGTCTCCCGGTTCAGGGCCCGGGTGACCCCGACCGATGCCATCAGCGTCAGTTGGGGCGCCTGGGCGATCGGGATGGGAGGACGCAGGATGAGGCTCAACCAGATCCCCGAATCCGGCGGCGAATGCCAGAAACGGCCGAGCCGCCCCCGGCCCGCCGTCTGTTCTTCGGCGATGACGGCCGCCCCTTCCGGCGCCCCTTCCCGCGCCCACTGGTGGGCAATCTTCTGGGTGGAGTCGACGGACTTCAGGGTGCGAAGCGCCTGTCCAAAGGTGCGGGTGCGCAGGCCGTATGCGATTTCTTCTTGAAGGATACGGTCTGGTTTGCAGACCAGTCTATATCCGCTCTTCTGGCGCGCTTCAATCTGATAACCCTCCCGCCGCAGCTCCTGGATATGTTTCCAGACGGCGGTGCGGCTCAAGCCAATTCGACGGCTGATTTCCTCCCCGGACACAAAGTCATCTCCCTTTTCCATCATCAGCGCCAGGATCTGTTGTCGCGTCCCTCCCAATCCGAACACCTTCCTCTATCAACTGATGATGATCGTTGGCCATCCGCCCCAGAATCACCGCATCCGCCAGCTGCTGCAGCACCCGGCCCACCCAGGGGCCCGGCGGGCGACCGGACGCACGGATCAGCTCCCGCCCGTCCACGGCCAATTCCTCCAGACGCCAAATCGGCATCTCTTCCGCCCAACGACTCAACTGTTCCGACTGCCTGTGGCAGGTTGCCGCATCGATGACTCCCATCTGCTGCGCCAGCTCCATCGCCTCCCGGCAGAACGGGGCCCCGTCGCGGAACATCCGCCTCTTCCCCTCCGCTTCCGTCAAGCGAGCGGGCCAGGAGGCGGCCGTCCCATAAAGGCGGGCGATGATTCCCACCTGCCGCTTGGGGAGGCGGAGCTCCCTGAGCCGGCCCGCCGCCTTTTCCGGCGGCACCCGGCACAGACAGAGCAGAAGCGCCCACCGCATCGCAGGCGAGGGGACCGCATCCAGTGCGGTCAGTGGGGGATCGCCGGGAGGGGCGGTCACTCCCCAGCGAAAAAAGGGGGGAAGATGATCCATCATGCCCAACCGGAACAGGGCAGCGACGGCCCGGGACGGATGCGGGGTTTTCCAGATGAGTTCCAGCTCCCGGGTGACCCTTTCCACGGACAGGCGGGTCAGGTCGGGAGCCATCCGCCGGATGGCCGCTTCCACATCCGGATGGAGGGAAAATGCCAGTTGTGCCGCGAAGCGCACCGCCCGAACCATCCGGAGCGCGTCTTCCCCGAACCGGTCGGCGGCCGCGCCCACCGTCCGGATCACCCCTTTTTCCAGGTCCCTTTTCCCCCCGAAGGGGTCGATCAGCCGCCCCCGCAGGTCCCGGGCCATTGCATTGATGGTAAAATCCCTCCGGGCCAAGTCCTCTTCCACGCGTCCCACAAAACGGACCCGGTCCGGCCGGCGGCCGTCCCGGTACGCCCCTTCGATGCGAAAGGTGGTCACCTCGACGGGATGCCCGCCGGCGATCACGGTGACCGTCCCGTGACGGATGCCCGTGGCTTTCGTTCGGGGAAAAAGAGATTGAACCTGGTCCGGCCGCGCATCCGTACAGACATCATAATCCCCCGGCTGCCTGCCGAGCAATTGATCGCGTACGCACCCTCCCACCAGATAGGCCTGGAATCCGGCCTCCTCCAGCCCTTTGATGACCGAGAGCGCGGCGCGGTAAGGGGTCATCGCCTCACCCCTCCCCCAGCACACGGCGGTAGATGGCTTCATACTGCTCTGCCACCCG
>Ga0079224_100013815_pt1 | contig 11262 bp, 4 predicted proteins | sample Stecom2015_FD_80414 | JGI IMG/M metagenome (GOLD analysis project Ga0079224, IMG submission 80414) | Agricultural soil microbial communities from Utah to study Nitrogen management - Steer compost 2015 | ecosystem: Environmental > Terrestrial > Soil > Agricultural land | place: USA: Utah...
CGGGCTAACTTCCGGCATGCAGCATCTAGCGCCCGCGTCCGCCCCCGGTTCCGCAGCGGTGTCCTCCCGCCCGCGCGCGAGCGTGGTGGTGCCGACGCTGAACGAGGAGAAGGCGCTCGCGGCCGTGCTCGGGCCGCTGCGCGCGGCGGCCGGCCGCCTCGGCCTCGAGCTCATCGTCTCCGACGGCGGCTCGACCGACGGCACGCTCGCCCTCGCCCTCGCCCTCGCCGACCGCGTCGTCGTCCACCGCGGCGCCGAGCGGCAGACCATCGCCGCCGGGCGCAACGCCGGCGCCCGCCTCGCCGCCGCCGACGTCCTCCTCTTCTTCAACGCCGACGTCGGCTTCCCCGACGACGCCGAGGGGCTCCTCGTGGACCTGATCGCCGCCGCCGAGGCCGCCGGCGCCGCGACGTGCCGCGTGGCCGTCCACCCGGCGCGCGCCCGCCTCGACGACCGCCTCGTCCTCGGCACGTGCAACGTGCTGTTCCGGGGGTGGAACGCCCTCGGCCTCGGGATGGGCCGCGGCGAGTGCCACGCCGTCCGCCGCGACGTGTTCGAGCGGGAGGGGGGCTACGACGAGGCGCTCGTGGCGGGGGAGGACTTCGACCTCTACCGGCGCATCGCGCGGCGGGCGCGGCGCGAGGGCGGCCCGCGCATCCGGTTCCTCTGGCACCGCGTCGTCTACGAGGACCCCCGCCGCTACCGCGCCCGCGGCTACGCCCGCACCATGCTCGACTGGCTCCTCAACAGCATCGCCGTCACGGTCCTCGGCCGGTCGTACTCGCGAACGTGGGACGCGGTGCGGTGAGGCCACCGGTGCCCGTCACGGCGCGGGGAGGGTGAGGGTGAGCGTGGCGCCAGCGCCCTCCTTGCTCTCGGCGTCGAGCCAGCCGCCGTACCCCTTCACGACGATCTCGTGGGCCAGCGAGAGCCCGAGGCCGGGGTGCCCGCTCCCCGCCGGCTTCGTCGTGAAGAACGGCTCGAAGATGCGGTCCCGCACCTCCGCCGGGATCCCGCCCCCGTTGTCGGAGACGGCCACGGTGACGGCGCCGCCCTCCCGCCGCGTGCGTATGGTGATCGTCGGGACGTAGGCGGCGGACTCGCCCGCGCGGGCGGCCCGCTCGTCGAGGGCGTCGAGGGCGTTGGCGAGGAGGCCGTGGACGACGCGGCCGAGCTCCTCGGGGTCCGCCTCCACGGCGCCGACGTCCTCGCCGTAGTCGCGGAGGAGGCGGACGCCGCGCGTGCGGCCCTGCGCCCGGTGCGCCTCCATGCTCAGGGCCACCTGCCCCTCGACGAGCGCGTTGAGGTCGATGGACCGCCGGCGCCGGGGGCGCTCCTCGGCGCCGCTCCGGGCGTGCTCCAGCATCCCCTGCACGATGGCGTTGGCGCGGCGCCCGTGCTCCTCGATCTTCTCGGCGTTCTCCCGGAGGGCGTCGAGGAGGCCGGAGGTCTCGGCGTCGAGGACGCCGGGGTGGGGGGCGAGCGCCTCGTGGAGCTCGCCGGCGAGCTCGGCCGAGAGCGCGGCGAAGTTGTTGACGAAGTTGAGGGGGTTCCTGATCTCGTGGGCGATGCCGGCGGTGAGCCGCCCGAGCGAGGCCATCTTCTCCTGCTGCACGAGGTGCATCTGGGCGGCGCGGAGCTCCTCGAGCGAGTGCTCGAGGCTGAGGGCGTACTGGCTCGCCTGCTCGCGCGCGCGCTCGGCCTCGCGCCGGGCCTGGTCCAGCTCCTCGGCGTGGCGCCGCTCGGCCGTCACGTCGCGGAAGAACCAGATGCGGCCGTAGCGCTCGCCGTCGGCGCTGCGGACGGGCGCGGTGTAGCGGTCGAACACGCGGCCGTCCTTGAGGGCGATCTCGTCGCGGGCCGTCTCGTCCGGGTGGGCGTAGAGGTGGGCGACGCGGTCGAGGAACGCCTGGGGGTCCGCGAGCTTGTCGAGCACCGCGCCGATGGCGGCCTCGTCGGAGCGCGAGGCGACGACCTCGGGCGGGATCCCCCACAGCGCGACGAACTGCTTGTTGTAGGAGAGGATCTTCCCGTCCGGCCCGACGACGAGGATGCCGTCGATGGAGGCCTCGCCCTCCGCCTCCAGGAGCGTCTTCTGGAAGCGGAGCACGCGCTCGGACTCGACGCGCTCGGTGACGTCGCGGGAGTTGACGATGACGCCGGCCTCGGCGGAGTCCGGGAGCATCGTCCGGCCCGTCGCCTCCAGCACGCGCCACGAGCCGTCGCGGTGGCGGTAGCGGAACTCGACGACGTGCGTGGTGCCGGGGCTCGCGGCGGCGGCGCCGAGCACCGCGCGCACGCGGCCCACGTCCTCGGGGTGGATCCGGTCGAACGCGCTGCTCCCGATCAGCCCCTCCGGCTCGTAGCCGAGCACGCGCTCGATGGACGGGCTCTGGTAGCGGTTGATGCCGTCGGCGTCGAGGATGGTGGCGACGTCGGAGGAGTTCTCGATGAGGAGGCGGAAGTGCTCCTCGCTGGCGCGCAGCGCCTCCTCGGCCGCCTTCCGCTCGGAGATGTCGCGGAGGTAGGCGGTGAAGACCTCCCGCCCGTCCTCGAGCCGGACGGCGTCGATGGCGAGCTCGATGGGGAACTCGGTGCCGTCGGCGCGGACGGCCGGCACCTCGACGCGCTGCCCGAGCACGTGGGCCTCGCGCGTGCGCCGGTAGCGGTCCATCCCCGCCTCGTGCTCCGCGCGCAGCCGCGGCGGCACGATGAACTCGGCCATCGGCTTGCCCATCACGTCCTCGGCGCGGTACCCGAAGGTCCGCTCGGCCGCCGGGTTGAACTCGACGATGCGCCCGTCGCTGTCGACGGAGATGATGCAGTCGAGGGCGGAGGCGACGATGCCGCGCTTGAGCGCCTCGCTCTCGCGGAGCGCCCGCTCGGCCTCCTTCCGCTCGGTGATGTCGCGGGAGTTGACGACGATGCCCTCGGCCGGGGAGTCCGGCGAGAGCGTGGTGCCGACGCCTTCGAGGTGGCGCCACGAGCCGTCCTTGTGGCGGAACCGGAACTCGGCGGTGACGGGCTTCCCCGGCTGCTCCACCACGCGCCGGAGGTTCTCCACGGTGGTCGCCACGTCCTCCGGCGGGAGGTAGTCCGTCACGTTCCGGCCGACGAGCTCGTCGGGCGTGTAGCCGAGCACGCGCGTGATGGCGGGGCTCTGGTAGCGGACGACGCCGTCGGGGTCGATGATCGTGATGATGTCGGAGGCGTTCTCGATGAGGCGGCGGAAGTGCTCCTCGCTCCGGCGCAGCGCCGCCTCGGCCTCGACGCGCTCCGTGACGTCGCGGGCGACGGCGATGACGACGTCCTCGCCGAAGTACGTCGAGCGCTGGATGGCGACCTCCTTGAGGAACGTGCTCCCGTCCTTGCGCCGGCCGAGCCACTCGAACCGCTGCGGCTCCCCGGCCACGGCCTTCCGGAAGGTTTCGGCGAACACCTCGGGGTCCACGGTGCCGGGGACCCCGAGGAAGTCGGGCGTCTTCCCGATGAGCTCGGTGCGGGCGTAGCCGTAGGCGCGGACGACGGCCTCGTTGACGTTGAGGAAGCGGCCCTCGAGGTCCTGGATGTAGACGAGCTCGGTGAGGTTGTCGAAGAGGCCGCGGTAGCTGGCCTCGCTGGCGCGGAGGGCCTCGGCCGCCTGCCGCTGCTCCGTGACGTCGCGGACGACGGCGATGACCTGGCCGCCGTCGAGGGGGAGCAGCCGCGCCTCGAAGTCGCGCTGCTCCTCGTCGAGGGGGAGGGTGTACTCGAACTGGACGAGGTCGCCGGTGCGGGCGACCTCGGCGAGGGCCTCGGCGAGCTGGTCGCCGACGGCCGGGGGGAGCACCTCCTGCACGGGCCGGCCGAGGAACGCCTCGGGGGGGACGTAGAGCCCGAACGCGCGGCCGGCGCGGTAGTCGAGGATGGTGCCGTCGGCGGCCATGCGGAAGTAGAGGTCCGGCAGCGCGCGGAAGATGGCCTCGAGCTCGAGGGTGCGCTGGCGGAGCGCCTCGGCGGCCTCCCGCCGCTCGGTGATGTCGACGAGGGCGGTGGCGAGGGCGGGCTCCCCGTTGAAGAGGAGGCGCTGCACGGTGAGCGAGACCCACCGCGGCGTGCCGTCGGCCCGGCGGATGCGGAGCTCGAGGTCGCGGACGTAGCCCTGCTCGCGGACGGTCTGGAGGATCCCGGGCCGGTCCGCGGGGTCGTAGTAGAAGTCGGGGGTGTGGCGCCCGGTGAGGCTGCCGGGCTCGGCGCCGATGAGGGCCTCGAGCCGCTCGTTGGCGTAGAGGATGACGCCGTCCTCGACGCGGCTGAGGATGAACGGGACCGGGCTCGCCTCGACGATGGCGCGGAAGCGGGCCTCGGCCTGCGCCAGCTCGGCCGTCCGCTCCTCGACGCGCCGCTCGAGCTCGTCGCGGGCGCGGCCGAGCGCCGCCTCGGCCTCCTTCAGCTCGGTGATGTCTAGGCAGACGCCGACGAGGCGGGTCACGCGGCCGTCGGCGTCGCGCGTGACCTCGCCCGAGCTCTGGAGCACGCGGACGGCCCCGTCGGGGCGGACGACGCGCTCCTCGAAGGCGAACGGCTCGCCCGTCTCTCTCGCGCGCGCGATGTGGGTCCGGACCATCGCCCGGTCGTCCGGGTGGACGAGCGCGAGGTAGGCGGCGAAGCTGGCCTCGGAGGCCTGCGGCTCCAGGCCGTAGATCCGGTAGAGCTCGTCGGACCACGCGAAGCGGTCCTCGTCGACGTCCCAGCGCCAGGAGCCGAGGCGGGCGATGCGCTGGGCCTCGCGGAGCTGCTGCTCCCGCTCCCGGAGCGCCTCCTCGGTGACGTGCCGGTCCGTCACGTCGCGGTGGACGACGAACACCTCGCGCACCTCGCCCTCGGGGCTGCGCACGGGGCACACCGTCACCTCCAGCCACCGCGCCCGCGACGCCTCCCCGTCGAGCGGGCTCGGGTCGAAGGGGTGCGCGGGGATGGTGACGGTCTCGCCGGCGAAGCCGCGGAGGAGGAGGTCGCGGACGTCGGCGAGCTGGGGGTCGTGGAGGGGGTTGAAGTGCTCGAGCGCCTCGGGTGGGAGCCGGAAGAGCGCCTCCCACGCCCGGTTCACGTCGAGCGTCCGCCCGTCGGGGGCGAAGATCTGGACGGAGAGGGGGAACTGCTCGAACATCGCGCGGAAGCGCGTCTCGAGGACGCGGCGCGCGCGCTCGGCCGCGCGGCCCTCCTCGGCCAGGCGGCGGTTCGCCAGCGCCGCCGCCGTCAGCGCCGCGGCCACCTCGGCCACCTCCACGTCGCCCTCGCCGTACGGCTCCGGGCCGGTGCGCTCGACGGCGAGGACGCCGAGGAGCACGTCGTCCGCGCGGAGCGGCGCGAGGATGGCCGACGTCGGGCCTTCGCCTTCGGGCCGGCGCGTCAGGAGGGGGCGCCGGGCTTCGCGCACCTCCGCCCACGGCACCTCCGCGGCGGGGGCGTCGTCGGGCGCGCCCGCCCCGTCGTCGATGGTGAAGACGGCGAGGGTGTCGAAGGGGAGGGCCTCCCGGCACGCCGCTTCGAGGGCGTCGCGGAGCGCCTCCAGCGAGGGCGCCCCGGCCACGCGGCCGGCGGCCGAGGCGACCGCGCGCAGGCGCTCGGCGAGCCGCTGCGCGTCTGGCGCGGCGCCGTTGGGGTCCGGGTGAGCGTGCACGTCGGCCGGACGCCGGGGCGTCTCGAGAGGGTCAGGGGCCACGGAGAGCAGAGCGCGGGCGGGCGGGGCCGCCCACCGCGCGGAGCGGAAAGTACGGACGCGGCGGGATCGTCGGCGCCTGCTAACGCTCCGAGGTCGGGATCGCGACGCCGGCCGCTGCGAGCGTGGCGCCGTAGCGGGTGGCGAGGCGGGGGGGGAGTGCGATCCCGTGTTCGGCGTAGCATCGGGCGGCCTCGGCGAACGCCGCCCGCGCCTCGTCCGGCCGGCCCGCGGCGTAGGCGGCGGCCCCCAGCCCGAGGAGGCTGTCCGCGGTGCCGCGCGGGAAGCCGATGCGCGCGTTGAACGCGCGGGCCTCCGAGAAGTGGGCCTCCGCGCCGTCGAGGTCGCCCAGCGCGAGGAGCACCTCCGCGTCCATGACGAGCCCGAACGCGACGACCCACTGCCAGGACGTGCGCCGGAGGTTCGCCATCGCCCGCGCCGTCAGGGCGCGCCCCGCCTCTGGCTCTCCCCGCGTGGCCAGCGCGAGGCCCCACCCGAGCTCGGTGAAGGCGACCCCGCTGGGGTTCCCCGACTGCTCCCAGAGGGGGAGCGCCCGCTGGAGCGCCGCGACGGCCTCTCCGAGCTGCTCCAGGTCGAGTGCGGCGTGGCCGACGTCCATGTAGAGGGCGGCCTCCACCTGGGCGTCGCCGAGGTCGCCGAGGTGGCGGAGGCCCTCCTCGGCGTAGCGGAGCGCCTCCCGCGGGCGTCCCCACCAGAGGCTGTTGGAGGCGAGCCAGTGGTGGCAGAAGGAGAACCCGCGCTGCTCGCCGTGCTGCCTCCGCTTCTCACGCCCCTCGAGCAGGAGCGCCTCGGCCTCGGCGAACCGCCCCTCCAGCGTGCCGAGCACGCCGAGGTTCTGGAGCGCGACGGCCTCCCCGCGGAGGTCGCCCACCTGGCGCTGGAGCCGGAGCGCCTCCTCGCACAGCGGCCGGGCCTTCTCGGGCTCCCCCAGCTGGATGTAGGTGTAGCCGAGGTGGCTCAGCGCCGTCGCCAGCCCGCACGTGTCGCAGCGGTCGCGGCAGGCGCAGATGACCTCGTCGAAGAGGCGGAGGGCGGTCTCCATGTCGCCGGCCTCCGAGGCCATGATGCCGGCGGTGTTGCGGACGGCCACCCAAGCGGAGGTGGGGGCGCCCCCCTCGCTCCGGGCGACGAGCTGGCCGAGGCGGCGGTAGCCTTCGCCGAGGTGGCCGCGGACGATCCAGAACCGCCCCAGCGCCTTCCCCAGCTGGAGCGCGGCCTCGAGGTCGTCCCCGCCTTCGAGGTGGGCGAGGGCGGCGCGGAGGTTGGCCTGCTCGGCGTCGAGGCGGTCCAGCCAGCGGGCCTGATCGAGGCCGGTGAGGTGGGGCTCGGCCTCGCGGGCGAGGGCGAGGAAGAAGCGGGCGTGCGCCTCGCGGGCGGCCTCGGCCTCGCCCGCGGCGTCGAGCGCGTCGAGGCCGAACTCGCGGATGGTCTCGAGCATGCGGAAGCGCGGCTCGCCGGCGGCCTCGCGCCCCCCGCCCTCGTCGCGGCGGTGGAGGCTGTGGTCGAGGAGGGTGAGGACGCCCTCCTCGGGGTCCGGGTGGGCGTCCCCGGCGACGGCCGCGGCGGCCTCGAGCGTGCACCCGCCCACGAAGACGGCGAGGCGGCGGAAGAGCCGCTGCTCCTCGGGCATGAGGAGGTCGTAGCTCCAGCGGATGGTGTCGCGGAGGGTCTGGTGGCGGCCCGGGAGGTCGCGGGCGCCGCCGCGGAGGAGGTCGAGGGCGCTCCGCGTGCCGGCCTCCGGCCCCCCGTCGCGGGCGAGGCGGGCGAGCATGGCCTCGGGCGAGAACAGCCGCACGCGCGCCGCCGCCAGCTCGATGGCCAGCGGGAGGCCGTCGAGGCGGGCGCAGATCTCGGCCACGGCCGGGGCGTTGCGGTTGTCCACGCGGAAGTCCGGCCGCACGGCGCACGCCCGCTCGATGAACAGCCGCACGGCGGCGAACTGGGACATCGCGTCGCCGGCGTGGGCCGCGCCGGTGCTGCGGGCGTCGGGCAGCGGGAGCGGGGGCACGGGCACCTCGCGCTCGCCCTGGAGCCGGAGCGCCGACCTGCTGGTCACGAGGACGCGGAGGCCGGGGCACGCCATCAGCCACGCCGACACGAACGGGGCCGCGTCGAGCACCTGCTCGAAGTTGTCGAGGACGGCGAGCGTGGGGCGGGCGCCGACGCGCTCGGCCAGCGCCTCGACCGCCGTCGTCCCCCGGTGCTCCTTCGCGCCGAGGGCGTCGGCGACGGTCTGGGGCACGAGGGCGGGGTCGGTGACGGGGGCGAGCGGGACGAACCACGCGCCGCCCTCGAGTCCCGATCCTGAATCGGGGTCGTCGAGCAGCCGCGTGGCGACCTCGACGGCGAGGCGGGTCTTGCCGGTGCCGCCGGGGCCGGTGAGCGTCGCGAGGCGGACGCCGTCGCGGAAGAGGGCGAGGAGGGCCTCGACCTCGGCGTCGCGCCCGATCAGCGGCGTCGGCGGGCGGGGGAGGTTGGTGGGGCGCGCCACGCGCGTGCGCGGCGGCGGGAAGTCCGCCAGCAGGCCCGCGACGACGAGCTGGGCCAGCGGCTCGGGCGCGTCGAAGTCCTTGAGCGCGTGGGCGCCGAGGTCGCGTAGGGCGACGCCCTCGGGGAGCGCGCCCGCGACGAGCCGCCGCGTGCTGTCGGAGAGGAGGACCTGCCCGCCGTGGGCGGCGCCCATGATGCGGGCGGCGCGGTGGACGTCGAGGCCGGTGTAGCCGGCGGCCGTGACGACGGGCTCGCCGGTGTGGAGGCCCATCCGCACGCGGACGGCCTCGCCGGCCGGCCATGCGTGCGCGGCGAGGGCGCGCTGGATGGCGGCGGCGGCGGCCACGGCGTCGGTCGCCCGCGCGAAGGCGACGAAGAACCCGTCGCCGGCCGTGTCCACCTCGGCGCCGCCGTGGGCAGCCAGCGCCTCGCGGACGATCCGGTGGTGCGCCGCGAGGGCGTCGGCGTAGGCGGGCCCGAGCCGCTGGAGCAGCTGCGTCGAGCCCTCGACGTCGCTGAAGAGGAAGGTGACGGTGCCGGTGGGGAGCGCGGGCATGGGAGCCCTCGGAGTGCCGGCACAATCAACGACAGGGCGCGGGCGTGGGCAAGTCCCTCAGAATACCTGACTCAGGCCCCACTTCAGCTTGTCGCGGATCGTCGTGAAGTAGTCGCGGTCGGGGAACGAGACGAGGAGGACGCCGTGGCTGGCCCGGCGGATCGTGAACGTGACCTCGGCCGACCCCTCGACCTCGGCGCTCTGCCCGTCGGCCGCGAACACGTACGGGTGCCCCCGCGTGGTGACCCGCAGGCGGACGGTCACGCGATCGGGCAGCACGATGGGCCGGGCCGTGAGGGTGTGCGGCGCGATGGGCGTGAGGACGACGGCCTCGGAGGAGGGGACGACGATGGGGCCGCCGACCGAGAGGTTGTACGCCGTCGAGCCCGTGGGCGTGGACACGATGAGGCCGTCGGCCCAGTACGTGTTGAGGTAGGCCCCGTCCACCTCGGCCTCGATGGCGATCATGCTCGTCGTCCCGCTCTTGTCGAGGACGAAGTCGTTGAGCGCCCAGCGCGGGACGGCCAGCTCGGCCCCCTCGACGTCGCACTCGATCACCATCCGCTTCTCGACGGTGTACTGCCCCGCCTCCAGCCGGTCCACCATCTCGTCGAGCTCGTCGACGCCCGCCTTCGTCAGGAACCCGAGGTGGCCGACGTTGACGCCGAGGATGGGGACCTCGCGGGTGCCCACGTGGTGGGCGCTCTTGAGCATGGTGCCGTCGCCGCCGAAGGAGAGCAGCAGGTCGCAGTGGGCGCCGACGTCGTCGGTCCCCTTCTGCGTGGAGAAGGCGGGGTCCACGAGGCCGCGCTCCTCGAGCCCGTGCGCGATGTCGCGGTGGAGGCAGAACTCGAGGCCCTTGCGATGGAGGCGGCGCGTGAGCTCGGACACGGGGTGCCAGAGCTCCTCGTTCGCGGTGTTGCCGGTGATGCCGTAGGTCATGGGAAGGGACGAGGGACGAAGGGCGAAGGGGAGGGGACGGGAATATCGCGCCGGAGGTGGGATATCGTTACCAGTCCGTGAGAGCCTGGACCTGGGGCGGGCCTACTTTGTCCCATGTCCCTCGTCCCTCGTCCCTCCGTGCACCTCGTCGTCATCGGCAACGGCATCGCCGGCGTCACGTGCGCCCGGTACGTCCGCAGGCGCCGGCCGGACGCCCGCATCACGCTCGTCTCCGACGAGAGCGACCACCACTACGCGCGCACGGCGCTGATGTACGTCTACATGGGCGTGCTGACGTACGGGCAGACGAAGCCCTACGAGGACCGCTTCTGGGCCGACAACCGGATCGGGCTCGTGCGCGACCGCGTCGAGCGGGTGGAAACGCGGGCGAAGCGGCTCCTCCTCCGTGACGGCCCCCCCCTCCGCTACGACGTGCTCCTCGTCGCCTCCGGCTCCCGGCCCCGGTTCTACGATTGGCCCGGTCAGGACCTCGACGGCGTGCAGGGCCTCTACGGGCTGCCCGACCTCGCAGCCATGGAGCGGTGGACGATGGACGGGGGCCGGCCCGTCGAGCGGGCGGTCGTCGTCGGCGGCGGGCTGATCGGGGTGGAGATGGCGGAGATGCTCCGCACGCGCGGCATCGCCGTCACCTTCCTCGTGCGGGAGCGGACGTACCTCGAGGGCGTGCTGCCGCCCGAGGAGGGGGCCCTCGTCGCGCGCGAGATCCGCCGTCACGGCGTGGACCTCCGCCTGGGGACGGAGCTGCGCGAGATCCTCCCCGACGCCGCCGGCCGCGCCCGCGCCGTCGTCACGACGGAGGGGGAGGAGATCCCGTGCCGCTTCGTCGGCCTCGCGACGGGGGTGACGCCGAACGTGGCGTTCCTCGAAGGCAGCGGCATCGAGATGGGCCGGGGCGTGCTCGTGGACCGCCACTTCCGCACGAACGTGCCGGACGTCTACGCCGCCGGCGACTGCGCCGAGTTCCGCGACCCCCTGCCGGGGCGGAAGGCCGTCGAGCAGCTGTGGTACACCGCGCGCGCCCACGGCGCCACCGTCGCCCGCACCCTCTGCGGCACGCCCCGCGCCTACGACCCCGGCGTCTTCTACAACAGCGCCAAGTTCTTCGACGTCGAGTACCAGACGTACGGCAGGATCGACCCCCTACCGCCGGCGGGGGAGGAGGCCCTGTGCTGGGAGGCGTCGGACGGCCGCCGACTGATCCGCCTCCAGTACGAGGTCGGGGGCGACCGTCGCGTCGTCGGGTTCGACCTCCTGGGCGTCCGCTACCGCCACGCCGTCTGCGCCGACTGGATCGCGCGCAGCGCCGGCGTCGAGGAGGTGCTGGAGAACCTCGGCGCGGCCAACTTCGACCCCGAGTTCTTCGAGGCGTGCGAGCCCGCGCTCGTCGCCGCCTACAACGCCCGGCACGGCGCGGCCCTCCGCCTGAAGACACGGCGGGGCTGGCGCCGCTGGATGGCCCGGCTCCCCATGAACGGGACCACGCCGCACCGGCTCACGGACTCCTTCGCGCATCTCCCATAGCCCCGCGCGC
>Ga0079224_100013817_pt1 | contig 11261 bp, 6 predicted proteins | sample Stecom2015_FD_80414 | JGI IMG/M metagenome (GOLD analysis project Ga0079224, IMG submission 80414) | Agricultural soil microbial communities from Utah to study Nitrogen management - Steer compost 2015 | ecosystem: Environmental > Terrestrial > Soil > Agricultural land | place: USA: Utah...
CCCTCCTGCCCGATCTGGATATCAGAACCATAGACCTTTCCAATATCCTGGTGCAATACCAGGACGCATCCTCCGCCATGGACACGAGGTTTGACATCAAAAAGCTTACCGCGAACATCAAAGAGCTAGACTTAAACAACGAAATTGTACGGCTCGATGAAGTCGCCCTGGACGAAACCGACGCCAAGGTATTATTTGGAAAGACATCGAAAAAAAGCGCTCCCGAAAGCAGCGGGGACAGCACACCTGTCAACTGGGTGGTTTCCGCAGATAAGCTGATCGTCAATAAGACCAACGTAGCCTTTCGCGACGACAACCAGCCTCGCACGAAAGGGTTCGACTACTTTAACATTAATATTACCGACTTTTTGGGGCATCTGGAAGATTTTTATTACGCCGCAGATTCTATTTCAGGATCGCTGAAAAAGCTGACAGCCAAAGATCATTCTGGCTTTACGTTAAAGACCCTGCAAGGTGATTTTGTATATGGCAACACCGGCGTAGAGCTTACGAACCTCCTTGCCGAGACGCCATTAACGACCATACGCGACCATATCAAAGTAACGTATCCATCGTTGAACGCGCTATCGGAAAATCCTTCTCTCGTGCAGGTCGACGCCCGTATACGCAAGTCTACCATAGATATGCGGGATATCCGATATTTCGCACCATTTCTGGATACAATGGAAGTCATGAAACCTCTACTTGCACGATCGTTCTACATCGATGGGACCGTAAAAGGGCGTATGGACAATCTTGTTATTCCGAACCTTGAGATCAAAACACTTCAACGGACGCATTTATTGGCCAGCGCCATCGTACGCGGACTTCCGGATATGGACAGATTCAATATCGACCTCAAGCTCAGAAAACTAACAACAGGAAGGGCAGACATTGAGCGACTCGTTGCCAAATCGCTGCTTCCAGATAGTTTACAGCTGCCGAACGCTATCAGTCTGTCGGGAACGTTTAAGGGCGGGATGCAGGGGTTCGATGCCAACTTAAGCTTGATTACGGAGAAGGGGAATGCCACCGTCAACGGTAATCTGACCATGGGGCGCGACACCACCTATGACGCCTACGTATCAATCGACAACTTCAATATCGGCAGTATATTAAATCAGGACTCCGTTCTGGGAATACTGTCTGCGGAAGCGAAAGTCACAGGTACAGGATTGGATCCCAAAAACATGAACGCCTCCGTAGAGGGCACGCTTAACCGGCTTGACGCGTTGGGCTATCGGTATCATGATATACGTCTGGACGTGCAGGCGGCGGGAGGAGATATCGCCGGCGCGGTGACAAGTCCGGATCCAAACGTACAGTTCAACATGGATTTTGCCGCCGACATGCGGGGCACTTATCCCAAGCTTCAGGCGACATTAATGATAGACAGCGTTAATCTGCAGAACTTAAAGCTGATGGACGACGACCTCCGGTACCATGGTAAGATAGTTGCCGACTTTGAAACCGCCGACCCCGACTTTCTAAACGGGACATTGGCCGTGTCCAATTCCTCCATCGCCTATAACGACCAACGATACACGCTCGATAGCATAACTCTGACGGCCCGCGCGGACACGTCAAGGAATACGCTGATCTTACGATCAGAGTTTCTACGGGCACATCTCGTGGGCAAATACCGGCTGACAGAGCTCGGCGCATCCATTCAGGACATCGTACACATGTATTATAATCCCAAGGGCACACCTCCGACGACACTTGCATACGAACCGCAGAACTTTGAGTTCAGTGCGACGTTGAACAACTCCCGCTTTATCCGCGACTTTGTCCCCGAGTTGCAGGAGATGCGCGACATAACATTGGATGGAACGTTCAATAGTGAGTCAAAAACGATCATGGCCAAGTTGATCGCGCCGCGGTTGCTGTACGACGGTATACTAATAGAGAATGTGGGTGTCGACCTGACCACAGCTGACAGCACGCTGTACTACGCGGCCCTAATTAATAAGATCAAAGTAAACAACATAGAACTAAATAATACGGTTTTCAGCGGTAGCGTCGTTGAAAACAATCTGGATTTCGGATTGTGGATCAAGGACAAAGTTGATAAGGAACAGTACCATCTAGGCGCAAAAATGCAGGTGACTGAAAACAATTATGTGCTGAGCCTCAATCAGGACGGCCTCATGTTAAACTACGAAAAGTGGCAGATTGACCCCGCCAATCGCCTTCACTTTGGATCAGATGGGATCCTGGCACACAGCTTCCGCCTGACCAACGATGGCCAGGAGTTCCTCATCCAGTCAAAAGATTCTACAGCGAATACTCCCCTAGATCTCACTTTTAACAATTTCCGTATAGAGACTTTTACAGAAATTCTGGAATCCGAAATGCTGCAGGTCGGCGGAGGGATCAATGGGACAGCCACGGTATCGCGCCTGGAAAGCAAGCCTGTCTTCGTCTCCGATTTAAGCATTGAGAAGTTCTACTTCGGAAAGGATACCGTCGGAGACGTCCTGATTAACGTCAACAATATCAGAGAAAATACATTCTCGGCCGACATCAAGATTACAGGTAATGGCAATGACGTCCAGCTTATCGGTGATTTTATCAGCCCCCCTGGAGAGCCCTCGTCCATGGCGGCTACGTTATCCCTAAAACCGATGAAGCTAACCACGCTACAGGCATTCAGCTTTGGGTATCTCGAAGACTGTGCCGGCGACCTTGTCGGCGACTTAAAAATCTCCGGAACCGCGGACGCACCTCGGATAAACGGCGAATTGGTATTCAGAAACGGAAAGCTTAACATTGCCATGCTCAATGCCGACCTGCTGCTGGACAATCAGGCTATACGGTTTAATAACCAAGGCATACAGTTCAGACAGTTTGAAATCAAAGACTCGCGCGGCAACACCACGCGGCTTAACGGATCCATACGGACGGCAACTTATACCGATTTTGACTTCAACCTCAACCTGAACATGGATGATTTCGCCGCAGTCAACTCGACCAGGGAGGATAACGACCTGTTTTTCGGCAAACTTTATCTGACGTCGAACCTGCGTATCACAGGCAACCTCGATAATCCGCGGGTTGACGGAAGCGTAAAAGCGAATGACAAAACAGACTTCGTATTTATCGTTCCCAACGACGACCCTGGCATAGCCCAGCGCGACGGCGTCGTTAAATTTGTCAACAGAAGCGACACCGCCCGTGCTAACGTTTTTGCTCGCCTGGATTCCATGACTACAGCGACCAAACTCTCCGGTTACGACATCGCACTCAACCTATCCACAGATCGGGATGCCAAATTTAGAGTCGTGCTCGACGAAGGAACGCAGGACGCTCTAAATATTCAGGGGATAGCCGAACTGAACACGACGATCGACGCCAGCGACAAGATAACCATGTCGGGCACGTTCACCGTGGAAAAAGGAGATTATACGTTTTCCCTAGGCCCGATCTCAAGACCTTTTATCTTCCAGAAAGGAAGCACCATCACGTGGAACGGCGATCCGCTGGACGCCCGACTCGACATTACGGCTATCTATAGAAACCGGTTTTCTACGTTAGAGCTTGTACAATCTCAAATCGGCTCGGAAAGCCAGAGTCTGTACAAACAGCGTATTCCTTTTGATGTGAAGCTGATCCTCACGGGCGAGCTTTTCAAACCGGAGATCAATTTTGACATCGATCTAGACGAAAACAACGCCATTGCCTCACAAGATGTCGTAAGCAAAGTGAATATCGCTCTGGCAAATATCCGGTCGGACCCAGCAGAACTGAACAAACAGGTATTCTCCCTAATCGCCCTTGGACGGTTCATGTCCTCCAACCCATTCGAGAGCCTTTCCGGTGGCGGAGGAGCAGAGGGTTTGGCGCGCAGTACCGTGAGCTCGTTTCTAACCAGCCAGCTTAATAACCTCGCCTCCGACCTTATAAAGGGCGTGGAACTAGACTTCAACCTACAATCGGAGGAGGACTATCTTACAGGAAATGCCCAAACGAGAACCGACCTGAACGTGGGCGTCTCGAAAATGCTCTTTGATGACCGCCTGAAAGTTACAATCGGCTCCAACTTTGAAGTGGAAGGAAATACAAGACCGGGCGAGAAAGCGACAAACATCGCGGGAGACATCTCGCTCGAATATCAGTTATCTAAAGATGGTAGGTATTTCGCCCGCGTCTATCGGAAAAATCAATACCAGGCGACACTTCAGGGACAGTTCGTGGAAACGGGGATAGGTTTTATCATCAACATGAGCTACGACAGGTTCAAGGAGCTGTTCATGAGCTCACGGGCCCTCGAGCAATACTATAATACCGACAGCAGAGGTTTCCGCCGTCGCTTCGACGTGGAAAGAATGGAAACCGACTCGGCCTACCGCGATAGTGTGCGCCTCGTAATTCGCGACAGCCTTATGAGACACAGCCCTGAATTCCGCAAGCGCATGGAAGAACGGCAACGTGAAGAACAGGAACAACGAAGCAGGGATGCAGACAGCACGCAAAACAAGACGCAGGATTCCGCTAGATACATTCGCGAAGAAGAACTCAAAACCAACCAGCAACAGCAGGAAGAACGAGATAAAAACGATTCTACAAAAAATAAATTAGATGCGACACCGACCGTCCAAAGAGAAGATGATGAAGAAGAAAGGAGTGGCTATGAAGACTAACCGGCAACCTATATTGGCTGGCCTGTTGATTGTCGCCATGGCCGCCTGTAACCCGACCAAATATCTGGCCGAAGACGAAAAGCTATACAACGGCGGAAATGTCATTATCCACAAAGACAGTATTCCAAAGGAACGAAAAGAAGCATTCGAGGATCACCTCGAAACCATGCTGACGCCCAAACCCAATAAGAAGTTCCTCGGGATGCGCATCAAATTAGGTCTATGGAATATGGGCGGCGGGCCAGATAGCACGAATAGCGCTGTAAAAAACTGGCTGAAAAAGCGGGGCGAGGAACCCGTACTGCTCGAAGATGTAAACCGCGAGTATAACGAAAACCTCCTACGCAACCGCATGGAAAACCTCGGCTTTTTTCATGCCTATGTAACGTCCGACACCATCATCGATGGCAAGTTTGCAAAAGTAAATTATAATGCATTTCCCGGAAATATCTATCGCATCGCCAAAGTAGACTTCGAAGTAGACTCCAGCAGCAGCCTGGGCCGCGACATTCTTAGTACCAAGGATAGTACACTGCTCAAAATCGGAAGCAACTATAACCTCGATGTTATCCTTAACGAACGGGATCGGATTGATAACGACCTGAAAAACAAGGGATACTATTATTTTTCACCGGACAACATTCTCGTGGAGGTCGACAGTACAAAAGGAAATGACAAAGTGGATATGTATGTAACCGTCAAACCCGAAACTGCCGAAAAAGCCAGATCTCCGCAAAAGATAGGAAATATATTCATTTACCCAAACTATACGCAAACGTCAGAAGGATTCCGAACGACCAGGCCACGGGCATCGCAGCTGTTCAGGGATAACTACTATATCATCGACCCCGCGAACACCTACCGGAAGCCTGTCCTCGCAAACCACATCTTTTTTCATAGAGGAGACACGTACAATCGGACGGATCATAATATGACCATCAGTCACCTGGTCAATCTGAACGCGTTTAAGTTTGTGAAAAACAACTTCGTGGACAACCCCGACTCGGCGAACACTATGGATGTTTACTACTACCTTACGCCAATGCAGCGAAAGTCCATACGCTTCGAAGTATTAGGGAAGACAGCCTCGGTTTACAATGGAACAGAGGCCAACGTAAGCTGGACATTACGTAATGCCTTTAGAGGGTTCGAAACATTAAACCTATCTGTCTTTGGAGGATACGAAACGCAAACCGGAGGCAACGTCAATCTGAACTCAAGCTACATTCGCTACGGGGCGGAGGTGGGTATCGTTTGGCCGCGGTTATTATCACCATATAAATGGGCGCCTTCACGCCGTTTCATCCCTAAGACGTACGCAAAAGTAGGCTATGAGTTCCTGAACAGAAGAAATGCATATACCTTAAACTCCTTGACGATGAATTATGGGTACAACTGGAAGGAGAACGAACAAAAGCAGCACGACCTGGCCGTGGCGGAAATTATCTATGTGCAGCCCCGTAATATTTCCGACGACTATCGCGCGCAGATGGATACGGTGCCTACATTAAGACATATTGTGGATCCTCAGTTTTCATTCGGGCCTAACTATTCCTACACCTTCACCAACACCATGGAGTCTGCACGGACGCATACGTTCTTTGTAAAAACAGGACTAAATACGTCAGGAAACGTTCTCGGGCTCATCCAAGGAGCAAACTATAAAGACGATAATATTAAGAAATTATTCGGCACCGCGTATGCGCAGTTCGTAAAGGCAGAAGCCGACTTCCGTCACTACATGAAACTGTCATCCACCTCCCAGTTGGCCTCGCGCGTGATGATTGGAACGAGCTACTCATACGGAAATTCACGGTCCCTTCCCTACCTGAAGCAATATTTTTCCGGTGGACCGAACGGTCTGCGTGCTTTCCGCGCGCGCGCCGTAGGGCCGGGCACAACTATCCCTGAGAACATCGGCGAGAATAATTTCTTTGCGGATCAGACCGGAGACTTTAAACTGGAGCTGAATACCGAATACCGCGCTCAGATATCCGGAATGTTCCACTGGGCGGCTTTCATAGATGCAGGGAACGTATGGCTACAGCGGAGAGACGAAAACAAACCCGGGGGCAGGCTGACAAAAGATTTCTACAAAGAACTGGCCGTTGGTGCCGGTTTGGGGCTGCGCGTCGATCTGGATTTTCTGGTGGTGCGTACCGACCTTGCCACCCCGCTACGGGTCCCCTACCGGGCACCGGGCGACCGCTGGGTATTCAAGTACATCGATATCCGCGACGGCGACTGGCGTAGAAACAATCTCGTATTTAACCTCGCTATCGGCTATCCATTCTAGTCCAGCGTAAGTTCGGGCCCAGCCGGGCTGTTTCTTCATCTTCCGACGACGTCCAGCCGGCGCGGTCGAAAGACGCAGCAAACGGCTGGGCCATCCACCATCCGCCCCATTACCAGCACCCCAAAAGCTACCACCTAATGAACCTTTCCCAAAACAGTGTTGGCTTGCAATGCGAGCCCTGCTGCAAATTCGAACAAATGACAAACATCTTACCATTAAAAACACTATTGCCATAAGTTTTTAGTATATTTCCTCTATGAAAGCTGGCTTTCAGCCGCAGAAGGTAATGGCACAGCTCCGTTGTATTTGCAACGTTATGCTTGACAGTGAGAGTAGGCCGTCGGCGTCTACACAACATCCGTTCTTTTATCCGAAACTAACGAGTAAGCTTATTTTTTCCAATGAATACAATACATACACCCTAATAACTGTTTACATATGAAAATAACGATCATCGGTGCAGGCGCGGTTGGCGCCACTACGGCAGACAACCTCGTACGTAGAAACATTGCGGAAGAAATCGTTTTGTTGGACATCAAAGAAGGCGTTGCTGAAGGGAAAGCGCAGGACATGATGCAAACCGCAGCTTTACTGGGCTTCGAATCGTCGGTGAAAGGCGTTACGAACGACTATATACAAACCGCAGATTCAGCAGTGGCGGTTATTACTTCTGGAATTCCCAGAAAACCCGGAATGACGCGCGAAGAGTTAATAGGTACAAACGCCGGCATTGTGAAATCGGTAGTGGAAAATCTCATCAGGTATTCTCCGGACATCATTATTTTGATCGTTTCCAACCCGATGGACACCATGACCTACCTCACACTCAAAACCAGCGGCCTCCCGAAAAACCGCATCATTGGCATGGGCGGAGCGCTGGATTCGGCCCGTTTTAAGTATCAGCTTGCCCAGAAGCTTAACGCGTCGGCGAACGATCTCCAAGCCATCGTGATCGGCGGGCACGGCGATACCACCATGATTCCGCTCATCAAGCACGCCACGTGGAACAGTATCCCGGTAGCTCATTTTCTGACAGAAGAAGAACAGCAGGAAGTCGTTAAAAAAACAATGGTGGGCGGCGCAACGTTAACGGCCCTAATCGGAACGTCGGCGTGGTACGCCCCCGGCGCGGCAGCAGCAGCGATGGTGGAGAGCATCGTCCGCGACCAGAACAAGCTATTTACCGCCTCTATATATCTCGAAGGAGAATACGGAGAAGAAGACATCAATATTGGCGTTCCCGTTGTCATCAACAGGAACGGATGGGATCGTATTGTACCGTTGGAGTTGTCGGATGAGGAAAAGGAGCTCTTCAAAAACAGTGCGGCAGCCGTACGCAATATGAACCAAGTGCTGAAAGACAGCAATATCATTTAGCGCCTACTTTTTGCATGGGTTTATCTTATCTTTGAACCCATGCAAAAAATATCTTTTGACGTATTAAACCTACAAGGTGATGGTTACCACATCCTGATTGAGGCCAACCTGTTTGATCGCGACTTTAAGATGGTCGTCGATACAGGGGCCTCGAAAACGGTACTCGACAAAAACACCTTACTAAACGCCGGGATTCCCGAAGAACAGTTTCAAAGCACCGACATCCTCTCCAGCGGGCTCGGCACCAATTCTATGCAGAGCTTCATATTAGATATTCCGCTGTTAAAGATCGGACGTTGGCAGCGACAGAATTACCCTGTTGCCGTATTGGACCTAAGCTCAATCAACTATGCGTATGAGCAGATGCAGTTGGCACCGGTAGTCGGCGTGCTAGGCGGCGATATTCTCCATACCTTTGGAGCACGGATAGACTATAGGAAACAAAGCCTCACCCTACGGGACAGACCACTAAAACTTAAATAGACGACGGTGTATATGCAGCCGCAGGTACGTATAAAAGCTAAGCGCGATTGCTATTCCCAATCCGCCCATGGTATACAGCGTGGCTTTTAGACCAATAGACTCTGCTAAAGCACCGGTTAATAAGGCCCCTATCGGCGCTACACCCTGAAATGCCGTCACGTAATAGCTCATAGCCCGCGCTCTATAGCTGGGAACGGCATGCGTCTGGATGTAGGTATTGATCGACGAGTTTTGCATCATCATGGAGAAGGAGACCATTGCAGTGAACAGCAACGCCGAAGGAAGGAAGTGCGCATACGCTAACAGCACCAGCGACGCCCCCATCATAAACGCTGAAAACAAAACCCGATAACGTAGATTTTGTCCGGTTTTAATGCTGGCCATGTTAATAGCTCCGATCATCGCGCCAAGGCCCGCAGCGCTTTCAAACCAGGAAAACGTAGATTCATCGCCCGAGAAAAGATCTTTCGCAACGGCCGGTAGCAGCGATGTATAGGGGATCACCAATAGACTGGAAAAACTAAGGACAATCACCAACGAAGCAATATGAGGAGATCTCCGTAGGTAACTAAAACCTTCTACAAGCCCATCCCAATTACTCTCCTTCGTCAGCTTAGCTCGGTCCTCCTTTACCCGCATCAACAGAAGACATATTATTACAGGAATGAAACTGATAAAATTCACCCCAAAACAGACAAATTCACCATAGGCTGTTAACAAGATGCCGCCGATTGCCGGCCCCACCATTCTAGCGGCATTGAATATCGATGAATTGAGCGCGATAGCATTCGGAAGATCACTTTTTTTGTCTACCAACGAGACGAGTAAGGACTGCCGCCCCAGCACGTCGAATGCGTTAATTATACCCTGGAGGAACCCTAAAATGGAAAGCAGCAGAACGCTCTCCCACCTTAGACCGACTACTAACGTTAAAATACCCGCCTGAATCATTAACCCTATCTGCGTAGCCAAAACCAGCTTATATTTTTTATGGCGATCAACAAACGACCCAATAAAAGGAGAAAGCACCAAGGATGGTAAGAGCGAGATGAACTGTACAAAGCCAAGCCAGAAGACCGATCCCGTCATCTCATAGACCAGCCAGCTAATCGCGACCCTCTGCATCCAGGTACCCAACAGCGAGATCGACTGGCCGATGACATGCAGACGAAAGTTGGGATAAGAAAGGGATCTGAATATATCCATCAGGAAGAAAAAATGTTTTGATCAGACTCGATAAGAATAAAACATCCGTGGTTGAACCGACCATTGAGCTTATGAAAAGGGCCGACCACGAATGATTGCCACAACAAAAGTAACGAATATCCCATATGATTATCAATGATAAACCGAATGAATGAACACTTTTACTCCCCGCAATACATACCTGTCCGTATGTCGCTTGCCGTGGACCTGCCTCAATCTGCTCTGTAAAAATATAAGCTCGAGAATTACAAGCTGTAACAATGGCTGTCGTCGGACCGAGCGCGTCGAGCACGCTCCCACGGACCGAGCGTACCGTCTAACAATTCGAACGCTTATAATGCACTACGAGTTCACTTATAAAAATAATATAGCTACTTTTGTAACGGAAATAACTATGTTATGTTTTAGAAATCTTTTTAAATTACCATATAGCACCCTATCAAACATGAAATTTTTTATTGATACAGCAAACCTAGCTCAAATCAAAGAAGCACAAGATCTAGGCGTTCTCGACGGCGTTACGACTAACCCCAGTTTAATGGCTAAAGAGGGGATCAGCGGCGACGAAAATGTACTGAACCATTACAAAGCGATCTGCGAAATTGTAGATGGAGATGTGAGCGCCGAAGTTATCTCGACGGATTACGAAGGCATTATCAAAGAAGGAGAAGCACTGGCTGCGCTTCATCCACGGATCGTCGTGAAAGTTCCAATGGTTAAAGACGGCGTAAAAGCTATTAAATACTTTAGCCAAAAAGGTATCAAGACAAATTGCACGCTCGTCTTCTCGGCAGGTCAAGCTCTGCTGGCGGCGAAAGCTGGCGCAACGTATGTATCTCCATTTATCGGCCGTTTGGATGACATCTCGGTTGACGGACTCGGGCTGATCGAGGAAATCCGTTTGATTTACGACAATTACGGGTTTAAAACAGAGATTTTAGCGGCATCCGTTCGTCACAGCGCCCACATTTTAGGCTGTGCCAAGATCGGAGCAGATGTGATGACAGGTCCGCTATCAGCTATATTATCTTTGCTGAAACATCCGTTAACTGACAGCGGACTTGCCCAATTCCTGGCCGACCACGCGAAGGCCGCGGGCAAATAGGAATCTAAAGAATCCGAACGTAAATAACGGAAGGCGTCTAAAAAGGGCGCCTTCTTTGTTTTATTATGGGCTTGTGGTCTGTAATGGTTTTAGGAGATTAGCCTAGGCCGCCAGCGGTTGATATGGGCAATTTATCCATGACTGGTCATAA
>Ga0079224_100013818_pt1 | contig 11260 bp, 8 predicted proteins | sample Stecom2015_FD_80414 | JGI IMG/M metagenome (GOLD analysis project Ga0079224, IMG submission 80414) | Agricultural soil microbial communities from Utah to study Nitrogen management - Steer compost 2015 | ecosystem: Environmental > Terrestrial > Soil > Agricultural land | place: USA: Utah...
AACACGTCGTCCGTGCAGCCGCCGTTCGACTCGGAGCGCCTCGACGCGATCGAGGCGGGTCTCAAGGCTTCGCTCGCCGACGGACGATTGCGCGCCAACGCGGCCGTGTTTCATTACGACTATCGCGACATGCAGCTCGATACGCCGCCGAGCGACGCGGCGCTCGGCACGTTCCCGATCGTGATCAACGCTGCCGAGGCGTCGCTGACCGGGCTCGACGCCGAGGTCGCGCTCGCGCTCGGCACCGGGTCGTTCGTCTCGCTCGGCGCGGAGTGGCTCGATGCGGTGTTCGACGATTTCGTCTCGGTCGATCCGAACAATCCCGACGTCGATCCGGACCGCGCGGGCAATCGGCTGCCGCAGGCGCCGCGCGTCTCCGCGAACGCTCGCTTCGAGCACGCGTGGCCGCTCGCCGGCGGCGAGCTCGCGTTCGGCGTCGAGTATCGATATCAGTCGTCGATGTCGTTCAGTCTCTACGCCGATCCCGCGCTCATGCAGCGGGGCTACGGGCTGCTGAATGCATCGCTCGCGTATACCGGTGTGGGCGGGCGCTGGCAGACGGAGATCTACGCGCGCAATCTGACGGACGAGCTTTACGCCGAGACGATTCTGCGCCGCGATCCGCTGAGCGGCACGAAGCGCTTCTGGGGCGCTCCGCGCACGGTCGGGATGCGCGCGAGCTACCGCTGGTAGCGTCGCGAGGCGGGGTCGTCAGCCTGCCGTCGGCGCCGCGTCGGCGGCGGCCGGGCTCTTGATCGCGGCGCGCTCGAGCAATACGAACGCCGCGGCCGCGACATACATGATCAGCGAGTAGACGGCGGCCGGCACCGCCATCGCCGGCGATCCGATCACGCCTGCGGCGATCGCGATCGACGTGCCGCCGCTTTGCATCCCCATCTCGATCGTGATCGCGCTGCGCGAGCCGCGCGGCAGCCGGGCGAACAATGCCGCCGTGAAGCCGCAGGCCATGCCGAGCGTGCAGAGCGCGAACGCGGCGAGCCCGGACGACGCGAACATCTGCGGCAGCGTCGTCTTCTCGCGCCAGGCGAGGATGCCGATCAGCGCGACGAGCAGCAGAACCGAGACGCGCGTGACGTGCTTGCGCCAGCGCGCCGCGGCCGGAACGTAGTGCGTCAGCACCATGCCGGCGATCGTCGGCAGCAGGATTGTCGCGACGATGGCCTCGGAAGTCTCCGCGAACGAGATCTCGACATCGAGCCGCTCGCCTGCGAACGCTTGCGCAGCGAGGCTGACGTAGGCCGGCACCGTCACGACGGGCACGACCTTGCTCACGGCCGTCAGCGCGACCGAAAGGGCGACGTCCCCCCGCGCAAGATACGTGAACATCGTCGACGTCGACGCGGAAGGGCTCGCCGCGAGCAGAACGAGCCCGATCGCGAGCTCGGGCGGAAGACGCGGCGCGGCCGCGAGTGCGAACGCGAGGAGCGGCACGACGACGAACATTCCGGCAAAGCCGATTGCGGCCGCGAGCGGGGCACGAGCCGTTGCGCCGAAATCCGCGGGACGAAGGCTCATGCCGACGGCGAGCATCATCAGCGCGATGACGATCGGCAGCAGCACGTCGATCGGGAGGCCGGCTTCCAATGTCGGGCTTCTCGGGGTGTGATTCGAACGTTTGACTTTTCGCGCAAGCGCGTTTCTTATACGGTCGAAGCGTATCGTTGCAGCGGGGGCACAAGCAACGGCGCGAGAACGACAACGATAAGAACAATAGTCATCTCGCACGAGCTCGCTCATGGACGACATCATCGATCTCGCCTACTCGGCGGCCGTCGAGCCGGACGGCTGGCCGCGAGCCGTGAGCTCGATGGCGAGCCGGTACCGAGCGATCTCGGCCGGCCTTTATGTCGGCGATCTTGCCGCCGGCCGGGTCGAGCTGTTCTCGCTGCACGGGATCGAGCCGTGTTATGTGAAGCGCTACGTCGACCAGTATCTCTGCGACAACCCGTGGTCGATCGATGCGATGCAGGCGGTCGGGCGAGTCCGCACGGACACGTCGCTCGACGAGCATCACCGTAGGCCCGGCTACTACCGGAGCACGGCGCTGTTCAACGAGTGGATGAAGCCGCAGGACTTCATCTACACGCTCGGCGTGAACCTCTGCGTCGACGAGCACCGGCAAACGAAGCTGTTCCTGTATCGGCCGGAGCGCGCAGGGCCCTATACCGCGCGCGACATCGCGCACTTTCGCAGGCTCACTCGACATCTGATCACCGCCGTGAAGGTCGCCGGCCGCTTTGCGGCCGCGCGCCGCGAGGCGGGCGAGCTGCGTCACGTGCTCGACCAGCTTCGCTTCGGGATCGTGCTGCTTTCCGCTGACGGCCGCGTGCTCGAGGCCAACGCGTTCGCCGCGCGGCTCTTCGCGCACCGCGACGGCTTGACCGTCGCGCACGGCCGCCTGACGGCGTGCCGAAGGCCCGCCGGCGTTGCGCTCCGGAACGCGCTGCGCGCGGCGATCGCGGTCCGCAAAGGGCTCGACGACGCGGCGCCCGAGCCGGTTTATATCGAGCGTGCGAGCGGCGTTCAGCCGCTGTCGGTGCTCGCGCTGCCGATCCCGAGAGGACGGGATCCGTTCGGCGTGCGGCGCGCGGCCGTCGCGCTCGTGATCATGGATCCCCGCGCTGAGGCGCCGGTGCCGATCGAGCATCTGCGCCGCCGATTTCAGCTGACGCGCTCGGAAGCGCGGCTCGCGGCCGCCCTGATGCAGGGGCTGAAGCTGCGCGAGGCCGCGGATCGGGTCGGCCTGACCTACGAGACCGCGCGCGGCTACCTGAAGTCGACCTTCCAGAAGACCGGCGCGAGCCGCCAGGCGGATCTCGTCCGCCTGCTGCTGTCGGACCCGCAGCTGCTGATGACGGAATGAGCGGCCCCCGAGGCTTCGCAACGCCGGGCCGGCCGTTATTAACGGCCGTTAACCCCGCTTAACCCCGCACTGCGCCGGCGTTTTCTCTTTGCCGCATACCGGCGCTCACGCGGACGGAGAAGCGCTTCCGCGGCGCCGGGCTTCGCGCCCAACCGTTAATAACTTGCCGCCCGCGCCGCCGATTGCGAAGCATGGCCGATTCCGGAAGCCCTTCGCGGTAACGAATCGACGATGCGCAACCACCCGAGTCTCTCCCTCATCGCGCTGGCCGCGGCGCTCTGCGCGATGCCCGCCGGCGCGCAATCCGTGGCGCCCGACGGCCCGGGCGCCTCTCGCTCCAGGGCCCCCGGGAGCGGCCCGATCGAAGAGCTGACGGTCGAGGGCCGGCGGGGCAGCATGCCGACGCTCGACGACACCGCGAGCACGGGCTCGCGGCTCGGGCTGACGCTGCGCGAGCTTCCGGCGAGTGTCGCGATCGTCACGCAGCCGCAGATCCAGCTCTACGGCGCGCGCACCGCGCTCGAGGCGATCGAGTCCGCCGTCGGCATGAGCGGCGGCGTCGGCGTCGGCTCGATCCCGAGCTACGCGACGCGCGGCTTCTCGGGCAGCGACGTGACGATCATGCGCGACGGCATCCGCCAGAACACGAGCTCGCAGTCGTCGCGCCCGCTCGACAGCTTCCTGTTCGACCGGATCGAGATCCTGAAGGGCCCGGCATCGTTGCTGCACGGCGAGGGCGCGATAGGCGGGGCCGTCAACTACGTGTCGAAGGAAGCGGGCCGCGAGCGCGACGGCGAGCTGCTCGTCAACATGGGCTCGTACGGACACCGGCGCTCCGCCGCAGGCTTCGGCGGCCCCCTGGGCGACGCGCTCGCGTATCGGATCGACGTCTCCGCGAGCCGGGCCGACGGCTTCGTCGACCGCAACGAGGAGCGGTACGACGCGGCGGGCGGAGAGCTCCGCTGGCGCCCGTCCGCGGATACGACCGTGCGCTTCGCATTCACCGGGCTGCGCGACCGCATCGAGAGCTACTACGGCACGCCCGTGATCTACGACGCGGTGATCGACGCGGACGGGAACGAAGCCGTGCGGCCTGCGAGCACATCGACCGATCGGCTCGTGAACGCGCGCATCGACCCGAGGACGCGCCGGCTCAACTACAACATCGAAGACAACTTCTCGAACGCGACGAACACCTTCACGCGCGTCATCGTCGATCATCGGCTCTCGGACCGCTGGACGATGCGCAACGAGACGTATGCCGCGACCCAACGGCTCGACTGGCGCAACGTCGAGCGCAACACGTGGAACCCGGCGACCGAGCTCGTCGATCGCGGCAGCTTCTTCCTGATCTATCGGCGCGACCTTCAGGTCGGAAACCGCATCGATTTCATCAGGGATGCGGACTGGGGCGCGCGGCGCAATCGGCTCTTGATCGGCATGCTCGTCGACCGCAACGACCAGGACCGCAACAGCGGTCAGGTTTATCCGCGGCTGCCGAGCCCGGTCAGCGTGCCGCTGACGGGCTTCGACCCTGGGCTCGGGCCGGATGCCGAGGCGGAGCTGACCGTGAACGTCGTGACCCGGACCGCGGCCGTCTATCTCGAGAACGCGCTCGACATCACGCCGCGGCTGACGCTGGTCGGGGGGCTGCGCCGCGACGACATCGAGATCGACCGCGTGTCGTTCGTCGGCGATGCGCCCTTCACGAAGTCGTACGGTCCGACGACGGGCCGGCTCGGCATGATCTACGAGGCGAGCGACCGCATCAGCGTCTATGTGAGCCACAGCCGCGCGGCGCAGCCCGTGTCGCAGCTCGTCAGCCTGACCGCGGCGCAGGACGAGTTCAGCCTGCAGAAGGGGCGTCAGCACGAGGCGGGCGTAAAGGCGTCGCTGCTTCCGGGCTACGGCGGGGAGCTCACGGTTGCGCTGTTCGACATCGAGAAGAACGACCTGTTGACGTCGACGTTCGTCGACGGCGAGCGGATCAACTCGCAGATCGGCGCGCAGGTGTCGCAGGGCATCGAGGTGTCGTTCGGCACGTTCCTGCCGAGCGGCTGGCGGCTCGACGCGAACTTCGCGCGCACGTGGAAGGCGGAGTACGAGGAGTTCAACGAGAACCTCGGCACCGGCGTGATCTCGCGGGCCGGCAACACCCCGGCGAACGTTCCGAAGACGACTGCCGGTTTCTTTGCGTCGCGAAGCTTCGGGCCGTGGTCCGTCGCGGGCAGCGTGTATCACGTCGGGGAACGGCAGGCGAACACGAACAACGGCATCCAGCTTCCGGCCTACACGAAGATCGACGCGAGCGTCACGCGCCGCTGGGACACGCTCGCCGTCACGCTGCGCGGCCGGAACCTGACGGATGAGCTCTACGCGCAGAGCGCCGGCGGCGGGGGGCTGATGTGGCGCTTGGCGGAGCCGCGCACGTGGGAGCTGGGGTTGCGCTATGAGTTCTGAGGCGCGCGACGTGCGCGCGGGCACCGCGCAGGACGACCGCATCGGCGTTGCCGGACGCTCGAAGCGAAGCTTTTCGGCTCCGTCGTCGACCGCTGCCGCGGCGTCGGTCCAGCCGTTGCCTTGGCGGCGGTGGCTGATCCTGTCTCACCGCTGGCTCGGCATCGGGCTCAGCGTGCTGTTCGCGCTGTGGTTCGCGAGCGGAATCTTCATGATGTACGTCGAGTTCCCGCAGCTCACGCGCCCCGAGCGGCTCGTCGGCGCTCCGGCCCTCGATTTCTCGACCGCCCGCATCGCGCCCGGAGAGGCCGTCGCACGGCTCGCGCCGAGCGACTTCACGACGATTGGTGCGCCGCATGCGAATCGACCCGCCGCCGAGATCGACGGCGACGTTCGAGCCGAAAACGTGCAGCTCGCGATGCTGCTCGATCGGCCCGTCTATCACGTCTATCCGGCGAACGGCGCGCAGCCTCGCGTCGTCGCCGCGGATACCGGAGAGGTGCTCCCCCGCATCGATGAGCCCGTCGCGCGGGCCGCTGCGCTCGACTTCGCCGAGCGCAGCGGCCTCGACGCGGCGCGCCTGCGCTACGCGGGGCTCGTGCAGACCGATCAGTGGTCCGTCTCGAGCGCATTGAATGCGCACCGTCCGCTCCATCTCTTCGCGCTCGGCGATGCGCGCGGCACCGAGCTTTACGTGTCGTCGACGACCGGCGAGGTCGTGCGCGATACGCATCGCAGCGAACGCCTGCTGAACTATCCGGCCGCGGTTACGCACTGGCTCTATCCGACGCTGATTCGGCGCTTCGCCGACGCGTGGGCGCTGATGGTCGAGGTCCTTTCGGGCGTCGGCGTCGTGCTCGGGATCACCGGAGTATGGCTCGGGCTGATGCGGCTGCGGCGCCCGCGGCCGCGAGTCTCTGCGATCCCATACCGCGGGCTCATGCGCTGGCATCACATCTCGGGCCTCGCATTCGGCGCGGTCGCGATCACGTGGGCGCTGAGCGGCATGCTGTCGCTGAATCCCGGCGGGTTGAACCCGAGCCGCTCGCCGAGCGCGGCGGAAAGCGAAGTCTTCACCGGGAAGCCGTTGACGCCGGAAGACTTCGACGTGCCCGATGCCGCGGCCGGGGACCGGCTCGTTGCGGCGGAGCTGATGCACTACCTCGGGCAGCCGTTCTTCGCGAGCACGTCGCGCGACGGATCGACCGTTCTGATTCCGGCGTCCGACCGAGCGCCGGTACGGCCGCGGGTCGAGGATCTCATCGAGCGCGCGCCGGCCCTGATGCCGGGCATCGACGTCGAGCGCGTGACGCTGCTCGACGCCTACGACAACTACTGGTACACGCGCGATCCGGGGGCCGGCGGACGGCCGCTGCCGGTGCTGCGCTTCGAGTTCGCCGACCCGGAGCGCACGTGGTTCCACGTCGACCTGGAGACGGGGCAGGTCGTGCAGCGACTCAATCGGACGAACCGCGTCTATCGCTGGCTCTACAACGGGCTGCACTCGTGGGACGTGCAGTGGCTGCGGGAGAAGCGCCCGCTGTGGGACATCGTGATGATCGCGTTCTCGCTCGGCGGCCTCGCGCTGTCGATCACCGGCATCGTGACCGGCTTCCGCTATCTGCGTCGTGAGGCTAAGCGCTCGCGCTTGAAGAAGACACGCGCCGCGGCGTGACTACTCTTGCGCGGCGGGCCGCCCGAATCGTCCGCGCGGCCGCACGATCAGCGCGTCGCCTTCGGCGGGATCGATCTCGAGCAGGATACCGCGGTTCGGCTCGTTCTCGTCCCTGAGCGGTGAGATCAGCACGCGGACCTCGTCGCCCGGCTCGAGCGACTCGGCGGACCATCCCTGCCGGGCCATGTAGCCGGGCGGCGCGCTCTCGATGCTCCACTCGGTCACTTCGCCGCTCGGGTCGGTCACGGCGAGCCAAAGCCACGAGTGCGGGTTCTGAAACGTCCATGCGTTGACCGTTCCGGTCAGCGCAATCTCCCGGCTCATCAGATACTCGGAGGTGCCGTGATGCGCGAGCGCGGTCTCGGCGCACAAAAGCGCGCCCAGACCGAGACGCACACTGAGATCGAGAAGCGCGCGTGCTTTCACTTGCCGGGCTCGAGCACGATGATCGCGCCGGGCGAAGCCATCGGCGACGCTTCCGTCAGCACGAAGATCCGCCCGTCCGGCGCCTCGACGACGTCGCGATAGCGCTGGCCGATCTCCGTCAACAGCCGCTCCTCGCGCACGAAGCGGCCGTCGTCGTCGAGGATCACGCGCACGAGCGCGCCCGGACGCGACATCGCGGCGACGAACACGTCTCCCTGCCACTCGGGGAAGAGGTCGCCGCGGTAGACGATGACGTTGCCGGGGTTGCCGGATGGCGGCCACGCGGTGACGGGATCGACGTAGCCTTCGATGCCGCTCGAGCCGAGCGCCTTCTCCGCGCCGTCGTAATGCTCGCCCTGCGTGATCAGCATCCAGCCGTAGTTCGCACCGGCTTCGATGCGGTTCAGCTCGTCGCCGCCGCGCGGCCCGAACTCGGTCGACCACAGCACGCCCGCCTCGGGATCGAACCGAAGTCCGGTCGGGTTGCGGTGACCCATCGTGTAAAGCTCGGGCAGATAGCCGTCCTTCCCGACGTACGGGTTGTCGTCGGGAATCGAGCCGTCGTCGTTCACGCGGATGATCTTGCCGAGATGCGACTGCGGGTCCTGCGCCTTCTCGCCCCAGTTCCGATCGCCGCTCGTGATGTAGAGACGGTTCTCGTCATCGAACGCGATGCGTGCGCCGTAGCTCCCGGATGCCGGACCCTGACCGCAGCAGCGGTTGTTGTTGGCCGCCATCTCCGAGCTGTACCAGTCCTTCGCGACGAAGATGTCCTCGACGTCCGCGAGCGACGGTCCGCCGTCCCAGCGGGCCCGCGCGACCGCGAGCGACGTGAGCGCGTCATTGTCCGGATGCGGTTTCGTGTACGCGAAGTAGATCAGCCGGTTCTCTTCGAAATCCGGATGCAGCGCGAGGCCCATCAGCCCGCCGATGCTCGCGTTGATGAGCGCCGGCACCCCCTCGATCGGCGCCGGGTCGAGCTTGCCGTCACGGATCACCCGCAACCGCCCCGGCCGTTCCGTCAGCAGCATGTCGCCGTCGGGCACGAACACGAGGCTCCACGGAGACTGCAAGTCGCTCGTCAGCACGGAGACGTGCACGGTCCCGGTCTCGGTCTCGAGGTCCCACGGACCTTCGCCGATTGGTGTCGGCTGGGCGCGCTGAGCGGCGGCGGATCCGGAAACGCCGACGGCGAGCGCCGCGGCGAGGGCGAGACCGATCGGGGTCAGGAAGGGCTTCATCGGCCGTTCTCCTTGGAATCTGGCGCAAGTCGAGATTACGGATAGTAGTCCAAAAGGGGGAAAGCGAGCCTTCCCGCCGACTCTTCTAAAGATTTCACCGGCCGGCGCGGCCGCGCGGAGGCTTGCGGGCGCCGCGCGGCGGGGCGACTATGAGCGTTCTCTTTGCTGGGGAGACGAACGTGAAGAAGAACAATCGATGCCTTGGGCTGGCCCTTGTCACCGCCATCGCCGGAGTCGCGCACGCACAGCCGCCCGGCGTCACCTTCGAGGAGATCGCGCGGGAGCTGCCGCGCGAAGGCGCGCCGCTCGCGATACCGGGGCCGTATGAGGTCGTCTCGGAGCCGGCTTTCGGCTTGCCGACTCACGTCGTCTATCGGCCGGCGGATCTCTCCGCGTTCCCCAACGAGGACACGCTCCCGGTGATGGCGTGGGGCAACGGCGGCTGCGCGATCGACAGCACGCGCTACGGCGAATTCCTGTCGACGATCGCATCGCACGGTTTCCTCGTTCTCTCGACCGTGCCCGTCGAAGGTCAGGAGCGCGCTCGGGGCACGCCCGAGAACATGATCGCCGCGTTCGATTGGGCCGAGAGTGAGAATGCGCGTGCCGATTCGCCGCTCGCCGGCAAGGTCGCGACGGACAAGATGGCCGCGATGGGCCAGTCGTGCGGCGGCTTCATGTCGGTCAGCGCCGGCGCGGATCCGCGGGTCGGCACGATCGGCATGTTCAACTCCGCCGTTCAGCCGCCGAATCCGAACGCGCAGGGCGGCGGCTTCGCGACCACCGATGCGCTCGCCGACCTGCACGGCCCCGTGCTCATGATCAACGGCGGCGAGGTCGACTTCATGTACGAGCCCGCGCAGGCCAACTACGAGCTCATCGACCACGTGCCGGTCTTCTACGGCGCGCGCGAGAACGCAGGGCACACGGCGACGGTGTTTCACCCGGGCGGCGGAGAGTACGCGAACGTCGCGTCGAATTGGCTGCGCTACGTATTCAAGGACGACGAGGAAGCGGGCGAGATGTTCGTCGGCCCGGAGTGCTCGCTGTGCACGAATCCGACCTGGGAGACGATGTCGAAAGGGCTCGACTGACTTGATGCGGTAGTCGATCGATTCGGCTTCGCGGGCGGCGCTTCGAGCGCGCCCGCGAGCCGGCCGACTTTCTGCGCGAAAGCGGTCGATGTCGGGATGGATCATCGCCGTCGTGTTGGCGGGCATTGCCGGCGCGGCGCTGCTCGCGATCGGCCGCACGCGTGAAACGGCGCGGGCCGACGAGCTCGGAACGCGGTTGCTGCAAAGCGCGCCTGCGAGCGCGCGCCGGCGCGTCGATTTCTCGACGCTCGACGAGCTCCCCCCGCCCGCCGCGCGCTATCTGCGTTACGCGCTCACGGACGGCCAGCCGTTCATCCGTGCTGCACGGCTGCGTCAGGCCGGCGCGTTGCGCACCGAGCCCGAAAGCTCGCGCTGGCTGCGGTTCTCGGCCCGGCACTTCGCAGTGCCGCCCGCGGTCGGCTTCGTCTGGGACGCGAAGGTCGCGCTGCCGCTCGGGCTGCACGTGGGCGTCCTCGACAGCTACGTCGACGGGGTCGGCGGCGGGCGCGTGAGCTTCCTGTCGGCGCTCCCGATTGCGGCGGCGTCGCCGGCGCCGGAGCTCGATTCGGGTGCGCTGCATCGCTATCTCGCGGAGGCCGTGTGGTTTCCGTCGGCGCTCTTGCCCGAGTCCGGCGTCGTCTGGCGCGCGATCGACGAGCGCTCGGCCACCGCCACCCTCGAGCACGGCGGCACCGCCGTGTCGCTCGAGTTCCGGTTCAACGACGTCGGCGAGGTGACCGGCATCTACACGCCCGGCCGCTTCGGCCGGTTCGGCGGCGCATATCGGCAGGCCGGGTGGGAGGGACACTTCTCCGGCTACACGCTGCGCGCGGGCATGCGCGTGCCGCGCTACGGCGAAGTCGGGTGGTACGACGACGCCGGCGAGCTGCGGATCGTCTGGACCGGGAAGCTGCTGGACGCCGAGTACGACTTCGAGCCCGGGTCAACCGATTCGTCGCGCAAGCGTTGAATGCTGCGTAGTCCCGGCAAAAGACGCCGCCGCGTCGATCGTGCTCGGGGACGCTCAGCCTTCAAGTCTGTTTAAGGAGACGAAAGATGACGAAGGATCGTAAGCCCTTTGCCTCGGCCCGGCGGGCTTCCTTTGCACGGCCGAAAATTCCGCTCGCGCTCCTGCTCGTGTCCGCAGCGCTCGCCGCGGGCACGGCAGACGCACAGACGCGCGACCGCGACGCGTTCTTCGAGCGGCTCGACACGAACGGCGACGGCATCGCGGACGCCGACGAGCTCCTCGCAGCGCGCCGGGACGCGTTCGCGCGCGCGGACAAGGACGATAACGGCTACGTCACCGGTGCCGAGGTCGACGCGCTCGTCGGCAACCGCGGCGACGCGCCGCGCACCCGGCGCGGCGGTCTCGTACGCGGCATCGGGCAGAGGCGAATGCCCGGAGTCGAGGCAGCCGTGCGTCGTCTCGACTCCGACAAGGACGGCCGTATCTCGGAAGCGGAGTTCGTCGAAGCGAAGA
>Ga0079224_100013819_pt1 | contig 11259 bp, 7 predicted proteins | sample Stecom2015_FD_80414 | JGI IMG/M metagenome (GOLD analysis project Ga0079224, IMG submission 80414) | Agricultural soil microbial communities from Utah to study Nitrogen management - Steer compost 2015 | ecosystem: Environmental > Terrestrial > Soil > Agricultural land | place: USA: Utah...
CGCCTCCGACAGCGCCTGCTGCGCCTCGCCCCTGCGCGCTTCGACCTGCTGCACGATGCGCGCAAGTCCCTCGGTCGCCGCGCCCGTCTGCTGCAGCGGCTTCAGCGTCTCATGCAGGAAGACATCGAGATCGCGCTTGTCGCCCAGCGGGCCGTTGAGCCAGCGCAGCTCGTCGGCCAGCGGCTGCAACGCCGCCTCTGGCAGGATGTCGCGGAACACCTGGATCGCCGAACGCAGGCGGCGCAGCGCGACGCGCATCTGGTGCACGCCTTCGAGATCGCGGTCGGCGAGCACGGGCAGCATGTTGGCGTCGAACTGCGCCAGGCAGTGGCGCGCGATGGCGGCGAAAGCGACGACGGCATTGGCCCGGTCGGGCAGCGCGTAGGCGATCTGCCCGGCGCGCACCGGCCTGGCCTCCGCCAGCCCGAGCGTCACTGCGGCAAGAACCAGTCCCGGCACGCCGGTCCAGCGCAGCGGCAGCTCGGCGCAGAGCCGCAGCGCGAGCGCATGCAGCGCGCCGGCCTCGCCCTGCAGCACGAGTTCCCCGACGGTCGTTTCCGCGTCGCCGCGCTGCAGGCGGATGTCGCGGAACTGCGCCGTCACACCGTCCTGCAGCGCAATGGTGGCGCTCTTCACCTCGCCCTGCGCCACGATCTGCAGGTCTTCCGGCAGATGCGGCGCCGGGCCGGAGGGCTGGCCGGACACCGGCAGCAGCTCCTGCACGCGCGCCGAGGGATCGGCATGGGAAACGCAGAGCCAGCCGCTGCCGGTGCAGGTCTGTTCGGGTGTGTCGAGCAGCAGCAGGGACTGCCGGCTGCGCCGGGCGCGCCCTTTCAGCAGCGGGTGCTGCCGCCCCCGCCGCAGGCCGCCGGCAGGAAAGCCCAGGCGCAGCATGGCGGGCGTCTCGCTCATCGCCGCGGACTCTGCCGGGGGTCCGGAAAAAAGTCAAATCGCTCAGGCATTTAAGACTGTTACACTTCCGTTGCAGGCTTTGCGGCCGAATGCCGCCCGGGGTCGTGGCCGGCGGCCTCAATTCCGCCTTTTTGTCTGTCTATAAGCCTTTTCATCAGCAGGCAGCCTCATCGCAGGCCTGTTCGGGCCGTCCGCTTCACCCACTCCCCCCTGGGCCCCGGCGGACGGCCCACCTCCACCCCTCCGGTGGGGTATTCACAAGAGACAATCCGTGTTTTTCCCGCTGCGGCCCTGCCGCCGCGCCGGTTGTTTCGTTGCCTGATCCATGACCGGGACCATCCCATGCTCAAGACCGCCACCCGCCCCCGCCGCAAGACCGCCAGCCAGAATGCCGCCCGGAGCGGCACCAGGCGCGCCGCCGCCAGCAGGCCGAAACTGATCCTGCGCAACGCCACGCCGGAGGACATTCCCGCCATCCGCGCGCTCACCGCCAAGGTCTATGCCGCGCTGGGCAGCAACGGCGCCTATTCGGCGGCGCAGCTGCGCGGACACCAGCATCACTTCCGCGAAGGCCAGTTCGTCGCCCTCTATGACGGCGCGGTCGTCGGCTACTGCGCCACTTTCCGCATCAGCGGCAAGCTGGCGCTGAAACCCCATGACTGGGAGAGCATCACCGGCCGCGGCTATGCCTCGCGCCATGATCCCGAAGGCGACTGGCTCTACGGCATGGAGATCTGCGTCGATCCCGATTACCGGGGCCTGCGCATCGGCCAGCGCCTGTACAATGCGCGCAAGCAGCTGGCGCAGCATCTGCACCTGCAGGGCATCGTCTTCGGCGGACGCATGCCGAACCTGAACCGCCGGTGGAGCCAGGTGCGATCGCCCGAACGCTATGTCGAACTGGTGCGCGAAGGCCGCCTGCGCGACCCGGTGATCAATTTCCAGCTGCGCAACGGCTTCGAGCCGGTCGGCGTGCTGCGCGGTTATCTGCCGACCGACCATGAATCGCGCGGCTTCGGCACCCATATGGTCTGGCGCAACCCGCAGGTGGCCGGCGAGACCATGACGAGCACCGCGGCGCCGGCCCTGCCGCGCTCGACCAATGTGCGCATCGCCTGCGTGCAGTACCAGCAGCGCCCGGTGGCCTCGTTCCAGGAATTCGCCCAGCAGGTCGAGTATTTCGTCGACGTGGTGGCCGACTACAAGGCCGATTTCGTGGTCTTCCCCGAACTCTTCACCCTGCAGCTGCTCTCGATCGAGAACCGCCATGCGCCGGCATCGGAAGCGATCGCCGCGCTGACCGCCTATACCGACCGCATCCGCACGCTGTTCTCCGAACTGGCGGTCAGCTACAACATCAACATCATCGGCGGCTCGCATCCGACCCGCGATGCCGACGGGCTGATCTACAACATCTGCTATGTCTGCCTGCGCGACGGTTCGGTGCATGAGCAGCGCAAGATCCATCCGACGCCGAACGAGCGCTACTGGTGGAACATCACCGGCGGCAGCGAGATGAACGCGATCGAGACCGACTGCGGGCCGATCGGCGTGATGATCTGCTACGACACGGAATTCCCCGAACTGGCCCGCCACCTCACCGACCAGGGCGCACAGATTCTCTTCGTGCCCTTCTGCACCGACGAGCGGCAGAGCTACCTGCGGGTGCGCTACTGCGGCCAGGCCCGCGCGGTGGAGAACCAGTGCTATGTCGCCATGGCGGGCAATGTCGGCAACCTGCCGAATGTCGAGAACATGGACATCCAGTATGCCCAGAGCTGCGTGCTGACGCCCTGCGACTTCAATTTCGCCCGCGACGGCATCGCCGCCGACACCACGCCGAATGTGGAGATGGTCGCCATCGCCGACCTGCAGCTCGACAGCCTCGCCGCCGCGCGCCAGTCGGGCACCGTGGTGAACCTGAAGGACCGCCGCTTCGATCTCTACAGCGTGAACTGGAAGGAGGCGTAGGTCCGCCCCCTCAATCCTTCATTACCTATGGCGCGGCCGACCGGATCAGGTCAGCCGCCCTTTCCGCGATCATGATCGTCGGCGCGTTGGTATTGCCGCCGATCAGGGTCGGCATCACCGAGGCATCGGCTACCCAGAGCGCCTCCAGGCCGCGCACGCGCAGCTGCGGATCGACCACGGCCATGGCATCCTCCGCCGCCCCCATGCGGCAGGTGCCGACCGGATGATAGATCGTGTCGGCGCGCGCGCGGATCGCCGCCAGCAGCGCGTCGTCCTCATGGATGCCGGCGGTGTAAAGCTCCTGCGGCTTCAGCGCGCGGAACGGCGGCGCCTCCATGATGCGGCGGCCGAGCTTCACGCCGCGCAGAAGCAGCGCCGCATCGTCGGGATGGCTCAGGAACTGCGGATCGATCTTCGGCGGCAGCAGCGGGTCGGCGCCTTTCAGGCCGACATGGCCGCGGCTTTTCGGCCGCAGCACGCAGACATGCAAACTGTAGCCATGGCCGAAATGCAGCCTGCGCGCATGGTTGTCGACCAGGGCGACGACGAAATGCAGCTGCAGGTCGGGCCGGGGCAGCGACGGATCGGAGCGCAGGAAGCCGCCGGCCTCGGCGAAGTTCGAGGTCAGCATGCCCCTGCGCTCGGCCTTCCAGCGCCGGATCTCGCGCAGCAGATGCAGGCTGCCGAGCGGCGAGACGCCGGGCAGGGTGTGATCGTCGGTCTTGTAGAGCAGGATGTAGTCGACATGGTCCTGCAGGTTGGCGCCGACGCCGGGCAGTTCGTGCTGCACCGGGATGCCGTGCCGCTGCAGTTCGGCGCCGGGGCCGATGCCCGACAGCATCAGCAGCTGCGGCGACTGCAGCGCGCCGGCGGAAAGAATGACGCCGGCCTTTGCCAGCAGCGACTGCCCGCTGCGGCCCTTCCGGTACGCCACGCCGACCGCGCGACGGCCCTGCAGCAGGATGCGCGTCGCCCGCGCGCCAGTCTCGATGCGCAGGTTCGGCCGCGCCCGCACGGCGTCGGTGAGATAGGCGCGCGCCGCCGACCAGCGTTCGCCGTTCTTCTGAGTCACCTGGTAATGCCCGACACCCTCCTGCCGCTCGCCGTTGAAATCGTCGTTGCGCGGCAGCTGCAGCGTATCGCAGGCCCGGAGGAAGGTTTCGCCCAGCGGATGCGGCGAGGCCAGATCGGCCACGTTCAGCGGCCCGGTCGTGCCATGCAGCGGACCGTCGAAGCGCTCGTTGCCTTCGGCGCGGCGGAAATAGGGCAGCACGTCGCTGAAGCCCCAGCCGGCGGCGCCGCGGTCGCGCCAGTCGTCGTAATCGGAGGCATGGCCGCGGGTATAGATCATCGCGTTCAGGCCGGAGGAGCCGCCCAGCATGCGGCCGCGCGGCTGGTAGCCGCGGCGCCCGCCGAATCCCGGCTGCGGTTCGGTCTGGAACGCCCAGTTGCGCCATTTCGTCGGCACGAAGGCGGCGGCGCCGAGCGGCACACGGCAGAGGATGTGGTCGTCGGGCGGACCGGCCTCGAGCAGGCAGACCTTCGTCACACCGTCATCGCTGAGGCGCCGGGCGAGCACGCAGCCCGCCGAACCGCCGCCGATGACGATGTAGTCGAAATCCATCGCGTCACATGGCGAGGCGCTGCAGCGCCACCAGCAGCAGCCAGAGGCTGGTGATGACGATGACCGTGAAGGTCAGGCCGATGCCGATGGCGCGGCCGCTCGAGAGTTTCGCGGTCCGCGACAGGCCCCAGGCATGCAGGATGCGGCCGAGGAACAGCATGGCGCCGAGCAGGTGCAGCGCCCAGACCGGCTGCCGCGTCAGCTCGAGCAGGAAAAGCAGCAGCAGGGCGAGCGGCACGTATTCGACGAAATTCGCATGCACGCGGATCGCCTTGCCGAGATCCGCATGGCCGCCATCGCCGATGCCGACGCCATGACGCTGCCGCAGGCGGATGACGCGGACCGCCAGCACGATCAGCAGCAGGCCGCAGAGCGCAGCATAGAGCGGCGTGACGAAGAATGGCGGCATGGGAACACTCCGGCTTCAGACATCCCGTGGCGCGGGAAGTCTGTCAGGGAAACTCGCTGAATCATACCGGAATCGTGGCTTTGCGGCCACAACCTGCCATCGTTTTCGCCGGGCGGCGCAATCCACGTGCTATTGCGGCGGAGATTACCTATGTCCCTGTCGGACTGAACCGACGTTCCCCGTGCCGACAACTTCGCATTCCCGCCTTGCGCTGGGCAGCATTCTGCTGATCGCCCTGCTGCCCCTGCTCACCCTGCTGCCGCCGGCCTCCGGTCCGGCACCGGAAGGGGATGCGCCGCAGCGCCTGATCGTGCTGCTGCCGGCCGGCGCCGGGAATCTGCCGCGCGCCGCAGCCCTGCTGGATGCGGCGCAGGCCCGGCCGCTCGGTCAGGGCCGGTTGCCGAACCTGTGGCTGGTTTCCGCCGCCGCGCCGGATGCCGCGACGCAGCTCTATGCCGCGGGCGCCCGTCTGGTGCTGGCCGGCGACGGCCTGCTGGCCGGCTGCCTGTCCTTCCGGCCGCCGCTTTTCCACCGATCTCCTTCCACCTGAAAGGCAGAATGCCATGACCACCGCCCTGCTTCGGCTCGAATCCCTTGACGATCTGCGGCGCCGCGCGAGCGGCGCTTTCGCCGTCTGGCTCTGGCTGCATCTGCCGCTGATCCTGGCCGTGGCCTGGTTCAACGGCACCGGCCTGCTCGCCAGCGGCATCGGCGCGCTGGTCATCGCCGCCATCGCCACATGGTTCTGCCGCCGCGACGCCGCCGGTGCGGCAACGCGGCAGGTGGTGGCCGCGGCCTTCGTCGGCATGGCATCGCTGCTGGTCTTTGCCGCGAGCGGTCCGTGGCAGATCGACCTGCACATGTATTACTTCGCGATCTTCGCGGTGCTGGCGGCCTACTGCGACTGGCGTGCGATCCTGACGGCGGCAACCCTGACCGCCCTGCATCACCTGGTGCTGAACTTCGCGCTGCCCTACGCCATCTTCCCCGATGGCAGCGATTTCGGCCGCGTCATCGTGCATGCGGTCATCGTGGTCGCCGAATGCGCGGTGCTGATCTGGCTCTGCCTGGTGCTGGAGAACCTGTTCGCCCGCAGCGCGCAGAGCCTGTCCGACATGCAGGTCTCCATGGCCGACCGCGAAAGGCTGGAAGCCGATGCCGCCGCCGAGCGCGAGCGTTTCGCCGCCGAGCGCGCGGCGCAGGAAGCCCGTTTCGAGCAGGCCATCGGCCACGTCGTGGCGGCCGCCGCCGACGGCGATCTCGGCCAGCGTGTCGCGACCGGCGAACTGAGCGGCGTGATGCAGCGCGTCGGCATGACCGTCAACACGCTGCTGGAACGCACCGAGACGGTGATCGGCGCGGCGCAGGACGTCACCGCGGCGATGGCGAAAGGCGATCTGCGGCGCCGCGTTGCGACCGGCTTCCAGGGCCGTTTCGGCGCGCTGGCCGACGATATCAACAGCATGGGCGACCGGCTGCGCGATTTCACCGCCCGGCTGGCGGGCAGCGCCGATGCGGTGCAGGCCGCCTCGACCGAGATTTCCTCAGGCAGCCAGGATCTTTCGGCCCGCACCGAGAGCCAGGCCGCCAGCATCGAGGAGACGGCCGCCTCGATGCACGAGATCACCGAAACGGTGAAGCAGAATGCCGGCAACGCGCAGGCCGCCAGCCAGCTGGCGATGACAGCGCGCGACACGGCGGAGAAGGGTGGCGGCGTGGTCGGCGACACCGTCACCGCGATGCACCGGATCGAGGACAGCGCGCGCAGGATCAGCGACATCGTCATGCTGATCGACGAGATCGCCTTCCAGACCAACCTGCTGGCGCTGAACGCGAGCGTCGAAGCCGCGCGCGCCGGCGAGGCCGGCAAGGGCTTTGCGGTGGTGGCGCAGGAGGTGCGGGCGCTGGCGCAGCGTTCGGCCAGCGCCAGCAAGGATATCAAGACGCTGATCAGCGAGAGCAACGCGCAGGTGAAGGCCGGCGCCGCACTGGTGAACCAGGCCGGCCAGTCGCTCGCCGAGATCGTCGCGGCGGTGAAGAAGGTGAGCGACATTGTCGGCGAGATCGCCGCCGCCAGCCACGAGCAGGCGACGGGTCTCGATCAGGTCAACACCGCGGTTGCGGCCATGGATGAAGTGACCCAGCGCAACAGCGCGCTGGTGGAGGAGACCACGGCGGCCGCGCAGACACTGGCCGCGCAGTCGCGCGAGCTGGCCGGCCTGGTAAGCTTCTTCAGGACCTGAGTCGCCGCAGGCCTGGACGGGGCGGCGGCTACAGGTCGTAGCGGCCGTCGCGCTCCGGCTGGTAGGCTACCCGGTGCAGGGTGATGCGCCGGCATTCGCCGCTGTTGGTGGTCCAGCCGATGCTCTGGCCCTCGCGCAGGCCGATCAGCGCCGCGCCGACCGGCGTAGCGATCGAGATCTTCTTCTGGTCGAGATCGGCCTCGCCCGGATAGACCAGGGTGAGCCAGTGCGAACGCTGGCTGTGGTCGTAGCCGAACACGACATGGCTGCGCATGGTGGCGACATCGGCTGGCGTTTCCTCCGGCGCGACGATCCTGGCGCGCTCGAGCTCGCAGCTGAGCATCTGCGCCACGTCGGGCTGGCGCGGGCGGATCTGTTCGGCAATGTCGGCCAGCCGTGCGGAATCGTTCTCGGTCAGCAGGATATCGGGACGCGGGTGCAGGAACGGCATGATAATCTCCAAGAAAAATGACGCGCCACGTCTGCCGCGGCACGGTGAAAGTCGGAAAGCAAAGGGGGTGTCTAAAACGCCCCGGGCATCAGGCGGCAAAAAGCCGCACGGGTCCGGGGCCTAGCGGCCTGCGTGGAGGCGGCTGGCGCGGCAGAGTCGGAGAATGTTGCCGGCACGGATCATGCTCTCAATATGGGCCGGCACGGGGCCGAGTGCAAGCCCGTCCTGCGGGCCGGTTTCCGGGAAATAAGGCCGGCCCCGCCCGATTTTTCTGATTCCTGTTTGCGCCAGGTCGAGGAAGCGGCGGCGCCGGGACGGCAGGCTGGGGGTCCCACCGATAAAGACTCTCCCGGATACAACCATGCTGCGCTCGATAAGAAGCCGAATCCTGATCGCCCTGCTGATTCCCAGCCTCACTCTGCTGATCTTCGCCGCCCTGGTCATCCGCGACCGCTTTGCCGACCTGCGCCAGGCCGACCTGGTGCGGAACATGGCGGGATATACCGTGGCCGCCAGCGACTTCGTCCATGAACTGCAGCGCGAGCGCGGCAGTTCGGCGCTGTTCCTGGGCAGCGGCGGGCGGCAGTTCCGCAGCGAGCTGATGGACCAGCGGCGGCAGACCGACGCCGCGGCCGCCCGGCTCGCCGCGGCGCTGAAACGGGCCGATATGGCGGCGCTGGGCCCGGCCTTCGCCGAGGCCGCGGCAAAGGCGCAGCGGGCCGTGGCGCCGCTCGCCGAGAAGCGCCAGGGCATCGATGCGCAGACCCTGCCGGGGTCGCAGTCCTTCGCCTTCTACACCGACGCCATCGCCACCCAGCTCGACGGCATCCGCCAGATGGTGCTGATCGCCAATGACCGCGGCATCGGCCTGGCGACCCAGGTCTATTACGCCCTGCTGGAAGGCAAGGAGCTGGCCGGCCAGGAGCGCGCCACCGCCGCCGGTGCCTTCGCCGCCGGACGGTTCGATCCGGAAACCTATCGCCGCATGGTGGCGCTGGCGGCGCTGCAGGACCAGCATCTGCTGGATGCGCAGCGTCTCGCCACGCCGGGGCAGGCCGAGGCGCTGCGGCAGCTGACCGGCAGCCCGCAGCGCGACACGGTCAGCGGCTTCCGCCGCACGGCCTATGACAGCATCACCAGCGGCGTCACCGGCGACGTCACCGCGCCGGCCTGGTTCTCTGCGATGACCGCCTATATCGACGAGCTGAAAACCGTCGAGGAGCGCATGGGCAGCGACCTGCAGGCCCGCGCCGCCGAACTGCGCTCCGACACGATGCGGCAGGCCCTGGTGTCGGCCGGCGTGATCGCGGCGCTGCTGCTTCTGACCGCATCGGCCGGCGTGCTGCTGGTGCGCTCGACGGCGCGGCCGCTGGCGCAGCTGACCGAGAGCATGCGGCGGCTGGCCGCCGGCGATCTGACGCTGGAGATTCCCTCACGCAACCGTCGCGACGAACTGGGCGCCATGGCGGAAGCCGTGCAGGTGTTCAAGCAGAATGCGCTGGACAAGCTGGCGCTGGAGCAGACGGCGGAAACCCAGCGCCAGGCCTCCGAGGCGCGGCGGCGCGAGCGCGAGCAGCGCGAGGCGGCCGCCGCGGCCGAGATCGCCGCGCTGTTCGAACGCGTCGCCGAGGGCGATCTCAGCGGCCGGCTGGAGGAAGCCGGCAAGGAAGGCTTCCTGCTCACGCTCGGCCGGCAGCTGAACCGCCTGATCGCGTCGCTGCAGGGCATCACCGAGGAACTCGCCGCCAGCATGACCGCGATGGGCGGCGGCGACCTGACGCGCCAGGTCACCGGCGATTACCACGGCGTGTTCGGCAGCCTGAAGGACAGCGCCAATGCCATGGCGGCGCGGCTGACCGAGCTGGCCGAGCATCTGGCGGTGAATGCCGCCACCGTGCGCGATGCCGCCGCCGAGATCTCGGTCGGCAGCAGCGATCTGGCGCAGCGCACCGAAAGCCAGGCGGCCTCGCTGGAGCAGACCGCGGCCTCGATGCATCAGGTGACCGCGACGGTGAAGCTAAATGCCGACAACGCGCAGGCCGCCAACCAGCTGGCCGCGGAAGCGCGCGCCAGCGCCGAGAAGGGCGGCAGCGTGGTGCAGCAGGCGGTCGCCGCGGTGACGCAGATCGAGCAGAGCGCGCAGAAGATCGCCGACATCGTGGTGCTGATCGACGAGATCGCCTTCCAGACGAATCTGCTTGCGCTGAACGCGAGCGTCGAAGCCGCACGCGCGGGCGAGGCTGGCAAGGGCTTTGCCGTCGTGGCGCAGGAGGTGCGTGCGCTGGCGCAGCGCTCCGCCGAGGCCGGGCGCGAGATCAAGGGGCTGATCGCCGCCTCGAGCAGCCAGGTGGAAGCCGGCGCGGCGCTGGTGAACGAGACCGGCCAGTCGCTTTCCGAGATCGTCACCGCGGTGAAGAAGGTCTCCGACATCGTCGCCGAGATCGCCGCCGCCTCGCGCGAGCAGGCGGTCGGCCTGGAGCAGGTCAACACCGCGATCGGACAGATGGACGAGATGACCCAGCGCAACGGCGCGCTGGTGGAGGAAACCTCCGCCTCCGCCGAGGCGCTGGCCGGCCAGGCGCGCGACCTGGCCGAGCTGATCGGCTTCTTCCGCACCACGCCGGTGAACCGGCCGCCGGCGCGGCGCGCGGCGTGACGCGCCAGGCGTAAGGCGTGAGGCGGCGCGCTACTCCGCCGCCGCCTTATGCTGCTGGCGGATCAGGCCGATGATCTCGGCCGCCGCCTTCGGGATGTTGGTGCCCGGGCCGTAGATGCCGGCAACGCCCGCCTTGCGCAGGTAGTCGTAATCCTGCGGCGGGATCACGCCGCCGCAGATCACCAGGATGTCGCCGGCGCCCTGCCTGCGCAGGGCCTCGATCAGCTGCGGCACCAGCGTCTTGTGGCCTGCCGCCTGCGACGAGACGCCGATGACATGCACGTCGTTGTCGATGGCATCCTTGGCGGCTTCCTCGGGCGTCTGGAACAGCGGGCCGACATCGACGTCAAAGCCGAGATCGGCGAAGGCGGTGGCGATCACCTTGGCGCCGCGGTCATGGCCGTCCTGGCCGAGCTTGACCACCAGCATGCGCGGCCGGCGGCCCTCCTCGGTGGCGAAGGCCTCGATGTCCTTCTGGATGTTCATGAAGCCCTCGTCATTGGCATAGGCCGCGCCGTAGACGCCGCTGATCGAGCGGATGGTGGCCTGGTGGCGGGTGAAGACGCGCTCCATGGCATCCGACATCTCGCCCACCGTGACACGGGCGCGGGCGGCATTGACGCAGAGCTCGAGCAGGTTGGCATTGCCGGCGGCGCCCTCTTCCAGCGCCCGGATGGCGGCTTCCGCCTTCGCCTTGTCGCGGGTGTTGCGGATGGTGTTGAGCCGCGCCACCTGCTGCTCGCGCACGCGGGTGTTGTCGACTTCCAGCAGCTCGGGCACGTCGTCCTTCGCCGGGCGGTACTTGTTGACGCCGACGATGACATCCTCGCCGCGGTCGACGCGGGCCTGGCGGCGCGCTGCCGCCTCCTCGATGCGCAGCTTCGGCATGCCGCTCTCGACCGCCCTGGTCATGCCGCCCATCGCCTCGACTTCCTGGATCAGCGCCCAGGCATGGGAGACCAGCGAATGGGTCAGCGCCTCGACATAGTAGGA
>Ga0079224_100013820_pt1 | contig 11259 bp, 9 predicted proteins | sample Stecom2015_FD_80414 | JGI IMG/M metagenome (GOLD analysis project Ga0079224, IMG submission 80414) | Agricultural soil microbial communities from Utah to study Nitrogen management - Steer compost 2015 | ecosystem: Environmental > Terrestrial > Soil > Agricultural land | place: USA: Utah...
CTGCGCGGCAAGCGCATTGGCACCAACGGCTGGCCGGACAGCGGCAATACCTGGAGCCGCTCGCTGATCCGCGCCGCCGGGGTGAGCATCGATGAGATCGAGTGGGTCGTCGGCCCGATCGACGGCATCGTTGACGAGGCCATCGGCCATCGGGCGTCGAGCGAGGGCCTGCCGCCCAACGCCAGCGTCGCCCCAGAGGGGAAGACGCTGGCCGGCATGCTCCAGGCCGGCGAGCTGGATGCCATGATGGTCCACTGGCCGCCGCAGATCTTCTATGAACAGGACAGCCCGGTCGTGCGCCTGCTGCCGGACTTTCAGCAGGCTGAGGAAGAGTACGCCCGGAAGATGGGCTTCTGCCCGACGCATCACAGCCTGGGCGTGCGCGCCAGCGTGCTGGAGAACGCCCCCTGGATCGCCGGCAGCCTGTTCCGGGCCTTCGAGGAGTCTCGCAAGCTGGCCGAGGAGCGCCGCTGGGTGCTGACCGACACCTCGCCCTGGCTACTGGCCGACCTGGAGCGCACGGCCCAGATCCTGGGACGCAACTGGCAGGCCCACGGCGTGGCCGGCAACGAGGCGGTGATCGACACCTTCTGCGCCGAGCTGCACGCTCAGGGCATCACCAGCAAGCGCATCGCCGGCCCGGACGTCTTCGCCCGCTTCGAGGAGCTGGTCTCCCGAGCCTGAGTCGCCCTCCTGATGCGTTGACAGCGCGCTCGGGCGCGCTGAGTGTCGAGGCCACGCGGTTACGCCCGGAACGAATCTCCCGGTCGGCGCCGATCGACCGCTCAACGACGCCCACACCACGAAGGGAGCCCGGCATGCCGTTTACGATCACCGTGCATTATGACAACAGCCCCGGGTTCCGCGCGCCGCACCTTTGGGTCTGGTACGAGGGCTCGGGCCGTGCCCAGGATCTCGCCCCGGCCGGGCAGGATGCGTTTGGCCCGGTCTACGAGGTCGCGGCCGGCCGCCCGAGCTTCCGGTTCAAGTTCAAGGACGGCCTCGGCATCGACGGCCCCTGGGAAGGCCAGAGGCTGGAGCGCACCTACCAGCCGCGCGAGCGGCGGGGCGACGATCTCACGCCCGGAGAGATCTGGTGCAGCGGGGACAAGCCCTTCGTTTACGAGGTCGAGCCACGCGCGCCGGAGATGGAGACGGCCGCGGAGTTCCTCGGGCAGCGTCCCTTCAAGCCGGGCGTCTACGTGCCGCGGTCAGGCGGCCTCTCCGGCCTCGGGGCCAACCTGCTGGCTGACGGGCGCGTGCAATTCGGCCTCTACCACCCCAACGCCGCGCGGGTCTATCTGATGGGCAGCTTCAACGACTGGCAGCGCCCCGGGCACGAGCATCCCGAACCGGAGAAGTTCATCGAGCTCAAGCGCTATCGCGGCTACTTCGGCGCGGCCAACACCTGGCTGGCCGTGACCGACCGGGCGAGCTTGGGCGACGAGTACAAGTTCGTCGTGCTGGGCGGGGTGCCAGCCGACGCCAAGGGCAGATTCCAGCGCTACACCACCGACCCCTACGCGCGCCGGCTCGGTCCGCACTTCGGCTTCAACAACGCCGTCGTCCTCGATCCCACCACTTACTCCTGGCACGACGACGCCTGGGTCACGCCGACCCCCGACCAGTTGATCGTCTACGAGCTGAGCGTCCACGGCTTCACCGAAGGCGATCCGGACATCGACCCCGGCAACCACGGCAAGTTCAAGGGCATCACTGAACGTATCCAGGAGGGCTACTTCGACCAGTTGGGCGTCAACACGCTGGCGCTGATGCCGCTGGCTGAGGTCCCCAGCCCACAGGCGCCGGACAGCCTCGGCTATGACCCGTCGCTGTTCTTCACAACCGAGCGCGATTTCGGCGACCCGGACGACCTGCGCGAGCTGGTCGACACAGCCCATCAGCGCGGCCTGGTGGTGGTGTTCGATCAGGTCTTCAACCACACCTCGAGCAGCTTCAACCCGCTCTGGCAGCTGATCTTGGAGCACCCCGACGAGGCGAGCAGCGGTGATGGCGGCCTCTACTTCAGCGGCACGACGCCCTGGGGCAATCGCGTCGCGACCGAGAAAGAGGACGTCCAGAACATGCTGATCGACGCCTGCCGGCTGATGCTGGTCGAGTACCACGTCGACGGCTTCCGGTTCGACGCGACCCACAGCTCGTACATGGACCACGGCTTCCTGACACGCCTGGCGGCGGAGCTGAAGGCAGACAAGCCAAACGTGCTGCTGATCGCCGAGAACCTGCCCAACGAGCCCGACCTCAACCTGCGGGGCTTCGACGGCTTCGCGCAGTGGTGCGACCCCTTCCACGACAAGCTCAAGGCGCTGCTTCGCGAGGGTGACTTCGGGAGTCAGGCGAACACGCCCGAGGGGCTGGGCGACATCTTCTACTTCAGCAAGGGGAGCTTCGCCAGCCACACGAACAACGTCGTCAACTACTGCTACAGCCATGACGAGAACAGCGTCGCCGCCGAGAACGCGCATGTCCCCTGGCTGAACAACCCGGCCGCGAAGGAGCGCAAGGGCCGCCTCGGCCTGTTCGCCACGCTGGCTGCGCTGGGCCAGCCGATGCTCTACATGGGCCAGGAGTTCAACAACGAGCAGGTGCGCAACATCGTCACCGTCGAGTGGCCCGCCGACCTGGAAGCGTTCGGCTTCTTCCAGTGGGCGCGCCGGCTGATCGCGCTGCGCCGGCGCTACCCGGGCCTGCGGCTGTTCGGCTACGACCCGACCGGGGCGGGCCAGTTCACCTGGCTGCTCGGTCCCTGGCTGGCGTGGAACCGTGGCGGCAGGCGGCGCGTCGTCGGCTGGCGCGCGCGGCCAAACGAGCAGCCCCACGACACGCTCGTCGTCATGCTGAACTTCGAGCCCTACCCGGTCGAGGTCGATGTCGACTTCGGCATCCCCGGCGTCTGGGTGAAGCTCGCCGACATCGACCGGGTGAACGACATCCCGCCGCACGGCAGCAACTCCGCGGGCGATCCCACCGCGATCCACACGCGCGACGGCAGCTTCGACGGGTTCGTGCTGCCCGACTCCAGCGGCTTCATCTACAAGTGGGAAGCGCCGTAGCTCAGCCCGCGCCGCCGATCGTCACCGTCCGGCAGCCCGGCGGCTGCTCGACGCCGTCGAATCGCTCCTCGGTCCAGGCGAGCAGGCCGGGGATCAGCGGCGAGTCGTCGGCGACGATCGAGATGTGATCCTGGCCTTCGTAGGCGCGGTACTCCAGCCGTTGGCCGGCGGCGCAGCGCGCCTCGACGTAGCCGGCCTGCGCGTCCGCCAGCACCAGCGTGTCATCCTGGCCTTGAGCGATCAGCAGCGGCGCCACAATCGGGCCGGTCGGGACGTTCTCGGCCAGTCGCCGGCCCAGTTCGCCCTCAAGCGGACTGGTGGAGAGGATCGGGCGCTCGAGCGGCAGCGTGACGACGATCGAGAGCAGCGCGGCCGGCTCGGCCAGGCAGCGGCCCGCCAGCCCGCGCACGATCTCCCGCGCCGTGGGCCGGATGTAGTCGTCGAAGCGGATCTCGGGATAGTACCGGCTGTAGGCGCGCGCGATGTAGGCCATCAGGATGCGGGTCACCGGCGACTCCCGAAAATGCTCGGCCAGCCCGGGGAGGTCCGCGGCCGGCGCGACCGCCGCGATCCCGGCGATGTCGAGCTCCGGCGCGTACTCCGGGGCCAGGATGCCGGTCCACAGCGCGGCGTGCCCGCCCTGGGAGTGTCCCCAGACGACCGCCTCCTCCGCCATGTCCAGGCCGTCGAGCTGCCGGGCGGCGCGCAGGGAGTCGAGTACCGAGCGGGCCTGCCCCTCGCCGATCAGGTAGGGGTGCGGGCCGCTGGTTCCCAGGCCGATGTAGTCGGTGGCCACCAGGATCCAGCCGCTGGCGATGACCTGCTCCAGACCGGGCAGCCCGCCGGCCATGAACGGGTCGTTCAGCAGTGACGGCGCGCAGGGCCGCTCGACACCGGTCGTGCCGTGCGCCCAGGCGATGACCGGGCGCGGCCCGTCCGGCGGCTCGTTCGGGGCCACGATGATGGCGCTGGCCACGCCGGGGGCATCGTCGTCGCGGAGGGTGCTGTAGAGAATGCGCCAGCCGCGAGCGCCGGGCGGGAGCGCGCGGGTGAAGGGCTCCGCGCGCAGCAGCGTGCCGGGTTCCGACGCGCTCATCTCCGGCGGATCATAGAAGCTATCTACTTCGGGGGCTTCGGCACGCAGCCAGGTGCTGAGGGCAACCAGCAGCAGCGCCGCCGAAAATGCCGCGCCGGCCCGCAGGAGACGCCAGCGACGCGACGGGCGCGCCCCGTCCGGATTGCCGGCCGATGGAGCTTCGGCGGACCCCGAGCGACGCGCGAACGCCGCCACGATCTGGCCAATGCCGAACAAGAGCATGCGCGGCCCGACGAGCAGCGCGACGACGACCACCGTCACATCTGGCCAGCCAAGCGCCAGCCCGCCGAAGATCGCGCTGGCCAGCCCGCTGAGCACCGAGATCGGACGCTCGTCCCTCGGTCCGCGCAGCCCGGTGACGAGCCGGACGAGCCCGCCGACCAGCATGGCCGCCCCGGCGAATATCGCCACTCCACCGATCGTCAGCCCCGGCCAGGCCGCGATCCCCAGGCCGGCCACGATCCAGATCACTCCGGCCAGCAGCGCCAGCCGCGGATGACGCCGCCCGTGCGCGCCGGCCAGCTCGCTGATGCCGGTGATGACGAAGCTCGCGGCGATGATCGCCACCAGCACGGCCAGTGAGTCGAACGGTCGGGCGATCAGGGCCAGCCCCAGCCAGACGGCCAGCGCCCCCAGCAGCGCCGCCACCCACCAGGGCAAGCGCCCCAGGAGATCCGAAAAGCTGACCATGCCCCGTCTCCTCATCGCCGCGACCAGGCGGCCACACTCCCCCAGGGGCGCCCAGGATCATCAATGTAGCGTGCTGAGGGGCCGTGAACGGCTGCAGTTATCCCCGCGCCAGCCAGGCCTCGATGTCCGGCTTGTGGTCCACGTGGTAGTGGCTGTAGGTGCCGCGGATGACGGCCGGGCCGAGCCCTTCGTCGGTCCAGTACAGCCAGGCGAAGCGGCCGGACTGGAACAGAGCCTCATCGCTCAGCTCCTGAATGGCCCGCTCGACCCGGTCGAAGGCCTCGTTGGATTCCCGCAGCACCTGATCGAGCGGCTTGTCGCGGTTGGTCTGGTAGAACCACTCGTTGATCGCGTCGACGTTGCCCTCTTCGAGGTCGCCTCCTTCGAAGTGGTCGGGCCAGGGAGCCTGCGGTTCCTGATCGCGCAGCCCGGCCTCCAGGCGTGCCGCCGTCATCAACCGCCAGCCGGTCAGGTGGGCGATCAGATCCTTGAAGGTCCAGGGACCGAACGCGCCCGACTCGACGGCCCGCTCCTCGCCGACCTGCTCGACCAGCTCGTCGAGCTCCTGGCGCAGCCCGCGCACGGTCTCCAGCAATGCTTCGCGACTGTTGAGCTCTGGAAACACGCGTTCCCTCCCTGTTCCTGAATAGCTCACGCCCGATGGTTGGGGTCACCTCAGTGTAACGCCAGCCGGGCGGTGACTTCTCGCGCGGCCTGAGTCAAAATGCCTGTGAATCGCCAGCCTGGCTCGTCATCGCGCGCGGCCGCGAACGGTCCCGCCAGTGGAGGGAAAATGACCGTGACGCCCGACGACCACAAGACCATCGCCCGCCACTTACTCGAAGAACTCTGGAGCAGTGACGACGTTGACCTGGCCGACGATCTCTTCACCGCCGATTTCCTGCACCACAACGCCCCCGGGGGCACGCCGCGCGGCCCAGAGGGGCAGAAGCAGTTCATCCCGGCCATCCGCGCGATGGCGCCCGGTCTGCGGATCACCGTCGACGACCTGATCGCCGAGGGCGATCGCGTTGCCGCGCGCTGGACCGGGACCTACCGGGGTACGGACGGCACGACAGTCTCCTATCCGGGCGTCGACATCATGCGCTTCGAGGGCGGCCGGATCGCCGAGCTGTGGTCGTTCGTCCCCTAGGCGCAGCCTCGCGGCCTCAGGCGCCGGCCAGCTGGGCGACGACCGGGGCGAAGCGCTCGGCGTTGGGCTCGAAGAGGGTGATGTAGGAGATACCCAGCCGCTCGCGGCGCGCCTGAAGCTGCTCGACGATCTCGTCGACACTACCGATGAACATGTAGGGCGAGGTCGCGATCTCTTCCCTGCTCAAGTCCCACTCGTCGAGGAGCTGCTCAATACGCCCCGCGCGGTCATCGGTGACCGAGATCTCGTAGACCAACGTGGTCAGCTCGATGGACTCCATGCGCTCGCCAGCGGCTTCCCGGACCCAGGCGATCTTCTGCTCCACGCCCGCTTCGGTGACGTCGCGCGCATCCAGCCCGCCCTCGCGCAGGGCGCGCGGCGTGATCCCGACAATGTCCGCCTCGCGGCCGGCCAGCGTCAGTAGTCTCCGCCCGGCGCCGCCGATGAAGAGCGGCGGACCCGGCTGGGTGAGCGGTTTCGGCAAGCCGTCGTAGCCGCTGATCGTGTAGTGCTGGCCGCTAAAGTCGAACGGCCCCTCGGCCCAGGCCCGCTTGATCACCTGGACGGCCTCTTCCAACCGCCCGACGCGCGTGCCCGGCGCGTCAAACGAGATACCGACCTGGTCATACTCGCTCTTCAGCCAGCCGGCGCCGATGCCGAACTCGAAGCGCCCGCCGGTCAGCCGGTCGAGCGTGGCCGCCTCCTTGGCGAGCAACGCGGGATGGCGGAAATCGTTGTCATAGACCTGGCTGCCGACGCGCAGCGTGCTCGTGGCCTCGGCGGCCAGCAGCAGCGCCGGGGCCGGGGCCAGCTGGTCGCTGAAGTGGTCGGGCATCAGCAGGGTCGAATAGCCCCACGCCTCCATCTTGCGCGCCAGCTCGACCCACTCATCCCGGGTAGACCGCTGCCAGACGACCACCCCGAACCGGAACGGCTTCAAGCCCATCAATCACCTCCCTGTGATTCGCGGCGAAGTCCTTCCACACCAACACCTCAACGGCCCGGGTGATTCCGGGGGTGCGTCCGGGTTGTCGCCATGGCATAATCGGCGGTCTTTGCGACCGAACAGGCCACGGTGATGGGTGGTGCCGCACGATGTTCAGCCTCCTGCGAAGCCGCGATTTCGGCCTGCTCTGGCTGGCCGGGCTGATCTCCTTCACCGGCACGGCCGCGCTGATCTTCGCCCTGCCGCTGCACATCTACCGGGAGACCGACTCGACCCTGGCAATCGCCGGCAGCCTGGTCGCCAACTACCTGCCGCGCGTCCTCTTCAGCTCGCTGGCTGGCGTGTTCGTCGACCGCTGGGACCGCCAGCGCACGATGGTCGTGGTCGATGCGATACGCGCCGTGATCCTGCTCCCGATCCTGCTCGCGCCGAACAACCTGCTCCTGCTCTACGCGGCCATCGGCATCCAGGGCACGCTGGCCACGTTCTTTCTCCCGGCCGAGGGCGCGCTGCTGCCGAAACTGGTCGGCAAGGAGCACCTCGTCACCGCCAACGCGCTCAACTCGCTGAACAACAACATCGGCATGCTGATCGGCCCGGCCATGGGCACGCTGCTCTACGCCTACGTCGGGATCGGTGGCACGGTGCTGACCAACACCGCCACCTTCGCTGGCTCCGCGCTGCTGATCTCGCTGATCACCGCAGACGCGCGACCGGAGCGCGACGAGATGGAGGAACCGGACGGCTCGGCCATGCGCCAGGTGGTGGCCGAATGGATCGACGGGTTGGGCTTGGTGCGGAGTGACCGCGTGCTGATGGTGACGATGGGCTCGTCGGTCGCCAACTTCATCGCCGACGGCGTCTTCGTGACGCTCAGCCTCTCGCCGCTGGTGCTGGATGTGCTGGGCGGGACGCCGGAGCAGGTTGGCTGGATGGGATCGGCCCAGGCGGTCGGAGGCCTGACCGCCGGGATGATCGTCGTCAGGCTCGGCCATCGCATGTCCAAGCGCCTGCTGCTGGGCGGAGGCTTGATCGGCATCGGGCTGTCTGACCTCGGAGCAGCCAACGCCCGGCTGGTGGCCTCGGCGGGAACCCCGGCCGTCGGCGTGGCGATGGGCTGTATGGCGGCAGCCGGCCTGCCGGCCATGATGGCGGGGACCGGGCGGCTGACGGTCATCCAGGATCAGACCGAAGACGCCTACCGCGGCCGGGTCTTCGGCACGCTGGGCTCGGCGGCCGGATTGTCGCTCGTCGTCGGCCTGATCCTGGGAGGCTTGCTCGGCGATGCCGTCGGCCTGGTCGCGATGCTGAGCATGGCCGCCATCCTGCGCATCGCTGGCGGCCTGTTCGTCTTCGCGTTCATGCCGCGCACCGCGGTGACCACCGGGCCGGCGCAAGCGGAGTCCAGCACCCCGCCTGATGCCGGGCCCGCCGTGACGACCGAGTTGCCTGGCCCCTAGAGATCCCGGAAGCGGTCCAGCGAGCTAACGACGATATCTAGGAACGAATCGCCGCCGCCATGGCCCGCGTCGTCGAGGATGTGCAGCTCGCTGCTGCTCCAGCCCTTGTGCAGCCGCCAGGCGGTCACCAGCGGGCTGCTGACGTCATAGATGCCATGAATCAGCGTGCCGGGGATGCCGTCGAGGATGCCCACGTTCCGAATCAGCTGCTCCTCGTCCAGAAACGCCGCGTGCCGCCAGTAGTGCGTCACCAGCCGGGCGAAGCGCAGCTGGAACTCCGGATCCGCGACCGCCAGGCGCGGACCGCTGCCGGGCGCGAGCGACATGTGCGCGTCTTCCCAGGTGCACCACGCCAGCGCGGCCTGCTTGCGCACCTCCGGGTCGGGGTCGAAGAGCAGTTCGGCATAGGCGTCGACCGGCGGGAGGTGGCGCAGCCGCTCCGGGATGAAGCCGGTGAAGCGCTCCCACTCGCGCGGAAAGATGCGCCCGCAGTCGAGCGTGATCCACTCGACCTCCCGCCGCGAGGTCGTCGTCACCAGCGCCAACACCAGCGACTTGACGCGCTCGGGATGCGTCTGAGCGTACGCCAGAGCCAGCGTCGTGCCCCAGGAGATGCCCAGGATCGTCGTCCACTGCTCGACGCCGAAGCACTCGCGCAGCGCCTCGATGTCGGCGATCAGGTGGTGGGTGGTGTTGGTGCTCAGGTCGACGTCCGGCTCGCTGGCGAGCGGCGTGCTGCGCTCGGAGCCGCGCTGGTCGAAGAGCACGGTCATGTAAGCGTCGGGGTCGAAGAAGCGCCGCTGGCCGGGTGAGAAGCCGCTGCCTGGTCCGCCGTGCAGGTAGAGCGCCGGCCGGCCGTCGGGGTTGCCACAGCGCTCCCAGTAGATCCGGTGACCGTCGCCGACATCCAGCATGCCGCTCTCGAACGGCTCGATCTCCGGGTACTGCTCCGCCATGCTCGCGCTCCCTCGCTCCGGTTCCCGGTAACGGCCGGGGAAGTGTACACGCACTCCCGGCGAGAGCGGCGCGTCGTGTACAGTCCGTCTCTATCACATAAACCGGGCTGCCCGCCGAGGAGGTGCGCCAATGATTGATTTCCCCTTGCCTGGTTCGTCCCAGGCGGTCGTCGCCGTGCCGGCTCCGGGCGCGGGCCCGGGCTACTGGGCCGGGGCATCCTGCGCGGCGCTGGACAGCGACGGCAGCTACGTCGTCGCCTACCGGGTCCGCAACGGCCACGACGGCATCGACCAGACGGTCGTCGCCCGCTCTCCGGACGGTGAGAGCTTCACCACTGTCGCGGTGCTCGACCAGACCCGTTTCGGCGCGCAGTGGATGGAACGCCCGGCGCTGGTGCGCATCCCGCAGAGCGGCTGGCGGCTCTACATCTGCTGCGGCACGCCGGAGAGCAAGCACTGGTGGATCGACGTGCTGGAGGCGGACGCCCCGGAGGGCTTCGCGGGCGCCGAGGTAGGCCCGGCGTTCCCGGGAGACGAGCGCACGGCGGTGAAAGATCCGATCGTCAAGCTGATCGACGGCCGCTGGCACGCCTGGATCTGCTGCCACCCGCTCGACGTGCCCGGCGCGGAGGATCGCATGAGTTCGGCCTACGCCACCAGCGCCGACGGCCTGAGCTGGGAGTGGCGTGGCACGGTGCTCGCCGCGCGGCCGGGCACATGGGACGCGCGCGGGGCGCGGCTCACCAGCGTGCTGCCGGACGGCCGCGCCAGCTACGACGGGCGGGCGACCGCCGAGGAGAACTGGTTCGAGCGCACCGGCCTGGCTCGCGCCGTAGACGGCAAGTTCGAGCAGATCGACGACGGCCCGGTGATCGATGCGCGCTACCTCGACGTGTTGCCGCTACCGGAGGGCGGCTACCGCATCTACTACGAGGCGCGCCTGCCCGACGAGAGCCACGAACTGCGCACCGAGCTGATCCTGCCCGGCGACTGAGGGAGGAAACCATGAGCTACGACTTCTACATGCGGCCGGCTCTGAACGTCGAGACCTATGACCTGCGCACCGACACCGGCCCGGACAGCCCGCTCCACGGCGACGTCGACTTCTTCCTCACTCTCGCTCAACAGACCGGCGGGCCGGCGCTGGAACTCGGCCCGGGGACAGGGCGGGTGACCTGGCCGCTGGCCGAAGCCGGTATCGAAGTCAGGGGCCTGGAGCTGTCCCCGGCGATGATCGCGGCGGCCGAGCGCAAGGGCCCGGCCTATCCCAAGGATGTACGGGAGCGGGCGCGCTTCGTCCAGGGCGACATGGCGGATTTCGACCTCGGCATGGAGTTCGGGCTAGTCTTCGCGGCAGCGCGCGTCTTCCAGGCCCTGTTGAGGCCGGAGGACCAGCGCCGCTGCCTGGCCTGCGCTCGCCGCCACCTGCGCTCGGACGGCCTGCTGGCGCTCGATCTCTTCGACCCCAGGCTGGAGTGGCTGGCCGTCAATCACGCCGCCCCGCACGAGCGGCCTGATGTACGTCACCCGGAGACGGGCAACCTGGTGCGCACCCGGATCACCCGCCGGCAAGTCGATCCCTTCACCCAGACGTTCAACGAGACATGGAACTTCCAGGAGCTGGACGGCGCCGGCGCGGTGCTGCGCGAGGAGCGGGAGACACTCGTCCTGCGCTGGACCTACCGCCAGGAGATGCGCTACCTGTTGGAACTCTCCGGCTTCGAGATCGCCGCCGAATACGGCGACTTCCACGGCGGCCCACCCCGCTACGCCGCCGAGCAGGTCTGGGTCGCCCGCCCGGCGGCGTAATGCTTCAGGGAACGCTGCGGCGACCGGTTCAGGCGGCGAAGCGGTGCACGCGCTCCGGCGTGATGCGGACGATCA
>Ga0079224_100013821_pt1 | contig 11259 bp, 7 predicted proteins | sample Stecom2015_FD_80414 | JGI IMG/M metagenome (GOLD analysis project Ga0079224, IMG submission 80414) | Agricultural soil microbial communities from Utah to study Nitrogen management - Steer compost 2015 | ecosystem: Environmental > Terrestrial > Soil > Agricultural land | place: USA: Utah...
TCGCAACAGCCAGGGCGAATGGGCGGTGGATACGCAATGGCACAGCCTCGTATTCTGGGGCAAACAGGCCCTTTTTGCCCATGAGAAACTCTGTAAGGGCTCCAAGGTGACCATCGAAGGAAAACTCGTTAACCGGCAATATGTCGACAAAGAGGGGATTACGCGTTATATAACAGAAATCAAGGTAAACGAAATTCTCCCCGTTCAAAGGCAGCCGAACTAACCGCACCACCGGGCCCCGGCAGGTTCCGTATCCTGTCGGGCCTACCTTCATTTACCCGGACGGACCTAATTTTTCAATTGGCAATTCGTAGCGGTTTCAGTAGCTTTGCGCGAAATAAAGAGCCACATGATTAAGCATACCGCCCTCACTGAACTGCACATAGCGTTAGGTGCCAAAATGGTTCCTTTTGCAGGTTTTACTATGCCTGTACAGTACTCCGGCATTAACGATGAACATGAAACCGTCCGGAGCGGGGTAGGCGTGTTCGACGTAAGCCACATGGGCGAATTTATTCTCAAAGGAGACCACGCCCTTGACCTAGTGCAACGGATCAGTTCCAATGACGCATCTAAACTCTACGATGGAAAAGTACAGTATGCTTATATGCCGAATGAAACCGGCGGCATTGTGGACGATTTCCTCGCGTACCGGATTGATGAAAAGACTTATCTGCTGGTTGTCAATGCGTCAAATATCCAAAAAGACTGGGACTGGATTTCACGGCATAATACCTTCGGTGTTTCGATGAAAAACATATCGGATGAAACATCACTGTTTGCGGTTCAGGGTCCGAAAGCGGCGGACGCGTTGGCGACCCTCACCGGAATTGATTTACCAACCATGGAATATTATACGTTTTCCAAGGGTACATTCGCCGGTGTAGATAACGTATTGATCTCCGCAACCGGCTACACAGGAGCGGGTGGATTTGAGATTTATGTAGCCAATAAAGATGCCCGGCGGGTATGGGAAGCGATCTTTGAGGCAGGTGCCCCCTATGGAATCAAGCCCATCGGACTGGGTGCACGTGATACGCTGCGGCTGGAGATGGGCTTCTGCTTATATGGTAATGACATTGACGACACCACTTCTCCGCTGGAAGCCGGTTTAAGCTGGGTTACGAAATTTTCCAAAGATTTTGTGAACGCGGAAGGACTGAAAAAGCAGAAGGAGATGGGACTTCAAAACAAGCTCGTCGGCTTTGAAATGATTGAGCGGGGTATTCCCCGACACGGGTATACCATTGTAAATGCGGAGGGTCACCCCATCGGCCGTGTCACCTCCGGAACGCAGTCCCCAACGCTTAAAAAGTCGATCGGATTAGGTTATGTGACCATCGGGCATGCAAAAGAAGGAAGTAACATCTATATTGACATCCGTAATACCCCGGTCAAAGCTGTAGTCATGAAGCCGCCGTTTGTAAAGTAGTCCGCATCCTGATGAGCCCCCAAACCATCCGCGTATGTCTGAGCCCTGCACTGCTCCCGTTTTATGACCTGGATAACACCATCGCCGTGGTGATTGACATTTTCAGAGCTTCCTCATCCATGTGCTATGGCATTGCGAATGGAGCCCAATCCATCATTCCGGTTGCTGAGCTCGACGAGTGCCTGTCTTATCGGAAGAACGGGTATCTGCTGGCTGCGGAGCGGGATGGCAAGGTTGTGGAAGGATTCGATTTCGGAAATTCACCGTTTGCCTATACGCGGGAAAAAGTTGCCGGCAAGACCATCGTACTTACCACCACCAACGGGACACGGGCCATCCGGCAATGCCTCGGCGCGCAGGCAGTCGTTATCGGCTCGTTTTTGAACATCACCTCCCTTACCGACTGGCTTAGACAGCAGGATGCCCATCTCTTGTTCGTTTGTTCGGGCTGGAAAAATCAGTTCAGCCTCGAAGATACGGTCTTCGCCGGTGCAGCCATCGCCCGACTCGAATCAGCCGGACTTCTCCTGGATGACGCTGCACAGGCGGCGAAAAGCCTATATCTTGAGGGCCGGAATAACTTACCCGCCTACCTGGGGAAGGCGTCCCATAGTAAGCGGATGAAGCATCTGAATATCGAAAAGGACATTGCGTTCTGTCTCCAACACGACATCGTGTCCACTATACCGATTATGAACGGCAATGCATTAGTCGCCCTTTCCCATAACGGCTGAAAAGGAATACGGGACGTCTTCGGCTTTTGTCCCCCGGGTTTCGTTCGCCGAATCACCCATTGTAAATATCATTTCCGTTCCGTTTATCAAGGTTCCATGCTTCACGTAATTTTTTGTGTAACTTTTCCCATCCAGCTTTAACGACTGGATAAAGCGATTGCGCGGCCCGTTATTCCGGGATGTGATGGTGAGGGTCTTCCTGTTTTCCAGATGTACGGTTACTTTCCGGAAAAGTGGAGACCCCAGCACGTATTCATCCGTTGCGGGACACACTGGATAAAAGCCCAGCGCTGAAAATACATACCACGCGGATGTCTGGCCGTTATCCTCGTCGCCGCAGTAACCATCTGCCGTTGGGGTATACAGCTTATCCATCACCTCGCGCACCCAATATTGTGCTTTCCACGGTTGCCCGGAGTAGTTATATAAGTACGTCATATGCTGGATAGGCTGGTTACCATGCGCATACTGCCCCATGTTCATCACCTGCATTTCCCGCATTTCGTGGATCACCCTCCGGCTTTGCATTCCTTCATAGCTCGGAATTTTAAAAACAGAATCCAGCATGGTATTGAACATACGGTCGCCTCCCATCAGATCAATCAATCCCTGCGGATCATGAAACACGCAGAAGCTCCAATGCCAGCTGTTCCCTTCGCAAAAAGGCCCGCTCCAATCTGTCGGATTGAAATTGGGATCAAATACGCCCTGCTCGTTCCGCCCGCTCATTAACCGGTGCTCGGGATGGAAAACGTTTTTATAATTTAAGGCACGCTTGGCAAAAATACCTATTTCACGTTCCGGCTTACCCAGCATTTTCCCTAATGTGTAGATGGTCCAATCGTTGTACGCATACTCCAAGGTACGTGCGGTGCTGTGCCGTATTCCCACATTGTCAGGCACATAACCACTCTTATTATAAAATTCATAACCAAGGCGCCCGGAAGATGTACCTTCGAGGTAATTCTCCGTGCCGTGTTTCAATGCCTCCCACAGGCGTTCGATGTCATAGCCACGAAGGCCTTTCACGTAGGCATCCGCCACCACCGACGCGGAGTTATTGCCGATCATAATATTCCGATGGCCCGGGCTGGCCCATTCAGGCAGGTATCCGCTTTGATTGTATGCATTGATCAGCCCATCCTGCATCTTCTCACCCATCGATGGATACACAAGGTTTAACAGAGGGAACAGGCTCCGGAACGTATCCCAAAATCCCGTATCTGTAAACATATATCCCGCATGGACCTTGCCATCATAAGGGCTATAGTGAACCACCTGTCCGTTTGGATCGATCTCGTAAAACGTCCGGGGAAAAAGAACCGACCGATATAGGCATGAATAAAACGTGCGCAGGTTATCGATGTGGTCATCTTCAATCTCGATTCGGCCAAGCACCTCATTCCACGTAGCTCTTCCTTCCTCCACAAGCTGGTCAAAAGAGCTGTTTTCCAGCTCCTTTAGATTCTCCTCGGCCTGCTCAAAACTAATGAACGACGAGGCGACGCGGGCATGAACCTGCTCACCCCGGACAGTTTGGAAACCGACGATGGCTCCGGCATGATTTTCTTCGCACTCCCATTCATCCGTGCGTATGACACTGTCAGCAACCGTGGCCTGGTAAGTAAAGGGCTTGTCAAAGCGAACGACAAAATAATTTCGGAAATTATCGGGTACACCGCCGCTATTACGCGTTGTATACCCGATGATCTTATTTTCGGACGGGATAACCTTGACATACGATCCCTTATCGAAGGCGTCAATAACGACGAACGCCTCATCGGTTTTGGGGAATGTCAGCCGGAACATGGCGGCGCGTTCCGTTGGGACAATCTCCGTAACCACGTCATGATCCGCGAGGTATACCTTATAATAATACGGCTTGGAGACCTCCGCCTTATGAGAAAACCAACTCGCACGTTCGTTCTCATCGAAAACCGCACGGCCGGTTACCGGCATGATGGCAAACTGTCCATAGTCGTTCATCCATGGGCTCGGTTGATGGGTTTGCTTGAAACCACGGATTTTATCAGCCGTATAGGTGTAGAGCCAGCCATCGCCCATCCGCCCGGTTTGTGGCGACCAGAAGTTCATGCCCCATGGCATGGCTATTACCGGGTACGTATTACCCGTGGAAAGTTCATGCCGTGACATCGTGCCCATGAGTGTATTGACATAATCTACGGGTTCCTGCGCCCATCCGGTCATCGACAGGCTCATTAAAAACAAAACAACTATTTTCCTCAGGTATACCATCATGGCAAGCTTATGAAAGTCAAAATTAAAAATTAGCAATTATCATCACCGGATAGTGATCAGAGGGAAGCCTCACCTGATCTTTCCGCAGCGAAACCTCATCCGGAAAGTTGGCCGATTTTACTGAATCGGCTGTACTCTCCGAGGCGAAGTAAAAATCGGTAATCAGCCCATACCGCTCCACCTGGATATCCGGACTTAAAAAGATATGGTCTATCCGGCTACTGGTCTTCAAATTAATATTGAAGTTGTTGAAGGTGCCTGTAGGGGCATGCCGTAATGCGGCCTTTTCATACGCATCGGCCAGTATACCGGACGATTGTATGACCGAGTAATTGGTATGGGTCTGGTCCACATTAAAGTCTCCGGTTAGAACCACGGGCTCTGAATGGCTGAGCTCCCGGATTTTTTCAAGCACCAATTCGGCACTCTTCTGCCGTGCTATCACGCCACGGTGATCCATATGCAGGTTGAAAAACCAAAACTTTTTCCCGCTCCCCTTCTCACGGAAATGCCCCCAGGTGCATATACGTGGCAGCGAAGCATCCCACCCTTTGTTGGGGTGGTCGGTCCTTTCGGATAACCAAAAGTGTCCGGAATCTAAAAGATCAAATTTGTCCTTCTTCCAGAATATGGGCGCATATTCCCCCTGTGTTTTACCATCGTCGCGTCCCACGCCTATGTAACGGTAATCGCCCAAACCGTTTAACAGGTCAAGGAGCTGGTTGTGCAGCACTTCCTGCGCACCCCATATGTCGAAGTCATGGAACCTGACAATCTCGCACACCGTCGGAAGCCGTTTCGCCCAACCGTTGCCCTGCTGTTCATCACTGCCATTCTGGTAGCGCACATTGTATGTGGCTATCTTTAGTTGCTGGCCAGCCGTCGTAAAGGCAATACTGGCTGTTAATACGAGTAAAGCGACAAACTGTTTCATATGTATACGTTAGCGTAAATCTACAGATTTAACGGTAGAATAGTTGTATCGTTGTGTTCCGTCAATAGCCACATCCGTGCGGGCGCCTATGCGCAGAAACATCACCCGGTCTTTGGGCAACGGCTTCGTGGTCAACGTGACGGTATTACCCAAAACATCATTGCCTGTAGATCCCGAATAAGTCATGCGCGTGGAATAATTGCTGATAAAATTGTTATTCCCCACGTACGCATTATTAGAGACAAAAAGGTAGATGTCCGTTACGTTTTTCTGGAAATCGGGGTGGTCCGTTCCTCGGGTAACCTGTACACGGACGCTAAACGAACCGTCGGGATTTTCTTCCGGCTCGCCCACCCACGCTACGCGGAGGAAGGGCTCCACCTCGAAAGTAAGGTCTACGGTTCCCGAAATATCCATGGTTTTCGTCTCATCCTTAACGACGTTCCCCTGTGCATCCTTTAAGAGCAATGGGACAAACGCACCCATGGGCTCAATATTGTAATTACCCTTGAAAATCCGCGTGTTGTTAAAAGTACCGTCCTGTTTACAATTGAAGTAGTAGGGTGTGGGATTGTCACTCCAGCTGTATTCAAGTAACTTTATCCGGACTCCATCCCCACCCGTTTGTGTCTCAAAACCCAAACCGGTTCCTTTGTCAATAATTCTACCTGTTAGGCGTTCGTTGGGCAGATCGTAGTTATCGTATTTGGTGCAGGACGTTACGCCCAGCACCGCAAGAGCCATAATAATAAGTATAGGATATGTCTTTTTCATTGGAGTCATGTTAATAGCCGGGATTCTGCTTAATGTTTGTGTTTTTCGAAATTTCGCCCGAAGGGATCTCCTGGTAATACCATTTGGTATTAAACGTATATTGTTTGTTTTTTTCGTCCAGGCGGGCATCGAAAATGTATTTGCCATTTTCCTTGACATAAAACGGCATAAGAATACGGTATACCCGTGCATTCTGCTCTTTGTCTATGATACGCCAACGCCGTAAATCCCACCAGGTTTTGTGTTCGAATGCCAGTTCCTTTCTACGTTCCTTTCTCACGATTTCAATATCATTGAGTTCTGCGTCGCTGGTGAGCAATTGTGCTCCGGCACGTTCGCGTATTTGTTGGATGCAGTGATACGCATCCGCATGAAAATCTCCCCCCTGCCCGGCAGCGTACAATTCATAAGCTGCTTCGGCACGGTTGAGCAATACTTCGGCATAACGCATATCTACCCAGGGGGTGGTGCAGAATTGCTCCCTTACCAACTCGGTAGGGACCGATTCGTCCAATAATTTCCGCAGGGAGAACCCGGAAAGGCAGGTGGTCCCTGAATTGAACGTACCGGTGAGTCCTGCTGGGTTCATAAATACGCCCGCGCGTACCTCGTAGGGAGTCTGGTTTGCGTCGGACGAAAGCACCAGGTTCGGAACAGAGGTATAGGAGGAAGTGCTGTTTTCCGGCAGAAACCGGTTTATCCCTCCGTCTACCGGGCCGGTAAAGATACCGCGCCGGATCTCAATCGTCATATTTTTCCAGGTATCACCGGGGAAAATAACGGTGCCCCGCAGCCGGGGTTCGGCATTTTTGAAAGGTGCCATCATATCGTCAAAATAACGATACTTCCCCATTCCGTCTAAATTGGCAAACCGGCCGTTTTCGTCCTTTTCAATGCCGTCGAAAAGCTCGATAAAGTCAAGCGTGGGATTGGTTTCCTGTGAGTAGCCGTTCGGGCCTTTCCCCTGCAGCGGAACGTGGTAGGCATCCCAACTGGACACGGCATCAGGCTCGGAGAAATCCTTGACAAAAATGATTTCAGGATTAGCGCCCATGTCTTGTTCGGAGAAGATTTCAAGGAAGTTCTTATATTGAGCCTCCTTGTCATTGGCCGCCCATGATTTCATATACAGCTGGAACTTGCCTTCAAGCAATTTGGCAGCGTCAAAGCTTTGCTTAAAATAACCGACGGCTCGTTCGGCGGGAATTCCACAAACCAATGTGTTAAAGTCGTCCTTAAGCGTAATTTTATTGTATTTGGCAATACTTCCCGCGTAGAGCATGGCTCTGGACTTGTAGGCGGCCGCCACATACTTATTGGCGGTGCTGCGCGGACTTTTTTCGTCCATGGCTTCAATGGCGTAATCAAAGTCGTCTGCAATGGCATCCCAGGTCGCCTCCTCACTGCTTCGTGGGATCTGCAGCTCCTCCATCGTTTCTTCCGGATAATTCAGCACCCGGTGAATGATTGGAACGCCTCCGTATCGCTTAGCAAGCGCAAAGTAGGTATAGGCCCTAATAAAATGCGCCTCACCCAGCAGATGTTTAACCCGGTCAGCCCCATGGATGCTTTCATATCCGGGGAGATTTTCAATGAAATAGTTAGCCCTGCGGATCAGCCGGTAGGCATCGTCCCAATAGCCAACTTTCTCGGTGGCTGCCCCGCTCACATCGCGGCTGATAGACTCGCCCGACAAACTGTTTATCGATTTAACCACGTTATGGTCGTTGAACAACTTATCGTGCGCGTACTTAAAATCTTCAATAGGAAGTTCCGTATAGAGCTGCGACCGGTAAGTCAATAATCCGACTTCGGCACCGAAGATGTCTTCATCTTTTATCCGGTTGATCGGTTCGATTTCGATGTTGACGCACGACGCATACGAAACGGCAACGATCACTATAGTTAAGGTGAATTTTAGAACGTTCATACAGTTTTTTATTTAGAAATTGACATCCAATCCGAAGGAGTAGGTTTTGTTCAGTGGGTACAAATACCCGTTGCTGCTCGACGGATGTTCGGGATCCAATGCATTTAGCTTCGTAAACGTCAGCAGGTTATACCCATTGGCGTAGATCCGGATGCTGTTGATCCCGATGGCGTTCGCCATCTTTTTCGCAAGGGTATATCCGATCTCCACGCTTTTGAGGCGTAGATAGCTGGCATCCTGCCGGTTAAATTCCGAATCTGCATCCGGATTGGTACCTGTATAAGCATAGTGTCCACTTACCCATTGGGTGCTGTGGGCATAGGGATCGGCTTTGGGATCCACCGGGTGCCAGCGATCCATAAACTGGATAAGTGAACTTCCCGTATTGCTTCCCCACATGGGTTGATAAAGCTGCTCGTTATACGCGACCGTGGTGATGGCAGCACCCTGAAACAATACATTGACATCGATTCCCTTATAGGCAACGTTTGCCGTAAGGCCATAATTAATGAGCGGACGTTCGGCGTAAGCTATGGGATGCGAATCCAGGCTGCTTATCTCACCATCCTGATTCCAGTCCTCGTAGATGTAGTCACCGATGAGGGTACCCGTGCCTGTAAATACGGGGCTGTTGAGGATCTGGTCCCATGATTGATACCTGCCGGCTGCGGATCGTCCCCAACCGATGTCGTTATAGCGATTCAAGCGGGAATTACGCCAATTCTCGTACGAGTTGCCCGCTTCTTCCTGCACCCGGAACACGTTGCGCGAACGGGCAAAAGAAAATGTTCCAGACAACGAATACGTGAAAGCGTTGACCGTGTTGCGATGCCTTGCTTCCACCTCCACGCCTTCGGTGCGGTCGCTTTCCAGATTTTCCTGCGGCAACCCTGCCCCTACAATCCCGGGCAACTGCCTGAGCCTGGTAGCCAGCAAGCCGGTCCGGTTCCGCCGGAACACGTCGACCGTTACTCCGAAGAGGCCCCTGTACATGTCCATGTCAACACCTAGGTTAGAGGTTTTAGATTCCGTCCAGGAAATAAGGGGGTTGATGACGTCGAGCATGTCCGATGCCGCAACGAACTTACCATCGATGACATATCCTCCCGGCTTCTTACGTGGCGTTCCGGCCACCGGGTAGGTGTAACCCGCCAGCCATTGATAGTTAAGCGCACCATCATCTCCCACTTTTCCGTATGAGAAACGGACCTTCAGGTTGTCTACCACAGAAAGGTTCGACTTTTTCCAGAACTGCTCTTCGGAAATACGCCAACCCAGGGACGCTGAAGGGAAAAGTACCCAGGTACTATTCCTGGAAAACTTGGAAGATGCGTCATAACGGAAGCTTATCTCGGCAAGATACCTGGAGTCAAAGCCATAGGTAGCTCGCCCGACTATTGCACGGTTTGCGTTTTCATATACACCATTCATGTCAGCATTCCCCAGGATATTGTCGCTGCTTCCAGCAAAGAGCTGATCCAATGGCAATGGCAAGTCTCGCTGCACATAGAAATTGTCGCCCCGGCGACGTTGTTCTTCAAACAGGAGCAATCCACCAACATCATGCCTTCCCGCATGCAGCCGGTGATAATTCAGCGACACGTTGTACAGCAAAGCGTCTCCCTCGCTGAACTCCCGCCGTATGGTGGAGGGCGTTTGCTTGATCGTCTCCTGATAACTATCGTTGACCCCGTTGTATTTGTAAATAGAATAGGTTTTCATGTAATTTTTGTTGACCCCGGTATTGTAGTCATAGCTGAACATACCTTTAGCGGTCAACCCTTCTACATAAGGCACCTTGTATTCAATATTGAAGTTGGACTGTATCCACTTATTGTTGTTTTGACGATAACCGGAGATATCCGTGTCTGACATGGCAAGTGGATTACTTGCATCCACCGTTCCGTTATTGTAATATCCGGGCTGGCCATTGGCGAAAACCGGGTCTTTCGGACTAGAGCGCCAGAATGAGCGATTAATCTGGTCCATCCCTTCATACGGACGCCGACGCTGTTCCATGATGGCCGAAATATTCAACCCCACCTTAATACGGCTGGTAAGCTGACTGGAGATGTTTGACCGGATGTTGTAGCGGTTGTAATTGAGCGCACCGCTTTTCAGGAAGCCATCCTGAAATTGTTTGCCCAAACTGAGGTAATAATTCATTTTGGCAGTGCCCCCGGTAGCGCTCAGGGTATGCTGCGATTGCGGTACCGTCTCCTTGATCAGCTGCCCATACCAATCGGTCGTTTGCATGGTCCCGTTCAGGTAGGGGGCAAAATCCTCGTCAGAGAAAATTAACTGCGGATTATCCACACTGTGCATGCTCTTCTCGTTAAGCAAGGTCATGTATTGAATCGCATCGATTGTTCTTGGAAACCCCGAAGGCTGCTGCAAGGTGAGGTATCCTGAATATTTAAGCTGGATTTTTTGATCTACTCCCTGTTTGGTGGTGATCAGTACGACACCGTTAGCCGCCCTGACTCCATATACCGCTGCCGAGGCGGCATCTTTCAGCACGGTAATGCTTTCCACATCCTCCGGGTTGATGCGCGTCATATTGTCTCGCGGCACTCCGTCAATGATCATTAGCGGTGTCCCCATATTACGCACATGGAACGAGTTGTTAAACGCTCCCGGCTCGGCACTGTTCTGTACCACCCGCACGCCCGCGAGCTTTCCCGTGAGGGTATTCATTAAGTTTTCGTTCCTCGTGGTAACGATCTCGTCACCGGTAACTGCCGCGACGGCACCCGTGATTGACGCTTTTTTCTGGCTGCCATAGCCTACAACAACGACTTGATCCAATAATGTATTAGTTTCTTCAAGAACGACGTGCAGGGTTGCCTGGCCGTTCACTGCGGTCTCCTGGGGTTCATAACCCAGATAGGTCACCACGACGGTAGCTGTTGGGTCAACGGTTAACCGGAAGGCTCCTTCCGCATCGGTTGCCGTCTCGTTTCCTGTTCCCTTCTCCGAAATGACCGCCCCGGAAATGGGTTGATTGCCGCGATCTGTTACGGTTCCCGTGAGCACTGCCGCAGCGGTACGCTTCTGCGCCAATGAACCCATGGGAAAGCCCAGAAAAAGGCATAACCATGCCACCACCCATCCTCTGATGGTGTACTGCAAAAAATTAGGTTTTTGTTTTATCATAATTGTTGTGTTAAGACATATTCAGATTCCACCACAAAAA
>Ga0079224_100013822_pt1 | contig 11259 bp, 9 predicted proteins | sample Stecom2015_FD_80414 | JGI IMG/M metagenome (GOLD analysis project Ga0079224, IMG submission 80414) | Agricultural soil microbial communities from Utah to study Nitrogen management - Steer compost 2015 | ecosystem: Environmental > Terrestrial > Soil > Agricultural land | place: USA: Utah...
GCAACATCGGGCCCATATCGGCGATTTTCGCCAGCGTTACCGCGTCGTGCAGAATGCGAATGGGGCTGATCTCGTCACGCAGGTCTTCGATCGGTATGTAACGCTGGCGGATTTCTTCGGCGCGCTCATAGTCCTCGCGCTGCAGAGCCCGCAGCAGCGCCATCGAGCCGTGCGGAGCCAGGCAGACGGAGCCGGAGGTGAAGGCCTTGAGGCCGAAGTAGCGAAAGTGCGCGATGGCAGGACGCTCGCCGATGCCACTGATGATGATCGAGCGATCGATACGCTTCACCAGTTCGGCGAGTAGCGCATCCTCCTTGGGATCCTTGCGGACGATCGCATACTTGATCGCGCAAACGAGCCCATCATCGACCAGCTTCGCCAGCAACTCAGCGGTCAGATAGCCATCGTTCTTGAGGTAGACGATGATCTTTCGGCCGTATGCCTCGGCAAAACGGCGAAGCCCGCTTGCCACCCCATCGGGCGTCAGCGGAAAAGTCAGCGGCAGCACCATGGCGCTAGGGAAGGGCCGCTCGCGCAGGATCGCCACCTGATCCTTTAAGCGGCCAAACTCGGGTCCGGCCGAGGGAATTACCCAGGTGTCTCTGGAAACGGTCTCTTCGAGCAGGTCCAGTGCTTCCGCATATTGCGCCAAGCCAATGTGATAGAAGTTGGCATTGCCGCCATACATCAGGGAGGTGATGCCGGCGTCTTCCAGATGACGGATCAGGGTCTTGTTGGCTTCGGCGTTCAGCGAAAGATCAGCGTTACGAGCCAGCGGCGGTACCGCGATGACGGATCGAGGCAGGTCAGTCGGCTGCACAGGACCTGTCTTCATGGTGTGCCTCCTCCCTTCCCTTTATCGCTGCTCGTTATGGTGACAGCCTGTAAAGTGGACTTACAAGTAGATTGCTTGGAAGGCAAGCCCGTTCTAATCTTTTCTCATGGGACAGGGCAAAGCAGCAGCCGGCGCAAGTGGTGGGCGAGTTGAGTGCGAGGAGCCGGTCAGGCGACAGGGGCTGCTCTTGCCCCTGCGCCAGACGCGTCTCGCAGACCACGTCTATGAGCTGCTCTTGTTGCAGATCGCACGAGGAATCTATCGTGTCGGCAGCCGTTTGCCGTCCGAAGCACAGCTATCTGACGCTTTCGGTGTTTCCCGCCCGGTGGTGCGGGAGGCTCTGGCTCGCCTGAGGCTCGACAACATTGTCCGGAGTCGCCAGGGATCAGGAACATGGGTAGAGCGAGAGCCGAGCGATGCCTTCGCCCGCTTGGCCCCTTCGGGGAGCATCGCCGAAATCGTGCGAAGCTACGAATTCAGGGCAGGTGTGGAGGCAGAGGCGGCTGCCCTAGCTGCACAACGCCATGATGGAAAAGATCTCCAGGTCATGGCTCGTGCGATTGAAGCCCTGGCAGAGGCCTTGAGGAGGGGCGAGGTAGGGGCGGAAGCCGATATCGATTTTCACCGTGCGGTGACGGCCGCCAGCCGCAATAGCCTCTTTACCGAAGCGATCGAACGGCTGAGCGAAGCCATGCACAGCGGTATCACGGTCGCCCGTCGCTTGAAGCAGGAAACCAAGAGCGATCTTATCCATCAGGTATTGGTCGAGCATGACGCCGTGCTTTCCGCCATCCGCCGCAGAGACGCGGAAGGTGCTCGCGAGGCGATGCATCGCCATATCACCTCGTCACGCGATCGTATGCTGGGCTTCGTGACTGATTGAACGATGCAGGCGCTCGCTTGTTCTCCCCTTCCAGGCAGCCAGGTGCTCAGGGCGCCAGGTCGGAGAGCGTGGCGAAAGCGCTGATGTGCTCCACGGCCGAGCTGACCGAAACGACCACGGGGCCCGGTTCTGCCAGTGCTTGCTCGACGACCTCCGGGGCTTCATCGATTGTCTCGATCGTCAGCCCGCGCGCGCCATAGGCCTTCGCGAGCTTCGCGAAGTTGGGATTGAGGAGCTCCGTCGCGCTGGGGCGACCAGGGTACTGTCGCTCCTGATGCAAGCGGATTGTCCCGTAGCTGCCATTGTCCGCGACGAAGATCTTGACGGGTAGGCCGTATTGCAGCGCCGTCGCGAGCTCGCTGCCCGTCATGAGAAAGCCGCCGTCGCCGACCAGCGTGATGATCTGCCGTCCGGGACAGCGAAGGCCGGCTGCCACGGCTGCCGGCACGGCGATCCCCATCGCACCTCCAACAGCTCCAAGCAGGCGCTGACGCCCATTGAAGGGAAAGTGTCGGTGAAGCCAGCCGGAAAAATTGCCGGCATCGGTGATGAAAATGGCATCTTCCTTCGCCAATTCGCAGAGTGCGGCAACCACCGGGCCCATGTCGAGCAGGCCATCGGTCGGTCTTTTCCAGGGACGAGCCGCAGCGATGCGCCCATGAAGTGCTTCCACCCAGGCTGTCCGGGTTGTCGGTTGCTGCGAGGGACGTTCCGCCACAGCACGCAGAAAGGCGCAGGGATCTGCGGCGATAGCGAGCTCCGCGGCAAAGACCCGATTGAGGTGGCCTGCATCAGGATAGACGTGAATCAGGGCTTGGCGTGGAAGAGGCGCCCTGGGTAGGCGGTAGCCCTGTGTGCTGACCTCGCCCAGGCGGGTCCCCACGGCCAAGAGTAAATCGGTTTCTTCGTATACCTCCCGTTGCTCTGCGGGCATCTTGAAGCCGAGATGTCCCGCATAGAGGGGGTTGCAGTTCGGGAATATGTCCTGTCGCTTGAAGCTGGTGAGCACCGGGAGGTGGTGTGCGTTGGCAGCTGCCAAGAGTGCCGCTCGCCCGTCCTCGTCATCAAGGCAGCCTCCGGCGATCAGAAGGGGCCGCTCGGCTTGCGAGAGGCGCCGTGCCACTTCTTCCACGACTTCACCCGCTGCTGGCTGTCGCGGAAGCGGAAAGGGCAGGTTTGGCTCTGCTGCTGTCCCTTCTTCAAGCATGTCCTCTGGCAGAACGACCACCACCGGACCCGGGGTCGGGGTGGAGGCTACCAACCAGGCTCTTGCCACTACTTCTGCCAGTCGATCCGCGTCGTGGACGGTCCAGACTCCCTTGGCCAGGTCAGCGAAGGTCCTTTCGTAATCTACTTCTTGAAAGGCGCGCCGACCCAGTTCCCCGCGGGGCACCTGTCCAATGAAGAGAATCAGGGGCACAGCATCCTGCTCGGCCGTGTGCAGCGCGATGGAAGCGTTGGTCGCGCCCGGACCGCGACTCACGAAGCAGAGGCCGGGACGCTTCGTAAGCTTTGCGTCGGCCACTGCCATGAAGCCTGCGCCGCTTTCATGACGACAGGTTACCAACTGGATCGCGGGATGCTGATGCAGTGCATCCAGGATTGGGAGGTAGCTTTCGCCTGGAACGCAGAAGGCACGATCGGCACCGTGCAGCTCCAGGGTCTCCACCAGCAGATCGGCCGCTCGACGTCCCATTCGCTCCCTCCTCCCTGGCAGCTTCGCATCAGCAGGCTTGCGCGTGTGGCAATGCCATTCTGCTGTCGACTCTTATGCTTCGGCAAGGATGCGGTGGCGCCTGTCGAGCCCCCAGCGGCCCGCTCACTTCTGGGGCGCGGGTCTGGACGCCATGGCCTCACGATGCAATAGTCCCGCGCGAACGGCAGTCTGCCGTACTGTCAAGCAATGGCTTCGGAACAAGATGAGCAATCCCATGGTGACGCGCGTCCTTACCTGGCTGAAAGGTGAGGAAGTCGGTCGGGACGCGCAGGGCAATCGCTACTATCGCCACAAGAGGGGTGGTTTCACCCATAAGGATTCCCTGCGGCGTGAGCGGCGCTGGGTGGTTTATGCCGGCGAGCCGGAGGCGTCGCGCGTGCCGCCCGAATGGCACGCCTGGCTGCACCACACTACGGACGAGATCCCGCCGAAGGAAGGCATCCCGCGTCGCCCCTGGATGCGCGATCACCTTCCCAATGTAAGCGGAACCGAATTGGCCTATCGGCCGCCAGGCCATCCCTTGAGGGGGGGCAGGAGGCCGCGGACCACTGGGGACTATGAAGCCTGGTCCCCGGAATGAGGGATTCGGCCGTCACGCCGGAAGCTGAGATTCGGGAAGAATGGCGCGAAGGCTGAGGAAAGATGCGCAAGCACGTCATTGAGACCGTACTCGGGGCCGTTGTGCTGATCGTTGCGATCGGCTTCATTGTCTTCGCCTACCAGACGACCGACCTCGGACCCCGTACGAACGGCTATGAAGTAGAGGCCGTCTTCGATGATGCCAGCGGCATACGCTCAGGCACCGAAGTTAGAATGAGCGGCGTACGCATCGGCTCGGTCGTTGCCTACGATCTCGATCCCGAAACCTACGAAGCTGTCGTGACCCTTTCCATCAGGGACGATCTCAAGCTTCCGACGGATACCTCGGCGCGGATCCTTCCCGACGGATTATTGGGCGGTACCTTCGTCTCGCTGACTCCCGGCGGCGAACTGGAGGATATCGAGCCCGGTGGGCGCATCCTCTATACCCAAGGCTCGATCAACCTGATGGATTTGCTCGGTCGCTTCGTCTTCGGGGGTGGCGGAGACACGGATACGTCGGGCGGCAGCGGAGCCTCCGATGGACCTTGGTAAGCTCACGGCCCGCCTTCTTCCCGCGGCCTTGGTTGCAGCTGTGTTCTCGGCGTCAGGCCTGGAAGCACAGGAGCGCAGCGCAGGCGCTCCCCACGCTGCAGCCGTCATGCAGGGTCTCGACAAGGTGACGGCGCGGATCTCGACCTTCCGGCTCGAGCTGGACGAGCCCTTCGATTTCGGTTCCCTGCGTCTGGTGTTGCGCGCCTGCTGGAAAACGCCGCCGGAGGAGCCACCAGAGTCGGCCGCCTTTCTCGAGATCCATGAAATAGATCCGGACAGCCCGGAGCGGCGCATCTTCAATGGCTGGATGTTCGCCTCTTCACCCGCGGTCAATCCGCTGGAGCATGGGGTGTACGACGTCTGGGTGATGGAGTGCGAAGATCCCCTGCAATGATCGGCGGGAAGTAAACCACACGGCCGAAGCCAAACCATCCACTGTGGATGGGATTGTGCCAGGCCTTCACCTGCTGTCGATAGCTGGATCGCCTTCTTCCGGTGTCTCTAGTCGGAAGGGTTCGGTCGCAGCCAGACCGATCTCCTGGTAGTAGCGACGAGCCCCGGGATGGAGCGGCACTCCCAAGCCATCGAGCGCCGTTTCCAGACGAATAAGGCGCGCCTTTGGATGGCCTTCGTCAAGTAGGGTCCGGTTTGTCGGATGCCAGAGCGCCTTGGTGAGGCCATAGACCAGTTCCTCATCAAGATCGGTCGTGGTGATCCACTGGGCTCCGATCGAAAGGCTCCGGGTTGGAAAAATCGCTGGATAGGTCCCCGGCGGTATGTTGGTCGCCACAAAGAAAGGATAGCGCTCCCGCAGTGCTTCCGCTTCGGGACCCTCTAGGGGAACTAGGTTTATCGCCATTTCGCTCGCCAGACTTTCAACCGAGGGGGTTGGCACTCCGGCGACCATAAAGAAACCGTCAATTTCTCCGGCTCTCAGAAGACCTGTCGCGATGTTCGCGGGGACGAAGCTGGCTTCAATATCGTCGATGCTCAGGCCCCAGGCTTCTAGGATGAGCAGGGCATCGACCTGCGTGCCTGAGCCTTCGGCGTCGATGGATATGCGCCGGCCGCGCAGATCGGAGACGCTACGGATGTTACTGCCCGCGCGCACGATCAGCTGAATCACCTCGGGGTAGAGGTTGGCTATTGCTCGGAGCTTCTGAGCTGGGGGAGAGCCTTCATAGGGACCTTCTCCATGAAAGGCCCAATAGGCGACGTCCGCTTGGCAGAAGGCAGTCTCCAGCAGCCCTTCGTTCAGAGCCATGACGTTCTCGACCGAGCCGTTGGTGGTCTGTACGACCGCAATCAGCCCGGGCACGCCGCAGGACCCCCCGCGCTCGCATTCGCGGCTGCCGGGCGGGCTGGAAATGGCGCTGGCGATCAGACTGCCAACGGGAAAGTAGATGCCTGCGGTCGAGGCCGTACCAATTCGCAGAAAAAGAGGCTGCTGCGCGCGCAGCGAACCCGGTAGCAAGAAGGTTCCGGCGCCAGCCATCATGGCCCCCAAGACCTCTCGCCGTCCCCATTTATGTTCTTGTAACCTGCCCGCCAAAGTCATCGCCGCTTGCCCACCTCCACGAGGCTCCAGCATAGGCTGCCCAGAAAGGCAGCGCCAAGACCAAGAGGTGGCGATTCCTGGGCTTCTACCAGTCGTATCGCAATTGTAGGCTCCACAAGACCGCCTTTCGGCTCTGAGCGTAAAGTTCTGTCGACCGTCAATGAGGATGCGCGCGCGGGCGCGAATCGGCCCCAACTGTTCCTATGGAAGTGTAAGTTCAAAAGGCTTTTGGCGCCTTCTTTAGCCAGGAACTTATCTCGCAGGCGCACATCGGTTGCGCGATGAAATAGCCTTGGGCGGAATGGCAGCCGAGCTCCCGCAGAAGCTTCAGGGTCCATTCATCCTCTACCCCTTCCGCTGTGGCGCGCAGTCCAAGGCTGCGGGCGAGGCCGATGAGCGCTGCAACAATCTTTCGGGACTCTTGGGATTCCCGTGCTGCGGCGACGAAGGAACGATCAACCTTCAATTCAGAAAAGGGTAGCTGAGCGAGTTGGGTGAGTGAGGAATAGCCGATGCCGAAGTCATCGATCGAGAGCTGGAAGCCACGCATGCGAAAGCGGGTTAGCAGTGCAAGTGCAGCTGCCGGATCTGCCATGGCGTAGGTTTCCGTAACCTCTAACACGACTCGATGGGGCGCTACCCCGGCGCGGTCGCAGAGCTCTGCGAGGGTGTCGGCCAGGTTCGGCAGGGTAATGGCTCGCCCCGAGAGGTTCAGCGCAATTTCAAGATGCGAATCCCTGTAGTGCTGGCCGAACCAGAGCAAGGCGCTTTCAGCGATCTGGTTGGAGATCTGGTTGATCAGATTGCTCTTTTCAGCTTGAGGAATGAAGTGCTCAGGGGTGAGGATGCCCTTCTGGGGGTGCTGCCAGCGCGCCAATGCCTCCAGACCAGTGACCTCACCGCTGTTGCAGTCGATCTTAGGTTGGAAGTAGGCAACGAACTCACGCTCCTCTACCGCCGACACGATCTCGTGGCGGGCGACCTTCTTCGTCTCACGCCGAGGCCTTATGGCTGGAGCAGCTTCATCATGCGGGCTTTGCAACAGGCTGCGTAGCTGCTGAGGGGTAAAGGGCTTCGGAAGCACGCCGGGAGATGAAAGGTTCAGCTCCTTCGCAACCCGTTGCGCGGCCTCCGCCACCCGCAGCCCGTGGCCGCTTGTGACGATTACCTCGGCCGTCGTTCCCATCTCCGCCAGACGGTAAAGCACATCGAGTCCGTCCAGGCCCGGCATGACCAGATCGAGCACCAAATGCGTCGGCCGCCATAGGCGTACCAGCCGAAAGAATTCGGCCGTGTCATCTGTCGAACAGGCCTCGAAGCCAGCGGTCCTGGCTACAAGATCGATCGTTCGGCAAATTGCCGGATCGTCGTCGATCGTCAGTAGCCGTCTCATTTCATCGGCCAAGCTTCTTTTTCATCCAGCCAAAAGGTTAAGCTTCTTTCCTGCAGCTCATACCGACACGACAGGAAACTCTCCGACCCAGCTGGACGCTCCAGCTTCCTGCCCCAGGAAAATAGCGGCGTTCTCTTGAGTTAAAACTGAAAAAAGAAGGGCAGGGGGCCAAAACCATGTCCCCCGGCGCGACGTCCAATCGTTTGCACATGCATTCTAAAAGCAACTTTAAGGACGGGGGGCAAACTTTTGGGTGCTGGCTTGAAGAGATGTAACGCCTGGACCCTGACGTCCTCTTTCACGAAGAGGTGTGCAGCTTGAAGGGGATGATTTTGCTCAAGTTCAACCACTGCTTCAATCTAGGGGCCCAGAGCGCGCTGGCCGGCCTGCTCATCTCCGCTTCTGTTTGACCTGGCTGAGCAGCAACGGGATAAGGCATCTCTGCGCGAAGCTCCGGTGACAAGCTTATCCCTTCGTAGTTCGGATGCAGTTTCTATCAAGAGGCCTTTTGACATGATTCCTCCCCTTCGCATCGCCTACAAGCGTGCTTTCCGCGCTGCCAGCCTGCTCGCTGCTGCTACCCGCTCGCCGGAGGAGCGCTTGATGTTGGAGCGACGGCTGCGGGGTGAAGAGGAGTTTCGCAAGCTGCAGCGAGCGGATGCCGTCTTTGTCTCCTACGGGAAAGCGGGACGTACGTGGCTGCGAGTCTTGATCAGCCGCGTCTACCAGGTCCGCCACGGCCTTTCGGAGGGCAACCTGATCGGCTTCGATAATCTCCACTGGAAGGTGCGGGCGATTCCGAAGCTGCTGTTCACGCACGATAACTACTTGAAGGACTACACCGGCAATCAAGCGGATAAGCGTGACTACTATGACCACAAGGTAGCCCTTCTGGTGCGCCATCCGGCGGATACGGCCGTCTCGCAGTTCTTCCAATGGAAGTTCCGCATGCGAGAGCGCAAGAAGGCGATGAATCGCTATCCGGAGCAGGCGTCGCTGGAGGTCGGGGAGTTCATCATGGATCCTGACGCCGGACTGCCCAGGATCGTGGATTTTATGAATCTGTGGGCTCAGGAATTTCCCCGCCTGCGCAGTGGCCTTCTCCTGCGCTATGAAGACCTCCGTGCCGATACGGCGGGCGAACTCGCTCGTGTCTTCCAGTTTCTAGGTACACCGGCGACGGCCGATGAACTGGAGGAGGCAGTGCGCTTCGCCTCGGTTGAAAACATGCGCCAGATGGAAGCGAAAGGGACCTTCTGGTTGGCAGGCAGCCGTTTGCGCCCTCGCGACAAGAGTAACCCGGATGCCTACAAGGTGCGGCGCGCCAAGGTCGGCGGTTGGCGCGACTATGTGGACGAGGCGAAGGCCGAGGAGGTGCAAAGCTACCTTCGCGCCAGGCTCGATCCCTTCTACCGCTATAGCGACTAAACCCGGCGCTCGAAGCGCTCGGCCGGGCGCTGAAGTGGCTCCACAGCCTGGCCCGATGAAGAGGATCGGCCAGGCTGTTTTACTAACCTATCGAGCCGCGTGATCCACTATCTGAGGTGATCTTACTCTAAGCCGCCATCTTGGGCGTGCGGTCCAGGAGCTCGAAAGCATCATGACGCAGGTGGTTGAGCGCCATCTGCTCACGCAGCTGCTCTTCCGTGAGGATCCCCTGGTCGAGGCATTCGCGTACCAAATTGAAGAAGAAGCGTTCCTGGTTGCGATCCGGATGCCGGATGTACTTGCCGAGCAGGCCATGAGCGCCGAAGAGTTTGTGGCGCAAGCGCATTACCGGGCCCAGCAATGGGATCCCGTAGGACTTTTCCGCCGGCGTCCAGTCGATGGGCAAGCCTGTCTTCCAGGGCTGGGTAAGGCGCCGGGTATTGTGAAGAAGCTTGGTATCCTCGGCCAGACGATCGAAGTCGTTCCAGACGGTTTCGAAGAAGCCAATGGACTCGGGATCCTCCAGCTTCAGGCAGATCCAGTCCATATAATCACGCTCGAAACGGAACAGCTCGTCGAACTGCTCTGCGCAGCGCCAATGGGTGAGTTTGGCGCAATCCAGCAGCATGACCGAGGAGGCGAGACAGCCGCTCTTGCCTTTGAAGCCGGAACGGGGGCGACAGAGGATGGCCTTGCCTTCCATGTCGCGCTCGAGCAATTCGGTCACATCGCCTACCGCAAAGATGTCGGGGTCGATGACCAGCGCACGGCCTTCATAGTTCATCAGTTCCGGAGGCATGAAGCGCAATGGCGTGAAGGACTGCAGATCGTTCATCGTCCATTCGCGCTTGAAACCATCGCGAAGAAAGACCTGGCCCTCCTTCGCTGCCAGGAAGGGATGATCCTTGGTGTGGATTTTTTCGACGTTAAAGCTGTCCGGGCGCTTCGAGTTTCGCTTGAGCGAATACTCCGCCACAACCGCGCCTAGCCATTGCTTGTCGTTCGTATGAATAAAGACGGTCGGCTTCACGAGGGCCATCCAGTGTCGCTTGCGTGGGAACGATAGTGCCGCCTATCAAATAGGTGAAGGAACCGCAAGTTCGAGGCCTCGCTTGCAAGTTTTTGATCGCCCTCTCCCATCGTTGCGGGATGCGGAGGCTTCAGGCCGCTTTAGTCCAAGAGCTGGAAGGAGCGCATGAACCAGAGAGACAGGCAGCAAGGCGCTGTCGGCCCCGGGACCCCGAACGACCCTGCTATCAGTCGCAGCCGTCGCGCCAGGGTTTTCCTGCGGCACCTTTGGGAATTCCTGCGGAGGCTGTTCGAGCGCTTCCAGGAAGATCGCTGTACTCAGTTTGCCGCCGGCCTTAGCTATGCCTCCCTGCTTGCTTTGGTCCCCCTGCTGGCCATCAGCCTAGCCCTTCTTACGGCCTTTCCTGCCTTCGAAAGCGCGCAGGAGCAGCTCAAGACCTTCATCTTCGACGCGCTTCCGCCCGAGCAAGCCGTCAGTGCGGCCGAGCAGCTCGATCAGCTGCTGGCGAACGTCTCGGGTCTGACTGGCCCAGGGATCGTGGGGCTTTCCGTGACGGCAGTGCTCCTGCTTGCCAACATTCATGGCTCCCTCAACGCTATCTGGCGGGTGCGCGAACCGCGACCTCTTTCCTTGCAGGTTCTGGTTTACTGGGCGTTGCTGACGCTCGGCCCCTTGCTCTTCGGTGCTTCGATCTCAATTTCCGGCATTGCCTTCGCGCCGATCCAGGAGTTTCTTGGCTTTACCGGAGAGATGCCCCGCGCTGCCTCGCGGTTGCTCGCGCTCTTCTTGGCGATTGCTGGCTTTTCGGTGCTCTACCTGGTCGTTCCAAATCGCCCGGTCCGCATTTCTTCGGCAGTCACGGGCGGTCTGGTCGCAGGCCTCGGTTTCGAGCTGCTCAAGTTCGGCTTTGGCATCTATATCGCCAACTTTCCATCCTATCAGATCGTCTATGGCGCGCTCTCCACTCTGCCGATCCTGCTGGTCTGGATTTACCTGGTGTGGGTGGTGATCCTGCTCGGCGCGGAAGTCGCGGCCACTTTGCCCGAGTGGCGCGCCGCCAGCCTCAGAGGCTTCGAAGATTGCGGGCCGCTCGATCGCCTGCCCCTGGCCTTGGCTCTTCTCTACCGCCTGAAGGAGGCGCAGCAAGGAAAGGGGCCCTTGCGCCGACGTCAGATGACCGCGGACCTTCCGATGCCGCCGGCAGAAGTGGATCTGGTGCTCGAAGCTCTGAGAAAAAGCGGCTTGATCACGACCACCGCCGGTGATCGCTGGCTCCTGGCC
>Ga0079224_100013823_pt1 | contig 11258 bp, 11 predicted proteins | sample Stecom2015_FD_80414 | JGI IMG/M metagenome (GOLD analysis project Ga0079224, IMG submission 80414) | Agricultural soil microbial communities from Utah to study Nitrogen management - Steer compost 2015 | ecosystem: Environmental > Terrestrial > Soil > Agricultural land | place: USA: Utah...
AATAACAAAACTAAATTACCTTCCTTGCAGGGGGGTGGAATCGCCCCCCAGAGCATTTCCCCTGCTAATTTCTCTCTTTTCAGTGTATTATCCGCTCGAATCTCCTCTCTGTAGGCTTCTGCTTCCCGGCAGGACCACGCCGCGTTATGGATCATGAAATATCGATGTTGAGAAAGCTGACCAAGATTCTCTTTGGTAATCGCTCCAGAGCCCAGGACGTGACCGATCAATCACCCAGGTTAAACGACGATCCTGAAGCCTCCCCTCGCCAGGAGAGGTCTCGGGGAGGCCGCGCGCAACTGGCGGACCTGGACCTGTCCGATGCCGAGATCGTGGAACGGGAAAATCACTGCATCACCCGCAGGAATATCTCCCCGAACGCACTCAAGGTGCTCTACCGCCTCAATGATGCCGGCTATCACGCCTTTCTGGTGGGCGGTGGCGTCCGTGACCTGCTGTTGGGTGATACGCCAAAAGACTTCGATATCGCCACCGACGCGACCCCTGAGCAGATCAAGCAGCTGTTCCGCAACGCCCTGATCATCGGCCGTCGCTTCCGCATTGTGCACCTGCGCTTCGGTCGGGAGATCATCGAGGCGACGACATTCCGCGCTCACCATGGGCCAACCAACGAGTTTCAGAACGATACCTCCAACCGCCAGATCAAGGGTCTGGACTCCGCCTACGCCAGTTCCGGCCTGATCCTGCGTGACAATGTCTATGGCGACATCAACGAAGATGCACTGCGGCGCGACTTCACGGTCAACGCCCTTTACTACACCATCGACGGCTTCCGCATCATCGACTTTGTCGGCGGACTCGACGATATCGAGCGCCGCCTGCTGCGTATCATCGGGGACCCCGAAACCCGCTACCGGGAAGACCCGGTCAGGCTGCTGCGGGCCGTGCGCTTCGCCAGCAAGCTCGATTTCGATATCGAGAAGAACACCCGCGCGCCGATGGATGATCTGGCCCACCTGCTGGAATCGATTTCGCCGGCACGGCTGTTCGACGAAAGCCTGAAGTTGCTGGCCGGGGGGCACGCCGAACGCACCTTCGCCATGCTGCGTCAGTTCAAGGTGGGCGAGTTCATGTTCCGCAGCACCATGGCCTGTACCCGTGATCCGAACCACCCGTGGTACAAGTTGGTGAACCTGGCTCTGCGCAACACCGATGCACGGCTGGCGGATGGGCGTACAGTAACACCCGCCTTCCTCTACGCGGCGCTGCTGTGGCCTCCTTTGCAGAATGAGCTGGAAAAGTATGGCAATGAACGCGCCAGCCTCACCAGCCAACAGGAAGCCGCCAACCGGGTCATCGGCAACCAGTTGAAGACCACCTCCATTCCGAAGCGCTTCAGCATCGCCATGCGTGAAATCTGGGAGCTGCAACTGCGCCTGTCGGTGCGCAGCCGCCGCGGCGCCGAAAGTGTCTATGCCCATCCGCGCTTTCGTGCGGCCTATGACTTTCTGCTGCTGCGCGAGGAAGCCGGTGAACAGACCGGTGGCCTGGGGCAATGGTGGACTGACTTCCAGACTGCTGACAGGAATCAACAGGAACGCATGCTGGAAGAGCTGGGCAAGGGAGCCCCCCGTCCGCGCAAGAGACGCCGTCGCTCGCGCAAGCCGGCGGCGGGTTCTGCCGACATGGGTAAAAGCGCGTGACGGACATCCTGAGCTCAGGGATCGGTGCCCCGGCAGGCACGAAGCTGCCCCGCTTTATCGCTGTAGAAGGGCCCATTGGCGTAGGCAAAACCAGCCTGGCCAAGCGACTGGCGGCCACGTTCAATTACGAGACCCTGCTCGAGAAGCCCGAGGAAAACCCCTTTCTGGAGCGCTTCTATCACAACCCCGGGCAGAATGCGCTGGCCGCCCAATTGTTCTTTCTGTTCCAGCGGTCGCGTCAGATGCAGGAACTGCGGCAGGACGATCTGTTTGAACCGGTGCGCGTATCGGACTTTCTGATCGACAAGGATCGACTGTTCGCGCAGCAGAACCTGGACAAGGATGAGTTCGCCCTCTACCAGCAGGTTTACGCCCACCTGACCATTGATGCCCCCACGCCGGATCTGGTCATTTATCTGCAGGCTCCCGTAGACGTACTGCTGCGTCGTATCCAGAAGCGTGGCATCGCCGCCGAACGTCACATCCAGGCCGAGTACCTGCAGCGCCTGAACGAGTCCTATACCAGTTTCTTCCACTTCTATGACCGCAGCCCCCTGCTCATCGTCAACAGTGCCGAGATTGACCTGGTAGATAATGAAGAAGATTATCGGCAACTGGTCGATCATGCTCTGACCTGCAGCAGCGGCACGCAGTATTTCAATCCGAAGCCAAGCCTGCTGTAACCACTCTATACCAGGAACAGTCGCCATGAGTTCGCAATCCGCCAACACCCCGGCCATCACCCTCAGCACACTCAATACGCTCAAGCAGAAAAAGGAAAAATTCACCTGTCTGACGGCCTATGATTCTACCTTCACCCGGCAGGCCTGCCTGGCGGGTGTTGAAACACTGCTGGTGGGAGATTCGCTGGGAATGGTATTGCAGGGTCATGACAGCACATTGCCCGTCACCCTCGAGCAGATGGCTTACCATACGGCATGTGTGCATCGCGCCAATCAGGGCGCCCTGCTGATAACCGACATGCCTTTCATGACCTATGCGTCAGAGAATGAAGCACTGGGTAATGCGGCAACACTGATGCGCGCAGGCGCTCACGTCGTGAAGCTGGAAGGAGGCGCCTGGCTGGCGGATACCACTCGCCTGCTGGCCGAGCGCGGGATCCCGGTCTGCATCCACATGGGGCTGACACCCCAGTCCATCAACCGGCTGGGTGGCTACCGCGTGCAGGGGCGTGATCCACAGCAGGCCCGGGCCATGCTGGAAGAGGCGAAGCTACTGGAGGCAGCCGGCGCCAGTCTGCTGTTGCTGGAGTGTGTCCCCAGAGCGTTGGCGAAAGAGATTACTGAAGCCCTGTCGATCCCGGTGATCGGTATCGGAGCCGGCCCCGACACCGATGCCCAGGTACTTGTCCTGCATGACATCCTCGGAATTTCGCCGATCAAACCCAAGTTCGTGAAGAACTATCTGGCTGAGTCGGACGACGGCATCCAGGGGGCGATGCGAGCCTTCGTCCGCGAAGTCAAGGACGGCAGCTTTCCAGCACCAGAACACTGTTTCGACTGAGCGGTAGCGCCACATGGAACACATCACGCACGTCGCCGGGCTGCGCCTCACCCTTGACTCTTTCCGCCGGGACGGCAAACGCATCGTCGTCGTGCCCACCATGGGCAACCTGCACGCCGGCCACATTCATCTGGTGGAACACGCGCGCGACCATGGCGATATCGTCGTCTGCACGATCTTCGTCAATCCCATGCAGTTCGGCCGCGACGAGGATCTGGACAGCTATCCCCGCACACTGACTGCCGACATGGAAAAACTGCGTGCTGCCGGCTGCGACGTACTGTTTTCGCCCTCCGTACACGAAATCTATCCAGAAGGCCTGGACGATCACACGGTAGTCTCAGTACCCCGGATCTCCGAACGCCACTGTGGTGCCAGCCGGCCCGGACACTTTGCTGGCGTATCCACGGTGGTCAGTAAACTGTTCAACCTGGTGCAACCCCAGGTGGCGGTGTTCGGATTGAAGGACTACCAGCAGCTGATGGTGATCCGCAAGATGGTGACCGATCTCTGCATGCCGGTGGGACTGGTGGGCGTGCCCACCCAGCGCGAAGCGGACGGCCTGGCGCTGAGCTCCCGCAACGGCTATCTCACCCCGGAGCAGCGACGCATTGCTCCGGCTCTGTACAGAACGCTGCAGGACGCCAGGAACCGGGTGCTGCAGGGTGAAGAATTTGCCACGGTGGAGGCAGCTGCCATCCGCTGTCTGACCGAAGCCGGCTTCCGCCCCGACTACTTTCACATCAGTCACGCCGAAACCCTGGAGCCTGCCGAGCCCGGAGACAGACACCTGGTCATCCTGGCTGCCGCCTGGATGGGGAGCACGCGGTTGATCGACAACATCGAGATCCTCCTGTCCTGATCCCGGGTTTTACTCGCCAGAGAAAACCTGATAAAACTCGGTGATCGAATGGAGGCTCGCGATGTTGCTGAGGGGAGCTCTGCTTCTCCCCTGCCATCACGTCCCCAGCCAGTAAACACAAGGAACAGCCACGATGTCCGACTCCCGAGTCTACCCGGTCCCCGAATCGTTCTCCGCCAACAGCCTGCTGAACAAGGAAAGCTACCAGCGCCTGTACCAGCAATCGATCCACGAGCCAGAAGTGTTCTGGGAGGAGCAGGCCAGGGAATTCCTGGACTGGTACCAACCCTGGGAGATTCTCCATCGCAGCGACCTGCGCAAGGGTCAGGTCAGCTGGTTCGAGGGGGGCAAGCTGAACGCCTGCGTCAACTGCGTTGACAGGCACCTGCCCGCCAGAGCTGACCAGGTCGCCATCATCTGGGAAGGAGATGACCCCAAGGACAGCAGCAAGATCACTTATCGCGAACTGCACGAACGGGTATGTCGCCTGGCATCGGCGCTACGGGCCCGCGGGGTACGCAAGGGCGACCGCGTCAGTATCTACCTCCCCATGATCCCCGAGGCCGCCTATGCCATGCTTGCCTGCGCACGGATTGGCGCCGTCCACTCAGTCGTGTTTGCCGGCTTTTCCCCGGAGTCGATCAAGGACCGCATTCTCGACGCCGACTGTCGGGTGGTCATCACCGCCGATCAGGGGCTGCGCGGCTCACGCACCATTCCGCTGAAACAGAATGTCGACAAGGCGCTGACACATTGCCCCGACGTGCATACCGTCTTCGTGGTACGTCATACCGGCGCAGACATAGAATGGAAGGAAGGACGGGACGTGTGGTATCACGAGGCTACCGACGCGGCCTCGCCCCAGTGCGAACCCGAAATCATGGATGCGGAAGATCCGCTGTTCATCCTGTACACCTCCGGGTCCACCGGCAAACCAAAGGGCGTTCTGCACACTACTGCAGGCTATCTGCTTGGCTCCGCCATTACCCACCGCTACGTGTTCGACTACCACGAAGGCGATATCTACTGGTGCACGGCGGATGTGGGTTGGGTAACGGGGCACAGCTATATCGTGTATGGCCCGCTGACAAATGGCGCCACGACTCTGATTTTTGAGGGTGTGCCGACCTACCCCGATTCGTCACGCTTCTGGCAAGTGATCGACAAGCATAAGGTCAACATCTTCTACACCGCGCCTACTGCCATCCGCGCACTGATGTCGGCAGGCAGCGAGCCCGTACAGAAGACCTCACGCAAGTCGCTGCGGGTGATGGGTTCCGTTGGTGAACCCATAAACCCTGAAGCCTGGCAATGGTACTTCGATGTGGTGGGTGAAGGCCGCTGCCCCATTGTTGATACATGGTGGCAAACCGAAACCGGGGCGATCATGATCACGCCGCTGCCAGGCGTGATCGACCTCAAGCCAGGTTCGGCCACCCTGCCCTTCTTTGGCGTGCGTCCCGTCCTGCTGGACGCGGATGGCAAGGAGGTCAAGGGCGCGGGCAGTGGCAACCTGGCCATCAGCTGCAGCTGGCCCAGCCAGCTGCGAACGATCTACGGTGACCATCAACGCTGCATCGACACCTACTACAGCGCCTATCCCGGATACTATTTCAGCGGCGACAGCGCCCGCCGAGACGCGGACGGATACTATTGGGTTACCGGACGCGTGGATGACGTGATCAACGTTTCCGGCCACAGGCTTGGCACCGCGGAGATTGAGAGTGCGCTGGTGTTGCACCCCAAAGTAGCAGAGGCCGCTGTCGTAGGTTATCCCCATGAGATAAAAGGGCAGTCCGTTTACGCCTATGTCACGCTGATGCAGGGGGTTCCGGAATCCGACGAACTGGCAAAAGAGCTGGCCGCCTTCGTGGCCGAAGAGATCGGCGCCTTTGCCCGACCCGAAATCCTTCAGTTCGCACCAGGCCTGCCCAAGACCCGTTCCGGCAAGATCATGCGCCGCATCCTGCGCAAGATTGCCGCCAACGAGATTGAGAACCTGGGTGACACGACCACCCTCGCCGATCCGGGAGTGGTCGACCAGCTGATCGAAACCCGCAAGAACCGCTGACAGCGATACAGCAGGTCGAGAGCCTGACGGGAGGAGACGTGCAGGACATCTACATCGTCGCGGCGGGCCGCAGCGCCATAGGAAACCTGCAGGGAGCACTGGCAGACCTGTCCGCCGTGGAAATTTGCTCCCAGGTGCTCAGAGGCCTGCTGGGCCGCCATGGCATCGATCCAGCCGTCATTGACGAAGTCATCCTGGGCCACGTCCTGACGGCGGGCTGTGGCCAGAACACTGCCCGTCAGGCGGCCGTTGCGGCTGGCCTGGCGATAGACACTCCCGCGCTGACCATCAACAAGGTCTGTGGCTCCGGCCTGAAAGCCGTCCAGCTTGCCGCCCAGTCTGTGGCCCTCGGGGATGCCGACATCGTGGTAGCGGGCGGGATGGAAAGCATGAGCCAATCCGTACACGTGCTGCCTCATTCCCGCCGGGGACAGCGCATGGGTCACTGGCAGGCACTGGACACCATGCTCCACGATGGCCTGTGGGATGCCTTTAACGATTATCACATGGGCATCACGGCGGAGAATCTTGTGCAGCGCTACGGCCTGACTCGCGAACAGCAGGACGAGATCGCCCTGACCTCCCAACAGCGCGCCATCGCCGCCGTCGCCGCAGGACGTTTTGTAGACGAGATCGTTCCTGTTCAGGTTCCTGCGCAGGGCATTGGCACCGTCATCGACCAGGACCAGGGCCCCAGAGCCGACAGCAGCATGGAGAAGCTTGCCCGTCTGCGCCCGGTCTTCAAAACCGATGGTACCGTGACAGCAGGCAACTCCTCGGGCATCAACGACGGAGCGGCTGTGGTGGTGGTATGCAGCGAATCGGCGCTGCGGCGTCTGAATCTGGAACCCCTGGCGCGTATTCGTGCTGCCGCCAGCGCCGCCGTCGATCCAGCCGTCATGGGTACCGGCCCCGTCCCGGCAACCCGTCGCTGCCTGGACAGGGCTGGCTGGCGTGTGGAAGAACTGGATCTTATCGAATCCAATGAAGCTTTCGCGGCCCAGGCACTGGTGGTTTCCCGCGAACTGGGCTGGGACATGCAGAAGGTGAACGTCAACGGTGGGGCAATCGCTCTGGGACACCCCATCGGTGCGTCAGGCTGTCGGGTGCTGGTGACTCTGCTGCACGAAATGGGTCGGCGCAAGGTCCACAAGGGGCTCGCCACCTTGTGCGTAGGTGGCGGTCAGGGGGTGGCGCTGGCCGTCGAACGTTGATACATGGTCACGATGTCGCGAGAGGGCAGCATGACGCTTTCGATGGCGGAGAATCCCAGCTTCTTGCATAGGGCGTGTGCAGCCGGATTGGGAGGACGCTCGTGAACCTGACAGACCAGATGTTCCATGCCCTGCTCCCTGCCCCACTCAAGCGCCTTCTCCATTAACGCCGACGCGTGACCCTGCCTGCGCAGATGCTGGGCAATTATCACACGATCAATGTAGAGAAAGCTGTCCAGCCGCATCATGAACCAATGCCAGACGAAGTTGTCCACTGCCTGGCGGGAGCTGATACCCATGAGGAATCCGCCGTCGCAGCGCAGCACCATATCGCACTGCTCCAGGGTTTCCAGGAATTGCAGCCGGGGAATCTGCAGCGCTTCACCAGCGGCTGCCTCGTGCAGTCGCCACAGACTCTCTGGCCTCTTCACGGTGCCTGGTGGCCTGCTTTGGCATCCGATTTCTGGCTTTCCAGTTTGCGAACCGTATCGCTGAGATCGTAGCCGGCGTTGCGCGCCACCTCCAGGATTTCCTCACTGGCCCTGCCCTTGGCACTCTGGTCCATTGCCCACAGGGTGATTGACCGTGTGCCCGTGCGGCACCACGCCACCAAGGGGCGGGGCAGTTCGGCATACGCGTCGCTGAAGGCGTTCACGTCGTCGGCGCTGATCTGGCTTGCCACTACCGGTACACTGCGAACGCTCATGCCCAGCCTGCGAGCAGCGGCTTCGATGTCGGCGTAGGCCGGCTGGTCCGGCGCCTCGCCATCCGGCCGGTTGCACAACAGGCTCTTCACTCCCTGTGCAGCCAGTGCTTCCACATCCGCTACCGTAATCTGTTCGGTCACGGCAAACTCGTCGTTAACGGGTCTGAGTTTCATTATCTGCTCCCTGTAAAATGCGCATTGAATATCGATTGACTTGCCTTGGCAACCCCGTATACTGCTCAGCAGCCTGAATAGCGGCTATATTTATGTACTGCAAATCGAAGTCCCGCCGTTAAGTACTCGTTCTGTATCTCATATTTTATATTCGAATTCTTGTGCTACCGGTTTTGCCAGCGTCATGTCCTGCATGCGCCTGCAATTCCACAATACCCATTTTCTGAAATACAGGATGACATTATGTCTAACCAAGTAAGCGGTCAGGTTAAATTCTTTAACGAGTCAAAAGGTTTCGGCTTCATCACCCAGAGCAACGGTCCGGATGTGTTCGTGCACTACAGCGCGATTCAGGGCGGTGGTTTCAAGACTCTGAGCGAAGGCCAGCAAGTGACCTTCACTATCACCCAGGGACAAAAGGGTCCCCAGGCTGAGAACGTGATTCCCGGCTGATAAGCCCATACTTCACGTTCCGGCGTGCGGTACAAACAAAAAAGGCAGTGCCACTAACGGATGGCCCTGCCTTTTTTTGTGACCGGCGCTGACGCCCGATCGAATTAACCTACTCAGCTCGCCAGACGCAGCCCTGCAATCCCCGCCATGATCAGTGCCAGTGACAGGATCTTGAGCGCGCTGACGGATTCACCAAGAACCAGCATCCCGACCACCGCAGTACCCGCGATGCCGATCCCTGTCCACACCGCGTAAGCGGCACTGACCGGCAGAGTCCGCATGGCCACAGCCAACAGAAACATGCTGGCGCCAATGGCCGCGACGACACACAGGGTGGGAAGTAGGCGGGTAAAGCCTTCGGTATAACGCAGTCCGACGGCCCAGACGATCTCGAGCAGACCGGCAACAAACAGAATCACCCAACTCACAGTTTTTCTCCTTCACTGCAGGAGGGTCGTCCCTCGTTCATTACCGAATCGGCCGGGGTCGTCCCCGGCCGCTCATTTTGGCATCCCTGCCGAATCTGTCAATGAACTCGGAACCTGCGTGGGTGCTACTCGGTGACGTTCACCGTCACGTACTGGTCATGGAACAGGCCACCATCATCGGCACGCCCCCACAACACGTAGGTGCCGGGTTCGTCGAAGGTGACGTTCACCTCATAGATCCCGTCGGCGGGAATCGGCGGAGGCACCCAGAGTGGACCCCACGGAGAGTTGGCGGAAGTGCGTGTATCCTCCCAGGGCTTGACCTGAGGCGGGTCAAAAGTGACTTTCCCTTCGCCGCGACACACATTCCAGGACAGAAACAGACCATTGGTCTTGCCCACAGTGATCCGCGTTGGTGGGCGCAGGAAGCGGCGAAGCTCTGATTCGGCCGTACGCTCACCCAGCGATGCGCGGGGCTTGGGCAGACCATCGTCCTCCACCTTGGCCAGCAGGGTGAGAGGCTCTCCGACCCGCGCCGTACGGACGACTTCGTCCCCTACCCTGTCCCCCAGCACTTCCAGCACGGGTGGAATGTTGGCTCGCGATTCCGGGCTACTGGTACCAGCCCCGAGCGATCCTGTCTCGGAGGCGATCACCACGTTGTCCACCACATAGTCTCGCGCCAGCGTCCCGTAGGCCACCTTGGTGACCCCGTTGGCCGTGATGGTCCAGGTCAGCTCCCTGTCGCCCCAGTCCTCAGGGACCTCAACCTCGAAGGTGAAGCGGTTGCGACGCGGCAGGAAGTGAGTCGGTTGCCCGCGATCCTCCATGCCGGGAGAGAAGAAGTTGTTTTCCCCGATCGGGATATCCAGTTCCTCTTCCCAGTTCTCGTTGTGATAACCAAAGATCATCATGTAATTGCCGTTCTCAAGCTGGCGCCAGCCCTCAAATGCGGGCTCGATGTGCTGCCCCTTGAGGTAGGTCTGGGCACTGACATCAGTGCCCAGCGCGAGTACGAACAACGTGGCGACGACTGCAAAATGCCGTCCGGCGTAACTCTTCAAGCTCATACCTACTATTCCCCCTGTGCTGCTGCCAGTTCATTACCGGTAGGTTCCGGATCCAGTGGGGCGACCAATGGTGCCAGACACAGCGGGCAGCCGATCTGGTGGTCATTCGGTCCGAGATTCAACTGCTCCCTGCGATCTGCCATCTCCTGCAGGAACTGTTCTTCCGACAGCTCAACCCGCATGCCCAGGTCGATGAACATGTTGGTCACGGAACGGTTGCCGGAACCCTGCCAGTTGCGCGGATCCGGTACGTTGGGGTTGGTGCTGGTGTTGTTCATGTAGCCAACGATATGCAGCACAGTGCCTTTAGGCAGCAACGGAGCGGCATGATCGGCATAGGTATAGCCGCGCACCCAGTTGTGGTCATAGCCGACACAGGTCAGGGTTTCGATGGTATAACCCCAGATCGCTTCCAGACACATACGCTCGCCCGGGGCGTGCAGGTGCGGCTCGAAGGTCACGATCTTGGTGTGCTGCTCAAGCACCGCATAGGCGTGCAGCTCCTGGGCGTCCTGGTTGCCGGTGATGCTGATGTCGACGCCGTTGCCCAGGCCGATGATCGCGGGCTTGTACTTGGGCTCGTAACCAACCGGGTGGAAGCGGAAACCGATCTCCAGGTGACCCGTCGTATCTTTACCCGTGGAGTGCAGGTGAACTGAATCCGATACGATATAGGAGCCAGCCTTGAGCAGACGGCCGCTGTCTGGATCGAAGATGTCCGGGTTACGGGCAATCTCGTGCACCGGCCAGGAAACGGGTTGCTCACCCTCAACCGGCAGCAGGTTCTCATCCAGGACCTGGGTACTCCAGATCATGTGGTGGAAAATGTTGCGTCCCCCTACCGTACCGGTGTCGGCAGTGGTGTCAACGTCATTCACCTCCCGGATTTCCACGGAAGCCACATAGCGGTCCTCGGTCAGGCCGGTCGGTACGCGTGGAATGTCGCCCCACCAGTCCGGATCCAGCGCTCCCACCGTGACATCTTCCGTACGGATGATCAGGTCGGGTGTGCCTGCTGCCCAGCCGGTGTTCTCGGTAAACTCCAGGGGCTCGGGCGCATCGGCCTCATCCCCTTTGGGAGCACCACTGCGT
>Ga0079224_100013824_pt1 | contig 11258 bp, 12 predicted proteins | sample Stecom2015_FD_80414 | JGI IMG/M metagenome (GOLD analysis project Ga0079224, IMG submission 80414) | Agricultural soil microbial communities from Utah to study Nitrogen management - Steer compost 2015 | ecosystem: Environmental > Terrestrial > Soil > Agricultural land | place: USA: Utah...
TGAGCCATTTTGTTAAAAACTTTCAGCAATTCAGCAAGCAACTCAGGTTTGCACTCAGCAAGCAATTGATATGCCCGAATCAAGGTTGCATCCCCGGATAAGATAGCGGTATTGATATCCCACTTTTTGTGGATGGTCTCCCGTCCTCGTCGCAGTGGGGCTTCATCCATAATGTCGTCATGCATTAAGGTGAAATTATGGAACATTTCGATAGCCAAGGCCGCTGGAAGGCCTTCTTTTATTGTTGCCCCAAATAATTCAGCTGCCAATAAAGTGAGAACCGGTCTTAAACGCTTGCCTCCGATTGCCAAAAAATATTTGATCGGTTCGTATAGGGTATTTGGATTGTCTGGAAAATTTCTTTCTGTTAAGGCCTCGCCAATAATAGTCTGTAATGCTGCTATAGAATGCATGACACGAAGATAGAAAAATTAGTTCACATCACCTTTCATGTATTACTATTAAAGAAATCTTTGCCTTAAAAGCGAAACTTCTGCTTAACTCATGAGAGTAAAGTCAATCTGACGTTTCGCTAAATTGACCGTTTTCACTTTTATCTGTACCTCATCGCCTAGCTGATAGCGTTTCTTTTTGCGCTGGCCAATAATAGCATAATTCTTCTCGTCAAGCGAATAAAAATCATCTGTAATATCCCGCAGTCGCACCATCCCTTCACATTTGTTTTCTTCGATTTCAACATACATTCCCCACTCTGTGACGCCTGAAATAATGCCGGAATAAACACTGCCGATCTGATCCTGTAAAAATTCCGCTTGTTTATATTTTACGGAAGTGCGCTCCGCATCTGCCGCTTTCTTTTCCATTTGTGATGCGTGGGTACACATCTTCTCGTACATTTCTTCATTTACAGCCTTTCCATCTGCCAGATAGTGCGCTAATAAGCGATGTACCATCACATCCGGATACCGTCTGATAGGTGAAGTAAAATGTGTGTAATAGTCAAAAGCCAGTCCGTAATGACTATGCTTTTTTGTAGTGTAAATGGCTTTTGCCATTGATCGGATGGCCAACGTAGTAAGGACATTTTGTTCTTTGGTACCTTCAACGTCGTGCATTAACGCATTTAAAGATTTTGCAATCTCTTTTTCTGATTTAGTACTGACTTTGTATCCAAAGCGAGCGGCAAACTGTGCAAACGATGCCAAACTTTCTTCATTGGGCGCATCGTGACTCCGATAAACAAAAGGCAATTTATTCTTTCCTTTGCCTTGTTTGCCTATGAATTCCGCCACTTTTCTGTTGGCTAGAAGCATAAAATCCTCAATCAATTTATGGGCGTCTTTTCGCTCTTTGGTATAAACACCTAGTTGTTTGCCGTTTTCATCGAGTTTAAATTTAACTTCAGTTGATTCAAAATTGATCGCCCCCTGTTTAAATTTACGATCACGAAGAATATATGCGAGCTTGTTGAGAATCAGAAGCTCTTCGCTAAACTGGCCTTCCTTGTTCTCAATAATCTCTTGTGCCTCTTCATAGGTAAAGCGTCTGTCCGAATGAATGATGGTTCTTCCGAACCATTGCTCTTTCACGTGAGCTTGATCATCGATGATAAATACGGCAGAAAAACAGAGTTTATCTTCGTTAGGTCTTAATGAACACAAATTATTTGATAACCTTTCGGGTAACATAGGAATCACACGATCTACCAAATAAACTGACGTTCCTCTTTCGTATGCTTCCTTGTCTAAGGCGCTGTCCGGCTGAACATAGTGTGTTACGTCGGCAATGTGCACACCTACTTCGTAATTGCCATCTGGCATTTTTCGGAAAGAAATGGCATCATCAAAATCCTTTGCGTCGGCTGGGTCGATCGTAAAGGTTAGAACGCTTCGGAAATCTTTCCTTCTACTTATTTCGACTGGACTAATAACCTCTTCTATTTTGTCTGCTTCTTGCTCTACCGCTGTTGGAAATGCTAAAGGGAAACCAAAATCAGCAAGGATAGCATTCATTTCAGTGTTGTTTTCCCCTTGCTTCCCTAGTACATGCTTTACACGGCCAACGGGATTTTTGCTGCCCTGCGGCCAATCAGTAATAGTAACAACGACTTTATCCTGATCTTTCGCTCCATTTAAATCCTCAATAGGAATGTAGATATCATGAAGCATTTTTCGGTCATCGGCAATTAGGAAAGCAAATCGTTTGGATATGCTCAGTATACCGGTAAAATCACTTCTAAATCGTTCAATTATTTCTACAACTTCGCCTTCTTTTTTGCGGCCTCTACTTTTTTCATAAACGTAAACTTTTACGGTATCCCCATGCAGTGCATTCCGAAGCTTTCTAGGCGCTACAAAAATGTCCTCTTCGAATTCATCTTCGGTAACAATATAAGCAGAACCATCGGCTGTCATATCTACTTTGCCAACGATGAAGGTATGCAACTCCCGCAAGGTAAATTTGCCTGTTTCAACTTCTTTAAATAGACCTGATTTTGATTTCGACTCTTCTTGAAGGATCGATAATATAGTGTTTTTTGAAGTTGGGTCTGCAATATTTAGTTTAGCAGACACTTGTTTATAATTTAAGGCTTTATTTCCTGACTTTTCGAACACATCGGCTATCAGTTGGGAAAGTACCTGCTTAATTGCATTTGCTTTTTTTGTAGACATATAACAGCTTTTAAATAGGATTGCCTTAGCTTAAGGTAAAATTTATGCTTATTAATTACAATAACATTCGAACTACTCGATAGTTCTAAAATTATATCAAATTCAGGCGTCAGAAGCGTCCTTTAACGTTTTGCATTTATTGCATATGCCGATGGCATTAACCGACACCTGCTCTATCGTAAAACCTGATGGCGTACTGATGTTTGGCAACGTGATTTCCTCTAAGCAGTACACACTATTGCAATTCGAACAAGTGAAATGTACGTGTTCATCGTGATGCTCGTGACTCTTACACTGTGTTGAACAAAGGGCATAGGTGGCTGTGCCATGTAAATCGAAAATTTTGTGAATAATACCTTTTTCTTCAAACGCGCTTAAAACCCGATAAAGCGTAACCCGATCAATATCCTCTCCAATTGATCTTTCCAAATCGGGTTGGGAGGTCGCGGTGTCTTTGTTGAAAATCTTCTCCAATACTGATAGCCGTGGGTGGGTAACTTTCAGGCCATGTTTTCGCAAGATATTTTCAAACGTCTTTATTTTATCTTCTCTCATCACTGCTTGTATTGAATAATAGAAAAAACAACACCTATTTAGTCTTTAAGCCTGTTTGGTCTCTTTTTCTAAAAATGAGATATAAACCAATAGCCACAAAAGGTAAGCTTAACAATTGTCCCATATTGAATGCCATGCTGTTTTCAAAGGCTTCTTGATTTTCTTTGACGAATTCAACTATAAAGCGGAGCCCAAACACCAAGACCATGAAACAGCCAAACAAAAAAGCAGGTTTGACATGTTTCCCTTGTTTATACAAGTTTAATAATAAAATAAATATTATTAAATAACCTATTGCTTCGTAAAGTTGCGCAGGATGTCTAGGAATGTTGTCGACCTGCGAAAAAATAACTGACCAAGGGAGTTGACTTGGTTTTCCAATAATTTCGGAGTTGAAAAAATTGCCGGTTCGAATAAAGGCGCCCGAAAGCGCAGCAACGATTACCAGGCGATCGGCTATCCACCAGAAATTTATTTTTGTTTTGCGGCAATAAAGCAATAAAGCTATTATGATACCAATAGCCCCGCCATGGCTTGCTAGACCCTGGAAACCTGTAAAAGTAATATGCCCGTTTACATTCCTAATAGGGAGTATCATTTCCAGTAGATGGTTTTTGTAGTAATCGAATTCATAAAATAAGCAATGGCCTAAACGAGCTCCTAATACCGTTCCTATAAACACATAAATGGTCAGCTGATCTAACAAGTCTTGTGGCTTTCCCTCTTTTTTGAAAATCCTTAGTAATATTACATAACTAAAAAAAAACGCCAACATAAAGCATAACGTGTAATAACGAAGACCGAATCCACCGATGCGGAAAATCTCGGGTTCGATATTCCAATGTATGCTTGATAAAAAACCGAACATAGGGATCTGTGTGTTTATGTGATGTACAAACATAGATAAAATTGTTCAATATGCAACCTTGTTTCCTTGTTTGGAAACTCAATATTCGTTACCGATTATGGCAGGCAACGAATATAAAGCTTATAAGCTGCTCGTTAGAAGTTAGGTTTAAGTAAATACTTGTCGTAGAATTTGAATATATGGCCCGCAGCTTCTTCAGCCGTATCCACCAAGCGATATAAATTAAGGTCTTCTGCACTGATTTTCCCCTCTTCCAACATTCTATCTTTTATCCAATTGAACAAGCCGCCATAGTATGATTTACCAACCAAAACAATCGGGAAGCGAGCAATTTTGCCTGTTTGTATCAACGTAATGGCTTCAAATAACTCGTCCATGGTTCCAAAGCCTCCAGGTAGCACAATATAGCCTTGGGAATATTTCATAAACATAACTTTCCTTACAAAAAAATAATTGAATTCCAGTAACTTATCTCGGTCAATGTACTTGTTGTGGAATTGCTCAAAAGGAAGTTCAATGTTCAGGCCTACAGACTTTCCGCCAGCTTCGTAAGCACCTTTGTTGGCCGCTTCCATGATACCTGGGCCACCACCGGATATTACACCGTAACCTCTTTCTGTAAGTAAACGGGCACACGCTTCGGCAATTTTATAGTCATTATGATCCCTCGAAGTCCGAGCGGATCCGAAAATCGAAACACAGGGGCCTATTTTTGCTAATTTTTCAAAACCTTCTACAAATTCGGCCATAATCTTAAAAATCTGCCAAGAATCTTTTACCTTAATTTCTTGCCAGGTTTTATTCTCAAACGCTTTTCTTATCTTGTCTTCACTTGTTATCATACGCTTATATTTCAGTAATAAATAGTCTCTTCATACGCTAGAAACTGTTTTCTGCTAATGTAATGAAATTTTTTACCTTTTTATCTATGAACTTTTCTGTCAGTTTTCGCTTACCTTTGTGTTATGAACTTTTCTTCTAAGCTATTAGAGAACGCGGTTAATGAATTCAGTCGTTTACCTGGTATAGGACAAAAGACAGCTTTGCGTTTGGTATTGCACCTGCTAAATCAACCCGCCGATGATGTTACTAAATTTAGTGACGCGTTAACTAAATTGAAATCAGAAATATGCTATTGCGCTGTTTGTCATAATATCGCTGACGAAGCGATCTGTGAAATTTGCAACGCGCCCAAAAGGGATAAGGGATTGATTTGCGTGGTTGAAGATACGCGAGACGTAATGGCAATCGAAAATACGAATCAATTTAACGGAGTGTATCATGTTTTGGGAGGGCTAATCTCACCAATGGATGGAGTTGGGCCTTCCGATTTGAGTATTGATAGTCTGATAAACCGTTTACGTGAAAATGATGTCCATGAAATCATCCTAGCGCTGAGTGCAACAATGGAAGGGGACACGACGATTTTTTACCTCTATAAAAAGTTGAAGGATTTTAATGTTCAAATTAGCACAATAGCACGGGGAATATCCTTCGGCGGTGAATTGGAATATGTTGATGAAGTTACACTGGGTCGATCCATCGTTACCAGAGTACCCTATGAACGCAGTATAGCGTAAAATAATGTCATTTCCGTGATTATAAACTGAGTTTACAAAAAAGTGCCTACTGCCGTATAACGATAATGATGACAAATAAAACGATTATTATAACCGGCGCCTCATCTGGTATTGGACTGGCTTTAGCGAGAGAAATGGCCAAACGAGGTGCTAACCTGGTGCTGGCTGCTCGAAAATATGTTGCCTTATGTCAGATTGCGCAAGATCTTGAGAAAGAATTTCATGTTCAGGTAGTTGCTATTCAATGCGATGTGGCTAATGAGGAGTCTTGTAAACAACTCGTCGCGCAAGCCTTATTAACCTTTAAAAAAATAGATGTCCTGATCAATAATGCCGGATTGAGCATGAGGGCTTTGTTCAAAGACCTGGATTTATCCGTGTTACATAATCTAATGAATGTAAATTTCTGGGGTACGGTTTATTGTACGAAATATGCATTGCCTGCATTGCTAGAATCTAAAGGTTCAGTTGTAGCAGTCTCTTCAATAGCCGGTTATCGGGGTTTACCGGGACGCACGGGTTACTCAGCTTCTAAATTTGCGATGAATGGCTTTATGGAGTCGTTACGCGTAGAAAATTTAAAAACCGGGTTGCACGTAATGCTTGCTTGTCCGGGTTTTACAGCCTCCAACATTAGAAATACGGCGCTTAATAAAGATGGCGTGCAATTCGGAGAAACAAGTATGGAGGAAGAAAAGATGATGACCGCCGAGGAAGTGGCTACACTTATTGCAAATGGAATTGCCGCAAGAAAACGCACCTTGATTATGACAACTCAAGGAAAGCTTGCTGTATGGATGAATAAATTTTTCCCTGCTTGGGTGGATAAAAAAGTGTTTACTCTTTTTGCAAAAGAAAAGAATCCTCTAATCAAAGCTTAAAGCGTAATGCCAAAAATATTTGCAAATATTAATCTAATTATTCATATTTGCTTTAGAAAGTATGAATACAACATTTGCTTATATAAATTGGTGGTGGCACGAGGGATAATCGTGGCAAAACCATTTTGTAGTGCATCTAAATAAGAAATAACAAAAAGGCTTGCCATATCGCAAGCCTTTTTTTATGGCTTAAAGCAAACTGATTTGGATTAGTTTCTTCACAGATAAAATTGCGCGAAACTATCTTTTAAAAAGGTCAAAATGGCGTGCAGTATATAAAAATTAACATTAGATGAAAAGAATATTAACACATTTGTTTGAAAGTAAAACTTTTACAAAGGAAGAGGCTTACGAAATACTAACCAATATTACTTCCGGTAAATACAATTCATCACAAATGGCAGCATTTATGACGGCATATTGTATGCGCAATATTACGGTAGAGGAATTAGCCGGTTTCCGGGATGCCATGCTTGACTTATGTCTAAAAATAGATTTTAAACACTATAAACTGATTGACTTATGCGGAACGGGGGGAGATGGAAAAAACACTTTTAATATTTCAACGCTTGCTTCCTTCGTAGTGGCCGGAGCTGGGTATCAGGTTGCAAAACACGGCAACTATGGAGTATCTTCGGGATGCGGCTCCTCTAATGTCATGGAATTTTTGGGCTATCGTTTTACAAATGAACCTGGCGAAATTTATCGAAGCTTGGACGAAGCCGGCATTTGCTTTTTACATGCCCCCTTATTTCATCCGGCAATGAAAACTGTGGCCCCTATACGAAAAGAGCTAGGCGTGAAGACCTTTTTTAATATGCTTGGGCCGCTAGTTAATCCAGCAGAACCAATTTACCAATCGGTTGGTGTATTTAGCTTGGAATTAGCTAGGCTTTACGGGTATCTTTATCAGAAGACCAACAAGAGATATTCAATACTGCACGCTTTTGATGGTTACGACGAGATATCATTGACAGGCGATTTTAAGGTGATTGGAAACAAGGGAGAACAGTATGTGTCTTTGGAATCTATTGGATTTGATAAGGTACGAGCCAATGAAATAAATGGAGGAGAAACGATTGAAGAGGCCGCACGCATTTTTATGGATGTTTTAAATGGTACGGCATCCTTTGCGCAAAAAAATGTAGTGTTGTGCAATGCGGCTATAGCGATACAAACCATTTGTCCAAGTAAGTCTTTTGCCGATTGCTATTATGAAGCAGAGGCATCTTTATTATCAAAAAAGGCGCTCCTTAGCTTTAATCGATTGGTTAAAAAAGAAAAAGCAATTTATTAATATGCAAGCTAAGCTGAAAATTTGCGGCATGAAATATCCTGCAAACATAGAGGAAGTCCTTTTGTTAAAGCCGGATTACCTAGGTTTTATATTTTATGAGCAATCGAAACGTTATATTGCTGATTTATCACCTGAATTTTTGAGCGCTTTATCGTCGGTCAAAAAGGTAGGTGTATTTGTCAATGATTCGACCGATCGGATAAGGGCAGCAAAAAATAGTTACAACTTGCAGGCTATACAGTTACATGGAAATGAAAACCCTGCTTTTGTGAAGACCTTAAAAGATTTAAACGTGCCGATTATTAAGGCCTTCGGTATTTCGCAGGATTTTGATTGGCAACAATTGGACGCATACGAAGCTTTAGTTGATTTTTTTCTTTTCGACACGAAAAGCCAGGGATACGGAGGAACAGGACAACTTTTCGACTGGTCGCTAATCGAACAATATAAACTGGAAAAACCTTTCTTTTTGAGTGGTGGTCTTGGTCCGGAAAACATCGCGAGCGCCTTATCTTTAAACGATCAGCGCCTTTATGCCCTTGATGTAAATTCAAAATTTGAAGAAAGTCCGGGACTCAAGGATTTAACGCTACTGCGATCAATATTCTCTAGTAGCCGCTGTTAAAATGTTGCAGTACATGCACCTTAATCAGACTTGTTGTTTATTACGATGAGTGCTTCCAACAAATCCAAATTGGTTCCCCTCTACCATTGTGGACTTATTTTTATAGAGGATACAGTATAAAAAGAATGTAAATTGAAAGAATAAAATGAGTAGTTATCAGGTCAATGAAAAAGGATATTATGGGGATTTCGGGGGGGCGTACATCCCGGAAATGATGTTCCCGAATATAGAGGAGCTACGGCTTCGTTATTTGGAAATTATGAACGAAGATGGCTTCAAAAAAGAATTCGAGCAGCTGCTGAAAGATTACGTTGGAAGACCTTCTCCGCTTTATTTGGCTCAGCGGCTTTCTGAAAAATACAGTGCCAATATCTTTTTGAAGAGAGAAGATTTGAACCATACAGGTGCTCATAAAGTAAATAATACCATCGGACAGATTTTGCTGGCAAAGCGTTTAGGAAAGAAACGCATCATCGCTGAAACCGGAGCGGGTCAGCATGGTGTTGCCACCGCCACGGTATGTGCACTGATGGGAATTGAGTGCGTGGTTTATATGGGCGAAATAGATATCAATAGGCAAGCGCCTAATGTAGCCCGCATGAAAATGATGGGAGCAGAAGTCCGTTCCGCAACGTCAGGAAGTAAAACCTTGAAGGACGCTACAAATGAAGCTATGCGCGATTGGATTAATAACCCGGTAGACACGCACTATATCATTGGCTCTGTAGTAGGCCCACATCCTTATCCTGATATGGTTGCAAGATTTCAAGCGGTCATCTCTGCCGAAACTCGTAGCCAACTCTTAGAAAAAACCGGTCGGGAAACACCTGATTATGCGATTGCCTGTGTAGGTGGAGGAAGTAATGCAATGGGAATGTTCTACCATTTTTTAGACGATGAGCAGGTACAGTTGATTGCCGCAGAGGCTGCCGGGAAAGGGGTAAATAGCGGCCACTCGGCAGCAACTTCCGTGCTTGGAAAAGAAGGAGTTTTACACGGTAGTCGAACTATTTTGATGCAGACTAGTGATGGGCAAGTGATTGAACCTTACTCTATTTCCGCTGGCTTAGACTATCCGGGTATTGGTCCTCAGCATGCATTTTTACATAAAATCGGCCGTGCAAAATATGTGAGCATAACGGATGATGAAGCGATGCAAGCGGGACTCTTATTAACCAGATTAGAAGGGATTATTCCAGCCATTGAAAGTGCTCATGCTTTGGCACAGTTGGAAAAAATGTCATTTAAACCTTCGGATAATGTAGTTGTATGCCTGTCGGGTCGCGGAGATAAAGATTTGGACAATTATATGAAATATTTCAATTTTTAGATAAGCATAGAAAAAGCACTAGAATGAACAGAATAAAACAATTATTTGATAACAAGGGCGATAAAAAATTGCTTTCTATTTATTATACTGCCGGTTATCCGCATATAGATAGTACCATTGCGTTAGCTAAAATATTGGAAGCATCCGGTGTTGATTTTTTAGAGATCGGTTTCCCGTATTCTGATCCGGTGGCTGATGGTCCCGTAATTCAGCACAGTTCGGAAGAAGCTTTAAAGAATGGTATGTCACTTGATCTTTTGTTCAACCAATTAAAAGAGTTAAGGAAAGAGGTACAGATTCCGGTATTGTTAATGGGATATGTAAATCCAATGTTGCAGTATGGAGTGGAGAGGTTTTGTCGGGCTTGCGCGGAAGCGGGTGTCGATGGGGTTATTGTTCCCGATTTACCAATGTATGAATACGAAGAGCTTTATCAAGAAGTTTTTAAGAAATATAATATTAGTAATATCTTCTTGATTACACCACAAACCTCGGAAGAGCGTATTAGAAAAATCGATGAATTAAGCACGGGCTTCATCTACATGGTATCTTCATATGCCACTACAGGTAAAAATCTTGTAGTATCTGAACAAACGGCGCATTATTTTCAACGCGTCGACGCCTTGAATCTTCGCAATCCCTTGGTTGTTGGCTTTGGCATTACTGATCAGGCAAGTTTTGATCATGCATTACAGTATGCAGACGCGGCCATCGTGGGCAGTGCTTTTGTTCGTTTGCTCAGTCAAAAGGATTATTTAGAACAGATTCCTTCATTTATAGGAGGTATAAAGGGAAATGTTGCTGTATAGTCAAGCGCGGAGGTAGCAAACATCAATGAAGCGTTGTGCTTTTCAACGCTTCATTAACCGGAATACCCATAAAAACCCAATAGCTGTGATTACTGTCATTGCTCCGGTTCCCCACCACAAGGCAGTGAAACCATAAGTAGCAGCGATATGCGTTCCAATGTAAGGAGATATAATATGCGCTCCGGAAAACGCCAAAGCATTTAATCCCATATACGCTCCCTGATTATTTTTGCCACTTCTATTGGCAGTAACCGTTGCCATAAAAGGAATAGCCAAAATTTCAGATAAGCAAAGAATGAAAATGGAAAAATATAATATCCACTGGCCGGTGTGGTGATTTAAAAGCACGTAGGATACGCCGCATAATAATGTGCCAACTATAATAACGCTTGCGGTCGATAGCTTTTTTTCGGCAATATGTACTACCAGCATTTCCAGGGAAAAAACCACTAAACCGCTAAAAGCGAGTATCCGTCCAATTTGTGATTCGCTCAATTGATAGACAGAACGGTAGAATAAGGGAAGCGTATTAAGCAATTGAAAGAAACAGATTGCGTAAAGCGTGCATAGAATGCTAAATAGCATAAAAGGTGTGTCACGATAAGGTGAGCGTCGAGGAAAAGTATGCTCAATGTTATTTTCTCTTTTCTTTTGGTGGCCCTTTTTTCCTTTGAATTAAA
>Ga0079224_100013825_pt1 | contig 11258 bp, 8 predicted proteins | sample Stecom2015_FD_80414 | JGI IMG/M metagenome (GOLD analysis project Ga0079224, IMG submission 80414) | Agricultural soil microbial communities from Utah to study Nitrogen management - Steer compost 2015 | ecosystem: Environmental > Terrestrial > Soil > Agricultural land | place: USA: Utah...
ACTGGTACCGCGGATACCGAAGCCTATGAATTCCAGCAAATCTATGGTCTCGAGACGGTTCTGGTGCCAACCAATAGGCCCATGATCCGCGATGACCAAAACGATCAGGTCTATAAAACGGACCAAGAAAAATACAACGCCATCCTGGAAGATATTCGGGATTGCCACGCGCGCGGCCAGCCGGTATTGGTGGGGACCACCAGTATCGAGAACTCAGAACTGCTCTCGTCCCTGCTGAAGCAGCACAATCTTCCGCATGAAGTGCTCAATGCCAAGCAGCACGCACGTGAAGCCGAAATTGTTGCCGAAGCAGGGAAGCCCGGGCACATCACCATCGCGACCAATATGGCCGGCCGGGGTACTGACATCGTACTTGGTGGTAGCGTCGATAAGATGGTTGCCCTGGTCCGACAGGATGATTCGCTCACTGACGCCGAGAAGGAAGAACGGATTCAGCGCATTCGTGATGAATGGGCACCCGCCAACGCAGCTGTAAAGGCCGCGGGTGGCTTGCGCATTATCGGTACGGAACGGCATGAATCCCGTCGTATCGACAACCAGCTGCGCGGGCGTGCGGGACGCCAGGGTGACCCAGGTTCCTCGCGCTTTTATTTGTCCCTCGAAGATCCGTTGATGCGTATCTTTGCCGGCGACCGTGTGCGTGCCATCATGGACCGCCTGCGTCTGCCCGAAGGTGAGCCCATCGAGGCGCGCATGGTGTCGCGTTCGATCGAATCGGCGCAGCGTAAGGTTGAAGCCCGTAACTTTGACATCCGCAAGCAGCTGCTGGAATACGACGACGTCTCCAATGACCAGCGCAAGGTCCTGTACGCCCAGCGTAATGAGGTATTGGAATCACCGGATATTACTGACACCGTCGTGGGTCTGATCCGTGCTTCGATTCTGGAACGCTTCCGCAACTACATCCCGGAAGGGTCTGTTGAAGACCAGTGGGATGTCGCGGGCTTGCAGGCCTCGCTTGAAGCAGATTGGGCGCTGCCTATGCCGCTCACCGAAATGCTGGAGAAAGAGCCCGAGCTTACGGATGAAGACCTGCTCGAGCGTATTATGGCCGAGGCAAAACGCCTTTATGAAGCCAAGGTCGAGCTGGTCAGCCGTGATGCCTGGGCTCCGTTCGAGCGTTCCGTGCTGTTGCAGTCTATTGACACGCATTGGCGGTCGCATCTGCAAGCGCTCGACCATCTGCGCCAAGGGATTCACCTGCGCGGGTATGCGCAGCGCGATCCCAAGCAGGAATACAAACGCGAAGCCTTTGTACTGTTTTCGGACATGCTGGACAGGGTGCGCGATGACGTAGTTCGCGTATTGCTGTCGGTTCGTATTCAGACTCCGGAGCAAGTAGAGCAGCCGCAGGAACCTGACCCCGCCATTAACGTTCGTTATCATCATTCCGACTACGACGCAGCGCTCAGTGGCGAAGATCCAGGCATGGCTCCGGAATCCGCTGCCACGGCAGCCGGCGATCTGCCCAAGGTGGGCCGTAATGAGCCTTGCCCTTGCGGTAGTGGCAAGAAATACAAGCACTGCCACGGCCAACTCGCCTGATCCACGCAGTAATCAAGATAACGACGCCTCCTTTCGGGGGCGTCTTTTTTTATACGCCGTTCAAGAGTAAGCGCATCGTGTGTGCGTGCCGCGGCATACACAATGCAATGAGATCAAAGTCAGGGAGAAGATGGGCGTCCTTGATCTCGCGGTAAACGACCCCTGGGAATCGCAATGACTGAATCCACCCGGGGAGCAGGCCGATACCGCGGCCTCCCGCTACGCAGGAGAGTATGGTCATGGTGCGGTTGGCGTGCATATTGACCTTAAAGGGACAACCGGCCCGACGAACGCCGTCCGCAATCGCCGCGTAGAAAGCGGGCAGGTGATCGCGGGGGTAGAGCACCAGACCGATGTGGGCAATGTCGGCCAAGGGGACAGGGTCCGATAACTCTTGATCCAGCGCTATCGGCAGGGCGGCCACTAAATTGTCCTTCCTAAGCTCTATCTGTTCGACTCGGCCGTTGACCGCTACTGGGGAGTGCATCAGGCCGATGTCTAGGTCCCCTAACTCCAGAGCCTTCGCCTGAGCCTCGTTGCTCATTTCGTGCAGGGTCACGCGCAGGTCTGGCGCAGCGCTTGCTGCATTTCTGAGGATTCCCGGGATGACATCGACCAGCGCTGATGACACCATGCCTATCGAAATAGTTCCAGCCAAACCGGCGCGACTGGCCTCTGCACGGCGAGTGGCGACTTCCAGCCTGGCCATCCCGGCCCGGACGTCGTCCGCAATGGCCAGGGCCGCCAAGGTAGGCACTGTGCCCCGGCGGGACCGTTCAAAAAGTTTGAGTTGAAGGCTTTTCTCCAGACGTGCGATTGACTGACTCAATGCGGGCTGGGCAACCCCCAGGTGCAGCGCAGCCTGGCTGATTGAGCCATGGTCTAGCACAGCAAGAAAATACCGGTACTGATTAAATTCCATAACAGAACGTTATATAAATACTTTGTTTGCATAATAGATCACAATGGTTTACGGCATTAGAATCTCCACCGTTTAATCTTGGATGCGCGACATGTATCTTCCTTCGGGCAGTGTGGACACGCATGCTCATGTCTTTGAGCCGACGCTGGCAATGGAAAGCGGACGCCGGTATACACCGGAATATTCAGCAACACTGGAGAGCTATTTTTCCCGTCTTGATTCTTTTGGTCTGAAACACGGCGTACTGGTGCAACCCAGTTTCCTTGGAACGAATAACGATTTTCTTGTCAGCGCCCTGCTGGCGTCCGGCGGACGCTGCAAGGGCGTGGCGGTTGTGGACACCGGGTTCACGGCTGAACAACTGGTGCAGCTCAAGAAAGTGGGCGTGGAAGGGGTACGACTCAATCTGTTTGGGCGGGCTGTCCCTCCTTTGGGCGAGCCACGCTGGCGCCAAATTCTGTCCGTGGTCAACGAACTGAACTGGCATGTGGAGGTTCATTGTCCCTGGACGCAACTGCCCGATGTGCTCCCGCAACTGCATGAGGCTGGATGCCGGGTGGTCGTGGACCACCTCGGCAGGCCGGACTTCACGGAGCACACGGACCTGGCGCAGCTGGACTATCTCTGTGATTACGGCCGAAAGACCCCCACCTGGGTGAAGGTGTCAGGCGCATATCGGCTGTGGTCCCAGCCGGATCAAGCGGGATATGGCGCCGCCGTAGGGCGCTTGATCTCTCGTCTCGGGCCGTCGCGCCTCATGTGGGGGTCGGATTGGCCTCACACCCAGCATGAATCCCTTACCACCATTTCTGAAGCACTTCTGCTGCTCACCCGATCCGTTACCGACCGGGAAGTGCTTGAACAGATACTCGTACGCACACCGCAAACCTTCTTTGATTTTTAGGAGTTCTACCATGTTCGGATTCACCGCGTCATTGGCGCGTTTGCCTAAGAAGCTTCGTCTGGCTGCGGGCGTCGCGGCTTTCTGCAGCGCCGCGGTAGCTCATGCGGCTTATCCGGATAAGCCGATTACAGTTGTTGTGAGCTACCCACCCGGAGGAACGGTGGATCTCGTGGCTCGTCTGCTCGGTCCCGAGTTGGAAAAAATTCTTGGCCAGACAGTCATCATCGAGAACAAGGGTGGCGCCGGTGGGATGATTGGCGGGAACTACGTGGTGCGCGCAAAGCCCGACGGTTACACCCTGCTGATGGATGCGTCCAACCATGCGCAGAACCCGGCCCTGCGTCCCAAGATGGCGTTTGACACCCAAAAGGACCTGGCACCCGTCTCTCTGCTGTTGAAAGTGCCTAACGTCCTGGTTGTGCATCCTGATTCTTCGATTCAAACCATTGAGGATGTGCGTAAGGAAGACAAGGCGACCGATCACTCGCTTTATTTCGCTTCCTCCGGTCCTGGTTCCGCTCAACATCTGGCCGGTGAGCTCTTCAACGTGATGGCTGGTACAAAGCTGATCCACGTCCCTTACAAGGGCGGTGGCCCCGCTATGACCGACGTAATGGGAAATCAGGTTCCCATGATGTTCGCAAGTCTGGGTTCTTCCTGGACGCATATTGGCAGTGGGAAGTTGCGCGCCATCGCAGTGGGCAGCGAGCAGCGTTCACCGCTGCTTCCCAACATCCCGACGATCGCCGAAGAAGGTCTGCCGGGCTATGCCTCCTATGAGTGGAACGGCATTTTTGCGCCAGCCGGCACGCCAGAGGACATCATCGAAAAGCTGTCCGCGGCATTCGCGCAAGCGGTGAATGCTCCCGAAGTGCGTAAGCGTCTGGAAGATCTGGGTTCCGACGTCATCGGCTCCAACCCGCAAGAGCTGGCAGACTTTGTGTCCAGCGAAATTGCGAAATGGAAGGAAGTGGCCCGCCAGGCGAATATCAGTCTGGACTAAGCACAGCAAAACCAGTGTTCAGCCCCCTCTAAGAGGGGGCTGTTTCGTTACAGGAGGAAGATGGTCGCAAGGCTCAGGAAGAGGAAAAAGCCCAGCGAATCGGTGGCGAACGTGAGCAATACCGATGATCCCACTGCGGGATCCTTGCCAAATCGAGCACGCAGCATCGGAATGAGTACTCCTAGAACGGCTCCAATCAACATATTTCCGATGATGGCTGCCATCATGACGAGGGCGACAGGTACTGAACCTGAAAATGCCCAGGCAAATACAGCGGCGACCAGGCTTCCGCAAAAACCCACAAGAAACGTCACCTGAATTTCCCGCTTCACCAACTGCCAGATATTTCCCCCCGTAATACGGCCCACAGCCATGGCGCGGATCACCATTGTCATGGTTTGGTTGCCGGAATTGCCACCGATCCCTGCCACGATAGACATCAGGAAGGCGAGAATCACGATCTGGCTGACCGTGTCCTCAAAGCGGGATGCGACCAAAGAAGCCGTCGCCGCCGTCATGAGATTCACTAACAGCCAGGGTGCGCGGTTGCGCAAGGCTGCACGCACCGGGGCGAAGATATCTTCTTCCTGAAGACCGGCTCGAGACAGTTCCTGTTCCTGCGAGTCTTCCTGAATCACGTCAACGACTTCGTCAATCGTGACTCTGCCTATCAGTCGGCCCAGATCGTCGGTGACAGGGGCAGAGACCAAGTCATACCGTTCGAACGCCCCGGCAGCGTCGGTGTCGGAATCGAGGGGGTTGAGACTGAGATACTCAGTGAGCATGACGTCTGACACCAGCGATTCGGGTTCGCTAACTAGCAGTATGCTGACGGGCAGCGTGCCACGCAGCCGGTCTTCGCGATCCACCACAAAAATTTGGTCGGTGTGATCGGGGAGCTCTTGAAGCCGACGCAGATAGCGCAACACGACTTCCAGGCTCACATCTTCCCGAACGCGCACCATGTCGAAGTCCATGATGGCGCCAACCGTGCCCTCCGGGTAGCCCATGGCCTCGAGGAGCTGAGCGCGCTCCTGCTCTGTCAGACCCTTCTGGACTTCTGCGATGACATCGGGTGGAAGATCGTCGGCAAGGTCTGCGATCTCGTCCGCATCCATGTGCTCGGCGGCGGCCACGAGATCCTCGTGGTCCATAGACTGGATCAGAGATTCCCGCGCCCAGTCCTCCACCTCCAGCAACACGTCGGCATCGTGCTCGGCCCCGACGAGCTGCCACACCGCCTGACGTTCGTGAACGGGAAGCGATTCCAGTATGAATGCGATGTCCGAGGGGTGCAGATCGTTAACAATCGCCCGGATTTCATTTTCATGTTGCCGGTGCAGCAACCCTTCCAGCAGATTCGAGCGGTCGTCTTCTTCATACTGACGACGCGCCAGTGCCTCTACGACCTCCTGCCGCTTAAGAATGTTCTGCAGCTCCTGCAGGGCCAGCTGAGCATCTTCCGGGTCGAGGCGACGCGGGATGATGACAGGCTGGGCCGGATCAATATGCTTCTCAGCCATGACGCCTATCCTCGATTCAAGCTGGAGGCAGCGGGCGGCTGCGGCGGTTTTCGTCTGTGGCTACGAATGTGAGTGTCGCTTCGGTGACTTTAACGACCTCTGCCTCCATGCGCTGACGCTCGGCATACACCTCTACGGCGACTGTGAGCGAAGTACGGCCAACCTTGACGATGTCGGCGTAGATACTGAGAAGATCTCCGACAAAGACCGGCTGCTTGAAAACAAAGGAGTTGACCGCGACCGTGGCCACGCGTCCGCCCGCGCGCCGCATGGCGGAGACGGATCCGGCGATATCGACCTGCGACATGATCCAGCCACCGAAGACGTCACCATGCACATTTGCGTCCTTGGGCATCGGTATGACGCGAAGAACGGGTTGACGGTCCTTGGGGAGGAGGATGGTGTTCTCGTTGCTCACGTAGCGGCTCCACATCTGGTGGCGCTGGAAAGCAGCCACGGGTTGCTCCGCGCGAAGTCACGTGCTGCTTTAGCCGCACGTGCGGCGGCCCCAGCATTTTACCGGTTTGGGTAAATCGTGCCGTGGAGGAGGATAGGGTGGTTTGAGGGCGGCGGCCTGGCCGCCTTGCCCTCAAAGTGTGGGAGTCAAACCGTTGGGTTTGCCAGCCACTTACGCGCCAGTTCAACCCAGTAAGTGCCGCCCAGGGGGATGAGCTCGTCGTTGAAATCGTACGAGCCGTTGTGCAAAGTGCATGGACCCAAACCATGGCCAGTGGCCCGGTGGCCGCCGCTGCCGTTGCCGATCCAGACGTAGCAGCCCGGTTTGTGCTGCAGCATGAATGCGAAATCTTCCGCACCCATCGATGGCGAGACGCCGCGTTGAACATTGCCAGCGCCTACGATGCCTTCCATCACACTCGCGCAGAATTCAGTTTCGTCGGCTGTGTTCACCGTAGGGGGATATTTGCGCTGGAAATCCAGTGTGGCTTTGCAGTCGAGTGCGGCGGCGGTCTGCTCACAAATAGCTCGCATCCTGGACTCGATGAGATCCAAGGTTTCGTTGGTGAAGGTGCGTACAGTGCCTCTTACCGTCGCTTCGGTGGGGATGACGTTGTCGGCCGATCCCGCATGGATCTGTGTCACGCTCAGCACGGCAGGGTCTAACGGGTTGCGATTGCGAGTGACGATGGTTTGCAGGCCTTGCACCACCTGAACTGCCGCGATGACCGGGTCTGCGCCCAGGTTGGGCATGGCTGCATGCGCGCCCTTGCCCTCGATATGGATTCCGAAGGTATTGCTGGATGCCATCATGGGGCCGCTGGTCAGAGCGAAGGTGCCGACTTCCATGCCGGGCCAGTTGTGCATGCCAAACACGGCGTCCATCGGGAAACGATCGAACAGGCCGTCGTCGATCATGGCTTTCGCACCACCATGACCTTCTTCCGCCGGCTGGAAGATCACGTATACCGTGCCTTCGAAGTCGCGATTTTGAGCCAGGTGTTTGGCGGCCGCAAGAAGCATGGCGGTATGGCCATCATGCCCGCAAGCATGCATTTTCCCTTCGATACGGCTGGCATGCTCGAAGGTGTTCACTTCCTGCATGGGCAGCGCGTCCATATCGGCGCGCAGGCCAATGGCCCGCCCATTATCCTTGTTGCCTTTGATGGTACCGACAACGCCCGTGACGCCAATCCCGCGGACCACGGGGATGCCCCAGGACTCCAACTGCTTGGCGACCAGTTCGGCCGTGCGGACTTCTTCATAGGCGAGTTCGGGATGCTGGTGGATATCGCGGCGGATGCGAATGATCTCGTCCTGCCAGCTGAGAATGGATTCAGCCAGGTTCATATTGGTGTCCGCTCCTGTAATCGTGGATGGATTAGCGAGGTTTCATATGGGGCTGGATCATGGCATCCAGCGCTGGCGCGGTGTGTTCATTGCCCGCATAAACGTATCCGCCGATGGGCCAGGAATCCGTATGGAAGATGTCTTCACAGATGCCGCCGGCTTCGCGTACCAGCACGGTGCCCGCAGCAACGTCCCACGGTGCCAGCCCCATTTCCCAGTAGCCATCGTAGCGACCACAAGCCACCCACGCAAGGTCAAGCGCAGCCGCTCCGTGCCGCCGCACACCGCGGGTGTGAGTAATGGCGTGATGTAGCGTTGGCATGTATTCCTCGGCGAAGGAGAAGTCGCGGAAGGGGAAGCCGGTGCCGACGACGGAATCCGCGAGGCTTGTGGCGCGAGAGCATTGAATGCGGCGACCATTGAGCCAGGCCCCGACCTGATGCAAGCCGGTGAATAGTTCCTCTCGGTTGGGGTCGTAAACCACGCCGATCACGGGTGTGTCGACTTCCAGCGGAATGTCGCCATTCACTTTGGCCCCTGCGTGTGCGATCAGAGCGATGGATACGGCGTACTGCGGAATCCCGTGCAGGAAATTGGTGGTGCCGTCCAGCGGGTCGATATACCAGGTTGCAATCTCCGAAGCCTTGCCCCCGCTTTCTTCCGCCACGATTCCTAACTGGGGGGTGCGTTCAAGAAGAATTTCGATAATGGCCTGTTCTGCTTCTCTATCGGCCTGGGAGACAAGGTCGTTGCGCACCTTGGTGTCGATAACCAGGTCGCCGCGGTTATGGGCGTACGACTGTAGAATGGCGGCTGCCGCGTGCGCCGCGGTGACCGCGGCATCAAGACATTCACTCAAGGGAAGGCGTAAGGACTGCATGACATGTTCCTGGTTCATCGGACCCTTTGTGGAAGATGACATTGATTGTACGTGAGACGTATTAAGGGATTAAAACTGTTCCGGTAGTAAGACATATGAGAGCCGGTCATCAGCCACTGGAGCCCGGCCGCCTGCATTTTGATGCAGCCGGAACGCCGGCAAGCCAACATTACGGGGACGTCTATCACGCGAGGGCGGGTGCCTTGGCGCAAGCGCGCCACGTCTTTATGGCGGGCAACCGGCTTCCGCAGCGCTGGGCCGGACGCGATACTTTCACCATCTGTGAGACAGGCTTCGGTTTGGGGAATAATTTTCTTTCTCTATGGCAGACCTGGCGTAATTCGCCGGAACGTCCGCGGCGGCTCCATGTGTTGTCCTTCGAAGCCCATCCTCTCCCTCGCGAAGCCCTTGCGAGGGGCTTGGCCTCACACACCGGAGAAATCCGGGTACTCGCCGACGCCTTATTGGACTCATGGCCTCCAGTTTTGCCTGGCCTGCACAGGCTTGAGTTCGAAGGCGGCCAGCTAAGTCTGACGCTCGCTTTTGGCCGGGTGGAACACTTGGCGCGTCAGGTGGAAGCACGAGTAGACGCTTTCTTTCTCGATGGTTTTTCCCCGGACCGCAATCCCGCCATGTGGTCGCGTGAGCTTTTCGGCCAATTGGTACGTATTGCCAACGAGGGGGCGACGGCAGCTACGTGGTGCAGCGCTGGTCAGGTGAGACGAGATCTGGCGGCTGCCGGTTTTCTGGTCGAGAGAGTCCCCGGTTTCGGCGGGAAGCGGCAGATGTCGCGAGCAGTGCTCAGGCCGGGGATGGGAAAACCAATTCCCCGGCTTTCAGGTGAAGACGTGCTTGTCGTTGGCGGAGGGCTGGCGGGCGCCGGAATCGCACACTCTATGGCCCAGCGGGGGCATCGGGTGACGGTGCTTGATCCCGCCTTTCAAGCTGGCCTTGGAGGAAGTCACCAGGGGCATCGTTGCGCGGCCATGACGCCCGCCTTAAGCAGGGATGACAATCCAATGTCGCGCCTGAGCCGAGCCGGGATTCTGTTGGCCGGACTGCGTTGGAAGGCCTTGCCGCAGGTCGCGCGTATCTGTGGTTCCCTGTTTCGTGTGGAAGCGGAGGAAACTGAATCTTGGCTGCAGTCGCTGCAGCACTGGCAGTTCCCGGAAGACTGGATGACGTGGTGTGCTGCTGAGCATACGCTTGCTCGCTGCGGGCTTAGCCTCGAGCAGGGCGGCATCTGGCTGGGCCGCGGTACTCAGGTTCGGCCATCCCGGCTGGTAGCAAGCCTGTTGGCGCAAGAAGGCGTTTTGCCGGCGGCGCTGCAGGTGGATTCCCTGCGGCGCAATGATGGCGGATGGCAAGCGCTGGGAGCGGACGGCAAAGTACTCGCGCAAGCACCACGCGTGGTGCTTGCTGCTGCAGCGGAAACCCCGCGCTTGCTTGCGAGAGCGCTGACGACGACCCGCGCTGAGAAACTGAAGGACTTGCAACGCATGGGCGGCCAGATTGCGTATTTCCGATCTGAAACCCTGGCCGAGAACACCGCCATTGTGGCCGGAGCCGGCTACTGGTTGCCTGCGGATGATGGCTTGCATGTCGGGGGCAGCACCTACGAATTCGGCACCAACGTGGCCCGGGCGACTGCCGAAGGGGCGAAAGAGGTAGCTTACAAGGTTGCGGCTTTGACGGGTCAGAAACCCTCCCTCTTGATGGACGCGCTCGCACAACCTTCAGGGTGGGCGGGATGGCGTATGTCGGTGCGAGACCACCTTCCCGTCATCGGGCCGGCCGATGTCGATGAATCACTTTGGGTGGCCTGTGGATTTGGATCCAGAGGTCTGAGCTGGATGACTTTGGCGGGAGAAATCATCGCTGCCAGAATGAATTCTGAGCCTCAGGTTGTGGAACGTGACTTGCTAAGGGCTGTTAGGCTGCGCTAGAGGCCCTGTGGCGACGCTTCAGCGAGCAAGGAGTGCGATCGGGTGCGTGAGCAGACAAAACGCCGTACAAGGCTGCGGGGCCGCTTGTGCGAACGGCGAAATTCTGGAAAATGTCCGACAACTTGAGCTTGGAATAGCACCGGATTTTATTTTATAGCTCAAATCCGTCAGAATAATGGCTTTTGAATGCTTATTGGGCCATGGCCCGAGGATTGCGCTGTGCCGCACGACTCCGATCAAGTTCACGTTACACCCCTGACCCATCTCGAATTCACTCATGCAAGCTCTGTCCGGGCGGAATTCTCCTTGCCGGATGCCGGGCTTGCCCTGTATGTCGAAGCCCATGCTCCGGGCGTCTATCGCATACGGTGTGCTCCCCCGAACGTGCTTATTGCGCGTGAAGAAAAGCCCACCATGCGGCAGAAAGCCCATGCAGAGATGCTTCTGGCGCGCGATGAGCCTGTTGGCGAACTGGTGACCAGTTCAGTCCTGGGCGAGCGCGGCTGGCGTCTCGAGCAAGGCGATATTGCGCTCGAAATTTCCAACGCGCCCTTTGGAATCTCTCTGTTCCGTGGCGATCGCTGTGTTCTGTCGAGTGTGCCGGACGGCTTCCTGCGCAAGGGCGAGCGCGATGGCAATCCGGTTTGGCGGCTTGCTGCCCAGCTCGAAGAAGACGATTACCTGCACGGCTTGGGCGAAACCACGGGC
>Ga0079224_100013826_pt1 | contig 11258 bp, 6 predicted proteins | sample Stecom2015_FD_80414 | JGI IMG/M metagenome (GOLD analysis project Ga0079224, IMG submission 80414) | Agricultural soil microbial communities from Utah to study Nitrogen management - Steer compost 2015 | ecosystem: Environmental > Terrestrial > Soil > Agricultural land | place: USA: Utah...
GGTATCTGCCGGTCAGAATACTCGCCCGGGTCGGGGAGCAGACCGGTGCGGTATAATATCGGTTCAGCCGGAGGCTGGTCATGGCCATCTGGTCGAGATTGGGTGTAATAATGTCGTCGTTCCCTGCATAACCCACATCGCCGTAACCCTGGTCATCGGTCACTACGATTATGAAATTGGGACGGTCGGCCGGGGATTGAGCAGAAGTTGTCAGATTGAAATAAAATAATCATTGGAAACAAAGAATGGACTGGATGAATGTAGTTTTTGTGATCACTTTGTCTGGAATTTGTTTGGAAAATATATTATTCGCTATCGATCATGGTATATCGAAGGTGGTGACTCAAGGTAATATAACTTTAGCAAAACCAAATGATCGGAGCACGGATTTTGAGGTAAGATATAGAAGTATACCCTAGACGCTTGATCCCGTCTGCCTTCTTCGGATGTCACCGATAGTGGTAGTTGCGGCGGGCAGGTTTGATATCGTCCTGGAGACGGGACCAGACCCAAACGTCCCGGGTATAATTTTGAACTGACTCTGGAAAGTGGATTTTAGGATGGCCTTCTGTTGGTCTCAATGCCGATTAATCAATTTCCTCATTCGAAGCTAACTTCCAGCTCGTACCTCCGTCCGGTGACATCAGGACACTTCGTTGTATACCTTTTCTGTCATTGCGGTAGAACCAATACGTAGACCAGTAATAGTATGATAAAAATATTCTTCCATTGCGATCGACGGTCAACCGGTGCCTGTAAATGCTATAATCTGAAAAAGGTGCTACGACCAGGATGCGTGGCTCAGACCAGGCTTCTCCTTCCTTTTTGGACATATAGGACAATGATGCATAATACCCATCCGGAAAATTCTTAGTATTGAATCGCCACAATCTAAAAACCAAATGTAAGGTATTCTCGTGATCCACTACCAATCCGATATAGGTCTGAGAGGATTTTGATCCATCCGATACCATGATTGGTTTGGCTTTTGACCAGCCACCTGTGGTACTTTCGGGAGTGATTGAACGACTGTAATGAAACGGCCGGCCATGGGTTCCTGTGAGGACATGTAAATATCCATTTCCATCAATGATAATGGATGGAATATTGTGGATATCATTAGCTGGTGCGCCAAATCCGACCAAAACAGGTTTTTCCAGTTTTTGTGTGACCTTATCGTAAGCCGTCACATATACCGGAACCCCTGGAATCTCTTCCTTACCGGCTTTCGGATCAGATGCTTCTCCCCAACACAAAAATATTTTGGAGCCTTTTGACACCATAGAAGAAGGAATACCAGAGTGAGACGAAACACCAAGGCATTTATCTGAAATCAATATGGGCTCTTCCCATTCGATTCCATTTTTAGTTTTTTTGGGTATCAGGAGTTCAATATCTCCGTATCTCCTCCAAAACAGGTTTTTGTCTTTGGCATTTCGTATAACCCTTGTGATCGGTGGTGGCCCGTCTGAGTAGTTATGTCCGGTAAATTGTTCAATATCATAAATTGATTCTGGTGTGTCTCCGGGTATCACATAGGATGTGAATGAAGCTCCTCCATCATTGGAATACATTAAAACCGTATGATCATTCATTTTGCCCAGCGTGTAGATGCCGCCATCGGAATCAAAAGCAACGATAGAATTGGCCATAGGAGAAGTAGAAGTAGATAGCCATTTTTCATCACGGATCGTCCATACTTCATCCGTTGTTCGGACAAAAGGTTTGTTGTAGGTATTGAAATACAATTGGTTTTCCAGTGGGTAATCGGGTATATAACCAAATTGCTCCTGTTCGTGAGAATATGGCTCGAGAACCAAAGGCATTGGTATTGGAGAGTTTACTGGAGAAATACCATTTTTGGAAATTAATGTCGAATAGGTTGTAAAATTACCGATACGTGCTCTCAGATGAACGGTTTGAGTTGTATCAGAGGAAGTCCAGGAAAGTGAGATCTGCTTTTCCTCACCAGGAGCGAGTGTCAGCTCTTTATCGGACAGTTGGACATTCCAGGGTTTGCCCGGAAATTCAAGATTCAGGTCCACCTTCTCCTCATTCAGGTCATTATTATGAATTTCAAATACAGCCGTTGATTTTTCTCCGTGGAGTCCATATATCACCTTTTTGTAAGGACTAAGGAGCCATCGATTTTGATGTAGGTCAAACCAACTATTAATGTCCGGAGTCCAGATTGATCCATCCGGAAATTGATGGAAAGCGGAAGATCGATCATCGCCATCCCACCTGGTCACACCTTCAATTTCCACTTTCCCCTGCGCTTTATCAAACCGAAGTGCCCAGGGAGTTGCATTTCTGATTCCTGCGTCAACATTATATATTGCACTATCATTCTTCACATCCAATACTGCGATTGAATGTCCTTCAGCATCAACTAATTCCACAGACTTCACATCCTCATGCATGTCTGAGATTAGAATATTGAATGCATTTCGTTGAGGCAGGAAACACAGGCTGGTTTCTATTTGCGGATCTTTTAAGACGATAGGTTCTTCGTGGAATGCATCCCGATGACCACGGGAAGTTTCGATCATGTATTTTTTACAATTGGTCCGGAATTTCCATGTGAAATTTTCACCATACCGATCATTGGAGGCAGTTATCATTACGGCATATAGCCCAGGAATTGATGCATCGGTTTCCAGCTTCAGTATTTGATGCTGATTGGTATTTTCGTTTGAGTTTGATTCGTCTTTTTTGATCCATTCATCTGCCAGAACAGTTCGGTCAGGACTTGCCAGAATCACCCGGACTGCGCTTGGATTGCCATTTGTTTTTAGATCCCTAATCGCTACTTCAATTTCCAAAGGTCCTGCAGGAGCCATAAAGAAGACCCCTCCACATCCACCTATTTCGGGCGTCCATTCACTCCATTCCACAATATTTATTGCAGTATTAATAGAATCTAGAGGACTGATACTCCATACAGCCAAAATACATACTGCAAGTAACTTACCAAATTTTGAAGTTGGGAAAAGGGTAAATTTTAGTTTCATATTAAAATATATTTCTTTGGAGGCTCCATTTTTTATTGTCTACTTCCACCTCCAGATTCACCGGATCCATTCCTGCAATTAACATATTTGGATTTGTGATCAACTTCACATCAGGAGTTGTGGTCCCTTTGTATGGTACCAAAATTGAAACAAATGAAAATGGACCTTGTCCTTTATATATGGCTGATACTGAAGTTCGTTTTACCCGCTTTCCATAACTCCAGGCATGCCAGCCGTCTTCCTCTGATAAATTAATTTTTTCTTTGCCGGTGACTTTTATCAATAAGTTTGCGTCATCAAACCGGGTCTCAATCCGCCCCGAATTTTCATCAAAATGGACTTCTCCCGGAGCCATTGGAAAATGTATAGCCAGGTCGCCTTTCCTGTCACCTATGGCCTCATCTAAAATTACAAAAAATGGTTGATCGTCATTTTTCCCTACAAACCAAACCGACCTTCTGTGGATTAATCTGGAGTAAGACTGATTTTCTATCACCAAAACGTCCTGGTTGTTGCTGGAAGACCAATGTAATTGTCTCCCGGCGCGTTCAGTATTTTCGCCTTTACTGGTCAATGTTGAATGGACTCTGGTTTGTCTGTGCCAATTTCTGGCTTCCAGATTGTTCCCATACGTAAAATATCCACTATCGGTCAATAGCCATCTTCCATTGCTATAAAGTTCAAAAGTCCCGTTGTCCGGGGTGTCATGATTACTTAGACCAGGAGGAGAGCAATGAAGAGCCATGTATGTTTGATCCGGTGTCCAATTGTTTCGCAAGGCATATAGTCCCGCTTCTGAAAATGCAATACTCCCATTGCGGGGCAACTGATTTTCATCAAGGTTAGCCAGAGCTTCAAACTTTGGATCATTGAACTGACGACCGGTCCTGATTAAAAAATCATAAAGTTCCCAGGTGCTTCTGTCTTCGGATTTCTTCAGGTTCCTTTTGGTATCACCAAACATGGGGAAACTCAAATCTGGCGTGGATATTCCGAATATATGGTCCGCCATCAATTTTACACGTTGCCGGTAATACTCCGGCATTTTTTGTCCCATATCTTCTACTCTGCCCATGATTTCAAGGGCATCCCGGTACACTCCCGAGTGATACCCACCGCACCATTCTCTTTGTACACCACCTGAAGTAGTCTGGGCGATCAGATTCTCAGAGGTAGTCTTTATACCTATTTCCAGCCATCTTTCTTTGTCATTGTATTCCGGAAATGTGTGAATCACGTTGAAAAACCCACGTTGTTCAAAGATCGCTTTGTTATGAACCATATTCATCGGCATCAATTCGGTTTTTACCTGATGATCATAAAGACTTGCAAGTAAAATAGCCAGAAATTGAGGTGTGAACGAGTCCGAGTGGATAAAGGACCTAAAGCTCTTGCAGATGTTAGTTGCCCGAATACCCGTTTGTAAATCCAGCCAGGCATATCCTTTCCAACCTCCGGAACCGTACACCCCCGGACCATATACCGGATGAATGGCATCGATTGTTTTTTCCAATGGATGTTTTTCAATCCAATCAGATGTCAATTCCACGAAAGCTTTGGCGTATTTTTCATCTTTAGTTGATTCATAGGCTGATATGAGATCCGCAGCCCAGTAAAAACGATATACAGACGCAACCCACTCAATGTCACCGGCCGGATCGGCTGACCAATCGATATCAGGTCCGTAATCAGCTTCGGGGTAAGGACCCCATTGAAAAATATGCCGGATTACCTTATCTGCACGAGTCGTAAGGTTTTTCGTATTTTTTAAACCGGATTCTGTTTGATTGATCTCGATGTCCGGGTATCGATTTCTATAATATCGCAGTAATTCCTGAAGTGCTTCTTCGTACCCTTTTTTTTCCAAAGTTAACCGGACATTTTTCAACTCCGGAATTTGAAGATTAATTACAGAAAATACATCGGATGGGTGCATAGATTTGATATCCGTGAAATTTTGAAAAAATTCAGAGGCACTAAATGTCCTGTTCATATCATTGACCGGAATGAAATTTGAAGCTGAAAGTCCTATGGAAAATACACCTAGCTTCTGTAAAAATTCTCTTCGACTATCATTTGTTTGTGTAATATGGTTGGGTAACATCAATACTAGATTTATTTTGGTAATGCGATAATTTGTATCAATTAACCTTTAATCGTTTAATACTTAGCACAATTTCCTCTGCAGAGTTGTCTGCAGAGTTGATGAAAACAAATGCTCGGTATTGACCATCATGGGTTTCTACCCACAATCCGCCTTCTTCTCTGACATTGATCGCAAAATCAGGCGATCCTTCAAAATTTAACTCCATAAGGTCAAGATCATCGATATACTCACCGTATTGCAATCGGGCCAAATGCTGGTCTCTGATGTTCCATGCTTTTATAATTTTACTCTGATTGGCTGCACCTGTCGGAACCATAACCCCTGAAAGATATTGTTCTTCAGAGGTAGGAGAAACGATCGCATGGTTGAATGAGATGGTATCCACTGGTTTGAATAAATAAATTAAGTCTATTTTTTCAGGATTTTGTAAGGCGGATTCAAGGTCGTATACCTGCATATCCTGAATAGAAATATAACAAGCAGCACTATCCCGAACTACCAAATCGAGCTTGTAATCTATATTGGAGATCTCATAGGGTCCCATTTCATAGGAGATCTTTTCGTTGTTACTAGCAGTTGCAGTAAAAGCGAATGAAACATTTTGGCCTCTGGCTTCTTCCGGTATAATATAGAAATAGCGAAGCGTAGCAGCAGAGGTGTCCTTGGTAAAGGTGACAGTAGTCGTATTACCACTGGTCGATGAGCTATCTCCAATTTCAATTCCTACATCCATTCCCGAACCATCGGTATGGTAGGATTTATTTTCCAGGTATGTTCCCATAGCGCCGGGGATAGATGCTTCTACGCTGGCAGATGTTATTCTACCCTCCTCTGGTTTAATAGCCATCGCGTAAGCAAATTCAATATCCAGTCCGGTTACATTGGGACCTATTGATCGTTTAATGCAATCATTTTGGAGCCCTGAAGGAAGTACAGGGATAGAATACTCATCTTCCTCACAAGACAAAAGCAGTGAAATTATAAGAAGGCTAAGTGCGGCTAAAATTTGAGTGAATTTCATTTTATAAAGGTTTAAATTATTGGACAGAAACATATACGGTATAGGTTTTTCGTATCAACCGGTTTCCGGAAATAACCGTCCAGGTTTTTGGATTATCCAGATTGGAAAAATCAACCGGACCTTCAATCTTCGGATCCAGTTTGGCATCAGTGACCAAAGAGAATTGTGGGTAAAGGTTCTTAAGATCAGTACCAAAAAAGACTTCTACTTCGATTGTTTGATTCACTGTATCAACTACTGCAGCTTTGGTCCGTACCGTCCTGTGGTCGCTCCCCAGAAGTTCAAAATTGCTTACATAGCATTCGGATCTGGTTGTAATCAACAACCCATCTTCATCAATGGGGTAATCATGACAACCGATTATCATGCTCAAGATTAGAAAAGAGGTGAATGGTATTATTAAATTGTTTTTCATTTTTCCCATTATTGAATATTTATAAAATTTATCGCCACGGTGCATTTTGTGTCAGTTCGGGGTTTCTTTCTCTTTCGCTTTCTGGTATGCGATAGATATAACATCGTTCGTAGGTGATCTCTGGTGCATTGAAGAAAAATCGTTCCCAATTCGCTCCATGTGTATCACGGAACCATCTCCCATCACCGTACGGCTCACCAAATACGCGTTCTATTGCTCTCCAGCGACGAAGGTCAAAACCCCGATGTCCTTCTGCGAGTAATTCGACTATTCTTTCTTGCTCGATGGCTTCAAAAAAAGATTCCTTATCTGCCACTTTATCAGCCGCAAGCGGTGGTAGATTTCCTCGATGACGTATTCTGTTCACCAGTTCGATAGCATCCGGTTGAGGTCCATTGATTTCATTGGTAGCCTCGGCATACATCAGAAATACATCCGCTAATCTCATTACCGGCCAATTGTAGTCGCCACTACTTCTGTTTTGTCCTCCATAATTTCGAATGAATTTTCTAAAATCCAAACCGGATCGATTCGTACCTCCATCATTGAACGACGTTAATGTTTCCCCATTTATAGTGACTTCCTGTGACCACGTTTTATAAATAAAAGGTACAAATGCTGTTTCTTTCAGGGAAGCCAGTCCCTGGATCAATTCATAGTCCCACAACAGTGATCCTTTCATACGGTAATCCCGGTTTGCATAACTTTCGGGATTGATGGCAGAATTGGGCGCGGTACGCGCACCTGGAGTAGATGGATTCATGGGGATTAAGGGTTCGACAAAATCACCGGTAATAGTCGATTGATATCTGTTGGCCAGTTCAAATCGGGGAATAACCTGATTTTGGGAACCTTCTACAGATCTTCCTGTAAATACCCGCATCAATTCTTCGCTCTGACCTGTACCAGTCCCCCCGTGAGTGAATACCATAATCATCTCTCCGTCTTCATTAGGATTGCCGGTTGACGGAATGAACATGTAGTAGTAATTTGGTAGAATTTCAGCATTACCCATAGAGCCCCATTCACCAGGTTCCCCTCCTCTGAACAACTGCAAACCATAATTTTCTATGACTTTTTTGAAATCTTCCGCAGCAGCTGTATATGCGATAGTAGCTTCCTGTGCACTAGGTGTGAATGTTTCCAGTTCAGGCCAACCATAGTTGTTCCAACTTGCCCAATAAAGTTGAAGCTTACCTCGAAATGATAAAGCAGCAGGTTGGGCCGCTCGACCTGTTTCAGAAGCATGCTCAGGGAGAGTTTCATAAGCATACGTGAAATCCGTTAATATGGAATCTTTTAATTGGGCGAGTGGAAGACGCGTTAGCGATTCCACTTCGGAGTTGTCATTAATGATCCTGCTAATGTAAGGCACATCTCCCCAAAGTGAAATCAACCTAAAATAAACCATTCCACGTAGCAATTTCGCTTCACCGATAATCCTTTCGAGAGATTCGACCTCGCTTTCACTTTGAGCTCTGGGAATCATCACTTTTTCGATGTTTTCAATCACATAATTGGTGTGGTTGATCGCCCCATAGCACGCTTCGTACAGTGGATCGGCACCTGCTCCATAATTACTGGGATTATTTACACCCATACTTATTGGAGCTACTCCAGTATTATAGACCTTGATAAATTCTCCGTGGCCGTCAAAATGATAATCCCTGTCAAATATGGGTCTTACTTTGGAATAAGCCCCCATAAGCGCAAAGGTGGCATCCTCTTCTGTCTGCCAAAACGCAGCGGCACCTAACTCTGTCGTGGGTTCTTGTTCCAACAGGTCAACGGTACACGAGGTAAGGCTGAAGATAATGATTGATAAAGATATAATATATATATATTTCATAATGCTCTCGTATTTAAATTCCAAGGTTTATGCCTACTAAGAAAACTTTATTGAGGGGGTACACATCGTTTGCGTAACTGCGTTTTTCCGGATCCAGACCCCGATATTTTGTAAGTGTCAAAAGGTTTTCAACTGAACCATAAATTCGGATATTGGAAAAACCGAATTGTTGAAGCAGATTTTGGGGAATGGAATACCCAATCTGGATGTTTTTCAGCCTTACATATGACATATCATCCAACCAGAATGTCGTTTCAGCCCTATTACCGGAGCCCGCTAATCTGGGCCATTCTCCGTCACGATTTTCAACTGACCATGGATTGTTCCAATGATCCCACGTCGAAGCATAATGAGTCTGTGGGAAATTGACATTGTTGTAATTATTGATCCAGTATTCTTTTCTACCAGCAGCCCCCTGGACCAAAATGGCGAGATCAAAACCTCTCCAGGCTGCTTGTCCGTTCAAGGCAAAATTGGTAGTTGGTCTGTCTCGTTGTACATCCGGATGTGCTTTTCTGTCATTTGCGTCTATACGACCATCGCCATTCAGGTCTTTACGTAGAATATCACCAGGCTTGGCACCCTGAGGGGTAGCATTGTAAACGTCCTCCCAGGACTGAGCTATACCCTGGTCTTCATAAGTATACAGAAAATGGTAGGGCATATCGATAAATACCCATCCTCTCCCTAAAAATTCATTCCATTGTTCCAGAACTGTGGCGTTATAAGAGGCATTCACATTTAAGGAATAATTAAAATCACCGTGAAAATTTCTCCATCCAAGATCGAGTTCGATTCCCTGGTTTCTTAAATCTCCTATATTACGACGTGGCGCTGTATAGGCACCTGATAACAGGATTGATAGATCAGACGGTCTGTTCATCCCTGTGGTCAACCTGTTGTAATAGTCAATACCCAGGGAGAGTTTATTTTCCCAAAATCCCAAATCAAGTCCTATATTGAGCACCTTCGTTTCTTCCCATGAAAGGTCCCGGTTTACTATTTTTTGGTTCACAAAACCTTTTACTATACTCCCATTCACGAAATAGTTGCTGGTCCCCAGAGTCTCTTTCTGTTCGTATCTTCCTACACCACTGTTATTTCCCAGGCTCCCGTAAGACACTCGCACCTTCCCATCGGAAAGTCTTATTTTGTCAGAGAATGATTGAAGGAAGGGTTCCTGAGTGAATCTCCATCCGACAGCAGCCGAAGGAAAGAATCCAAATTGGTATTCATCTATAAATTTTGAGGATCCATCGTATCTGAAAGTGGCTTCAAACAGATACTTGTCAAACGCCGCATAATTAAAACGACCTATATACGAGCTAAGTCCTTCTGTACTCGAACTTCCACTGGTTGTCTGGATGTCATTGAGTGCCGCATTAATTTCATGAAGAGACGGGTGTAAGCGATCATTACGACCATCGTTCTGGCTTCTGTCGTACCAATATTCCTCGCTATAGGCTACCATTGCATTTATTTGATGATTTTCAGCAATGGTTTTATCGTAATTGATCCTTCCGGTTAATTGGGTTTTATAACCTGTCGAGGTGTAATTGTTGACTCCTGCATTTTCCCCTACATAAATTCTGGGTCCAAACGCTTCTAGTTGGAAATTATAAGCCTGATTGGGGATGGGTGCTCTCCATCTAAATTGATTAAAATAATTTAATGCATAATCCAGCCGCACTTTTAAACCATCAATAATGGACCAATCCCAGTATACACTTCCATTCGCGGATTGACGGTTTTGATGATTCAATTCGTTGGTGTAGTCCGTATAAGGATTGAAAGCCTGAGTATTTTCGTTGTACGCCATGACTCCTCCAAAATATCCCGTAGTCGGGTCGTATGGTAAAATACCCGCAATAGCCGCGTACAAATCGAGACCACCGGATGAATTGGTTGTAAAACCCTCGGCCAGATGGAATTTGTATTTTGACCAATCTCCGGCAAATCTCACCCCAACGTTCATATTGGTGTTGATTTTGGCATCGTAGTTAAAACGGGCGTTGTATCTCTTGTAATCATTATTGATCTGGAGCCCTTTCTCATCCATTACCCCGGCTGAAATATAGAAATTGGATTTGTCATTTCCACCGGTGGCAGAAACATTGTAATTGGCTACTTCTCCATTTCGCAATATCAAATCCCACCAATCGGTATTGGGATACCTAATGGGGTCGATCATTCCCATCGCCATCCATTGGTCTATAGTACCATTTTTAAAAGTGAAATTAGAGGGTAGAGTATTCACAGCGGCAGCTCTTTGATGAACCGTGAGAGCCCTGGGGTAATCCGCCATGAATTCGTATGCTTTGGTGGGGTTTTCGATTCCATAAGAGACGCTCGCGTTTATTTTGGTGTCCGTGGCTCCTTGACCTGATTTTGTGGTAATCAAGATCACCCCATTTGCTGCCCTTGAACCATAAATGGAGGATGAAGCCGCATCTTTTAATACAGATATAGTTTTGATGTCGTTGACATTGATTCTATTGATATCTACATCCGGCATGCCATCCACTACTACAAGGGGTCTGGCATTATTGACGGTTCCCAAACCACGTATCAGAAGTTCAGATTCATTATTGCCTGCCATCCCGGAGTTTTGATTGACGGCCAGACCGGGAATGAGGCCCTGCATCATGGACGAAGTGTTGGGCAATGCTCTGCTCGTGATGACATCATCTACTTCCAGGGTCGACACAGCCCCCGTCAAATTTACTTTCTTTTGAGTACCATATCCTACTACGACCACTTCATCAAGCGTCTGTATGTCTTCGTTCATGATGATAGTCAGCGTAGTACGGCCTTCCAGTGGTATTTCCTGACTTCTGTAGCCAATATATGAA
>Ga0079224_100013827_pt1 | contig 11257 bp, 12 predicted proteins | sample Stecom2015_FD_80414 | JGI IMG/M metagenome (GOLD analysis project Ga0079224, IMG submission 80414) | Agricultural soil microbial communities from Utah to study Nitrogen management - Steer compost 2015 | ecosystem: Environmental > Terrestrial > Soil > Agricultural land | place: USA: Utah...
CCGCCGGTGGCGAGCACGACGGTTTGGGAGCGGAAGCGAGGCAGCGTGCCGTCATCGAGCGTCCACGCTGTGACACCGCGGCAGACTCCATCTTCCATGATGAGATCGAGCGCGAAGTACTCGATGAAAAAATCGACGCTGTGGCGCAGCGATTGGCCGTACATCGTGTGCAGCATGGCGTGCCCGGTGCGGTCGGCCGCGGCGCAAGTACGCTGGATCGGGGCCTCGCCGAAATTCTTGGTCATGCCGCCGAAGGCGCGCTGATAGATCTTGCCTTCCTCGGTGCGCGAGAACGGAACGCCCCAGTGTTCGAGCTCATAGACAGCCGCCGGCGCGTTGCGCGTCAGATATTCGATCGCGTCCTGATCGCCCAGCCAGTCCGACCCCTTCACGGTGTCGAACATGTGCCACTGCCACTTGTCCTCGCCCATGTTGCCGAGGGCGGCGGAGATGCCGCCTTGCGCGGCGACAGTGTGCGAGCGCGTCGGGAAGACTTTGGTGACGCAGGCCGTCTTCAAGCCCGCCTGAGCCGCACCGAGCGCCGCGCGCAAACCAGAGCCGCCGGCGCCGACAACAACGACGTCAAACGTGTGATCGATCCAAGTGTAAGCGGCCAAAGGATCAGACTCCGAAATTCACGAGCAGCACGGCGAAAATCGCACCGACAGCGAGCACAAGCGGGAAAGCGGCGTTCAGGAACAGCAGGACCATCTTCGTCGATGGCTTCAGGATGTAATCCACGATCACCTCCTGCATCCCGAGCGACATATGGTAGAGGCCGATCGCTATGAGCAGGATCACGCCAACCGCGTTCACCGGATCGGACACCCAATCGATGGTCGCGAGATAGCTCGCGTCGCCAATCGAAAGCGCTGCCGACACCACGAACCACGGCGCCAAAATGCAGAGCGCGATCGATGTCACGCGTTGCGCGATGAAATGCCCGGTCCCCTCGCCCGAGGCGCCGTGAGCGCGGACCCGGCCAAGCGGCGTGCGCATGCTGCGTTCGGAATTGCTCATGCGCTCAGCCCCCGAAGCTCAGCAGCGCCCACAGCCCGATGGGCGCGGCGAAGGCGAAAAGGATGGCGAACCATGCGCTCGTATCCGCATCGGCCGGAACGAGGCCGGCGCCGGTGTCGAACACCAAGTGGCGGATGCCGTTGGCGAGGTGATAAGCGAGCGCGGCGACAACCAGATACATCGCCAATTGCCCGTACCAAGCCGAGAGCACGGTATCGACGATCGCGTACGCCTCGGGCCCGGCGGCGGCAGCGATCAGCCAGATCGCCATGCAGATCGCCGCGCCGTAAAGGCCAACGCCGGTGACGCGGTGAAGGATCGAACTCGCCATCGTCACATGCCAGCGCCAGATGCTGACGTGCGGTGCGATGGGACGGTCTTGCGGGCTCGGCGCGCCGGCCATCAGGGACCTCTTGTGCTTGATATAGGAACGGAATCTGCGGGCGGAACATAGGCCCGGCGACCTCCAAGTCAATCAAACGAATTGACGCGACGGACGGTCGATTTGGATGCGGACAGAGCGGCGCCCCGTGCTAGCGTTTGGCCGCTTTCCGGGGGACGTCAGATGATCCGAACTATCGCCGTTTGCGCCGCTATCATGCTGGCGGCCGCGAGCACACCGGCTTTCAGTCAGCAGCGCGGCAACCGGGCGCTGGCGACTGTGATCGCCGCGTATGAGGAGATGGCGCGGCGCTACGATCCGCTGACCTCCGCCTCCGAGGGCGACCGCGCGGCGCTGCGGCGCCTGCCGGATGCGTCGCGTGAGGCGGAGCTGGCGCAGCGGGTTGAACTTGTTGCGCTGCGGGCGCGGCTAGAGCGCGTGCCAACGCGAGGCCTCAACGGCGAAGACTCTCTGAACCGCGCCTATCTGCTGCGCGTCATCGATCAGAGCGTCCGCGCCATCGATCTCGATTTCGGGCGCGCCCCGATCAGCAACGGCGATGGCTATTTTAGCTATGGCGACTATCTCGCCTACACGACGCCGATCCAGTCCGCTGACGATGCGGAAGCCTGGCTCTCGCGCCTGGAAGCCTTGCCCACGCTCTACCAGCAAAGCGAAGCCAACGCGCGGCGCGGAATTGAAACGGGCTATACCCAGCCACGCATCGTCATCGATCGCGCGCTCGATACAGCGCGCGCACAAGTGGAGACGCTCGAGAACACGCTGCTGACGCCGCTCGCCTCGATGCCGAGCAACATTCCGGCGGCGCAGCAGGAACAGTACCGCGAACGCGCCCGCGCGATCATTCGCGACCGCATCTTGCCGGTGCATCGGCAGACTGTGGCGTTCATCGAGACCGAGTATCTGCCAGCTGCACGCCCGGGCATTGGCCTGCGCTCTGTGCCGGGTGGCGAGGATCTGTATCGCTATCTCGTGCGCTCTTACACGACGACGGAGATGACGCCGGAGGAAATCCATCAGCTCGGGCTCTCCGAGGTCACACGCATCCGCGCCGCAATGGAGGAGGAAATCCGCGCCAGCGGCTTCCGCGGCGATTTCGCCGCATTCCAGCGCTTCTTGCGCACCGACCCGCAATTCTATGCCCGCACGCCGGAGGAATTGGTGGCGACCGCTTCGGAGATGGCCAAGCGCGCCGATGGGCAATTGCCGCGCTTGTTCGGCACGTTGCCCCGCCTCTCTTACGGCATTCGCGTGATCCCACCCGAACAAGCCGAAGGTTCGACGACGGCTTATTACACACAAGGCAGCGCCGCGCTCGGCCAGTCGGGCACATATTGGGTGAACACCACGCGCCTCGATCAGCGCCCGTATTACGAACTGCCGGCGCTTACCGTGCATGAAGCGATGCCGGGCCATCACTTGCAGATCGCGCGCGCGCAGGAACTGGGCGAACTTCCCTACTTCCGCCGCAACGCCTTCGAATCCGCGTATGTCGAGGGCTGGGGCCTCTATGCGGAAACGCTCGGCGAGGACATGGGCATGTACCGCACGCCCTACGAGCGCTTTGGCCGTTATAGCTATGAGATGTGGCGTGCGTGCCGGCTTGTCGCCGACACCGGCATCCACTGGATGGGCTGGGACATCGAGCAAGCCCGCCGGTGCTTTGCCGAAAACTCCGCGCTCTCGCCGCACAACATCCAGACAGAGCTAGAGCGTTACATCGCAACGCCCGGCCAGGCGCTGGCTTATAAAATCGGCGAACTCACCATTCGCCGCTTGCGCCGTGAAGCAACCGAAGCGTTCGGCGATCGCTTCGACATCCGCGCCTTCCATGATGAACTCTTGAGCGCTGGCGCGGTGCCGATGGATGTGCTGGAAACCCGGATGCGCGCGTGGATCGTCGCGCAACAACAGGCGGAACGCTGATGTTCATCGATTTCAACCAGATCGCGCGCCTCGGCAAACTCGTCGCGTTGCTCGGCTTTTTCCTGCCGTGGGTGACGGTGTCTTGCTCCGGCACAGAGATTCTGAGCGCGACCGGCTGGCAACTGATGACCGGCGATCCGCAACCCGCGGGCCCGCTGGAAGGCATGTCCGATCAGCGTCAACAGGCCGAAGATTCCGAACCCGCAATCGTCATCATTGCGGCGTTTGCTGTGGTTCTGATTGGCCTTGGCACGAGCTTGTTTACGCGCGCGCAAACAGCGGCGATCTCCATGCTGGTCTGCGCGGTGCTCGGCATCGGCATCTCGTATTATGGCGTCGAGAACATGCGCAGCGAGTTGCGGCGCGAAATCACGGAGTCACAGGGCGGACAGCAGAGCGTCGCTGATACGCCCTTCTTCAGCGCCAATCAGCAGCGTGAACTTTCAAGCGCCGTCGCTTCATCGATCAAGGTGGAGGAGCAGGAAGGCTACATCGTCACCCACGGCGGCCTCGTGCTGGCGGCGATCTTCTCGCTGCTGACGCTGTTCCGGAGGCGGACGAGCGACGGCGCCGCGCAGCCTTCGACAGGCTCAGGCTGACGCTACCGATGCTCAAATTGGCGTCACCACGCCAGCGCTAGCGCTTCGGAATCGCGGCCCAGTAATCGAAATCGAGCACGACGTTTGGATCGTATTCGCCCGCCTCGTTCTTGAGCGGAAACGCCGCGGCGTTCTGGTTTTTCACGGCAACCAAACGCAAACGCAGCGCGCCAACTTCGCCTAGGTCTTCTTGCACCAACACTTCGGACCACGCGTAGAGCGTGTCGCCCGCGAACAACGGATTGACGTGGCGCCCGCCATTGATGCCGAGCATCAGTTGCGCGTTGGCGAGACCATTGAACGATAGCGCCCGCGCCAGCGATATCGTCACACCGCCATAGATGAGCCGCTTGCCGAAGCGTGAGTCCTTCTGCGCCAGCGCATCGAAATGCACCTTCGCCGTGTTCTGATAGAGGCGCGTCGCCAGCTGATGCTCGGCCTCCTCCACCGTCATCCCATCGACGTGATCGATCTTTTCACCAACCTCGTAATCCTCGAACGCATGCGGCGAGCCCGCGAGCGTCCAATCATAGTTCGAAAAATCGAGCCCCGGCGGCAGCATCAACTCGTTCGCGGGGACGACATTCTTCGGCGTCACAGGCGGCGAGTCCGTCGTGGCGGCGCTCGCATCGCGCTTGTTGACCATCACCCAGCGCACATAGCTGAGCACTGCCTCTTCATCCTGATTGAAGCCGGTCGTGCGCACGGTGACGACACCGGTCTTGCCATTCGAATTGGCTTTAAGTCCGATCACCTCCGAGACGGCCGAAAGCGTATCGCCCGCATAGACGGGCGCCAGGAAGCGTCCTTCGGCGTAGCCGAGGTTCGCCACCGCGTTCAGGGAAATATCCGGCACGGTCTTGCCGAACACCGTGTGAAACACGAGCAACGGATCGATCGGCGCGCCGGGCAGCCCGCAATCCTGCGCGAAGCTATCGCCGCTGAAGAGCGCGTGCCGCGCGCCCGTGAGTGCGATGTTGAGCGCGGCGTCGGCTTCGCTCAGCGTCCGCGGCGTCGCGTGCGCGATCTGCTGGCCGGGCGTGAAGTCTTCGAAAAAGTTGCCGGGGTTCGATTTGCTCATGCCTTAAGGCTTTCGATCGCTTCCACCACCGCCACAACTTGCTTCGCCTGTTCGAGGTGCAGCAATTCCGTCATCCGGCCATCGACTTTGATCACGCCCTTGCCCGCGTTCTCCGGCAGCGCGAACGCCTCAATCACGGCGCGGGCGCGGGCGACTTCCTCGCCTGTCGGCGCGAACACCTCGTTGCAGACATCGATCTGGCTGGGATGGATCAGAGTCTTGCCGTCAAAGCCGAACTCCAGACCTTGGCGGCACTCGGCTTCAAAGCCGGATACGTCGGCAATGTCATTATAGACGCCATCGATCACCGTGAGCCCACCAGCCCGCGCCGCCGTCACCGCCAGCGACATCGGCGCGAAAAACGCGGCGCGTGACGCGCCTGCGCGGGCGCGCGTTTCCTTGGCGAGGTCGTTCAGCCCCATCACGAACACCGAGAGCCGCGTGCCGCTCGCGGCGGCGGCGATCTCGGCGAGGTTCAGGATTGCCCGCGGCGTCTCGATCATCACCCAAAGCGAAGCATCGGCAGCGAAGCCGGCTTTGGTCATTTCAACGTCGAGCGCACGCACCTGCTCGCCGCTCTCAACCTTCGGCGCCAGGATGCCATCCGGCCGCGCGCCGCCGGCGGCGACAATGTCATCCCGCCCCCACGGCGTGGTCAGCGCATTGACGCGGACGATCACCTCGCGCCTGCCATAGCCGCCACCCTTTACAGCCGCCGCGACCTGCGCGCGCGCATCCGGCTTCGCTTCGGGCGCGACGGAATCTTCCAGGTCGAGCAACAGCACATCAGCCGCGAGTGTTTTTGCTTTTTCCAATGCCTTTGCATTGGCGCCTGGCATATAGAGGCAGGAACGGCGCGGTTTGGCTGTCATCTCTTACTCGGGGATCCAGGCGAACATCGCCAGCGGAGGTTTCTTAGCCGCGTGAAGACTGTTCTGTCGATCCAGAGCCAGGTTGTCGGCGCCCGAGTCGGCAATTCTGTCGCGGCCTTCGCGATGGAGCGCCTGGGCGTGCGCGTTCTGCAGGCGCCGACGACATTGCTCGGCCGCCGCCCCGATCACGGCCCGCCCGGCGGCGGGCCGATACCGGCGGAGACGTTGGCGGCTTTGCTCGAAGGCCTGGCGGCCGATGGCGTCTTTGCCGAGATCGACGCTGTGCTTACCGGCTATCTCGGCCACGGCGAGCAAGTCGCGGTAATTCTCGATGCGGTTCAGCGCATCAAGCAAGCGAACCCCAGGGCGATCTTCGTCTGCGATCCGGTGCTCGGCGACGAAGGCAAGCTCTTCGTTAGCGACGCGATCGCCGACGCTGTGCTGAACGGCCTCTGGCCGCACGCCGATTGGTTGACGCCGAACAGCTTTGAATTGGGCCTCCTGACCAGCCGCCAGGTCGATAGCCTCGACGCGGCGCGTGACGCCGCCAAGCGCATCGGCAAACCGGTTTTGTGCTCCTCGATCCGCACCGCACTTGGACTGGGCAACCTGCTCTCCCAACCAACCGGCGATTGGTTCTGCGAAACCGCGCGCCTGCCACGCGCGCCCAAGGGAACCGGCGACCTGCTCTCCGCGCTTTTCGTCGGGCGCCGCGTGCGCGGCGATGCACCGGCCATCGCGCTCGAAGGCGCGACCGGGGCGGTCTATGACGTCATCGTCCGCTCGATGGCGGCGGACAGTGAGGACTTGCTGTTGCCTGAAGCGCAAACATTGCTTGACGAACCCGTAACTTGGCCGCGCGCGCGCCACTTGGAGATGGCGTGATGGCGGAAGGCTATGTCGCGCCCGGCTTCGAGCGCGTGCGCGAAGCGTTCGATGCTGGCCTCGCTGAGGAATTGGGCGCGGGTTTTGCCGCGATCCGCGACGGCGAAGTGATCGTCAATTTGTGGGGCGGCTGGGCCAACCGCGAGCAGACACGGCCGTGGGTCGAAGACACGATCGTCCCGGTGTATTCGACGAGCAAAGGCATCAGCGCGCTGGTCATGGCGCTTCTCGCTGACCGTGGCGCGCTGGACTATGACGCACCGGTTGCGGCGCTGTGGCCTGCGTTCGGCGTTCACGGCAAAGACCGCGTGACGATCCGCCAAACGCTCGCGCATCAAGCCGGCGTACCGGGCTTCCTGCAACCGATCGATCCTGACCTGTGGCTCGATCCGCCAGCTTGTGCGGAAGCGATCGCGGCGCTTGAACCGATTTGGCCGCCCGGCACGGCGAGCGGCTATCACCCGATGACATGGGGCTGCATCGCCGGCGCCATCGCGCAGCGCGCGGACGGGCGCTCGCTTGGCACGATTCTGCGCGAGGAAATTTGCGTTCCGCTCGGCATCGACTTTCAGATCGGCACGCCGGAGAGCGATCACGCACGCGCGTCGGAAATGAAAAAGCCAACACGCGGCGGCGATTTCGGCGAGATCACTCCACCGCGCAAAGCCGCGTTCTTCACCAAATGGGCCGCGCCCACGCGCGGCTCGACGATTTGGCGCAAGGTCGAGATTCCGGCTGCGAATGGACACGGTACAGCACTCGCGGTTGCGCGGTTGTATGAGGCTTACGCCACCGGCGGCATGATCAACGGCGCGCGCGTACTTTCGCAGGAAGGCTTCGACGCCCTCACCCGCCGCGTTTGGAAGGGCGACGATCTGGTGCTGCCGTTCAACGTCCATTGGCGCGCCGGCATTATCGGCAACTCCAACCGCTTCTACGGACCGAACCCGGAAGCCTTCGGCCATTCCGGCAATGGCGGCTCGGCCGGCTTCGGCGATCCGGTCGCGGGCGTCTCGGTTGGCTACGTCATGAACAAGCAGTCGCACTACATCATGGGCGATCCGCGCTCGCTCCATCTTGTCGAAGCACTCTACGCATGCCTTTGAAGCGCTGGTCGTTCGAAGCCGTCGCGGTGCTGATCGCCGCGTCGATGCTCAGCTACTTCTTGTGGCGGGCCTCCGGCGCTGCGAACATGACGCTGCCGAGCGGCCAACCGTTCTTTGGCGACTTCATGGCGTTCTGGAGCGCCGGCCGCGCCGCGCTCGACGGCCACGTCGCCGAGATCCATGAGCGCGCGATGCTTTGGCCGTACCAGCAGGCGATTGCGACGGATGTGCGCTTCTACGCGCCCTGGAATTCACCGCCGACGTTTCTGCTGATCGTGTGCGTCTTGGCGCTCGCGCCCTACCCGTTCGCGGCAATCGGCTTCCTCGTCGGCACCGCGCTCTTCTTTGGCTACGTCATCCGCCGCTTCCTGCCCGATGGCCGCGCCTTGCTGTTTCCCGCAACAGCGCCCGCGGTGATTTATCAGATCGGCACCGTGCAGGCGGGCATGCTCATCGCTGGCATCTCCGGGCTAGCATTGCACTGGCTCGACAAGCGGCCGCGCGCTGCCGGCGCCCTGATCGCGCTGCTGGCGATCAAACCGCACCTGGCGGTGTTGTGGCCGCTGATGCTGGCGATTTCCGGGCGTTGGCGCGTGTTTGCTTCTGCTGCAATTGCTGCGACGGCTTTCGCATTGCTTGCGGGATTTGTGTTTGGGTTCGAGTCCTATGTGCGCTGGTTTGAAAGCCTCGCCGGATCGCAGCGCTTGATCAGTGAGCAGCGCATTACAACGCCGGCCTATGCCTCGCTATACGCCAATCTACTTGGCCTTGGCGTTTCGCACACCTTCGCCATCAGCCTGCACGCGCTCAGTGCACTTGCGGGCGTGTTGCTCGCGTGCTCGCTCTTCCGCAGCAAGGATGTTGCGATCGGCGGCGCGGCTTTGTGCGCGGCGACTCTCTTGGTTTCGCCCTATCTGTTTTTCTACGATTTCACCCTGTTGCTGATCGGCGCGGCTCTGCTCGGCGCGCCGCGCAGCCCGCTGGATTATGCTGCTGCGATCTTTGCATGGGGCGCAGGCCTGACTGTCGCCATTGGCGGCTACATCGCTTTGCCGATCTGCCCGCTCGCCGCGTGGCTTGTGCTCGCGGCGGCTTTCATGCGCGCAAGAAGCGCGGCGCCTCACCTGGCGCCAGCACCGCAGCTGTAAGCGGGCCGCCGAAGCAGGCGCCGGTATCGACATTGATGCGGCGTGGATTGCTGTGTGGCTCGAAATCGTGCGTCGGCGTGTGGCCATGGACGACGAGCACACCTTCGAGCTCGGCGCGTTCGGGCCAGCGGCCTGGATCGAAAAACTTCTGCGAGCGCGTCCACATGCGAATTTCATCGCTGCAAAATGGGAAGGTCTTTGGATCGATGCCGCCGTGCACGAAGACCAGGCCCCGCGCCTCGTCGCGGATCATTGTCGGCAGCGATTTCATCCAGACGATGTGGGCGGCGTCGATAGAGTCGCGGAAGTCATCGGCGGCGCCGTTGGCGAGAATGTAGGAGGTGATGGTTTCGTCGCCGCCGTTCTCGGCCCACCAATAAATGCCGGCGGATTCCCGGTTGTGATACGCGTTCAGCATCAGTTCTTCGTGGTTGCCTTTCAGCGCCAACGCTTCGCCTGATTGCGTGAGCGCCATGATGCGCGCGACCACGCCGTGGCTATTGGGACCGCGATCGACCATGTCGCCGAGGAACACGACCTTGTGCGGCGTTTGGCGTCGCTGCACGTCATCACGAATGAAGTGCAGCAAATCGTCGAGCTTCTCAAGCTCGCCGTGGACGTCGCCGATCGCGTAGTATGTCAGATCACTCATTGGCCTTTGCGCGGCGCAAGGTGTCCCATGAGAAGAAGGCCAAACCTAGCCAGATCAACACGAAACTCGCCGCGCGCAGCGGCGTGAAGGCTTCGCCGAACGCGAGGCCGGTGAGGAATTGCAATGTCGGCGCGAGGAATTGCAGCAGGCCGAGCGTGGTGAAGCTCACCCGCCGCGCGCCGAAGGCGAACGCCATCAGCGGGATCGCGGTGACCGGTCCGGCGATGGCGAGGAGAATTGCGGTGGCCCAGTCGGTGGTGAAGCCGAGCGGCGCCTCGCTTGCCGCCCAGAACAGCAAGCCGGCCGCCACCGGCGCCAACGCCAGGCTTTCGATCAACAGGCCGACAGCCGCCGGCACGGGCGCGCGCTTGCGAATGACCGCGTAAACCGACCAGGTCGCGCAGAGCCCAAGCGCCATCCAAGGCGGCGCGCCGAGCGCGAAGCCCTGCACCACAACGCCAACCAAAGCCAAACCGAGCGCGATGACGCGCGGGGTGGTGATCGCTTCCTTGAAGAACAGCACGCCGATCGCAACGCTGACCAGCGGCGCCAAGAAGTACGCCAGCGCCGATTCGATCACGCGCTCATTGAGCACGAGATAGACGTACATCCCCCAGTTCACGAAGATGAAGCAGGCCGACGCGGTGAGCGTGCCGAGCATGCGCGGCGTCAGCGCCGCGGCGATTTCGCGCCAGCCCGGACGCCAGCCGCTCATCAGGAGGACGGCGATGAACGCCGATGGCGCCGCCCACAAAATGCGCTGCGCCAACACTTCGCGCACGTCGATGGCGGAGAGCAGCTTCAGATAAAGCGGCAGGAAGCCCCACATGACGTAGGCCGCCGCCGCGGCGATGAAGCCGGCGCGGCGTTCGGCCCCCGATGGGCTCGATGTTATGGGGGCGGCGGCCTCACTCATGATGCGGGACGTCCATAGGGGTTTGGATTCTTGATCTGCATAAGCCGCTCTGGCGCCTCGACCGGCGTGAAGCCGAGCGGCGCGTAGACGCCGTGCGCGTCCTTGGTGCCGAGCAGCCAGCGGCGCAGGCCTTGAAGTTCGGGATGGCGTTGAAATAGCTGCACGAGCGCGCGGCCGACGCCTTTGCCTTGCTTGCCCGGCACCACGATCACATCGCAGAGCCAGGCGAACGTTGCTTTGTCCGTCACCAGACGCGCGAAGCCGATGAGCTTGCCGCTTTCGTCACGCGCGATCGCACACATCGAGTTGGCGCAGGCGCGGGCGACGACATCACGCGGAACGCCGGGAGACCAATAGGTCTCGCGCAGCACGGCGTGAATAGCGTCGATGTCCGTTTCCGACGGCTGTTCGATGGCGATGGCAGGCATACGTCCCCTCGCCTGCTAGATAGGAATCGAAAGGCGTTTCCGCCACGCTCGAAACGACGAAACCGCCTACACATTTTGTAACAGCAGATGTCAGTTTCGCTCACATGAGTCGTGCGCCATCGCGCTCGCGCGCGTGGGGATCGTCCGAGATCAGTGATCGAAGTTGGCGAACCAATCCCCAATCCCTAATCCCCAATCCCTCCTCACTGGACCTCGGCTTC
>Ga0079224_100013828_pt1 | contig 11256 bp, 5 predicted proteins | sample Stecom2015_FD_80414 | JGI IMG/M metagenome (GOLD analysis project Ga0079224, IMG submission 80414) | Agricultural soil microbial communities from Utah to study Nitrogen management - Steer compost 2015 | ecosystem: Environmental > Terrestrial > Soil > Agricultural land | place: USA: Utah...
CGCCGTGACCGTCGCCGCGGCTTTGCCGTTGAGCGCGGTCTGCAGACCGTCGATGTCGGCGATCTCGTGGGTGTGCTCGGCCTCCGCGGCGCCCACGTCCGTGGCCTCGAGCACGACCTCGCCTGTCTGTCCGTTGACCGAGTCGACCGCTCCCCCGCCCGCGCCGCCGCCCGAGGCCGAGATCGTGATCGTGTCTTCGGTGTCGTCGACGTCGATCGTCACGTTCGACCCGGCGACCAGCGCATCCGCGATGATGTCGCGCACTGCTTCCTCGTCGACCCCACCGGCCGGCGTGGCCCATGCACCGTCACCGCGCAGGTACGTCGAGCTGCTCGGGGTGCCGGTGGCGTCGATGTCCTCGACCCCGTGGGTGTGCTCGGCGTCGGCCTTCCCCGCCAGCTGCGAGGTGGTGGCGTAGCTGCCGGCTGGCTGGGCGCCGATGTCATCGGGCTCGGTGGGGATGAACGGGGCGCCGATCAGGTCGTCGTAGGCGCCGCTGGTGGCGACCGTGGCGAGCGCGGCGGCGTCGACCTTCCCCGGCAGGGTGTTTTCGACGGTGTTGATCGCCAGGTTGACCGCGTTGAGGTAGTCGGCATCGACGAGTACGTGGACGCCCTCCTCCGGGTCCTCTCCCTGCGGGAGGTCGACGAAGTGCGGGAACTCAGTCGCCACGGCGGTTGCCTTCCTTCTCGGCCTTGAGGTGTGCGTTCTCGGCTTCGACCTCGCCCAGGCGCTCGAGTGCCTTCTTCAGTCGGGTTCGGGCGAGCGCGGCGTCGAACAGCGCTTTGCCAAGTGGGTCGAGTTCGTCGAGGACCTCGCCGACGTCGATGTTGTCGTTCACCTGCGTCCTTCCAGGCGGTCGAGGCGGGCGATGATGCGGCGGATCGCGGCGTGGTGGAGCCCGAGGCGGGTGCCGATGGATAGCCCGCGCACGGCGCCGCCCTTGCCGTCCGGGCCGAGTTCCTGCATGAACGCGGGCATTTCCTCGGCGATCACGCCGAGCCGGGGCGGGGCGGAGGGGTCGTCGTCGAGGTAGTTGAACGACACCGCGGGTACGTCGCGGAACACCTGCTCGGGGTCGAGCGGGACGCTGTCGTCTTCGACGTCGACGATGTCGCGCTTCACCTCGCGGGAGGACTGCTCGACGAAATCCGACGCCTTGATCGGGCCGAAGCTGTTGAGCGACTCGTCGGTGATCAGGACGTTGCCGGCCTCGAACTTCAGGCCAGCGCCGTTGCCGAAGAACCCGCCGCGACCGGACGCCGAGCTCGTGCCGTACTGGACGTACGAGTACGGCATCGCCGTCCCGGACGTGGACGTTTGGTAGAACTGCACGCGGCGGCGGGACCCGTCGGTGGTGCTGAGCTTCCCGTTGACCTCGAACGCGATGAACGGGCTGGTGATGCGGGCCCGCCGGTCGAACACGACGACCTCCGAGCGGAGGTTGTTCGGGATCTCGCTCTCGGCCGAGTAGTTCATGCCGACACCGAGCGCGTTGACGTTGAGGCGCCCGGACCGGCCGTCGGAGTTGATCGGGCCGCGCCAGATGACCTCGGCGCCGACCGTGGACATCTGGCTGTAGTTGGTGCCGGACTGCGGGTAGAACCGCAGCGTCCCGTCGGGGAAAATGTTGATCCGCTCACCGGACAGTGCCGACCGGTAGGTGCCGGTGACGAGCATGCTGCCGTCGGCGACGTTCCAGGCGCCGACCACCTGGGATCCCTGGTAGAGGCGGATCCCGGCGGCGTCGAACTCGACTCGGTTGGCGGCGTCCGACTCGTGGGTGCGGAACTTGCCGGAGATGGTGACCTGGGCGGTCATCGTCCCGGAGCGCAGCTTGCCGACGTTGAGGCTTTCGACGTGGGCGTCGTTGACGGCCAGGTTCGCGATCTTCGCGCCGATGATGGCGGCGTCGACCACGTGAAGGGTGCCGATGGTCTGGGCGGCGATCATCGACGAGTCGTTGATGATCTGGTCGCGCAGGTCGTCGGGGAACAGCTGCTCGGCCACCACCGGCCCGGACTGGGCCGACATCTCCGACACGTTCCCGGCCCGGTCCACCGAGCGCAGCGCGGCGTACCAGCCGACCCCGTGCGGCAGGTCGGTCACGTTGTGGGTGCCGGCCGCGTAGAGGTTCGCGACGTGCTGCGGGTTCGGGTTGAGCGGGTCGAACGCCTGCGCCTGCGACGCGGTAGACGAGGCGGTGGAGAAGTCCGCGGTCTGCGCGACCCACACCTCGACGTGGTCGAAGTCCGACGGCATCGGCTCGCCGATCAACCCGAGCCCGTTCCACGACACGTTCATCGTGCGGAACCACGTCGACACCTGCGGCGGCGCCGTCCGCGGGGGTGGGGTGTCGTCGTTGGCGGTGTCGTGCCCGATGCTGGCCCAGGGGCCCTGGTTGCCGGACCGGTCGAACGCGCACACCTCGATGCGGATGTTCGCGCCGCCCTCGACCCCGCCGAAGGTGTAGGACGTCGAGCGGGTCCCCGCGGTGGGGGTGGCCTCGTAGTAGAAGCGGTCCTCGTCGGGGAACGGGTCCGACGAGGGCAGCCCACCGACCTGGGAGAGGCCGATGTAGGCGTAGCGCACCCGGTAGCCGGCGACGTCGTCGGTGGCGGTCGGGGTGGCGGAGAAGGTGTCGACGTAGTCCTGCAGCCACGCCACCTGGTCGGGCGGGGAGCCGTCGGCGGCGTACTCGGTGCGCAGCAGCGGGGCGTAGTCGGTGACGACCCGCGGGCACTCCTCCCACGTCCAGTCCTCGCGGATGTGGGTCTCCGGGCGGTCCGGGTCGACGTCTTCGATCCGCAGGATGATCCAGCGGGCGGCCTGCACCTGCGGGTAGTTGGAGCCGTCGGCGTTGGTGGTGACCGGCAGCCAGCCCACCGTGACCGACGCGAGCGGGTTGGTGTGGGCCGGGTCGGTGTACGCGATGCTGGACGCGGTCAGCCCCTCCGGCGCCGCGGGTGGGGTGATGTCGTCCAGCCGGCCCGTGGGCGGGGTGGAGGTCCCGACAACGGTCTCGCCGGCCTCGATCGCGTCCAGCCGCGCCTTCAACCGCACGAGCCAGTCGGTTTGGGTGTCGTTGAGGGTGACGGTGCCCGACAGGCCCTGCTCGCGATCCGCCGTCAGCGTCCACTGCACCACGCGCAGCCGCTCCCGGACCGCGCCCGTCTCCGACAGCACCCAGTCGCCGACGTCGTAGGTGACGATCGGGCGCGGCGCACCGGGCAGGAACCCGATCCCGTGGGTGACCTCGTCCAACCCGCTGGTGATCACCGGGAGCTGGTTGAACGCGTACGCGGTGACGGCCTCGTCGTCGGCGAGATTGTTCGCCGACACGAACCGCTCGATGCGCCGGCCGCGACGGGCGAGCGCGGTGGCGTCCGCCGCCGAGTCGTACAGGCCCTCCGCCCCCGCCACCCACACGTCGGTGCCCGCCTCACGCACCGACCACTTGCGGGGGGCGTCGAGGATGTTCTGGCCGTGGCGCAACACCACCGGCGGGGTGAGCAGGGTGAGGTCCTCGCCGCGGCCCTCCGGCGCCCACATCCTCAGCACCCGGTGGGCGCCGTCCCACACCACATCCCACTCGGCCAGCCCCAACGTGACCAGCCGATCCAGGATCTGCGTGTACGTCGCGCCGGGGCTGAACTTCGAGGAGATGACCTGCGGCCACTCCACCCCGTCCGAGTCGTGGGTGGTGGTGAAGTCCCACGAAAGGTCCGTGAGCACCCCGCGGGCCTGCGCCTGGCGCATCGCGGTCGCCATGACCGTGCCCGGCGTGGCCCGGTTGAAGATCAGCTCACGCTTTTCGTTGGCGTGCTTGTCGTTGTCCGGGTCATCGTCGTCGTCCGGCACCAGCGGGCCCGGGTCCTGCGGCTCGATGACCGCCTCGTCCATCCGCAGGCCCAGGAACCCGCCCGCGAACGTCCACACCCCGCCCTCGGCGACATCATCACCCGCGGCCTCTTGCAGGTAGCCGCGCTTCGCGCCGAGCGAGGTGCCCGAAAGCCAGACCTCGACCTCGACGTCCCGGCCCGAGGTGATGGCGTCCCGCAGCACCGCGAAGTTCCGGCCCGTCGCCGGGTACTCCACCTTGATCGTGCCGGCGGAGTTGCGCAGCGGCGACAACTCGAGCGTCTCGAAGTCCGGCAGCGGGACCCCCCGGCCCGTCGCCGGATCGATCGCGAACAGCGACAACGTCAGGTCGAGGATCGGCTGGTCCGGTGGCGCCGCCCCGATCGTGAACGACGGCGCCCCGAACCGCACCCGCGGCCCGATCGAGTCGACATCCACCTCGACCGGCACCGGCGGAACGTCCACCGTGAACGACGGCTGCCCGACGATCGCGCGCGTCCCGATCGAGTCGAAGGTGACCGTCTGCGGGGACGGCCCCACCACCGGGCCCCACCCGAGGTAGAACGTCTCCCCCAGCACGGTGTTGTCGCCCAGCAGCGTCGGCGGCGCCCCCTCCGGGGCCTCCACCTCGAACGTCGCCTCGCCCACCGCTGCCCGCGCGGTGATCGAGTCGAACTGGAACGTCTGCGGTCCGGTCGGGGTCTCCGACACCGTGACGACCAGGTCGTCGGTGAACAGGCCCTCGTTGGCGGTGACCGCGTAGCGGATGACGTAATCGCCCGGCACCGCGGGCGCGATCCAGTTGAGCTCGGCGTCGAAGTCGACGTCCTCGACGCCCCCACCACCGGGCGGCGGTGGGGTCGAGGGGACGCCGTGCAGGGCAACCGTCATCGTCGCGCTGTGCCCGGACGACGACGCCGTGATCGTGCCGCCCTGCGTCCCCGGTGAGGCCACGGTGGTGTCGTAGACGGCGAGCATCCCGACCCGGCCGATCGAGGCGCTCGAGGCGTAGTCCAGGCGCTCGGAGCCGTTCCAGCCCGACGGTGCGGTGTGGGTCACCGTGGACGCGGAGGTGCCTTCGGCGAGCACACCGATGACGACCGAGTCGGTGGTCGTGGTGGTGACGTCGGCGAGGTCGTGGCTTGAGGTGGAGCCGTTCGCCCGCGACGCGAACGTCGCGAACCCCGGCCCGCCCCGGTAGGCGACCCGGGCGGCGACCGCCGGTGCCGAGGTGCCCTTGCTGAACGACTGTGAGCCGGTGGCCGTCGTCGAGCGGAAACAGAACAGCCGGAACGGGGTCCCGGACGTGGTATTCGTCTGCGCCCCGACCAGCGACCAGCCGTTCGGCGGCGAGACCGTCGTGCTGGTGTTGAACACCACCACGAACGTGAGCTGGTGGTCGCCCGTCTGCAGCCCGGACGGGGCGGCGACGGTGATGGTGCTGGTCGACGAGTCGACGCCGACACCTGAAGAGACGCCGACAAACGCGGGCGCAGCCACCTAGCCTCCGCTCAGATGTCGTAGAAGCGCACCCACTCGACCTCCAAGGTCGCGGGGGTTTGCGAGGTGCCGTCGAAGTTGTCGAGCTGGATGCACAAGTGGCCCGGCCCCATCGCCTGGATGTTGCGCCGCGAGCTGTTGGCGCCGCCCGAGGTGGAGAACCACTCCTCGCCGTTCACGAAGCCCTTCAAGTGGTTCGGGGTCCACTCGAAGCCCCAGTTGTTGAACTGAGCGTGGTTGATGCCTGGCTGCTCGAAGTGGCGCTGCTGGTCACCGTCGCCGGGGAAGTGCATGAAGGCCTGCGCCTTCGTGTCGGCGGGCCGCCCGTTCTCGCATAGGTCGTACTCCCCGTCGGCCCGACGTGAGTTCGACTGCGGCCAGATCAGGATCACCGGGTGGTACAGGTTCCCATTCGACGTGCCGGTGTTGTAGCTGCGCAGCCGGATCTCGTACCGCCCGTACTCGCGGTCCATCTTGTGCTGCATCCACCCGCTGTCGCCGTTGGCGAGCCCGGTCATGAGGAGCTTCGAGCCGTCCACCACCTGCCGCTCCGGGCGCCGTCGGCCGTTGCCCGAATGCCCGGCCCAGTTGCTCCCCGGCAACTTCCACTTGTTCGGGTCCGGCGTCCCGGTGTAGTTGAACTCGTCCGACAGGGGGTGCGGGGTGCCCCAGCCGTGCCGGATCGCTGCGATCGTCATATCCGGCGGGTCCGTCGGCCCCGGGCCGGGGCCGGGCTCCTCCGGCGCGGCCGGGCGGGACACGATGGTCCAGCGCCGCGCCGACACCCCGGTCAGCCCGATCTCGGTGGCCTGCCGGTTGAACGCCTGCCCCATCAGGACCAGCGCGTCCTCGCCGACGCTCACGCTGGCGCCGCTGTGCGTGACCCGCAGGCCCCGGTGCTCGACCGACACGAACTCGGTGCTCGACCCGGCCGAGGTCTCGTCGAACTGGGCCTGGGCACCCACCCGGAAGTGCCAGGTCGCCGCGCCGGTGGAGACGAGCTGCCCCGTGGCCACCGGCTCGGTGGAGCCGCCGGCATACACCTCGACCACACCGCCGTGGCGGAGCCGGATCTCCACCTCCACTTCGGTGTCGACCGTGTATGCCTCCGACAGCCGCACCGCCTCGCTGCCGTTGACGTGCACCTGCAGCGTGGTCGCCCCCGACTCGAGCTTGGTGCGGATCGACACCCGCTCGGGGTTGGTGCCGTCGTGCAGCTGCGCGACCACCACCTCCGGGTCGGCGGCCGGGAGGTGCGTGATCCGGAACGTAGTCTTCAGGCGGTGCTCGCCGGCCATCGCGTCGAATGCCATCGCGTCGCCGGTCGCGCGGGTCTCCCGCAGTTCGCTGCGCGGGAACGACGACCCGCCGGTGGTGGCCGCGTCGGCGCGCACCTGGAACTGCACCGCCGGTTCCCCGGTGCCGGTCGACGAGCCCGCGGGGCCGGGGCCGGCGATGGTGGTGACATCGCCCGTCGCGTCGTAGTCGCCGGTGACGGTGTTGTCGCCGTACACCTTGATGTCGGTCGACAGGTCACCGGTCTCGATCATCGTGTTCGACTCGCCCGCGAACACGTTGCGGGTGATCGTCACGTTGTGGATGTCGTCGAACTTCAGGCACTGGTTGGTGCCGTGCGTGTTGAAGTAGTTGTCGGCGACCAGCCAGTTCTGCGACACGCCGGTGCCGCCCCCGCCGCCGTCCTCGGACTCGGGGCCCTCCGCCATGATCCCCTGGTGGATGTGGCCCGGGTCCGAGTTCCCCGGCCCGGAGATCCAGTTGCCCTGGATCACCACGTTCGAGGAGGCGTTCTTCGACGGGGTCGCCCAGGTCTGGATGCCGTCGGTGTGCGAGTCGCCGGGGTCGCCGGTCACCAGGTTCTCGATCCGGTTGTAGAGGATCTTGGTGCCGTTGCCGAAGAACGTGATGCCGTTGATGTCGCCGGATCCGGCCTCCGACACCTGCGCGATGTCGCAGTTCTGGATCACGTTGTTCGTGCCCTGGCTGTAGATGCCGGCGTTGCTGGCGCCGCGTACGTAGAAGTTCTGGACGGTGACGCCGGACGCCTCGATCTGGATCTTCTTAACGGTGTGGCCCTGCCCGTCGTAGACGCGGTTCCCCTGCGTGATCACGAGGGTTGACGTGGAATCCGAGTTGATCAGGACCGCGTTCGGGCCCGACGCCGTCGGGATCCCACCCACACCGAGGGTCTGCCCGGCCACGCCACCAGCGACGACCTTGAAGTACGGGTCCGCCGCGAACCCCGCCTCGATCTGCGCCAGGGTCGCCGTCGACACCGACCCCGCGCCGTTCACCGCGTACTCGAGGCTGAAGTGGTTCCGGTCCTCCTCCGTACCGATGTCCAACACGTCCGCGGGGGTCGCCAGCGGCGCCGGGTCGCCACCGCCGGCGCCGAGCTCCACCCCGGTACCGTCCGAGTCGTTCAGGTCCGCCGACGGGCCCACATCGCTGGCGCCCAGGTAGGTCAGGCGCGGCCCGTAGCCCGGCTTCCGCCACACGGTGTCCGCGCCTTGCGTCATGTTCGCCGCGCTGGTGCTGGCGTAGTACTGGTTGTTGGTCATCACCGTGCTCGACGGCGCGACCCGCTGCGTGATCGCCGCCCCCGAGTCCACGTCGACGACCAGGTTGTCGCGGATCGTGCAGTCCCGCGGCGCGCTGTTGTAGTTGTCGCCGATCCGGATGCCCTCCGGGCAGTCCACGATGACGTTGCGCTCGACCCGGGCGCCGATGACCCGCCAGTGCGCCGACAGGTTCGTCGAGGAACCCTCGGCGTCACCGGTGTCCAGCAGGAGCGGGCCCTGGAAGTTGCCGCCCACCACGCCGTCCACGTAGTTGTAGGCGATCGTGTGATCGGCGTCGTAGAAGCGGATCCCGCCAGAACCGATGGTGTCGCCGAAGGTGCCCTGCCGGTCGATCACGTAGTTGTCGGCCATGACCGAGTTCGTGCCATGGCGGATCACCGGGCCGCCGATGCACTCCAGCACCGTGTTACCGGTGGTCCGGATGGCGCCCATCTTCACCGAGATGACCTCGGGCTCGCAGACGCAGTCCACGAAAACGTTGCGCTCGATCACACCGTTGGCGATCGTCCGCGACATCGAGCTGACGCCGTAGCGGACCGGTTCCTTGTCGTTCCCAACCTCCGGCTTGATCGACCGGAACAGGTTGTGGTCGATCCGGACCCACCTGCAGCCGGCCGAGGAGCCCTGCCCGGCGTCGACCTTCGCGAACGAGCCGTAGACGCGGACACCGTTCCCGCTGGTGCCCTTGTTGCGGATCTCGTTGTGATCAATCCGGATGTGGTAGCAGTCGTCCCCCACGAAGATCCACGTCTGGGAGTTCGACGACGTGCTGTGCGAGCTCGGCCCGAACGTCGAGCGGGTGAGTCGGCAGTGGTGCGAGGCGCCCCGGAACTGGAACGTCTCCCCTTCCCCCTGCCAGTTGAACATCAGCCCGGACACGGTCACGTAGCTGCAGTTCGTGATCCGCCACGTCGACCCCGACGCGAACAGCGCCTGCCCCGGGTTCGCCGCCTCGATCGAGATGCCGTTGACCGCGGTGCCGTTCTTCCCGGACATCGTGAAGCTGCCCGAGTAGGTGCCGTTCGCCAGCACGATCCGGTGCCCAGGCTGCGCGTTCGACAACGCCGACGCCAGCTGCGACGAAGACGACACGTTGACCGTCGTCGACCCCAACGGGATCGGCTGGTACGGCGTACCGTCCGGAAACACCTGGTCGTAGACGCCCATCAGCTGTGCTGCACGACGAGGTCACGGATCTGGCATGAGGCGTACCCGTTGGCCGGGTTGTCCTGGTCCCTGTTGTTCTGCTGGGCGTACATGCCGATCTTGAAGTACTGACCTGAGCCATAGCCCGGATTCGTCGTGATCTTCGTGGAGCCGTTGATCGCGATCCGCAGCTGCCCGGACTGCAGGCGGATCTCGCACGCCCACTCGGTGCCGATCGGGAAGTTCCCCAGCGACGTCGAATGCTTCGACCCGTTGATCGACGCCCGCAGGTTGCCGTTCTCCCAGCGGATCTGCAGCGTGTCGTCGTCGCCGTCGTGGATCTGGCCAACCACGACCTCGGGCTTGTCGTTCTCGACGTGCATGACCTTCGCGCGGAACGACATCACGTGCGTACCAGAGCCACCGTTCCACGAGGCCTTCGAGCCGTTGCGGTACTCGCGCAGCTCAGTGCGGGGATACTTGGTCCCGGAGGACGTCCGGCCCCCGTTCATCGGGACCTGGAAGTGCACGTGAGTCCCGGCCTCGTTGATGTAGAAGTACGGGGCCTGCGACCAGCCGTTCATCAGCTGCTGCGGCGTGATGTCGACGTGGCCGCTCGGATACCCCACCCCCAAGTTCCACTCCCCGCCGCCAGCGCCGAACGCCAGCAACTCGGCTGGCGAGTTCGCGGTGCCGCCGCCGGGGTTGCCGGGGTTCTCGGGGTCGCTGCCGTAGGGCAACGAGCAGATGCCGTGGTTGGACTGGGCGGACTCGACGCCGCCAACGAAGGCCGTCACCCAGTACTCGTAGTAGCCCATCGTGCTCGGGGTGCGGACCTCGACGGTGGAGGTGAGGTTGTCGGCCCCGTTCACGCCGTTCGGGCTGCGGACCTCGTACAGCTTGTAGTGCGTGGCGCCAGACACCGGGTTCCACGAGCAGACGATCGAGTTGTCCGACTGCACAACCGCCGAGAAGTTCGTCGGGGCGGTCGAAGACCCCGGCCCGGACGGGGGCTCACCGGAGCCGAATTCCAGCCACTGCGTACCGTCCCCGACTATCGGCCGCCCGATGGTGGTATCGAAGTACATCTGCCCGACAGCGGGCGCCGGGCGCGCCGAGGTGGGCCCGTACGGCAGTCGGCTGTCGGCGAGCTGAGCGACGGCGGCCTGCACGGCGTCGACACGGGCCTCGACGGTGTCGAGGCCAGTGTCGAGGGCTTCGATGCCCTGTTCCCAGCGGTTGGGGCCGTTGGTGGCGGTGACGAGTTCGCCGTCGACCCACCCGCGGGGGGTGTACCGGTTGGAGTAAGTCTCGAACGGGCCGGTCACGTCGCTCCCTCTAGATCCGGAAGATGCGGTCCGCGCCGGGGCTCCACCGGCCGGTGATGTCCTGCCCGTTGGGCAGGATTTGCAGGGGGGCGCCGGCAGCGCGGTCGACGCAGGCGATGAGGCGCTGCTGGGAGGCGGGTAGGTCGCTGCCGCCGGTCACGGCGGAGGCCTGGTAGATGATCACGTGGTTCATCACGGTGCCCTCGGGAACGGCTTCCCACACCGCATCCGCGGCGTCGGCCACCCCGCCGGTGTTGGTGAGCGAGTTGAGGGTTTCGGTGGCGACGACAGTGCCCCCCGCGCTGGCGACGTCGCTCATGAACTTGTGGGCGACGCTGAAGGTGTAGCCGCGGACCAACGCCGCCTTGATGACCGAGCCGTCGGTCTTCCACACGATCTCGCCGGCCAAGAAGCCTTCACGGGCCGAGTCGTAGAGGTTGCTCATCTGCTCCTGCTCACGGGCTGAGGAATCGACGGCGGCCGGCGATCTCCACAGTTGCGGAGCCGCCGCCGGTGTGGGTGAAGGTCGCCGTCAGCGCGTTGTATGACGGGGGGATCTCGAGCCAGCACGGGCCCGGTTCGCGGTAGACCTGCCGCTCGTCGGGGGACCAGGTGGAGCCGGTGCCGGGGCCGGCGCGCCAGTGGGCGCATTCGAGGACGAGCTGCCGGCCGGCGGCGATGACGCCGTTGTAGCGGACCCACCGGTCCCCGATCGCCAGGCTCGGGTTGCTGACCGGGCCGTAGAAGGTGATAACGGCGTCGGTGATGGGGGCGGTGGAGCCGGCGAACGCGTTGAGCGCACCGGCGGTGCCGGTGACACC
>Ga0079224_100013829_pt1 | contig 11256 bp, 11 predicted proteins | sample Stecom2015_FD_80414 | JGI IMG/M metagenome (GOLD analysis project Ga0079224, IMG submission 80414) | Agricultural soil microbial communities from Utah to study Nitrogen management - Steer compost 2015 | ecosystem: Environmental > Terrestrial > Soil > Agricultural land | place: USA: Utah...
AGGACAAAGAGGGCGGAGTTGCATCCGCCCTCTTTCTTCGTCGTCGCTGTAAGGACAGAACTTCGAATGTCTGAGGTTCTGCCGTGCCCCGTTCTCTACCCAGCCAGCATCCGCATGGGATTCTCGAGCATCGCCTTGAGATGCTGGAGGTAGCGAGCGGCTTCGGCGCCGTCGGTGGCGCGGTGATCGGCCGCCAGCGTCACTTCCATCATGAAGCGCGGCTCGAAGTCCTCGGTCTCGGCGTTCCAGACCGGCCGCATCTTGGCCGCGCCGACCGCCAGGATGGCGACCTGCGGCGGGTTGATGACGGCGGTGAAGTTGTCGACGCCGAACATGCCGAGATTGGAGATCGTGAAGGTGCCGCCAGCGTATTCCTCGGGCCGCAGGCCGCCTTCGCGGGCGCGGCGGGCGAGGTCCTTCGACGCACGGGCGATCTCGCCCAGCGTCTTGCGGTCGGCATCCGGGATGAACGGGCTGATCAGGCCGTCTTCGATCGCCACCGCGAAGTTGACGTCGATGTTGTCGTGCAGCTCGCGCTTGTCGTCGACGTAGTAGGAGTTGAGCACCGGGAACTGGCGCAGCGCCACGGCGGCCGCCTTGATGATCAGGTCGTTGACCGTGACCTCGCTCTCGGGATCGTCCGCGGCGATCTCGGCATTGATCTGCTTGCGCAGCTCCATCGCCTTGCCCATGTCGATGGACATCGTGATGAAGATGTGCGGGGCGTCGCGGAACGACTGCTGCATGCGCCGGGCGATCGTCTGGCGCATGCGGCTGAGTTCCTGGACCTCGACCTCGCCGCGCTCGGCCGCCGGGCGCGCAACCGGCGCTGGCGCTTCGCGGACAACGCGCTCTTCCTCAGCCGGGGCCTCGACCGGCTCCTCAGGCGCGGCAATCGGGATCTCGATCTCGCCGTCGATGTAGGGCTGGATGTCGCGCTTGACGATGCGCCCGTGCGGGCCGCTGCCGGTGATCTGGGACAGGTCGATTGAGTGCTCGCGTGCCAGCCTGCGGACCAGAGGCGAGGCGCGCACGCGATCGCCAGAGGGCGCCTCGGCGGTGGCCGGTTGAGGCGTCTCGCGCTCCGGCTCGGGCGCTGGCGCAGGCTCGGTCTCGCGCTCCTGCACGGCCTGCTGGGCCGGCGCTTCGGCAGGCGGCTCGGCTGGCTGCTCGGCGGCTTCGGCCTGCTCGGCACCGTTGGCGGGCGCCGGGACATCGTCGATCTCCTCGCCCGGCTCGCCGATGATCGCGATGACCTCGCCGACCGGCACGGTCTCGCCCTCTTCGATTAGCGTCTTGGCCAGCACGCCGGAATCGAAGGCCTCGATCTCGATGTTGACCTTATCGGGCTCGATCTCGGCCATCGGCTCGCCGCGCTCGAGCGTGTCGCCGGGCGACTTGAGCCAGCGAAGCAAGGTGCCTGCGTCCATGTCGTAGCCCATCTGGGGCATTACCACATTCTTTGCCACGACTCGTGTTCCCGTCCCCTACTGTTTCAGGCTACGCCAACGCTTGAAGAACGGCCTGGATCACCTCGTCCTTGCCGGGAATCACCAGGCGCTCGAGGTTGCGGGCGTACGGCATCGGCACTTCGAGGCTGCCGACGCGGCCAACCGGCGCATCCAGATAATCGAAAGCATCTTCCTGGATCCGCGCCGCGATCTCCGCGCCCAGGCCCAGCGTGCGCCACGACTCTTCCACGATGACGGCACGATTGGTCTTCTTGACCGATTCGACCACTGTGTCGGTGTCGAGCGGGCGTAGCACGCGCATGTCGATCACTTCGCAGGAGATGCCGTGCTCTTCCTGGAGCTCTTCGGCCGCGCCCTGCGCGAGGATCGCCCCGCGCGACCAGGAGATAAGCGTGACGTCGGTGCCCTCGCGACGCACCTCGGAGCCTTCGAGCGGCAGGGTGTATTCCTCGGTCGGGACCGGGCCGCGGTTGCGGTAGATCAGCGAGTGCTCGATGAAGAGCACGGGGTCATCACCGCGGATGGCCGACTTCAGGAAACCCTTTGCATCCAGCGGCGTCGAGGGCATCACGACGCGCAGGCCGGGCACGTGAGCGTACCAGGCCTCGAAGGTCTGCGAGTGCGTCGCGCCCAGCTGCCCCCAACCGGCGGCGGTGCGGATCACCACCGGAGCGTTAAAGTGCCCGCCGAACATGTAACTGATCTTGGCGGCGTGGTTGACGATCTGGTCCATCGCCAGCAGCGAGAAGTTGATCGTCATGATCTCCAGCACCGGCCGGATGCCGGCAATCGCCGCGCCGGTTGCCACGCCGGTCATGCCCAGCTCGGAGATCGGCGTGTCGATCACCCGCTCGCGACCCCACTCTTCCTGGAAGCCGCGGGTCACGACGTAGGAGCCGCCGTAAGCGCCGATATCCTCACCCATCAGGATGACGTTCTCGTTGGCCGTCATCTCCTCGGTGAGCGCTTCCTGCAACGCCTGCCGGTAGGTGATCTCGCGGATGCCGTTCTCGTCGATCTGAGCAAGCATGTCCTCTTCGAGGGACTTGAGATCCGCGAGCGTGCTAGCCACGTTCCGGCTCCTTCCCAACTTCACCGTCCGAGAAATAGACCCAGTCGTAGATGGTCGACGGCGGCGGGAAATCGCTCTCGTCGGCGAACCGCACGGCTTCTTCGACCACTTCCTCGACCTCGGCCTCGATGCGCTCGAAGTCCTCAGCCGACGCCTTCTCGGCGTCCAGCAGTTGCTGCTTGAACAGCGGGATCGGATCGTTCTGGCGGAAGCGCTCGACTTCCTCGCGATCGCGATAGGACTCCGGGTCGGCCATCGAGTGGCCCCGGAAGCGATAGGTCATGGCCTCGATGAAATAGGGGCCCTTGCCGCTCTTGCAATGCTCAACCGCGCGCTGCATAACGGCGTACATCGCCAGGACATCCTGGCCGTCGACGATCTCACCCTCGATGCCGTGGCCCTGAGCCTTCGTGAGCATCTGGGGCACTGCCGAGGCGTACTCAACCGCCGTGCCCATGCCGTAGCGGTTGTTCTCACAGAGGAAGACGACCGGTAGCTTCCAGAGCGAGGCCATGTTGGCGGCCTCATGGAAGGCGCCGTTGTTCGTCGCGCCGTCACCGAAGATGGCGACTGAGACGGCATCCTCCTTCTTGTGCTTGATTGCCAGGCCGGCGCCGACGGCCAGCGGGATATGCCCGCCGACGATCGCGTAGCCGCCCCAGAAGTTGCGCTCGGGGTGGATCATGTGCATCGATCCGCCCCGGCCGCTTGTAGTGCCAGTTTCCTTGCCGAACAGTTCGGCCATCGCCGCGTTCGGGTCCGCGCCAATCGCGAGCGCGTATCCGTGGTCGCGATAGTGAGTGAAGAGGTGGTCCTTCTCACTCATCGCCGCGATCGCGCCGACTGCGACGGCTTCTTCACCAATGTAGAGATGTAGGAATCCGCCGATCTTGCCGTACGCGTATTGTTCGGCGGCTCGCTCCTCAAACCTCCTGATGAGGTACATCTGCCTGTAGAAGTCCAGCAGTTGCCCGGTGTCCATGTGCTCGAGAAGTCCTACATCAGATGTGGCTGAGGTAGCCATTCCGCGCCCTTCCTGTAGCAACCGAGCGGGGCGTCCCACTCGTCTGGCTGCGTCCTGATGATCGGGTAGCCTCTCGCCGGCTGGCGAGAATGCAAACGACGCTCGCGCCCGGCAGGCCAACAAGATTGTACGCCATTGCCGGAAACGAGCGCGTATGCGTGCTAAACAGCCCGGTTCAGGCCAACCGGTCGCCGTCGAAGACGCCGGGTGAGGCGCCCTCCGTCATCAGCGCGACCGCGCGGCGGGCCGCCACCGGCCCCATCGACATGCCGCCGCCGTTGAAACCAACACAATAATAAACCTCGTCCAGATCGGGCAGCCGGCCGACCAGAGGCAGGCCGTCCGGTGTGAAGCCCATGATCCCCGCCCAGCGATGCGTCACCCTCAGGTCGTTCAGCTCTGGGAAATGCTCGCCGGCCCAACGCTCCAGCCCCGCCTGCAGGTGCGGCGTGGTTTCATCGGCGTAGCCCACTTCCTCGTCGGCGTAGACATCGCGGTAGCCGCCGATGATGAAGCGCGTGTCGGGCAGCTGCCGGAAATACTCGAAGCCGTCGTTCGTGCCGGTCGGGCCGTCGAACATGCGGAAGCCCAGCGGCTCGGTCGCCAGCGCCTGGGCGCGGATCGGGTCCACCCGGCCGCGGAAGAACGGGTGCACCAGCCGCGAAAAGGCGTTGGTCGCCAGGATCGCCTGCTCGCAGCGCACGGTGGCCAGGCGTGTGTGGACCTCGACTTTGCCATTGGCGTTGACGATCTCGCGCGCCGGGCTGTTCTCGATGACTCGCGCGCCGGAGGCCGCCATCAACCTGCTGGTCAGCAGGTAGGGCTGCAGGCCGAGGTCGCCCGGCTGATAGATCATCCCGTGGAAGCCGCGGTCCCAGGGGTCCTCGTCGTGCCACTCGACGTCCTGACCGTCGGCCTTCAGCGCCTCGAACGAGGCCAGCAGCCGCTCGCGTTCGCGCTCGTCGATGGCCAGGTAGCGCGAGCCATTAGCCTCGTGGGGCACCTTGAGCCCCTGGCACAAACCGGTCACCCACTGGCGCGAGGCGATGGCCTGCTCGCGCAGCTCGCCCGCGGCGTCGTGCCCCAGGCGCTCGATGACGCGGTGGTAGTTGTCGCGGAACGCGGCAATGCAGTGGCCGGCGTTGCGCCCCGATGTGCCCAGACCGACCTGCTGGGCTTCGACCACCACGACCTGCTTGCCGAGCTCGCCCAGCAGCGTGGCCAGCGTCCCGCCGACGAAGCCGCCGCCGATGACGCAGACGTCAGCCTCGACGAACTCGTGGTCGACTTCGCCGGGCCAGGCCGCCGTATCCTGCCAGAGTGATACTGTCATGCCACACTCAACCCTTTCCCTCAACTCCCGGCCGGCGATGGCCGGTTGAGCGTCATGATCGCATAGCCGGGCGCGGCGGCGCGGTACATCAAGGTTGAGCGGCCGACGCGGAGCCGGCGCGGTTGAGAATCAACTTGGGTTTACACCGTTTGGTACATGGCCCTATCCAGGTTTAGTCATAACCTTATGAATGTCAGAGAGCGCGGTGGCAACGGGGCCACCGGCCACAGGGAAAGGGCAACGAAGATGTTGACCAACGACTTCATCGCCGGCGTCGAGGCCCAGGCCCGACGGGAGCAGGTCCAGAACACGCGACGGGGCGTGAGCATTCGGATCCGCTGGCGGTAATGCACTTGCAAATCGGGGCGTAACGGCGACACGGATGGTCGCCACCGGCAAAGGCGCCGGGCCCCGAAGGGCAACACAGGAGTTGCGCACGGCAACGATGAGCGTTGCACCAGGCAACGAAGCGACCAGAGCAGAGCAGCTCGACGACAACACGGCAGTTGTCACGGCACAGGCGAAGTATCAAGAGAAAGGACACGGGAAATGAATCAGTCGATGTTCATCCTCGGCGACATCGCTCGACAGCAGCGCGAGGAACAGATCAACAGGCACATACGGAACCTTCACGTCGGAAGAGGTCGCCCTCGACGCGGACGCTAGGCGGCCCTCCATGGACCGGAAAGCACAGGTGAGCAACGATGCTCGACCAGATGTACACGCTCGAGATGCTGACCGCCGACAACGAACGGCCCAGTCGATCCAGCGGGCGCAAGAATCCGCTCCGCATCCGGGATCGCTAACGCTCAGCTCGAGCAGTCGAACCTAACGCCGCGGGAACACAGGCAAAACGGTGGACCGCGGCGTTTTCATATCCGGTTTTCCATATCACCACACAAGGGCCGCCCGCTTCGAAACGGGCATAAAGATGACGAACACCCAGAACAACAACGGTAACAACACCCAAACCTCGCTCGACGTGCTGCTCGATCAGGGTCTCGCCAACCGGCTGACCGTCGTGATCGGTTCCGACGCCAGCAAGCGCAGCAAGGCGCTCAACCAGTGGCTGGCGCGCCGCAACTACCCGGTCCTCCAGATCGAGGGGCCCGAAGGCAATGACGGCGATGGCTGTCTCCGCTCGATCATCGAGCGCTTCGCCGAAGCCGGTCTCCTCGACCCGCAGACGGTCAGCGAGATGTCGACCGCCGACTGCCAGCACGCCCTCGTGACGCTGATCAACCGCCTGGCCCAACTCGACCGCGACCTGCTCATCGTCATCAGCGACTACGAGCCGTGCGACCGCGGCGACCAGGTGCTCACCTTCCTCCTCGAGCATCTGCCGAACCAGGTACACCTGTATGTCTGTAGCGAAGATCTCCCCGGCTTCAGTTGCATCCCCCGCCTGCGGGTCCGCCGCCAGCTCCAGATGATCGACACCAACGACGACTAACCCCTTCCTCTCCCGATTACCGCCATTAGTCCCACCAGATTCGCCGCCACAGGCCGGCCTCCGGCGATGCTGGCTCGCTGGCTGAGCCTGGAGGAGCGCCTCATTTCAAATGCCCCGCGGCGCCTATCCCACCCTGGAAACGAGACCGGGGCGGGATTGCTCCCGCCCCGGCGTCGTTGGTTCCGGCGTGTTCGATGGACTGCTCAGGCGGCGATCAGGACGGTTGACTCCGAGATGTCGGCGACGTCGAGCGCGGAGGCCAGCTCGAGCAAGAGGATCAACCGGTCTTCGAGCTTGGCGATGCCGCGCAGATGCGTCGCGTCGAAGTCGAGCACCAGGTTGTCCGGCGCCTCGACGACCGCTTCGTCGATGGCCAGCACCTCCGAGACGGCGTCGACGTACAGGCCGATGTCGTGGCCCTGGATATTGACCACCACGATCCGGCTGTCGCGCGTCGGCTCACCCATCGGCAAGCCGAGCTTGGGGCGCAGGTCGATGACCGGGATAATGCGACCACGCAGGTTGATGATGCCTTCGATCTCGCCGTGCAGCCCGGGGATCGGCGTCGGCTCTACGGCGCGGATGATCTGATTGACGTCCGAGATGCCGATGCCGTATTGCTGGCCGCCGAGGCGTGCCACGACGTACTGCGACTCTGCCACTGCCTATCCTTCCAGGGATGGCGCGCCGCGATGACGCGCGCTGCTCTCCTCTCCATCATCGACCTGCCCGGCAGTCGTCTTGAGCGCCGGCACCCCGGACAATCACCCCCCACCCGCCGTGACCAACGTCCCGCCCCGCGCGCCTCAAGAGAAGGGGGCGACAGGCCGATGATCGAAGCAGACGATCCTGGCGCCGAACGGATGCGGCACTCTGTCTCGAGGGACGCCCCCGGTCGGTGACGCTGGCTCGGACTTTCGAAACAGAGTGTGAGGGACCGGTGCCTCCGACGTTTGATGCATCCCCAGACGAACTCGGGTTCTTCCTCGAAGAAGCCCGCGAGATCCTGCAAATCCTCGATGATGGGCTGCTGGAGCTGGAGCGCGAAGGCGCTCGCGAGGAGCTGCTGCAGGAGATTTTTCGTTGCGCCCACACCCTGAAGGGCTCCTCGGCGACGATCGGCCATACCCGCATGGCGGAGCTGACGCACCATCTGGAGGGCGTCTTCGACCGCCTGCGCCAGGGCGAGATCGGCGTCACGAGCGAGCTGGTCGACGTCGCCTTCGAGGCGCTCGACGCGCTGCGCCTGCTCAGCGAGGAAGTGGCGAGCGGCGAGGAATCGCCGGTCAACCTGGAACCGATCCTTGCCCGCCTGGCCGGCATTGAAGGCGGGGAGGGCGAGGCATCGACGGGCCACGAGGAAAGCATCTACCAGGTGCGCGTTGAGTTCGAGCCAGGACATCCGCTCACGGCGGCTCGCGCGCTGCAGCTCTCGCTCGAGCTGGCCGCGGCCGGGCGAGTCATCTCGATGACGCCCGACCGAGACGCGATCGAGCGCGAGGAGGTCGACGGCTGGCTGGAGGCTGTGGTGCAGTGGCCGGCCGGCGGCGCGCAGTTACGGGAGTTCCTGGAAGCCGCCCCGGACGTCGCCGCCGTCAGCGTGACCGAGCCGGGCGCCCCGGCACGACCGGATGCTCCGGCGCGCTTCGACCTGACCATCGAGCTGGATCCAGACAACCCGCTGCGGGCCGCCCGCGCTATCCAGGTGCTGCTGGCGCTGGAGTCTGGCGGTCAGGTGCTGCGCAGCGCGCCAGCCATGGCTGAGATCGAACAGCAGAAGATCGGTGACCGGCTCAATGTGCTGCTGGAGTGGGAGGGCGATCGCGCCGGCCTGGAAGCCTTCGTGCAGTCTATCCCGGACGTGACCGGCTACCGGATCGCGGAGCCGGCCGCCGAGGATCCCGAAGGGAAATCCACCGAGCGGGACGAGCCTGCAATACCGCAGGCTACCCCGCCCGAGCGCGCCCGCGCCCAGAACGGCGCGACGACTATCCGTATGAGCGTCGAGCGCATCGACCGCATGCTCAACTACGTCGGCGAGCTGGTCATCGAGCGCTCGCGGATCGCCGAGACGGCCCGCAAGCTGCAGGCGTACCACGGCGACGGCCCGGAGATCGAGCGCCTGCTCGAATCGACGGCCCAAATCGAATTTCTGATCAGCCAGATCCACGAAGAATTGATGCTCGGCCGGATGCTGCCGATCGAGTCGGTGCTGGGCAAGTTCCCGCGCCTGGTGCGCGACCTGGCCCGCTCGCTCGGCAAAGAGGTCGAGTTCACGATGGACTGCGGCGATGTCGAACTAGACCGCTCGGTCATCGAGGCGATCAGCGATCCGCTGATCCACATCGTCCGCAACGCCGTCGACCACGGCATCGAGGCGCCCGAGGCCCGCGCCGCCGCCGGCAAGCCCGAGGTCGGCCGGGTCGCGATCACGGCGCGCCAGGTCGAGAACCGCATCGTCGTCACAGTTTCGGATGACGGCAAAGGCATCGACCCGGACGCGCTGCGGGCGCTGGCCGTCGAGCGCGGCATGTTGAGCGAGGACGCCGCCGGGCGGCTCACCGACAGTGAGGCGATCAACCTGATCTTCCACAGCGGCTTCTCGACGGCCTCCCTGGTGACGAACGTCTCGGGCCGCGGCGTGGGCATGGACATCGTGCGCAGCAACCTGGAGAAGGTTGGCGGCTCGATCGAGGTCAGCTCGCGCGCCGGGCACGGCTCGGTGTTCACCATTCGTCTGCCGCTCACGCTGGCGATCATCCGCGCGCTGCTGGTGCGCTGCGACCAGTGGTCGTTCGCGCTGCCGCTGGACAGCGTCGTCGAGACGGTGCGCCTGAGCGACATGCAGGTGCACGCCGTCGGGCCGCGCCGAATGATGCGGCTGCGCGATCAGATCGTGCCGCTGATTCACCTGAGCGCATCGCTGATGCGCGGCGCGCGCGCCTGCGACGAGGGGCACAGCTCCGGTTTCGCGGTCGTGCTCAACGCCGGCAGCCACCCGCTCGCCGTGCTGGTCGATGACCTGATTGGCGAGCAGGAAATTGTCGTCAAGCCACTTGGCGCCTACATCCCGCCCGTCCCTGGCCTGACAGGCGCAACGATCCTCGGCGACGGCTCGTTCTCGCTGATCGTCGACGTTGGACGTCTTGCATCCATGGAAGGAGCGGAGCATGGTCCAGCAAGAGCTGCCTAACACAGGGGCGCTGGCGCGTCAGGTGGTACCCGCCGATTCCCCGCTGGGGCGAGCTTTCGGTAGGGCGGCCCAGGCGGTGGCGCTCGCGCTCAGCGAGCTGGCCGGCGTCGAGATGCGCGCCGCAGACCCGCGCATCGAGGTCCTGCCGCTCTGCGAGCTGGCCAGCATCGGCGGCTGCCCGGGCGACAACGTCGTGGCGCTGTTCCTAACCTATGGCGGCAGCGACAGCGGCCAGATCATGCTGCTCTACGACCTCGACCAGGCACGCATGGTGGCCGACCAGATGCTCTGGAACCCGCCCGGCACGACCGTCGAGCTGGACGAGATGGTGATCTCGGCGTTGAGCGAGTCCGGCAACATCCTGGCCTCGCACTTCCTGACGGCGATCGCCGAGACGGCCGGCATGCAGCTGGAGATCTCGACGCCCAGGCCGCTGGTCGATTTTCGTGGCGCCGCTCTGAGCATCCCGGCCGTCGCGGTCGCACACCGCGGCGATACGTTTCTGTCGATCCGCATTGACTTTCATAGCGATTCCCTGCCGTTGGTCGGGACGACGCTCCTGGTCGTGCCCGATGATGGCTTTGACTCGACGGTGATACGGAGCCTTTCATGACAGCCAGCGTTCAAGCACGCGTCGCGCAGGTCCCGGTGGGGCTGGGCGAAGTCAAGTACTCAAGCGATCCTCGCGAGGCGCTGGTCGCATTTGGGCTGGGATCGTGCGTGGGAGTGGCGATCTGGGCGCCCACGAAGACGCTGGGCGCGCTGGCGCACGTCATCCTGCCCACAGCCGGGCCGAACATGCGGCGGGACGAAAACCGGCTCAAGTACGCCGAATTCGCTGTGCCAGCGATGATCGAAGAGCTGCTCCGCCGGGGAGCGACGCCAGCAGAGCTGGTGGTGCGCATCGCCGGCGGGGCGCAGATGCTCCGCGATGTCGCGGCGAGCGAGGTCTTCAATATCGGAGCGCGAAACATTCAACAGGTCCGCCACGAGATCGCCCGCGCAGGTCTCAAGATCGCGGGGGAGCACGTGCTGGGCTATCAGGGGCGCACCATGAGCCTGTTTCTCAGAGACGGCCGGGTGACGATCCATTCAGCCGGCAAGACGATCGAGATCTAGGGAGCCGAAGGGAACCACGTTATGTCTACGATTCTCGTTGTCGACGACGCCGCGTTCATGCGCATGCGCGCCTCCAAGCTGCTCAAGGAGAACGGGTACGACGTCGTCGAGGCCGAGAATGGCCAGGAGGCAGTCTCCAAGTATCAGCAGTACCGCCCGGCCGGCGTGCTGATGGACATCACCATGCCGGTGATGGACGGCATGACTGCGCTGCGGGAGATCCGCTCACTCGATCCGAACGCCCATGTGGTGATGGTCACTGCGATCGGCCAGCAGAGCGTCGTCATCGAGGCGCTCAAAGCCGGGGCCAAGGACTTTGTCGTCAAGCCATTCCAGCCCGACCGCGTCCTGGGCGCGGTCGCCAAGATGGCTTCCGGCTAGAAGACGGATGTCGCGATGCTTGCCGAGCGACCGCAACCCACGTTCGTGAGCCTCGAGCGGCCGAGGTACGGGGCGCGCATCAAGGTGCTCGTCGTCGACGACTCCTCATTCATGCGCAACTACCTCTCCAGCCGGCTCGACGGCTTCCGGCGCATCAACGTGGTCGGAACGGCAAGCAACGGCCTGGAAGCGCTGGAGCGCATCAAGGA
>Ga0079224_100013830_pt1 | contig 11256 bp, 7 predicted proteins | sample Stecom2015_FD_80414 | JGI IMG/M metagenome (GOLD analysis project Ga0079224, IMG submission 80414) | Agricultural soil microbial communities from Utah to study Nitrogen management - Steer compost 2015 | ecosystem: Environmental > Terrestrial > Soil > Agricultural land | place: USA: Utah...
CTGCATGTGGCGGACGGTCCAGGCGGCGACGCGCTCGGCGAACGGGCCGTAGGCGGGGTCGAGGTGGCGGAGCTTGCTGAACGTGATGACCCCCTGCGCCTGGCAGTGGACGTCGGCGGGCCAGTCGGCGGGCAGGCGCCAGCGCGCGCGGCCGTCGTCGGCGAACTGCTCCCGTCGGTAGAACGCCGCGCCGCGCCGGAGGGCGTCGTCGTACCGGGGGTCGTCGGCGCCGGTGTGCGCGACGAAGGCCTGGAGGGAGTCGAGGACGAAGCCCTGGTGGAAGTCGACCTGCGGGCGCTCGCGGCCGGTGTCGAGGTCGATGCTGTAGTTCCACCGCCCGTCCGCGTGCTGGTGGTGCACGGTGAAGTCGACGGCCCGCCGGGCCTCCGCCTCCAGCGCCTCCTCGCCGGTCAGGGCGTGGCCCATCGCGAGGATCTCGGCCCCGAGCATGCTCGCGTTGTAGCAGCAGTCGAGCATCTTGGGGCGGCGCGCGTTGTCCTTCGGGGTGTAGCTGAAGCAGAGGCCGTAGTCGGTCTCGGTGACGAGGAGGTCGCCGAGCACGAAGTCGCAGGCGCCGCGGAGGGCGCGGCGGACGTCGTCGCGCCCCGTCAGCTGGTGGTAGGCGAAGAGCCCCCGCGCGACGGCGGCCGTGATCACCACCGTCGGCTTGTCGAAGAGCAGCTTGTAGTTGAAGCCGAAGTTCCAGGCGGGGCCGGCGTAGCCGCGGACGGCGTGATCGAGGAGCCAGTCGGCCAGCGGCGCGCACCGGGCGAGGTAGGCCGCCTCGGCGGCGCCGTCCCCCTCGGCGCGGGCGCGGGCGGCCAGGAGGGCGTAGGCGTGGAGGAAGAGGCCGACGCCCTTCGGCATCTTCGTCTGCGGCATCCCGAGGAGGGGCCGGAGGTTGACGGGGCTCTTCTTGAAGAGCTGCGTGACGAGCGCGTTCGCCCAGCGGTTGTGCACCACGGCCTCGGAGCGGGTCACGGTCAGGCCGTCGTAGAGGTCGTAGCCGGTGTAGTCCCGGGCCTCCACCCACCGGACGAGCCGCTGGAGCGCAGCGTCGATCTCGGGGGGTAGCGCGTGTGTCGGCTGCATGGGTTCAGTGGCGGCCGTTGGCCCGGACGTCGATCTGGCCGTCGGCCAGACCGTCGGCCAGACCGTTTCCCTGGCCGTTGGCCGGAGCGTTGGCATGGCCGTTGGCCGGGCCGCCGGCCGGGTACCGCTCCCGGAGGAGCCGGTTGACCTGGTCGACGAAGAACGGGTGCATGGCGAAGTACTGCCGCCCCTCGTGGGCCGCCTGCGGGATCGGCTCGGCCGTGCCGTCGCGGATCGCGTCGATCGTCCGAAGGAGCAGGGGGACGGCGGCCTGCTGGCACCGCTCGCGCACCCGCGCCACATCGTCGCCGGGCAGGAGCGCGACCCGCTCCCGCTGCAGGATGCGCCCGGTGTCGATGCCCGGGTCGACGAAGTGCGCGGTGATGTGGACGTCGTCGCCGTGGTAGAGCGCCCACTCGATGGTGTTGACGCCGCGGTAGGTCGGGAGGTAGCCCTGGTGGCAGTGGACGGTGCCGACGCGCGGCACGTCGAGGACGCCCTTCCGGATGATGCCGGTGCCGAGGAGGAGGAGGAGGTCGGGCGCCAGCGCGCGGAGCGCCCGGACGCCGGCTTCCCCGTTGAGGTCGCCGACCTGCACGACCGGCACGCCCCGGTCCCTGAAGTGGCCGAGGAGGCGGGGCTCCGGCCGGGCGGCCACCTCCCCCCGCTTCTTCACCGCCCCGAGGCCGTACTGCTTGAGGGCGGCGCGGGCGTGCTGCGCGTAGGACCGCTCCCCGAAGACGAGGGCGACGTCGTAGCCCCGCTCGAGCAGCCCCTCGATCAGCGCCCGCTTCCAGGCGGCCCGCTCGACGCGGGGGTAGCGCATGAGCACGGCGACCTTCATCGGGCCACCTCCGCCTGCTGCGGCGCGGGCCTGACGAGCCGCTCGTCCTCCATCAGCCGGCGCTTGAGCATGAGCGCCTCGGCGAAGAACTTGGCGGCCCAGTTGGGGAACTTCAGGCTCGCGTACGAGCCGAAGAGGGGGAAGGCCCCCGGCACGCCGCCGCGCACGCCCTCGTGGCGGCTCTTGAGGTCCTGGAGCGTCTTCACGAAGTCGACCATCTTGAAGGCGCTGCTGGCGTAGGGGGCGTCCCCGGTCAGCTCGAACAGGCGCATCCAGACGAGCGCGAACTGCACGTTCCCCGTCACGCAGACGTGCCGGCCCCGCATGCGGGGGAAGTACTTCCCGTGGTTCTGCCAGCCCTCGTCCCAGAACACGTAGAGGTGCTTCCGGATCTCGAAGAGCCGGAGCACCTTGTCGGCCGTCCGCTGCGCCGCCGCGAGGTAGGCCGGCTCCCGCGTGAGGCGGTAGGACTCGAGGAGCCCCCGCGTGGTGTAGGCCAGCCCGTGCGTGTTGGGGAGCTCGCCCGGCTTGAAGTGGGCGTTGCGGAACCACCCGTTCTCGGCCTGCTGCGCGACCGCCCAGTCGAGGTTGGCCCGCGCCACCTCCGCGTAGCGCGCCTCGCCCGTGGCCTCGTGGAGTTCGAGGAGGGCCCAGGCCGAGCGGGCGTTGTAGGTGTGGGGGATGTGGTGGTGGAGCGCGGCGTTCCAGACGCCGCGCGCGTCCACCTTCCGCGCGAGGAAGTCGCCGGCGCGGCGGGCGCTGTCCATGAACCGCTCCTCGCCCGTCTCGGCGTAGGCGCGGAGGAAGCCGAAGACGTTCTGGCCGGTGTTGAAGATGATGGGGCGGGTCTTCCCCCGACGCCGGTCGTAGAGCCCCTGCATGCAGCCCCCGTCGTCGTCCCCGCCGGCGTGCTGGACCTCGCGGAGCCACTCTGTCAGCCGCACGGCGGCGTCGGCGTAGCGGGGCTCGCCGCTGAGCGCGGCGTAGTCGAACAGCGTGGGGACGACGTAGCCGGTCGTCTCCGGGAAGGGCGGCAGCCAGCGCCCGTGGAGGAGGCTGTAGTGGCCGGCCACGCCGCCCTCGCCGTGCTCGACCGCGCGCAGGAGCCAGGCCATCGTCTCGCGGAGGTGCTCCTCGTCGCCGTCGAGCTTCATGGGGAACGGGACGTGCTGCATCCGCTCTCGGGCGAGGACGTCGCGCAGGCTCCGGCGGACGAGGTAGGGGAGGTCGGTCATGGGGTCGCGTGGGCCTTGGGGAAGCGGGCCTTGGGGGAGGGCGAGCGGCTCAGAGGTGGACGACGCGGCGTTCCCGGAGCGCCTCCAGGACCGAGAGCGTCGCCCGCGTGGCGTCGTAGATCTCGTCGAACGGGATGGGCGTGGGGCCGCCGGTGCGGACGGCCTCGAGGAAGCGGGCCACCTCCGCCCGGTGCCCCTTGTCCTGGCTCCGCAGCTTCTCCGTGGAGGCCCGGTCGGCGTAGAGCGTGAGCCGCCGGAAGTCGTCCAGGACGGCGGCCCGCCCGGCGCAGAACACCTCGAGGTGCTCCTTGCTCAGGGCCTTGCTCCCGTTCGAGAAGTAGGCGATGCTGGCGGTGCTGCCGTTGGCGAAGCCGAGGCTGACGGTGAGGGTGTCCTGGAGGCCGTGCGGGTCGTCCATGGCGTGGGCGGCCACGCTCGAGACCGGCGCGCCGGCCAGGTGCCGGGCGAGGTCCACGAAGTGGCAGACCTCGCCGACGATGCGGCCCCCGCCGACGCGGGGGTCGTGGATCCAGTGGTCGTGCGGGAGGGCGCCCGCGTTGATCCGGTAGCTGATGGCGCGGGGGCACGCCTCCGGGAGCCCGGCCGCGAGGCGCTCGACGAGCGGGGCGAACCGCCGGTTGAACCCCACCATGAGGTGGACGTCCCGGCGCTCGTACGCCTCCCGGATCGCCTCGAGCTCCTCCAGCGTCATGCAGAGCGGCTTCTCGACGAAGACGTGCTTGCCGTGCTCGAGCGCCGCGAGCACGTTCGGCGCGTGGAGGTCGTGCCGGGTGGCGACGAACACGGTGCTGATGCGCTCGTCGCGCAGGACCTCGTCGGCGTTGCCGGTGCAGTAATCGAACCCGTACTTCTCGGCGATGCCGCGGGCGCTGTTGGGCCGGGCCGTCGCCACGCCGACGAGCGCGGCGTGGTCCCGGACGGCCGGCAGCAGCACGTTCTGCGCGAACGAGCCGGCCCCGACGAAGCCGACGGCCACCTCCGAGGGCGCCTTCGGCGCCGCCACCTTCGAGGCCGATGCCTTCGAGGCCGAAGACGCATCCCGCCGGACCTCGACCCGCTCGGCGAGCGGCTTCCCGGTGTCGTAGGCGATGAGGAGGCCGAGGAAGGGCTCGGCGCGGTCCAGGATCATCTGGTACGCCTCGGGCGCCCGCTCCAGCGGGAACGTGTGCGAGATGAGGGGCTCGGGGTCGATCCGGCCGCGGGCCAGGAGGTCCACGTAGGCCTGCATGTTCCGGTTCTCCGTCCAGCGGACGTAGCCGATGGGGTAGTCCACCCCGCCCTCCTCGTAGCGGGCGTCGTAGCGGCCCGGCCCGTAGGAGCACGACATCCGGAGGTCGAGCTCCTTCCGGTAGTAGTGCTCCCGGCTGAACCCCGTCGGGACCACGCCGACGACGACGACGCGGCCCTTCTGCCGGCACAGCCGCCCGGCCAGCTCCACCGGGTCGAGCGACGACGTCCCCGCCGTGATGACGACGGCGTCGGCGCCGGCGCCGCGCGTGAGGCCGAGGACGGCCTCCTCCAGCCCCGGCGCGCTCCGCTCGAGCGCGAGCGCGGCGCCGGCGGCCCGCCCGAGGGCGACCTGACGCGGGTCGACGTCGACGCCGACGGCCTGCACGCCGGCCGCGTCGAGGAGCTGCACCGTGAGCAGGCCGACGAGCCCCAGCCCGATGACGACGCAGTTGCCGCCCAGGCCCAGCTCCGCCTGCCGCACGCCCTGCATCGCGATGGCGGCGAGGGTCGCGAAGGCGGCGTGGCGGAGGTCGACGCCGTCGGGCACCCGCACGCACAGGTTCCTCGGCACCGCCACGACCTCGGCGTGGTTGGCCGTCGCGCCGCCGCAGGCCACGCGGTCGCCCACCCGGAGCCCGGAGACGCCCGGCCCGACGGCGATCACCTCGCCGGCGCAGCTGTAGCCCAGCGCGGCCGGCGCCTCCAGCTTGTTCATCACCATGCCGTAGGTCGTCGCCAGCCCGTTGACCCGGACCGAGTCGACGACCTGCCGGACCTCCTTCTGCCGCGCCCGCGCCTTGGCGAGGTAGCCGAGGCGGGCGTCGCGGACGGTCTTCCCCTCGGTGCCGGGGCTGACGACGGAGAAGTGGTTGCGGACGAGGACGGCGCCGTCCGTGAGGGCGGGGAACGGGGCCTCGAGGACCCGCATGTCGCCGCGTTTCAGGGTCTGGGTCAGCTGGTCCATGCGTGCGCCCCCTGCACTCGCCCGGAGAGCCGCCGGGTGCGGGTGCCAGTTCCGATGAGCTGATCGATAGCCCCGCTCAGCCGCTCCACCATTTTCTCCTCGGTGAAGTTCTCCTCGTAGAGCCTGCGGCTCGCCGCGGCCATGGTAGCCCGGAGCTCCGGCCGCTCGAGCAGCAAGCGCAACCGTTCGGCTATCTCGCGGGGGTTCCGCGGCGCCACGAGGTAGCCGTTGACGCCGTCGCGTACGGACTCCCTGATCGCCCCCTGATCCGTGGAGATGATGGGGAGCCCCGACGCGAGGGCCTCGACGATCACCCAGGGGTGCCCCTCCGGCTCGCGGGGGGTGAACACGAAGACGTCGGCTTGCGCCATGAATGCCAGCTTGTCCGCGTCGTAGGCGGGACCGTGGAACCGCACCGGGAGCCCGTGCTCTCCCACGAGGGCGCGGCAGGCGGCCTCCGTCGCGGCGTCCCTCCACGCCCCCACCACGTCCACGGCGAAACCGCTTACGCCTTGGGTCTTGAGCAGGGCGACCGCCTCCAACACGTCCTCGATCCCCTTGGAAGGCTGGAGGTTCGCGAGGTACAGCACGGTCATCGCCCCCTTGTGCGGTGCTCGGCCGGGGGGCTCGGGGACTGGGAGCTGGTAGTCGGCCCCGTTGGGAACGACGAATATGCGGTCGGCACCGAAGTACTCCTCGAACAGGTGGCGCAGGTTGTCCCCCAGGACGATCACCCCGGAGGAGGCGGACAGGGCGCTTCTGACGTACGCACGCGTCGGCCCGGAAGCGCTCGCCAGCCAGTTCCTCAGATTGCTGCCCCTGAGCTGGACGAGAGGCTTGCTTCCGAGCACCCACGCGAGCAGGATGAAGACCGAATCCTTCAGAAACCCCATCGTGGACTGGCTGATCGGCACCAGCACGACTTCGGGTCTGGCCCGCACCAGGGCCGCTGCGTACCTGGAGTAGATGGCAGCGTTCTTGTAGACCTTGGCCAAGCTCCACGAGCCGATAGTGTCGAGGCTCTCGTGCACGTTCGTGTCCACGTGGAGCACCTCGTAGCGCTCGGTGAGGCTCGACCCCAACAGGATCTTCGTGGCGACCGCCGGGCCCATGTAGGGGGGCGGGAGCTTCCCGAGCAGGAGGATCCTGGCTTTCTTGTTCGGTGCCATGGTTGTGAGACGGCTCTGGTGGGGCTACGGCGTCGCCACGCGCGGGCTCACCCGCAGCGGAGTGCGGGGGCCGTGCGGCAACCGCACCGGCGGAGCTATCGGCCTCAAGCTCCTCTGCACGCGTTCGCGAGGGAGGGCCCCGTAGGCGAACACGGCGAACACGGCGTAGAGCAGGGCGGGGTACAGGGTGGGGACCGTGGTGACGGAGTAGAGGAGCATGACGGCCGCGGCGCCCCTGACGACGAACCGTTCGCCCACCGGCATCGTCACCGATTTCAGGAGCAACATCGCGTAGAGCCCAACGTAGAGCGCCAGCCCCACCAGCCCCGTCACGAGGGCGATGCGGAGGTAGTCGTTGTGCGTCCCCCCCATCAGCCCACCTACAGGGTCATAGGGGTTGAGGTGGGTACCGAACCACTTCTCGACCGGGTCGACCCTCGTCCACACGTCGTAGTAGTACTTCCACCTCGCCACACGCCCATGGAACGCTCGGTCCACGTCTTTCTCCCCCTCCAGCACGGCCATCTCCGTCGCCGTGGCCGTCGACAACCGCTCCTTGATCTCGTCGCCGGTCAAGAGGTACCCCGCGAACCCCAGGAGCAAGACGAACGCCCCTAGGCCGAGTTGCCCCCTGAAGGCGTGGAGCATGAGGAGGATCAGTAGCGCGGCCGCCACGCCCCACGTCGCCGTGTGGTGGATGCTCAGGAGGCCCAAGACGCAGACGGCACCCACGACGACGAGCCGTGCCGCTCGCCGCCGGAACGGCTCTTGGCTCGCCTGATCCAGGAAGAGGTAGGACACCACGAGCAGGCTCACCATGAAGTACGTGGCGTAGCTCAGCACGTCGGCGTATAAGCCCTCGTAGCGATAGTACCCGCGTGTGTAGATCAGACGCCCTACGGGGCCCAGGGCCCGCTCCAGGATCAACATCCCGAACGGCACCGACGAACCGTAGAGGAAGGTCATCAGCAGCCCCCTCAGATCCCGGGCACTCCCTATGAGGTAGCGGCAGATCACGTAGATCGCCACGGGGGTGACCATCTTGAGGGCCTCCGCAACCGCATCCACGGATAGCCCGTCGCCCAACGTCATCATCGCCCCGAAGGCCAGGAGGACGGACCAGAGCCCGAAGAGCACGTCGAGCATCGACAGCTTCCGGCGAGGGAGCGAGCCGCTGAGAGTGCTGGCCAGGACCAGCGGAGGCATCAGGACTCCGACGAGGTAGAGGGGGGACAGAAACGAGGAGACGTCCTTCAGGAAGTAGAAGATGTCCAGTGTGGGGCGGATCAGTACAAGGATCGCGAACCAACGCAGGGACCAAGGCAGCCCTCCTAGCCAGCGCTTCCACTCAGCGAAACTCACGCCCGTCGCCCCTCCTCGACGGGGATGGAGACGGGGATCGGCCCAAGCGTGGCCTCTGCCCACGCCAAGGGTCTTACCCCCGCCCTCACCTCGGTGCAAGACTGCGGTCTCACGGAGTTTTCGGCTCCTCCCCGCTTCACGGCCGGGCGACCTCCTGCGGCCGCCCCCGGCCGACACCTTTCTCCAGCACCCTCATGATGGCCTCCGTGAACCCCTCGGCGCTGCGCGCGATGGAGGCCTTCTCTTCGATGGCCCCTCGGCCGCGCATCCCCATCTCACGAGCGAGAGCCGGGTTGTCCAGCATCCACCCGATCCTCTTCGCCACCTCTTCCGTCTCCTCGAAGTCCACGGCGAAGCCCGTCACCCCGTCCTCGACGAGGTCGACGACGGCGCCCGCCCGCGTAGACGACACGACGGGTAGCCCGGCGGCCATCGCCTCGACGAGGACCAACCCCCAGATGTCGAACCCGGAGGGGAAAACGAAGCACCTGCTCCTGGCGAGGTAGGCCGGCAGTTCCGCACGTTGCTTGAAGCCGTGGAACGCCACGTACTCACCCAGCCCGCGCCCCTGCACGTGGCGTTCCAGCCGCGCTCGGTCCTCACCGTCCCCCACGATGTCGAGGACGAAGTCGCTCCGGGTGGCCGCCAGACGCTCCACCGCTTCCAGCAGCCGGTGCACCTGCTTCCTCGGGGTCAGGTAACCGACCGACAGGATGCGCGCTTTCTCTAGGGGCCTCCCCTCCCCGCCCGCGCGCCCCGGCCGGTGACGCTCCATGGCCCTGTGCCGGTCGGTTTCGATGGAGAAAAAGCGGGTGTCGACCGTGTTGATTCCGATCGACACGTCCTCGGGCCGGGCGCCGAGTTGGACGAGGTAGTCCCGGGAAGTGGTGCCGTAGGCGATGAAGCCGGCCGCCCTCTTTACCAGGGCCCTCCTCAGGTGCGTCCGCCACCGCGAGGGCGGCCGCTCCTTCAGGCTGCCCGTCCAGACGATGTACGGCAGGGATGCCCCTCCCAGCGTTGCCCTCCAGGACCGCAGCCACAACCTGACCGTCGCCGGCGAGAATCCCGTCACCACGACGACGTCCGGCTCGAAGGCCCGGATGTGCCTGGCGAGCCCCCCGTAGGTGAACGGGGTCCGCTCGACGTTCCCGCCGATCTCGATGGATTTAGAGGAGAGCACGTCGTAGTCGAAGCGGCACCCCTCGAAGTCGAGGTCCCACTTCCGGCGCCTGTAACCGGGCCCGCCGAAGAGCACCTTCAACCGCACCCCCTGCTCGTCCAACTGCCGCGACAGCTCGTCGAAGAGCGGGAGCCGGTAGGGGTTGGGGATGTTGGTGACGAGCAGAGCCCGCTTCACGTCACTGCGGGCGCCGGCCCGCACTGGGGCGGACGCCCGTGCCGAGGGTGGCTTTCGTGCCGAGGGGCGGCTTTCGTGCCGGGGGCGGTCCTTTACGTCCATGCGACCCCGGAGTGGGCCTCCTTCCACAGGAGGTACGGGAGCAACTGGATCGGGTCGGGCTCGCCCACGGCCTCCCGGAGGTAGGCGTACTCGTCCGAGGCCGTGATCTGGTCCCGTCGGCCGGCCAGCCACGCGCGTCCCTCGGGGGTGGCTTTGAGGTACCCCGTGGCATTGCTGAGGCCGATCTTCGGGAGCATCCAGTAGGAGGGGTCCCCGTCGAGAGCGGCGGCCTTCCTGAGGACGTACTTCGTGGTCTTCCCCCTCAGCTTCAGCCTCGTAGGCAGGCTGAGTGCGAGCTTGACCACCGCCTCGTCCCAATAGGGCGACACCGGCGCCAAGCCGAGAGGGGCCTGCAGCTCCGCCGGGGCGTGGAAGAACTTCTCGGGGCACATCGCGATCGAGAGGTAGGTGAAGAACAGACCGAAGTCGGCCGCTTCGACCCGCCCCTTGAACGCCAACCAGGCCTGCTCCGCCCCGAGCGCGAACACTTCCCGCTCGTAGCGTGCGTCGTAGCGGAGCGCTGGAGCGTACCGGCGCTCCGGGTACGGGGGGATGCCGCGTGACCAGTTCTCGAACACCACGCGGAGCTTCCGTACCTCGGGGTGCCCGACGGAGCGGAGCGTGTAGAGAGCCGGGACGAGGAGCCTCGTCCTGCTCAGGAGGTCGTAGAACCGGAGCACCCGGCTGTACTTGAGGTGACCGTTCATGCCGAGGAACAACCGGTCGGCCCCGTCACCGTCCCAGACGGTGTCGGCCCCCTCCGCCCGCGCCCGCTTGGCCAGAAGCCAGAGGCCTGCGTCGTTGATGGCGACGGGCTCGCTGCTGACCGCGCTCGCCATCTCGAAGCTCGCGATGACCTCGGGCGCCGTGACGCCGAGGCGGACGACGGGGATGCCGAGGGTCTTGCCGAGACGGGCGACGCGGTCGTCCTCGTCGTAGAAGCCTGCGTAGGCGAGGTTGTAGCAGACGAAGTCGACCCCGGCCCCCTTCAGCTTCTGGGCGATGAGGCCGGAGTCTACGCCGCCGCTGATGGCGAGGGCGATCCGGCCCGCCCCCTCGACCCGCCGCTCCACCGCCCGCGCCAGCCGCTCGCTCAAGAGTCCCACTAACGCCGCCTCTTCGGCTTGGGCGTAGCGGTCCGGCTCGTAGAGATCCAGGGGGTCGAAGTACCGGCACTCCGTGACCGGGTCGTCCGCGTCGGGCTTCACCGTAAGCATCCGGCCGGGCGGCACCTTGTGCACCCCTTCGAGCAGGGTCGCCGTCCCGGGTGTGACGCCGAAGTGGTAATAGTGGAGGAGGTGGGGGAGCGAGGGCGCCGGGAGGGTCCCCCGCATCCGCAATAGGCCCGACAGGTGGCTGGCGAAGAGGAGGACGCCGCCGTCCTGGGAGTAGAAGAGGGGGCGGAAGCCGAAGCGGTCGGTCACGAGGCGCGCCTCGTAGGCGCCTCTGCCCTCCGCCACCTGCACGAGGACGAACGCCCCCTCCGTCCTCCGCAGCACGTCCGCCGTGTCTTCGGGAAGCCGCCCGTCACCTCCGCCCACCTCCAACAGCGCTTCGCCGCCCCGTCCTCCACTTTGGGTCCCTTCAACGGCGCCGTAGATCTCACCGAGCAGGACCGCCGCGGCCGCAGCGCGGCGTGCCGAACGCAGGCCACGCACGCGGCCCACGCTGTAGGCATCGGCGATCCCCGGGAGCGTGAAGAGCGGGGTGGCGTCCGCGTTCCCGCCGGGTAACGGCGGCAACGGTGCACCGACGAGCGAGGAGCGCCCGGAGATGCAGGGGTACGCGTGGGGGGAGTCCGTCGGTCGGTCCATCGGGTCACACCGTGGCCACGCGGCGTCCCAGGGTCGCGCGGGTCGGGGTCACGGCCAGCTGTCTCA
>Ga0079224_100013831_pt1 | contig 11256 bp, 10 predicted proteins | sample Stecom2015_FD_80414 | JGI IMG/M metagenome (GOLD analysis project Ga0079224, IMG submission 80414) | Agricultural soil microbial communities from Utah to study Nitrogen management - Steer compost 2015 | ecosystem: Environmental > Terrestrial > Soil > Agricultural land | place: USA: Utah...
GTCCCGCGCGGGCAGCGGGTCGACCTCCTCGCCGAGGTGGAGGTGTTCGTGAACAACTTCGGGATGGGCACGGCCAGGCAGATCCCGTTCTTCGTGGTGCTCTAGCCGGGGCGTGCGCGGGGCCGCCCGCCCGGCTCAGGAGGCCACCACCTCCCACTCCCGGAAGGAGACCCGGCGGAGCGGGAGATCCGTGGGGTTCTCGGGCAGGTGCGTCGTCAGGGCCGGCGACGGGGGGGTGAACCGGATCGTGGGGGCGACGAGGAAGTTCACCGCCCCCCGCGCAGCGATGCTTCCGTAGAGCGTCGTCGCGGCGCTGAACGTGACGGAGCTGTTCGTGAAGATCTGGCCCTGGAAGTCGCCCACCCCGTTGAAGAGGACGGGGCCGTTGGCGTAGAAGGCGACGCGGCTCTCGGGCTGCCCGAAGAGCATCCCGAGGAGGCCGGTCACCGTCCCCTCGTGGATCACGCTCCCCTCCACGACGAAGATGCCGTACCCCTCGAACCGGGTGTCGACGAGGATGAGGTCGCCGCGGACGTAGATGATCTCGGGGCGCTCGCGGGTGCCGAGGCGGGTGGTGCCGAGGATGCGGAGGGTGGTCGGCTCCACCCGCGTCGCGAAGGGCGCGAGGTCGCGGACGTCGAACGGCGGGAGGGGGACCTGTGCCCGGAACAGCGTCGGGTCCATCGCGGGGTTGACGTTGGGGCGGAAGGCGTCCTCGGGATCGGCGAGGAGGGCGATGTGGTTGAGGTGGCCGCCGTAGGAGCCGAACCCCTCCACCGCCCGCATGCCGAGGATCGCCTGAAGCGAGAGGAGGAGGCCGAGGTCGCCGTTGGTGTGGACGTCGGCGTTGAAGCCCGACCCGTTGGCGAGGACGCGCGGGAGGAGGAGGAAGCGGAGGGGCGCGTCGCTGTAGACGGCGTACCGGAGGTAGGGCGGGACGCGCTGTAGGAGCTCCTGGGGGTCCGTCGTCTCCTCGACGACTCCGTCCTCGTCCCGGAACACCGCCTCGACGACGTGGCGCACGGGGCGCCCGTCCACCCCCTCCACCTCCCCGACCGTACGCACGCGCACCTCGTACGGCGGCCCGGTCGTGACCTCGTAGTCGGCGCGGTAGGTGCCGCCGCCGTGGCGGCCCGTCACCGACCCGAGCGCGGGCGCGCCCACGTTGTCCATCAGCACGGCGACGGCGTCGTTGTAACCGGTCAGCGCCACCTCCCGCGCGACGACCTGGTGGCCGTGCGCGGCGACGCCCTCGGCGGCCTCCATCCGGCTCGTGTTGAGGCTCGCCTGCGTGAAGAGGAGGCCCGTAAGACCGAGCGCTCCGACCAGTAGCATCGCGTACTTGCCCATGACGTGTTCTTGCTCTTGACTTGAGGAGGGTCGTCGGGATGTGGTCGTCCCCGGGGCGCACCGCTAGGGCCCGGCCGCGAGCCCCGGGGGGTAGAACCGTCGCCGCCAGGTGAGCGGCGGCCCGGAGGCCCCGAGCGGGGGGTCCATGACGATCAGGACCTCGACGGAGCGGACGTCGGCGAGGGGGAAGGAGCCCTCGCCCGCGAACGGCTCGCCGGCGGCGTTGCGCAGCGTCACGTCGAAGGCCCGCACCGTGGGCGGCGTCCGGCCCTGCAGGTCGTCGCCCGCATCGGTGAGCACGTACCGGCGCACCTCGTAGCGCGGCACCTCGCCGCCCGATACGTCCACCCGCTCGTAGCGGACCGTCTCGGCGACCGCCTCGGCCGACGTGTCGGGCATCGTGCGGAACGTGAACGCGGCGTGCTCGGGGGCCCAGGCGTAGGCGACGAGGGCCGCTTCCCCGTCCGGCACGCCCGCCCCGAGGTTGGCGAGGTCGCGCTCGATCCAGTCCGCCGTCTGGTTGAGGACGGCGCGGGCGTCGCTCCGGATCACCCCCTCGACGCTCGCCACCCGCCCGTCCCGCTGCGTCGCCAGCAGGATCATCAGCAGCACGCCGAGGACGAGGAGGGCGATGAGGTGGTCGGTGAGGCTCCACATGGCTCTGCCTCCGGGGTACGGCGGAGCAGCCCGCGCGTCAGTCCCGAGGCTGCTCCGTGTAGATCCGCTCCAGCACCGCCCGCACGCCCACGGGCCCCTCGACCACGATGCGGACCCGCTTGTAAGGTGCGCCGGGCGACGGCACGAACTCCTCCCCTTCCTTCCGCATCGTCTCGACGTCGGCCGTCGCGGTGAGGTCGAGCGAGCCGGACGGCGAGGGCACGGCCAGCGTCTCGCTCAGGCCGTCGAGGTCGTCGAGCGAGCGGGCCTCCGCGAAGCGCGCGGGCGGCGAGCCCCCGGGCGGCAGGCCGTGGAAGTCCAGCGTGGCTGCGGCGTCGAGGAGGTCCTCGCCGAGCCCCGCCGCGGCGACGACCACCTCGTCGGCCACGACGCCGAGGCCGTGAGCGTGGACGGCCTGCCGGCTGGTCAGGGCGATGTTGGAAGAGAGGAAGAGCGCACAGACGGCAAGGAAAGCTTCACGCATGTGACCTACCTGTTCGAGGTGAAGGTTTGAGGTGCACAGGCCAGCACATCCGATTGACTCGCTGGGCCTTCAAAGGCCAATTGATACAACGCGATGATAGACCCGAGACGCTCCCCCGATTCAGCGCCGTGAAATGCAAACGTCGCGTCGCCAATTCCGCGGGGATCGGGCCTGCTCGGCACCCGCTGCGGCGTCGCCACGCCGTCTCATTCTTAGATCGAGACGGCTCCGACCACCCAGCGCGCGCACGTGGTGTACGGGCTGCCGTGGAGGCTCATCGTCCGCCGTTAGAGCGCTGCCTTCGGCGAGACGTACGCCGCGTACCGCCGGCGCGTCCGTCGCTGGGTGTAGGCTCGGCCATCGCCCGTCGTCCCGGGGTAGCTTACGGCCCTCGCCCGACCTTCCCGCCCCGATGTCGAAGATCCCGCCCGCGGGTCGCCTCCGCTACCTCCTCCTCCCCGCCCTCCTCCTCGCCGGCTGCGCCGGCCCCGCCACGCTCGAAGTCGTCGAGGCGCCGCCGCCGGGCGAGCCCGTCGTCACGCTGACGATCCTCCAGCTCAACGACGTCTACGAGATCGCCCCCATCGCGGGGGGCACGCTCGGCGGGCTCGCGCGCGTGGCGACGATCCGCGAGCGGCTCCTCCGCGAGGACCCCAACGTGCTCACGGTCATCGCGGGCGACTTCTTCAGCCCGTCGGTCCTCGGCACGGCGCGCGTCGAGGGCGGGCGGCTCGACGGGAAGCAGATGGTGGCCGTCCTCAACGCGCTCGGCCTCGACGTCGCCACCTTCGGCAACCACGAGTTCGACGTCTCGGAGGAGGCGTTCCTCCAGCGCCTGGCCGAGTCGGACTTCCCCTACGTCTCGGCCAACGTCACCGACGCCTCGGGCGCGCTCTTCCCGAACGCCCGGGAGCACCTCCTCCTGCCCGTCGAGGACGAGACCGGCGCCACGATGACGCTCGGCGTCGTCGGCGCCGTGCTCCCGGCCAACCCGACGGACTACGTCCGCTACGAGGACCCCCTCGCCGCGCTGGCCGAGGAGGTCGCCGAGATCGCCGACAGCGCCGACGTCGTCCTCGCCCTCACCCACCTCGCCTTCGAGGACGACGCCCGCGTCGCCGACGAGGTGCCGCGCGTCGACCTCGTCCTCGGCGGCCACGAGCACGAGAACCTGCGGGCCTACCGCGGCCGCGGCCTCACGCCCATCCTCAAGGCCGACGCCAACGCGACGACGGTCTACGTCCACCGCCTCCGCTACGACACCACGACGGGCTCGCTGCGGATGGACTCGGAGCTGGTGCGGGTCTCGGACGCGATCCCCGACGACCCCGAGGTGGCCGCCGAGGTCCGGCGCTGGGTGGACCTCGCCTACGACGGCTTCCGCGAGGCCGGCTTCGAGCCGGACGAGGTGGTGACGGTGACCACCGAGCCGCTCGAGGGGCGCGAGGCCGTCCTCCGCAACCAGCCCACCAACCTCGGCCGCCTCACCGCCGAGGCGTTCCTCCACGAGGCCGAGCGGGGCGGCGCCCCGGCCGAGCTCGCCCTCCTCAACAGCGGCGTCATCCGGATCGAGGACGTGGTCCCCGCCGGCCCCGTCACGCAGTACGACGTCCTCCGCATCCTCCCCTTCCCCAACCTCGTGCTGACGGTCGAGGTGCGGGGCGACGTGCTGCGGCAGGCGCTGAGCCAGGGCCTCGCCAACCGCGGCTCCGGCGGCTTCCTCCAGACGACGGGCGTCGCGCAGGCCGAGGACGGCGCCTGGCTCGTCGGCGGCGAGCCGCTCGACGACGCGCGCGTCTACCGCGTGGCCGTCAACGACTTCCTCGTCTCCGGCCGCGAGCGCGGGCTCGACTTCTTCGACGCAGAGGCGAACCCGAACATGTCCGTCGTCGCGCGCCACCGCGACGTGCGCATGGCGCTGATCGACGAGCTGCGGCGGGTGTACGGGCAGCCGTGAGCGGGGGCTGGCGGCGACGCGGTGGCGTCTCTACCTTCGGCGCCGTTTTCCGCCGCCGGCCGCCGGCCGGTCTCCCATGCCCGTCTGGCTCAAGACCGTCCTCCTCCTCACCGCCTCGAACGTCTTCATGACGTTCGCCTGGTACGCCCACCTCAAGGACCTCGCGGCGAAGCCCTGGGTCGTCGCGGCGCTCGTCTCGTGGGGCATCGCGCTGTTCGAGTACCTCATCCAGGTGCCGGCCAACCGCATCGGCTACACGGCGCTCTCGCTCCCGCAGCTGAAGGTGATGCAGGAGGTGATCACGCTGGCCGTGTTCGTCCCCTTCGCCGTGCTCTACATGAAGCAGCCGATGAAGCTGGACTTCCTCTGGGCCGGCCTCTGCCTCCTCGGCGCCGTCTACTTCGCGTTCCGGTCCTAGCGCTCCGGGGAGGGAGCCACCGGAACGGGCGCTCCGTTCCGATTCGAACGGCCGGAGTGACTAAACGAGGTCGGGGATATCCGACTGCACAATGATGAGGGGGAGGTGCTACGGATGCCACCGGCGGCACGGGAGTTGATCTCTCGGCTCCGGCCCGTTACGCGCCGACCGAGCACGTGCGGATGCCGCCCCTCCATGGAGGCCCTTCCGCCATCCACCCCGGGGCGCGACGGTGCGCGGCCCCGCGCGGGCGGCGCGCTCCCGTCTCAGCTCCGAGCGCTCCGCATCCTCTGCGTCGTCTGCGCGGCCCTCTTCCCCGCGTTCGGGCTGGCGTACCGCCACGCGCTGCCCGAGGCCATCGACCCCCTCGGCCCCCGGCTCGCGTTCTCGGCCCTCCTCCTCGCCGTCGCGGCGTGGACGTGCGTGCCGCCGTGGTCGCAGCGCCGGCTCGTAGCCGTGGGCGTCGCCCTCCCCCACGTCGCCTGCGCGTGGTGGATCGCCGCCATCCTCTTCGTCAACGGCTTCGCCCCGGAGTACGCGCTGGGGACCCTGTTCATCTTCCTCGCCGGCGGCCTCGCCATCGGGATGGTGGCGGACGATCTCGCCCCGTTCCTCGCCTTCTCCGCGCTCTTCGTGGGGGGCACCGCGGCGGCGCTCGGCCTCACGGAGCGGCCCGGCGTGGACCCCGTCGTCCTCCTCACCTGCCTGGCCGGAGAGGCGGCCGTGATCGCCGTCGTGATGGCGGCGCGGACGCGGGCGGCGGCGGCGCTCACCGCGGCGAAGGAGCAGGCCGAGGAGATGGCGCGGCTCAAGAGCGCGTTCCTCGCGAACATGAGCCACGAGATCCGCACCCCGCTCACGGCCATCATCGGGTTCGCCGAGGTGCTCCGCGAGGAGGCCACCGAGGACCACCGGGAGCTCGCGGGGCTCATCGAGAAGGGGGGGCGCCGGCTCATGGAGACGCTGAACTCGGTGCTCGACCTCGCCCGGCTCCAGTCGGGCGGGGTCGCGCTGCGGCTGGAGGCGGTGGACGTGGCCGCCGAGGCCCGAGACCTCGCCGGCGTGCTCCGCCCGCTCGCCGCGCGGAAGGGGCTCCTCCTCGACGTCCACGCCCCGGCGCACGAGGCCTTCGCGCTGGCGGACCGCGACGCCTTCCGCCGCGTGCTCACGAACCTCGTCGGCAACGCGGTCAAGTTCACGGACTGCGGCGGCGTGGCGGTCTCGGTGGAGGTACGCGAGGAGGACGTCCTGGTGGCGGTCTCCGACACGGGACGGGGGATCGCGCCGGCGTTCCTCCCGAAGCTGTTCGACGAGTTCCGCCAGGAGTCCTCGGGCATCGAGCGGAGCCACGAGGGGAGCGGGCTCGGCCTCGCCATCACGAAGGGGATGGTGGACCTCATGCGGGGCGCCATCGCCGTCGAGAGCACGCCGGGCGAGGGGAGCACGTTCACCGTCACGCTCCGGCGCGCACCGAAGCCCCCGGCGCCCCTCGCCCTTCCTGAGCAGGCCGGGGGCGACGGCTGCGAAGACGCCTATGCGGAGCCCGGCTGAGCGGCGTCCGCCCGCGAGGCCGCCCCATCACGCCGTGCAGTAGAAGAGCTGCGCCGGCAGGACGTTGAGCGGCTCGAAGTCGCGCGTGACGCGAGGGAACTCCCGGTGGAGGTCGCCCAGCACCTTCGGGGAGAACTGGTACACCAGGAACGCGCCTTCGGGCCGGAGCACCCGGCGGGTGCGCTCGAGGATCGCCCGCCGCACCGACTCCGGGATCGTGCTGAACGGGATGCCCGAGATGACGTAGTCGGCGCCGGGGAGCCCCCGCTCCGCGAGCACCCGCTCGACCTCCGCGGCGGAGCCGTGGACGACGTGGAGGCGGGGGTCCGGCAGCGCCGCGCGGAGGAAGTCCACGAACTCCGGGTTCGTCTCGATGACGACGAGGGCGGCGCTCGGGCGCATGCGGCGGAGGATCTCGCCGGTGAGGGTGCCCACGCCCGGCCCGTACTCCACGATCACGTCTGCCCGCCCCCAGTCGACCTGCCCGAGCAGGCGCGTGCTGAGGAAGCGCGAGCTCGGGATGAGCGACCCCAGCATCTTCGGATGGAGGAAGAAGTTCTTCGCGAAGAGGGCCAGCTGCCCGCGAGGAGAGGGCGCGCGCGCGGGGGCCGGTGGGGCGTTCTCGAGGTGCTGCATCCTGGGGGCGGGTGAGGGGGTCGGTTGACGGGAGCCGCGCTGCGCAGTTCTGCGAAATCTACCATCGGGGGCAAAAACGGGGATAACCGTAGACCGAGACCTCCGCCGCGCACGGGCCCGTGCGCGGCGGAGCCGGGATCGCCGGGCCGATTCGGGGGTAGGAGGGAATCCGAACCGATGCGCCGCCCTTGCCCCTCGCGCCCCTCCTCCACGACCTCGCCCTCCTCGCCCTCACGCTCGCTCACGGCGCTGACGGGTCTCTCGACCGCGCCGAGCTCGCGGCCATCTGGGCGCAGCTCGTCGCGTGGGTGCCGGGCGAGAACCCCGCCCTCGTCGAGAACGTCCTCCGCGAGGCCACCCTCTCCTACGCCAACGGCCTCAACGACGCGCAGTTCGACGCGCTGCTGGGCCGGCTCCGCGACGCGCTCAACGAGCCCGAGCGGGCGCGCGTCCTCGCCGACCTCCGCGCGCTCGCCGCGGCCGACGCGGACGTGCACCCCTCCGAGGTCGCCCTCGTCGAGCGGGTGGAGGCGGCGTGGGCGTGAGCCGACGAGGCGGCGCACGGTCATCACATCCACAGCGGATTGCCCCTCTCCCGACGCCTCTCACGACCTGCCCATGAACACGCCCGGCCGGCTCACGCCACTGCTCGCCCTCCTCGCCGCCGTGGCCCTCACGGGCTGCGACACCGAGGAGCCCGCCACCGACCCCAACCTCTCCGGCCACTACGTGGGGTTCGGGGGCGGCTACGCGTGGGCGCTCGACCTCAGCGACGGCGGCGGCACCCTCACCGGCACGGGCACCGTCGAGACGAGCGAGGCGTCCTTCCCCGTCACCGTCGAGGGCGCCACGACGTTCCCCGTCGTCGGGCTCGAGCTGGAGGTCGAGGGGCTCGGGCAGTTCACCTTCGACGGCCGCGTCAGCAACGGGGGCGACGTCCTCACGGGCACGGTGTCCTCCGGCGACGGGTTCAACGCCGAGACCGCGTTCCAGCGGGAATGAGGAGGTGAGGCACAAAAAAAGCGAACGCCCACCGGACGCGGGGGTCCGATGGGCGCTCAGGCGGAGGGGGTGGGATTCGAACCCACGGTGACGACGAGCGCCACACCGGTTTTCGAGACCGGCCCTTTCAACCACTCAGGCACCCCTCCGGCAGGACGCCGAATCTACGGCCGTGCCCCCCGCGGAGGGGCGAAGGCGCAGCGAAAAAGCCCCGTCGCGCGGCGGCTCAGGCCCGCGCGAGCGGGCGCGCCGCGCCGGCGTGCGCCGCCGCCGCCAGCTCGGCCACGTAGGCCCCGTCGCCCGGCCGCCCCTCGATGGCGTTGCCGACGACGACGAACCCCGCCCCCGCCTCGACCCGCGCCGCCACGTCCTCCGGCGTCCGCAGCCCGCCGCCGACGACGAGGGGGATCCGGCACGCCTCCGTGATCGCCCCGATCATCTCGGGCGTGACGGGGTGCTCGGCCCCGCTCCCGGCGTCGGTGAAGAGCAGCTTCATCCCGAGCATCTCGGCCGCGAGCGCCGTGGCCGCGGCGATCTCGGGCTTGTGCCGCGGCAGCGGCGGCGAGCCGTTCATGTACTGCGCCGTCGTCGTCCGCCCGCTCTCGACGAGCATGTAGCCGGTCGGGATCGGCTCCAGCCCGAGGCGCCGGATGATGGGGGCGGCGTGGACGTGCTGCCCGATGAGGTGGTCGGCGTTGCGCCCGCTCACGACGGAGAGGAAGAGCACGGCGGCGCAGGCGGCCGAGAGCTGGTTCAGCGTGCCGGGAAAGCCGGCGACGGGGAGGGCGGTGGCGGGCTTGGGCCGGCCGACGAGGCGGTCCACCTCGCCCCGGTGCATGAGGCTGCCGCCGATGAAGAGGGCGTCGGCGCCGGCGGCCGTGCAGCGCTCGGCGAAGGCGGGCGCCTCGCGCTCGGGCAGGTTGTCCGGGTCCACGAGCACGACGAAGCCGGCGCCCCGCTGCTGGCGGACGCCGAGGAGGTAGTCGTATACGGAGCGGCGGCGGGGAGCAACCACGGGCACGGGCGGCGGGTGGGACGGGCAGCGGAAGGTACCCGCCCTCCGCCGCCCGATTCAACACGCGCGGCGGCGGCCCGGGGTGCCGGGCCGCCGCCGCGACGCTTCAGGCGCACGCGCTCAGCGCGAGAGCACGACGGTCTGCGAGGCCACCACGCCCTCGCCGACGGCGCGGTAGACGTAGAGCCCGCTCGGGAGGTCGCGCGCGTCGATGGCGACGACGCGGCGCTCGCCGGCGTCCATCGCCCCCTCGAAGAGGGTCTGGACGCGGCGGCCGAGGGCGTCGTAGAGCGCCACCTCGACGTGCTGCGCCTCGGCCACGGAGAGCGTGAACGCGGCGCTGCTACGGAACGGGTTCGGGTACGCCTCGGTGAGGTCGAACGACACCGGGGTCTCGGCCGCGGCCACGGCCGCGGGCGCCGCCGCCGGCGGGATCGTGACGTCGTAGCCGCGCGCGGAGAACCGGTCGAACATCGCCTGGATCTTGCCCTCGGGGAAACCGAGGTTGCGGGCGGCCTGGAGGACGGCCTGCGCCGCCTGCTCCTGGTTCGTGGACCCGTTCGTCATGGCGAGCCCTTCGAGCACGGCGCCGTCGGTCCGCTTCCCGCCGATGTCGCTCCAGATCGCCATCAGCGTCGAGGACCACATCTGGCCGTCGGTGTGGATGGAGCCGGTGAGGCCCTCGGGGTAGTGCGCGGGGTAGTTCGTGACGCGGCCGGGCCAGCAGGGGTTGTGGCCGTCCCACTTGAAGACCCAGTAGTACGAGGGGTCGCTGGGGTCGAGGAGGCCGGTGTGGCGGGTGTAGGAGGCGGCGAAGTAGTCGCCGGTGCCCTCGCTGAGGCCCTGGACCTGGGAGAGCCCGCCGACGGTGACCCAGTCGTGGAGGCCGTGGCCGAGCTCGTGGACGACGACGTCGGCGTCCTCGGCGTCGTCGACGCAGCCCTCGCCGAAGGCGACGCGGCCCGTCGAGGAGACGTAGTGGGAGTTGTCGGCGCCGTTGAGGCCGTGGGGGTCGAACTGGACGCCGCCGGTGTACTGGTGCGGCATCACGTCGAGGCCGAGGCGCTCGTTGATGAAGCGCATGGCGCGGTCGATGTGCCAGAACGTGTTGACGGCCTCGAAGCCGGCCTCACTCCGGGTGAAGTCGAAGTCGGCCGACGGCTGCTCGAACGTCCCGAGGAAGGGCCCCTCGAAGTCGCGGATGGAGGCGTAGGGGTTGTCGAGGTGGTGGTTCGTCCCGTCGAACGTGATGTCGCGGAGGCGGACGAACGAGCGGGCGGCCGTGAGCTCGGGGGAGTCGGCGTCGCCGTTGTCGGTGTAGCCGGGGGTGCCGTAGGGGACGCCGGCGCGCGTGAGGGGGTCGGGGTAGAACACGTAGCCGGTGCCGTTGACGGCGCGCGGGTAGGCGAGGGCGGCCACGGCGGGGATGGCCGGCGGGTCCTCGCCGCGTTCGTTGATGGCGCGGTCGGCCACGCGGAGGAACGTGCCGTCGGCGGCGTCCACGAGCGCCTCCCAGTCGCCGATGGGCGAGGTGGGGACGAGGCGGACGAGCCACGCCAGCCGGGCGCCGTCGGGCATCGGGTAGACGACGAGGCTGGTCTCGTCGAGCTGGAACGGCGCCTGCGCGTCGAGGTGCTCTCCGACGAGCGCGCGCGCCTCGGCGTCCGTGACGGCCGGCCGCGCGGCGGGGAGCGTGAGGCCCGGCCGGTACGGGCTCAGGACGAACTGGACCCGGTGCTGGCGGTCGATGCTGACGACGAGGTCGGGCCCGTAGACGGGGACGCCACGGACGGTCTGCGTGAAGCGGACGGTGGTGCCGGCGAGGCCCTCGCGGACGGCGCGGAGCGCGAGGTCGTCGAGGGTGGGGTCGAGGCGGAGGAGCGCGGCGTTCTCGGCGAGGTACTGGCGCGCCATGGCCTCGGGCTCGGCGGGGCGCACGGCGTAGTTCGGGTGGTAGATCGCGCGGGGCGTGCCGTCGGCGGCCACGAGGAGGTCGGAGCCGGCCCGGCTCGTCACCTCGACGTAGTCCTGGCCGACTTCGAGCGGCGAGCGCTCGGCGGGCTTCTGGGCCGACGCGAGGGGTGCGGCGAGGAGGAGGCCGGCGGCGAGGGCGGTACGAAGGGTCATGGCAGGAGGGGAAGGTGAGTCCACGAGGTACGGGCCCGCCGCAGCGCGACGCGCCCGCA
>Ga0079224_100013832_pt1 | contig 11255 bp, 11 predicted proteins | sample Stecom2015_FD_80414 | JGI IMG/M metagenome (GOLD analysis project Ga0079224, IMG submission 80414) | Agricultural soil microbial communities from Utah to study Nitrogen management - Steer compost 2015 | ecosystem: Environmental > Terrestrial > Soil > Agricultural land | place: USA: Utah...
GCCGCCCTCGTGGTCGCCGAGCGAAGTGCCGCCGAGGCGGCCGGAATGCCGATCGCCGCGGAGATCCTCGCCTACGGCCAGGTCGGCGGTGTGGACCCGACGCTCCACGAGCGACCGGCGGAGGCGATACGCGTGGCTCTGAAGCAAGCCGGCCTCGAGAGCTCGGACCTCGATCTGGTGGAGATCAACGAAGCCTTCGCAGCAGTCTCCCTCTGGTCGGCGAGGCTGCTGGACCTCTCACCCGAGATCGTCAACGTGAACGGCGGAGCCGTTGCGCTCGGCCACCCGATCGGCGCCTCCGGAGCTCGCGTCGTCATCACGCTGATCGCCGAGCTCCAGCGGCGCGGGGGAGGTATCGGCGCCGCCGCCCTCTGCGGTGGTGGGGGCCAAGGCGACGCCCTGATCGTTAGAGTCGACGGATGACCACCCGGCGCGAACGTTGGCTGCACGGGAGCGTCGCCTCCGCTCTCGGTGGAGCCTCGTCATCGATGGAAAGGGGATCGATGGGACGCATCAGTCAGGCGGGAGCCTTGCCCGGCGGATCACCGGACGGCCGGGTAGCCGCCCCCCAGCCCATCGAGCGCAACCTCGGTCTGGATCTCGTCAGGGTGACCGAAACCGCCGCCATGGCTGCTGCTCGGTGGCAGGGACGCGGTGACAAGGAAGCCGCGGACAAGGCGGCCGTCGACGGGATGCGTCTGCATCTCTCGACATTGGAGATCGACGGCGTCGTCGTGATCGGAGAGGGAGAGAAGGACAACGCCCCGATGCTCTTCAACGGCGAGCGGGTGGGAACCGGCACCGGGATGAAAGTCGACGTGGCGGTCGATCCGGTGGATGGAACCACCCTGACCGCAGCCGGCATGCCGGGAGCGATCGCAGTCATCGCTCTGGCCGAAGGCCATGGCTCCATGTACGCGCCGGGCAGCCTCGTCTACATGGACAAGATCGCCGTCGGGCCGGAAGCAGCCGGATCGATCGACATCGAGGCGCCGGTCGCCGACAACCTGGCGAAAGTGGCGAAGGCCAAGGGTCATCGGGTAGCGGACCTCCGAGTCGTCATCCTCGACCGCGAGCGGAACCAGCACTACATCGACGCGGTCCGCGCCGCCGGCGCCCGCATCAAGCTGATCCGCGATGGAGACGTAGCTGCCTCGATCTCGTGCGCCCGACCCGACACCGACATCGACATGCTGTTGGGGATCGGCGGGTCACCCGAAGCCGTGCTCTCGGCCGCCGCTCTCCGTTGCATGGACGGGGAGATCCAGTGCAAGCTGTGGCCCCGAGACCAGCGAGAGGTCGAGATCGCCGCCGACGAGGGTATGGACCTGGACCAGGTCCTGACGACCAGCGACCTCGTGTCCTCGGACAACGTGTTCTTCGCCGCCACAGGAGTGACCGGCGGTGAGTTCCTGCGGGGTGTCGACTTCTACGGCGGGGGCTGCGCCACCCATTCGGTGATCATGCGCTCCCGAACCGGGTCCATTCGCTACATGGACGCCTTCCACAACCTGGAGAAGCTCCGCAAGATCTCCGCCGCCGTCATCGACTGACCCCTGAAGGGCTTTTTATCAGCAAAACGTCGTGCGAGACACGACAGTTTTGTGGTGAGAAGACGCGACTACCGCGCTCGCGTCTTCTCGCCTCCTGCACGAAGACGTCAGTTCTCTCGGATCTCGATCGCCTCGGTCGGACAGTTCGCCGCCGCTTCCCGAACTGCCGCGTGAAACTCGTCGGGCACGGGATCGACCAGCACGTGGGCGTAGTCCCGGACCTCGAACACCTCGGGACACGAGGCCTCGCACAACCCGCTTCCCACGCAATAGTCGAGGTTGATCGTCACATGCATGTGCGCTCTCCGGACATCGTTCGGTCCCAAACCATATACTGCCGCATCGGCACGCGGAGAGGAGGACGACGATGCTGAGCGCACGCAAGATCCGAACCTCGACTGCCACTCTGGCGGTCCTGGCTCTCGTACTCACTGCTTGTGGTGGTGACGCCGGAACCGACACCACCGCCACCTCAGGCGGCGGGAACGGTGGCACCGCAGGCGCCGAACTGGACGTGGACGCGATCCTGGCATCCGCGGGTGGCGACTGCGAAGAGCCCACCGGCGACCCGCTCCACATCGGATACGCCGCCGACCTGTCGGAAGTGGGTGGTTATGCGGATGCCCCCGGATCGGAGGCAGCCCGTTTCATGGCGGAATTGATCAACTGCGCCGGGGGTGTCGGCGGCGTGCCTGTCCAGGTGACAGTCCAGGACATCCAGGGCAATCCGGAGGTCACCCAGCGGGCAGCCCAGGATCTCCTCGAGGCCGGGGTACATGCGATCCTCGGGCCGCCGTTCAGTGACTTCGGTCTTCCGCTCCTCACCGCCGTCAACCAGCAAGTGCCGGTGATCTTCGTCGCCTCCACCGAGGAGGTTCTCTCGGATGCCTCCATCGGCGCCTTCCTCACGGCGTTCGACGACAAGGCGCAGGCCACGGCTGCCGCCCAGTTCGCGCTGGACCAGGGATGGGAGACCGCAGTGACCTTCAGTTCTCCCGACGCCCCCTACTTCGAGCAGAACCCGCGCCTCTTCGGAGAGGTCTTCGAAGCCGGTGGTGGGGAGGTGCTCGCCGACTACACCTATTCGTTGGGGGATGAGGACTACTCGACCCAGGTCAATCAACTGGCCGGTCTGGCGGAGCCGCCGGATGTCATCTACACCTCGAACATCATGCCGTTCGTCGGAACGCTGATCGGCCAGATCCGGGGAGCCGGCATCGAGTCCGAGATCCTCGGCGCCGACTCGTTCGATGCCACCGGCGTGATCGAGGCGGGCGACATCGCCGACGGCGTCTACTACACCACCCACGGATTCCCCTCCGATGGGTCGCGGATGCAAGCCTTTCTCGACGCCTACGAGGAAGCCCGGGGTGAACCGCTCGAGACCATCAGTTTCGGCACCCTGGCTGCCGATGCAGTGCTGATCGTGGCCAACGCCTATGCGGAGGCGGGCAGCTTCGAGGCCCAGGCTCTGATAGATGCGATCGCATCCGCCGAAGATCTGGACCTGGTGACCGAGACCGTGACGTTTGCAGGGACCAATGGGACCCCGGTCAAGCCGGTGTTCATCCACCAGATCCAGGACGGAGCACCCACACTGGCCGGGACTCTCACCCCCGACCAGGGCTGAGCTCGCCTTGCTGCGCGTCGCAGGGGTGACTGCCCGCTACGGGAACATCACTGCCCTCCGTGGGGTCGACCTCCACGTCTCCGAGGGAGAACTGGTGTGCCTCATCGGGCCGAACGGGGCGGGCAAGACGACTCTCATGTCGGCGGTGACCGGTCTGCTCCCGGTCACCGCCGGCCGGGTCTTGTTCGAGGGCGAGGACGTGACCCGAGACAGTCCAGACGCCCTCCTGCGAAAGGGCCTGGCCCTCGTCCCCGAACGGCGACGGATCTTCGCCGACCTGACCGTCGAGGAGAACCTCCTCATGGGCGGGGTGACCGTCGCCCCGGCGGACCGACGCCGCCGCCTGAAGGAGATGGAGGAGCTGTTTCCGGTCCTGGCCGAGAAGCGGACACTGCATGCGGGATATCTGTCCGGAGGCCAGGCCCAGCAACTGGCCATTGCCCGGGCTCTGATGAGCGGGCCCCGGTTGGTCCTCATGGACGAGCCGTCGCTGGGTCTGGCACCCGCCCTCGTCGAAGTCGTCTTCCAACTGATCCAGGATCTGAAAGAGCGAGGCACGACGCTTTTGATCGTGGAACAGAACGCCAAGAAGGCTCTGGCCGTCGCCGACCGTGCCTACATGCTGCGCACCGGCGAGATCGTGGACGAGGCATCCGGACAAGATCTCGATCGATGGGCCGACCTGTTCGAAGCGTATGTGGGAGGCTGACCTGTGATCGCCGTCCTCCAACAGCTGGTCGATGGGTTGGGTCGTGGCTCGGCGTACGCCCTGCTCGCTCTGGGCCTGGGGCTGATCTTCGGCGTCATGCACCTCGTCAACTTCGCCCACGGCGAACCTGTGACCGTTGCCGCCTACTCCGTATACGCCGCTGCCATGTTCGGGGCACCATGGTGGGCGCTGGCCGTGGTGGCGGTGGTGGCGGCAGTCCTCACCTCACTGGCGATCGAGTTCGCCGGGTTCCGCCGGTTGCGGGCAGCAGACGACTTCACTCTCCTCCTCACCTCGTTCGGTATCGCCGTCCTCGTGCGAGCCGGGTTCAGCATGTGGGTCTCGACCACCCCCCGGCAGTTCCACCGGCCGGCGTGGATCTTCGACACTGTCAGGGCGGGACCGCTCGCCCTCGAGATCTACGACCTGGTCGTGATCGCCGTCACTGCTCTCACCCTGGTGGGGACCTGGCTCCTCCTCCAGAAGACGATGTTCGGGCTGGCTCTGAGGGCCGCCGCAGAGGACTTCGACGCCGCCCGCCTGATGGGCGCCCGCGCCAACCGTCTGATCGCAGGCGCCTTCGCTCTTGCCGGTCTGCTCGCCGGGATCGCAGCGGTGCTGATTCTGATGCGCCGCGGTCAGGCCGAGCCCGACATGGGGTTGGACATCCTCCTGCCTGGATTGCTGGCGGCAATCATCGGTGGCCTCGGCCGCCTCGAAGGAGCCGTTCTCGGTGGTCTGGCCCTCGGGGTCGCCCAATCCGCCTTCCGGGCCTGGATCCTGCCCAACTCCCTCTCCCGGCTCACCGAGGCCGCGGTCTTCGGGCTCATCGCTCTCTTGTTCATCTTCCGGCCCGAGGGGATTCTCTCGGCGAGACGAGCCGAACGCGTATGAGGGAACGCTTCCTCGCCCCGACCGTCGGAGCCGTCGTCCTGTGGGGCGTAGTGGTCGGAGTGGCGTCGATAGCTGCCGCGCTGGGCACCTCCTCCACCAACACGCTCGTCACCCAGATGCTGATCGATGCCATCGTCGTGGTCGGCCTCCAGGTGTTCATCGGAAACACCGGCATGCTGTCGTTCGGGCACCCAGCGTTCGGCGCCTATGCCGGCTACGTCGTCGCTCTCCTCACCATGCCGGTGAGCCGCAAGCTGATTCAGATACCGGACGCGCCTTGGGGACTGGCCGAAGCCGAGGTCGATCCCACCATCGCCACCTTTGCCGCCGTTGCCGTGACTCTCGTGGTGGGAGCGATCGTCGGTCTGGCCCTGGTCCGATCAGGTGCCTCCTCCGGAGCCGTGGCCGCCACCATGATCACTCTTGCGTTCCTCTTCGTCACCCACGAGATAGCTCTGAACTGGACCGACCTGACCGACGGCGGAGGTGGCCTCGGCTTCATTCCGCGTCTGGATGGCCGGCTACCGATCGTCCTGACGCTGTTGGTCGTACTGCTGGTGGGCCGCTGGTTCGCCGAGTCCCGACCCGGGAGATTGGCGAAGGCCGTGAGAGAAGACGGGTTGGCGGCTGCCGCCTCGGGCGTCGACCGCGTCCGGCCGCAGATGGCAGCACTGTTCCTGAGCGTCCTGATCATCGCCGTGGGAGCGGTTCTACGAGTCCGCGCCCTCGGCTCCATGACCCCGTCGTTCTTCTATTTCGACTACACGCTCCTGACCCTCGCCATGTTGATCGTCGGAGGGCGGAATTCGCTCACCGGGTCGATGCTCGGCGTAGTGACGATCACCGCCGGTATCGAGTTCACTCGGATCCTGGCCGGGGAGAGCGTCAGCGTCCCTGGTCTCGACTGGCTGTTGCGCCCCAACCTCTCCGACCTGTTCCTGGGAGGAGCGATGTTGGGCTTCATGCTGATTCGACCTCGAGGTTTGCTCGGCGACTGGGAACTAGACCACTGGCTTCGACGGTGGATACCCCTGAGAAGGAGATCCGCGCCCGGGGCCGTGTCCGATCGGTCGGGACGGAAGCACATTCTGGAAGCGAAAGGGATCGGGGCGACCTTCTCGGGGTTCCGCGCCTTGTCGGATGTGTCGCTCCGTGTGGAGACCGGCGAAATCGTGGGGTTGATCGGGCCGAACGGAGCCGGGAAGACCACCCTGATCAACGTGATGTCCGGTTTGGTACCCGGCCACGACGGACAGGTGCTACTGGACGACGAGGACCTGACCGGTCTGGCCCCTCATGACCTCGCCGCCCGGGGTATAGGACGGACATTCCAGAACCTCCGGCTGTTCTCGGACCTGACCGTGCGAGAGAACGTGGAGATAGCCCGCATCGCCCACGACCGCCGGGGCCACGACATCGACGTCGACGCCCTGTTGCATGCAGCCGGCCTCACCGATGTCGCCGACCGACGCGCTTCCGAGCTCGACTACGGCAACCAGCGCCGGCTCGAACTGATCCGGGCAACGGCCACCGCCCCCGCCTTCCTCCTCCTGGACGAGCCCACCTCGGGAATGGGTGAAGCGGAGTCCTCTGCGATGGTCGACTTCGTGCGGCACCTGGCGGGTGAGATCGGAGCGGGAGTCCTGGTCATAGATCACGACCTCCATTTCATCGTTTCGATCTGTGACCGGATCTATGTCCTCGACCATGGGGAGCTGATCGCATCCGGATCCCCGGACGTGGTGCGCAACGATGCCCTCGTGCGGGCCGCCTACCTGGGCGAGGATTGAGCGCCAGGGCACGAAACCTCGCTCGCCGGTATAGTTCGGTTCCGAACGATTTGGTGGAGGGACGATGGATCCGACCACAAGCGGCGACATCCTGCTCCGTGATCTGGGCGACGACAACGCCGACCTGACTTCCCACGACGCCTTCGTGCGGGCTGTCCCCCATGCCACCTTCGCCCGGCTTCGACGCGAGGATCCGGTCGCCTGGATCGACGAGACCCACGGCTCCGGCTTCTGGGCCGTCACCCGCTACCAAGACATCGTGGAGGTGAGCCGGGATTGGAAGACCTTCACCGTGACGAAGGGAATCCGCCTCGAGGAGATGGACGAGGAGGAGATGTTCCATCGGCGCACATTGATGGAACACGATCCGCCCGAGCACGCCCGTCTCCGCCGCCTGGTCCAGCGAGGGTTCACTCCTCGGGTGGTCGCCACCTACGAGGACGCCTTCCGCCAGTTGGCGGGCCTGGTGCTCGATCAGGCCCTGACCCAAACCGAATTCGATTTCGTCGAGGCGATCGCCAAGCAACTCCCGATTCGGCTGATGTGCCGGCTCTTGGGCGTGCCGGAGTCGGATGCGGACCGGCTGGTCGAGTGGGGCGATCGCATGATCGCCAACACCGACCCCGACTTCACCGATTTCGTCATCGACCGCGACGACACGGAGGAATACCGACTGCTTCCGTTCCGAAGCCCGGCGGCCCTGGAGGTCTTCCGGTATGCCGAGGAGGTGGCGATGGAACGGAGGGCGAATCCGCGTGATGACGTCATCTCGGGGCTCCTGCGGGCAACAGACGGTGAGGAGCCTCTCACGGATCTCGAGTTCAAGAACTTCTTCGCCCTGTTGATCGTGGCCGGCAACGAAACGACCCGCCACACCATGAGCCACGGACTCACCTTCCTCGTCGACCATCCCGATCAGCTCGAGATGCTGGCGGCCGACCCGAAGGCGCTGTCAGGATCAGCCACCGAGGAGATCCTCCGGGCAGCGTCGGTCACGATGCATTTCCGACGCACGGCCACGGTCGACACCGAGCTGGGCGGAAAGCACATCCGCGCCGGGGACAAGGTGGTTATGTGGTACCCGTCGGGCAACTACGACGAGACCGCCTTCGAGCGTCCGTTCGAGTTCGACATCCGCCGTGACCCCAATGATCACCTCGCCTTCGGTACCGGGCGCCACATCTGCCTCGGCGCCTGGCTGGCTCGCCTCGAGGTCAGGGTGGTGTTGGAGGAGCTCCTGGCCCGGGTGTCATCGATCGAGGTGACCGGGGAGCCCACCCGTCTCCGCTCGAACTTCATAAACGGCCTGAAGACCTTGCCCGTCCGGATGACGCGCGCCTGAAATCGTCACCACCGCCGCCGGGAGCGCTCAGGTTCCCCACACTGTCGGCGGCTGGTGACGGCCCTCGGTGATGTTCCAGTACTCACGAAGTCGCCGACACCGCCCATCGTCGGCGAACTCGAGCAGGAGACATCCCGCCAGCGTCACCGGGGCACCGTCGCTGAGCATCTCGGTCCAGAACTCCACCGCCACCCGATCGCCATCGACGAAGGGCGTCCCCATCCGCACCACCACCTCGGATTGAGATGCGGTCACACTCTCCCAGTAGGCGCGGACACCCTCGTGTCCGACGTTGGGCTCCTCGTAGATGAAAGACCGGTACTGGGCGTCCTCTGTGAAGAGATCCGTCACGCCCTCAGCGTCCGCCTCCTCCCACGCACGCCGATAGCCCTCGACCCATTCCTCCAACGACAGCGACAACGATCCTCCTCTCGACGTCTCGCACTCTAGGTCTCGGCCCGCCGGCGTCGCAGCCACAGGAGGAGTCCGACCCCGAAGGCTGCCGCCAACAGACCGATCACAGGAAGGTACGGGCCCGCCACGGGAACCCCCGTGACCGCCAATCGAGCCAGCAGCACGACGAAGGCTGAGATCGTCGCCAGGACCAATCCGCGGACCAGACACAGCAGGACGGGCACCGGTCGCACTCGGGCATCGAACGAGGTGACGCCGGCCTCGATCATCAACATCAATGCCGCAACGGTCAGGGCCGGATCGACGCCGCCCGCCTCGGCGACCGAAGCGACTCCGGCGTCGAGGACGAACAGGACCGTCGCGACGCCCAGGCCCCACGGATAGCCGGTCACCAGCGCACCCAGTAGCGCGATCAAACCGGCCGATCCCAGCATGACGGTGAGTGGCTGCCAGGGACCGATGGGGCCCTCCAGCGCCAGGAACAACCCGGCGGTCGCGGCGACGGCGGCGCTCAGATACGTGCCCGTCGAGTGCGTCTTCGCCATCGCTCCAGCTCCTCCAAAGCCGCCCCGAGGTCTCCGTCCCGCTCCCATCGCGCCACCGCCACCCCGGCCGCCCGCAAACGTTCCACGGTGGCGCGCCGCTCCAATCTCCACACCCGGCGGGCCAGCTCCTGAACCGGATCGCGAGGCCGGCCCAACCAGCGTTCGACCCCGACCGCCACCGTGACGACATCCATTCCGCTTCGAGCGACGGTGTGGATCCGGCCTACCAAGCGATCGTCGAGGAGCGGCGATACGAAGGCCACCAGGGATGGCGGGCGAAGTGCGCGCTTGAAGACCCGGTCGACGGCCCCCCAGACTGGCTCCGCCTTCGCCTGGGTGGCCAGGATCGCCTGGAGCAGTCGATGGCGGTGGAAGCGGCCTCCCTCGAGACCGAACCAGCGTGTGACCCCGGTCAGGGTCACCAGCCCCAAACGGTGGCGGGTCCGGCCGTAGGCGTCGATGAGGCCGGCAGTGATCCGAACCCCCGCGTCGACCGCCGACTCGATCTCGGCTCCCGCCGACACCAGCGAATCGAGGACGAGCACGAGGTCTCCGTTGCGCTCCGCCTGACGGTCGGTCACCCACAGAGCCTCGGATCGAGCGCTCGCTCGCCAGTTGATCGTGCGAACGGGGTCGGCAGCCGTCCAGGGCCGGAGCTCGGCCAGCTCCACACCCGCACCGCGGGTCCGGGACTGGATGTCGCCGGCGTGGAGGTTGGTTCGAACCGGCTCGACGAGGCGTTCCACCTCGGTGATCTCGGGCATCACGACGAGCGTCCGAACCGCCGGTACGACACGCACTATCTCGAGGATCTCGAATGGGCCTTCGCCGTAGATCGTGGCGGATCCGATTTCGTAGGTGCCCCAGCGCCGGGCGACTAGTTCCAGTCGCACCCGCCTGTCCCCCGACGACAGCAGCAGGCCACGGTCACCGATCCGCGCCGCCCCTTCGAGCGAGCGCAATTCGACCCCGCTGGGCAGCTGGAGCTCGATGATGGCGCGTCGCCCTTGACCGACGATTTCGAGAACGACCTCGATCGGCACTCCCTCCGTCGCATCGCTCGGGGCGGCTATGACCTCCAAGGTCGGATGGGCCGACATTCCCACCGAGAGGGCGAACGCCAGGATCAAGCCGCTGGGCAGGGTCAGCAGGGCGGGAGTGGGCTCGCCGATCGCGAGAGCTGTGAACAGGCCCGACGCGACCAACAGGAGGTGCGCCCACCCGCGTAGGGTGAATCGCGCCGTCACCGACTCTCGGGCGTGGTCGACGGTACCGGCACCTCGGCCACACACTCGTCGACCACGACCCGCTCGTCGACTCCCTGTGCCCACGCTTCCGGATGCAGCACCAGCCGGTGGGCGAGGGTCGGCCGGGCGGCCCGCTGAACGTCGTCCGGCTGGACGAAGTCACGTCCCTGCAGGGCGGCCAGAGCCCGTGAGATCTTCATCAGCGCGAGCGATCCCCGTGGACTGGCCCCCACGCGGACTCTTCGATGGCGGCGAGTGGCTTCCACCAGGGCCACGATGTAGCGGCCCACGGCTTCGTCGATGTATACGTCTTCCAGCGCTCGCTGCATCCCACGGAACGTGGGCCGATCGACAACCGGCGCCACCTGCGCCTCCTCGGTCCGCCGCGCCGCTCGCGCCGCCAGGATTTCCCATTCGGCGTCGGCACCTGGGTAACCCAGTTCAGCCCGGATGAGGAAACGGTCGAGTTGGGCTTCCGGAAGCGAGTACGTGCCTTCGTATTCGATCGGGTTCTGTGTGGCCACCACCAGGAACGGCAGCTCGAGCCTTCGGGTCATGCCGTCGATGGTCACCTGCCGTTCCTGCATCGCCTCCAGCAGGGCTGCCTGGGTCTTGGCCGGGGCGCGATTGATCTCGTCCGCCAGCACCAGATGAGCGAAGATCGGCCCCGGCCGGAAGGTGGGCTCGCGGCCGACCGGATCGAGCACGGTCGAGCCGGTGATGTCCATCGGCATCAGGTCGGGGGTGAACTGGATCCGGTTGTGCTCCAGGCCCGTGGCCGCGCCGAGTGACTTGACCAGCAGTGTTTTCCCGACACCGGGAAGGTCCTCTATGAGCACGTGGCCGTCGGCCAGCAACGCGGCGAGGATCAGCGTGACTTCCTCGCGTTTTCCGACCACGGCCTCTCCAACCGCTTCCACTATTCGCCGTCCGACGCTTTCGACATCACCGATCGTCATAACCCCTCGATTCGGGTCAGGAGGCCATCGACGACCTCAGGCGCCAACGGCCCGCGCCGGACCGTCAGCTCGTCCCAGCCGTCGCTACCGAGCAGCTGCCTGCCCTGGACCTCGTCCCACCCCTCGCCGCCCAAGTCCTCGGCCAACCGACGGAGCCGGGAACGGAGCGGCC
>Ga0079224_100013833_pt1 | contig 11255 bp, 8 predicted proteins | sample Stecom2015_FD_80414 | JGI IMG/M metagenome (GOLD analysis project Ga0079224, IMG submission 80414) | Agricultural soil microbial communities from Utah to study Nitrogen management - Steer compost 2015 | ecosystem: Environmental > Terrestrial > Soil > Agricultural land | place: USA: Utah...
GATGGTGGACGGCGCATCGCGCTGCTGATCGACGCGGACAACGCGCCGGCGTCGAAGATCGACGCGATCCTCAACGAGGTCGCGCGCCACGGCGTGGTCAACGTGCGCCGCGCCTACGGCAACTGGAAGAGCCAGAACCTGGCCGGCTGGGAAAAGGTGCTGCACGAGTATGCGATCCGGCCGATCCAGCAGTTCGCCTATTCCACCGGCAAGAACGCCTCGGACATGGCGATGGTGATCGACGCCATGGACCTGATGTACGCGCGCACCCTGGACGGGTTCGCGATCGTCTCCAGCGACGCCGACTTCACCCCGCTGGTGATGCGCCTGCGCAACGACGGGTACGCCGTCTACGGTTTCGGCCAGAAGCAGACGCCGCTGCCGTTCGTGAAGGCCTGCTCGACCTTCCTGTTCCTGGAGAAGCTGGGCGACGACGGCGACGTGGCGCCCGACCAGGCGCGGCCCAAGACCTCGGGCGAACTCAAGGGCGACCAGGCGCTGACCCACCAGCTGCGCGGCGCGGTGGCGGCGGTCGCGGACGACGAGGGCTGGGCCTACCTGGGCGGCGTCGGCAGCCACCTGGGCAACCAGGGGTCGTTCGATCCGCGCAACTACGGCTATCGCAGCCTGAGCGCCCTGATCGACGCGGTCGACCTGTTCGAGGTGCGCCGCGACGGGCAGAAGGTGATGGTGCGCGAACGTCCCGCGGCCAAGGCCCGTTCCCCGCGCACGCGCCGCACCAAGACGGCTGCCAAGGGGACGCAGGCGCCCGCTCAGTAGAGGTCGACCGGGTCCACGTCCAGCGACCAGCGCACCCGGCGCGCCTCGGGCAGGGCGTGGATGGCCGGCAGCGCCGCGCGCAGGACGGCGTGCAGGTCGCGGCGGGCGTCGGCCGAGAGCAGCAGCTGGGCGCGATGCATGCCCGCGCGCCTGGGCATGGGCGCCGGCATCGGCCCGCTCAGGGCGGGCGCGGCGTCGCCATGGCCGTCGGCCACCGCCTCCAGGGCCTGCCGCGCGGCTTGCAGGAAGGCCAGCGGCGGGCCGGCGTGGCGGGCCTCGGCGCGCAGCAGCGCCAGGTGGGCGAACGGCGGGAAGCCCGCGGCCTCGCGCAGCGCCAGCGCGTCGGCGGCGAAGGCGTGGTAGCCGCCTCCGATCAGCATCGCCAGCAGCGGGTGGTCGGGGTGGTGGGTCTGCAGCAGCACCCGCCCCGGGCGCTGCGCGCGGCCGGCGCGCCCGGCGACCTGGATCAGCAGCTGGGCGAGCTTTTCGTGCGAGCGGAAGTCGGCCGAGTACAGGCCCTCGTCGATCCCCACCACGCACACCAGGCCGAGCTGGGCCAGGTCGTGGCCCTTGGCCAGCATCTGGGTGCCGACGAGGATGCCGGGACGCTCGCCCAGTTCGCCCAGCAGCCGTTCCATGGCGTCGCGGCGCCGGGTGCTGCCGCGGTCGATGCGCAGCACCGGCACGTCGCCGAACCGTGCCGCCAGTACTTCCTCGATGCGTTCGGTACCCACGCCCTGCGGCTGCAACGCCAGGCTGGCGCAGTCGGGGCAGGCCGGCGGCGAGGGGCGGCGGTGGCCGCAGTGGTGGCACTGCAGCCGCCGGCCCTGGGCGTGCACGGTCATCGGCCGACCCTGGCCGGCCGTGCCGCAGTGCGGGCACTGCGCGCTCCAGCCGCAGTCGTGGCACAGCAGCACCGGCGCGTAGCCGCGGCGGTTGCGGAACACCAGCACCTGGCCGCCGGCGTCGAGTTCGCCGCGGATCGCCGCGAGCATCTGCTGCGACAGCCCCGCGTCCAGTGGCCGCTTGCGCACGTCGGCCACGCGCACTTCCGGCGCCTGCGCCACGCCCGCGCGCCGCGACAGGCGCAGGTAGTGGTAGCGCCCGGCGGTGGCGTTGTGCAGGGTCTCCAGGGACGGGGTCGCGCTGCCCAGCAGCACCGGGATGCCCAGCGCGCGCCCGCGCACCAGGGCGAAGTCGCGGGCGTGGTAGCGGATCCCGTCCTGCTGCTTGTAGCTGGCGTCGTGCTCCTCGTCGACCACGATCAGGCCGGCATCGGGCAGCGGGGTGAACACCGCCGAGCGGGTGCCCACCACCACTCGCGCCTCGCCGCGCCAGGCCGCCGCCCAGGTGCGGGCGCGTTCGCCGTCGTTGAGCCCGGAGTGGGCCACGTGCACCGGCACGCCCAGGCGCGCGCGGAAGCGGGCGAGCAGCTGCGGGGTCAGGCCGATCTCGGGCACCAGCACCAGTGCCTGCCGGCCGCGCGCCAGGCAGTCGGCGATGGCGTGCAGGTAGACCTCGGTCTTGCCGCTGCCGGTGACGCCGTCCAGCAGCATCGGCGCGAAGCCGGCCGCCTCGCGCAGGGCGTCGATCGCGGCCTGCTGCTCGTCGCCCGGGCTGGGCCCGGGCTGCGGCGCGGGCGCGACCTGCGAGGCCGGGACCGCCACGCGCTCGGCCAGGCCGCGGCCCAGCAGGGTGCGCGCGGCCGCACGCCAGCCCTCCAGCAGCGCGCCCAGCGCGTCCTCGTCGCGCAGCGCGCCGTGCAGCAGTTCGGCCAGCCGCCGCGGCCGCGAGCCCGCGCGCAGGCCGGGCAGGGCGGCGGCGCCCGCCCCGGTCAGGCGCCAGGCCCAGGCGTGGGCGTCGGGCAGCGGTTCGCCGCGGCGCAGCGCCGCGGGCAGGGCCGTGGCCAGCACCTCGCCCAGGGGCGCGTGGGTGTAGCGCGACAGCCACTGCAGCGAGGCGAGCAGTTCGCCATGCAGCAGCGGGGCCGGGTCCAGCCGTTCGCTGATCGGGCGCAGTTCCGGCGCGTCCGCTCCCGCGGGCCCGACCGCCGCCACCACGCCGACCAGCTCGCGCGGCCCGAACGGCACCCGCACCCGGCGGCCCACGTCGTCGGCGCCGGCATCGGGCGCGCGGTAGTCGAACAGGCGCGGCAGCGGCAGCGGCAGGGCCACCTGGAGGACGGGGGCGACGGGATCGGGCACGGTCGAAGTCTAGGGCCACGCCGCGCCGCACAGGGCGCGATTTGAGCGAGGGACCTGCGCCGCTCCGGACCTTCCGCGTGCAAGTCGATGGCGGACAAGGGTTTTCCCCTTATCCACAATTGATGTGGATAAGCCTGTGCATGAGCGCATGCGGGGGCTGTTTTTGGCCGCGGGGGACGCGTGAAAGCCCGGGTTGGCGAAAAAAACGCCAATCCCCGAATTTTTTGGAAAATCAATGGCTTGTGCGTGAAACAAACCGTTCACAATGATCAAGGCGGCTCCACGGGGCGGGCCTGTGACGCGTGCATGACGCATGTGCACAACGTTGCCCGGCAAAACCCGCGATGGAACAGCCGATGTGACATCCGTCAAGCCCCCAGCGGCAGCCGGGGCGAACGTATCATGGCGCCAGCGGGCCGCCCCCGGGCCCGGCAACGATGGCGTCGGCCCCCTTGAACGATCCCGCCACGGCACATGCTGCCCTGACCGCCTTCCTGCGTGGAATCGAGCGCCGTGGCGCGGTGTTCGGCCACTGGCAGGGTGGGAGTCCGGAGGCCGGGGATGCCGCCCTGGCCGCCACCCTGCGCGGGTTCCGCGAACTCGCCGCGGACGTGGCCTTCGCCGAATGGCCGCGCCGGTTCTGGGCGATGCTGCTGGCCGCACCGCAGCTGCGCGAGGCCGTCCGGACCGGCGATCCGGACATCCCCGCGCCCGTGGCCGCGCTCGCCACCGGCCCGCGCGCCGCCCTGCTGCTGCGCGTGGTCGCGGGCCTGGCCGAATCCGAGGCCGCGGCGGTGCTCGGCATCGCCCGGCCCACCTACCGCCTGGCGCTGCAGCGGGCGCTCCCGCGCCGCGACGACGGCAGCCCCGACCCGGAGGCCTGGCGCGCGCTGTCGACGGCGGCGCGGCAGGCGGTGCGCGCGCTGCCGGACGAGCGCCTGGCCTGGATCAGGGCCCTGCGCGACGGTGCCCGCGCGACCCCGCCGCGGCCCGCGCGCACGGGCACGCAGCGGGAGCGGCCGGGATGGCTGTGGCCGGCGACCATCGTGGTGGTGCTGGCGACCGCCGCGGCGCTGGCATCCACCTGGTGGGGTCCCTGGCGCCCAGCGCCCGACCCGCTCCAGTCAGCGCGCATCCACAGCGAGCCGCTGCCTCCGGCCGCGGCGCCGGCGGCGCGCTTCGATCCGGCCACCTCGCTGGCCAGCCACCGCGACCTGGACCTGCTGCTGGCCCAGGTCACCGGCCAGTTCGACGAGGACGCCGATCCCGCGTTCGACGCCTGGCTGGTCCATGCGCTCGCCGACCCGGCCACGGACGCCGACGCGGGCGACGCGCCGGCCGAAGCGGCCGGGGAGGAGGCGGACGATGGCGACGGCGCGCCCTGAGCCCGGCCGCGCCCTGGCGACGGGTCTACTGCTGCTCGTAGCCGGCCTCGCCCTGGCCGACGGCGGCGCACGGATCGCGGCGCTGTCCCCGGCCGAGCGCGAGGCCCTGCAGCGCCGGGCGGCCGCCTGGGAGGCGCTGCCCGCGTCGATGCAGGGCGAGCGCCGGGAAGCCTGGCTGGCCTGGCGCGCCCTGCCGGCGGACGAGCGCGTGCGGATGCAGGCCGCGCGCGAGGCCTGGCGCGACCTGCCGGTCGAGCGCCAGCAGGCGCTGCGCGCGCGGTTCGACGCGCTCGACGCGGGCATCCGCCGCGGCTGGCTGCTCGGACCGACCCTGGGCGCGCACTGGCCGCAGCTGCATGCGCTGTTCGCGCAGGTGGAGCCCGACGAGCGCGAGGCCATGCTCGGGGCCCTGCGTGCCCTGCCGCCGCAGGCCCTGGACGACCTGGGCGTGCTTGCCCAGCGCACTCCGCCGCAGGAGCGCGCCGCGCTGCGCGAGGCGCTGCTGGCGCAACCGCCGGGCGCGCGCGCGGCCTGGCTGAGGGCGCGCCTGGGCGGCCCCTGAGCGGCCCTCAGCCGGCGACGGGGCGCAGGATCCGGCGCGAAGCCCGCGCCCGCTCGCCGAACTGCTGCGCGCTCTCGGCCCGCATCCGCGCGGCGTGCCCGCGCAGGTAGGCATCGAGCGCCTCCTGATCGCGCAGGCGGTAGTGCACGCACAGCAGCAGGTGGGCCGCGTCGGGGGGACTTTCCACCACCTCGAACATGTCCGCCCCCTCGAACCCGTCCAGCGCGAGGATCCGCTGCACGTGCCCGGGGAGCCAGTCCAGGAACGCCTCCGCGATCGCCCGCTCGACCCGCAACGTCACTTCGTACAGCACCATGTCCGTCCCTCCGCGGCTCACATCCAGACCAGGCTGGCGATGGTGGTGAAGGCGGCGCCCAGGGCCAGCAGCACCGAGTAGCACAGGCCGATCACGGCGTACTTGGCCAGGGTCATGATCCAGCCCTGGCGATAGACGCGCTTCTGCATCAGCAGCAGATAGACCGGGATCCACAACCACAGGGCCGCCTCGAACAGGTCGAACACGACCGCGGCGGCCCCGCCGGCGGGCGCGAGCCACCGCTCCAGCGCCATGGCCAGGAACACCAGCAGCAGGGCCAGGCACACGAAGGCGTGGCTGTGCAGCGCCACGATCAGGTGCTCCATGTACAGCCGGCGCCGGAACAGGTAGGCCAGCTTGAGCATCAGCGCGAACAGCGGCAGCAGCACGAACAGGGTCGACGGCACCGCGCCCAGCAGCGAGTCCTTGAGCAGGTCGGGCTCTTCCCGGAGCCGCTGCACGTTGCGCTCGGCGCGCCCGACCTGGCGGTTGAGCCAGGCGTTGGCGAAGCCCGGCAGCCAGGGCACGGTGACCGGGTTGGTCACCGGGTCCCATTCGCCGGAGCCGAAGGAGATCCGGTGTAGTCGCGGCACCGGTGGTGGCCCGCCCTGCGCCTGGGCGGCCTGGAAGGCGGCAATGCGCTCGTCCGCCTGGGCCCGGATCGCGGTTTCCCCCGCGCGCAGCGCGGCCTCCGCGCCGCGCCGGCCGAGCTCGCTGCCGGCGCCGGAATCCGTCGCCTGGCCCCGGGTCTCGAGCGCCGTCCGCGCATCGGCGATCTCCGCCAGGGCGCGGTCGCGCTCCCGCTCGACCTCGGCGATGCTGCGCGCGGTCTCGATGCCGCTGTCGCCGCCCAGCTGGACCGGGTTGTCGTCGCCGAAGCTGATCACCAGCCGGCCGACGAAGAAGGCGACGATGGCCATGAAGAAGAACAGCCGGAACGGGCTGACGTAGCGGACGCGTCGCCCGGCGAAATATTCCAGCGACAGGTAGCCCGGCCTGGCCAGCAGCGGCCACAGGGTCCGGGGCGTGCGCGAGTCCCATTCGAACACGCTGTCGAACACGTCGCCCATCAGGCTGGAGAAGTGCCGCACCAGGCCCTTCACCGGCTGCCCGCAGGCGTAGCAGTGCTCGCCCAGCAGGGGCGTGCCGCAGTTGGCGCAATCGCCGCGCGCGGGATCGGCCGGGACCGAGGGCGCGGTGGTTTCGGGACTGGGATTCATCGCTCCGACCGGAAACGGGGTGTCGCGACCCCGGGAGGCGCGCCTAAAATACGGCCCGCCCCGACCTGGCGCCAGCGCAATCGCGACCGGCAGGTCCGCCGCCTCCCGGATTCCGCTCCCATGTCCCCGCCCGCCCCGCCGGCGCGCCTGCGCGATGAAGTGCGCACCACCGCGTCGCTCGCCGCGCCGCTGGTCGCCGGCCACCTCGCCACCGGCCTGATCGGCTTCGTCGACAATGTGATCGCCGGCCGCCACGGCACCGACACCCTGGCCGGGGTGGCGGTGGGCACCGCGCTGTTCTGGCTGGTGATGCTGGTGCCGATGGGCACGCTGATGGCGCTGCCGCCGTCGGTCTCGCAGCTCGACGGCGCCGGCCGCCGCGCCCGGATCGGCCCGCTGTTCCGGCAGGCGCTGTGGCTGGCAGGCGCCCTGGGGCTGCTGCTGTTCGTGCTGCTGAGCCTGGGCGTGCACCTGCTCGAGCCGATGGGCATCGCGCCGGAGGTGCGGCCGTCGGCGGCCGCCTTCCTCGGCGGCCTGCGCTGGGGCGTGCCGGCGCTGACCGTGTACTTCTGCCTGCGCTACCTGTGCGACGGCCTGCACTGGACCCTGCCGACGATGGCCTTCGGCTTCGGCGGCCTGCTGGTGCTGCTGCCGCTGGGGTACGTGCTGACCTTCGGCGCGTTCGGCCTGCCCGAGGGCGGCGCGGGCGGTCTGGGGCTGGCCTCGGCGATCATGATGTGGACCCAGGCGCTGGGATTCGTGCTGTACCTGGCGCGGGCGCGGCGGTTCCGCGGCCTGCGCCTGTTCGCGCGCTTCGACCTGCCGCGCCGCCGCCAGATCGCCGCGCTGCTGTACACCGGGCTGCCGATCGGGGTGACGGTGGCGATGGAGGGCGGGCTGTTCGTGGTCACCGCGCTGCTGATCGGGCGGATCGGCGGGCTGGAGGTGGCCGCGCACCAGATCGCGATCAACGTCGCCAGCCTGTGCTTCATGATCCCCTTCGGCCTGGCCGAGGCGACCACGGTGCGGGTCGGGCATGCGCTGGGCGCCGGCCGCGGCTCGTACGGGGTACGGCGCGCGGCGCTGGCCGGGCTGGTCCTGGTGCTGGCGACGCAGGCGCTGTCGGCGGCGGTGCTGCTGGGCGGGCACGAGGCGATCGCATCGATCTACACCCACGACGCGGCGGTGGCCGCGCTGGCCGGATCGCTGCTGCTGCTGGCGGCCGCGTTCCAGTTCCCCGACGGCGTCCAGGTGCTGTCGGCCGGCGCGCTGCGCGGACTCAAGGACACGCGGGTGCCGATGTTCATCGCCGCGTTCGCCTATTGGGGCATCGGCATGCCCCTGGGCGCGGGCCTGGGCCTGGGGCTGGGCTGGGGGCCGCGCGGCATGTGGCTGGGACTGATCGCCGGCCTGGTCGTGGCGGCGGTGCTGATGGCGCTGCGTTTCGGCCGCAGCAGCCGGCCGGCCGCGCTCGTGGCCGCCACCCGCGCGCAGGTGACCAACGGCGCATGAAAACAAGGGCCGCGGCGGTTACCCTGCGCGCTGGAACAGGAGCATTTCACACATGAGTCAGGCTTCCTCGCGCGGACCGGTGTTGCGCGCCATCGTCGGCGTCTGGAACGGGATGAATTTCGTCCGCCGGCTGGTGTTCAACCTGCTGTTCTTCTTCCTGCTGCTGGTGGTGCTGCTGGCGGTGCTGGGCGGCCGCAAGGGCATGGTCCCGGTGGAGGAGCGCAGCACACTGGTGATCGCGCCCGAGGCGCAGCTGGTCGAGCAGTACACCACCGATCCGGTGAGCCGTTCGTTCCAGGCCAGCTTCGGCCAGGGTCCGGCGGAAGTGCAGCTGCGCGACCTGCTTGCGGTGCTCGAAGCCGCGCGCGAGGACGAGAAGATCGAGCGCGTGCTGCTGCGGGTGGACCGGATGGTGTTCTCCGGCTACGCCTCGCTGCGCGAGCTCGGCCAGGCGATCGCGCAGCTGCGCGAATCGGGCAAGCAGGTGGTCGCGTTCGGCGAGCGCTTCACCCAGGCCCAGTACCTGCTGGCCGCGCACGCCGACGAGGTCTACCTCGATCCGGAGGGCGAGGTGCTGCTGCTGGGATTGAGCGGCTACCGCCAGTTCTACCGCGAGGGGCTGGAGGACAAGCTCGGCATCGACATGCACCTGTTCAAGGTGGGCGAGTACAAGTCCGCCGCGGAACCCTTCGTGCGCGACGACGCCTCGCCCGAGGCCAAGGAGGCGGATCTGTTCTGGCGCGGCGACGTGTGGCAGCGCTACCTGGCCGACGTGGCCAGGCTGCGCGGGAGCACGCCGGAACAGCTGGCGGCCTCGATCGAGAGCCTGCCCGGGGGCATCGCCGCGGTGCAGGGCGATACCGCGCGCTACGCGGTCGAGCAGAAGCTGGTCGACGGGCTCAAGACGCGCGAGGAGCTCGAGGCCCTGCTGGTCGAACGCGGGGTCGCCGACGACGAGGCCGAGGGCGGCTTCCGCCAGGTCGGCTTCTTCGATTACCTGCGCCACGCCCAGGACCCGCCGCTCACGGCCGACCGCCGCCCGCAGGTGGCCGTGGTGGTGGCCGAGGGCGAGATCGTCGAGGGTCGCCAGCCGCCGGGCCGGATCGGCAGCGAGTCGACCGCGGCGCTGCTGCGCGAGGCGCGCGAGGACGACCACGTCAAGGCCGTGGTGTTGCGGGTCAATTCGCCGGGCGGGTCGGCGTTCGCCTCCGAGGTCATCCGTCGCGAGGTGCTGGGCCTGAAGCAAGCCGACAAGCCGGTGGTGGTGTCGTTCGGCGACGTCGCCGCGTCCGGCGGCTACTGGATCAGCATGGACGCCGACCGCATCTATGCCGATCCGTCGACGATCACCGGCTCGATCGGCATCTACGGCCTGGTGCCCACCTTCCCGCGCGCGCTGGAGAAGATCGGCGTGCACACCGACGGCGTGGCGACCACGCGCATGGCCGGCGCCTTCGACCTGGCGCGGCCGCTGTCGCCGGAGCTGGCGCAGGTGATCCAGTCCTACATCGACAAGGGCTACCGCGACTTCATCACCCGCGTGGCCAAGGCCCGCGGCCGCACGCCGGCGCAGGTCGACGAGGTGGCGCGCGGCCGGGTCTGGACCGGCGAACAGGCGCACGGACGCGGGCTGGTGGACGAGTTCGGCGGGCTGCGCGCGGCAATCGCCGATGCCGCCTCGCGCGCACGCCTGGGCGATGCCCGCAGCTGGCGCGTGCGCTATGTCGAACGCGGCGCGACGCCCTTCGAGCGCTGGTTCAGCGGTTTCCTGCAGGGCGGCCTGGCCAGGGCCTGGCTGCGCGACTCGGACTTTGCCAGGACCCTGCTGGCGCGGGCGGCGCCCCAGGCCGAACGCGACCTGCAGGTGCTCGAACAGGTGCTGCAGTCGCGCGACGGCGCGCCGGTCAAGGTGCTCGCGCACTGCCTCTGCGGGCCCTGACCCGCGATCCGGGCCGCGGCTCCCGCCGCGCGCCCGTCACCGGGCGGACCTTCGCGCCCCGGTGACGCCGCGGGCCGGCCGGAGCGACATCGTTGCAAGGGATGCCCGCGTCGCCCTGCCTCAGCGCTTCACGTCCAGCCGTTCGCCGCGCACCAGGGCCAGCACCGCGTCCTGGCCGCACAGGTTGAAGTCGCCGGGCACCGCGTGCTTCAGGCATCCCGCGGCGTGGCCGAAGCGCAGGCTGTCGGGCTCGTCCCAGCCCGAGGCCAGGCCGTGCAGCACGCCGGCGGCGAAGGCGTCGCCGGCGCCGATGCGGTCGACGATGCCGGCCAGCTCGCGCGGCTCGACCTGGTGCAGCGCGCCTGCGCGCGTGGCCATCAGCGCGCCCAGGGCATGGTGTTCGACGCTGCTCTGCGCGCGCGTGGTGCAGGCGATGCGCTGCAGGCGCGGGAACGCCTCGAAGGCGCGGCTGGCGGCACGCGCGAACCGCTGCGCGTGCGGCAATCCATCGGCGTCCGCGTCGGCGCCCAGCACCACGTCCACGTCGCGGTGGTCGGCGAACGCGATCTCGGCCGCGGCCAGCAGCGGCCGCAGGATCCGGGCCGGCTCGCCATCCCAGGCCGCCCACAGCGTCGGCCGGAAGTTGCCGTCGAACGACACCCGCAGGCCCAGCGCCACCGCCGCCTCGACCGCGTCCGCGGCCGTCCTGGCCGGTCCGGCGCCCAGCGCCGGAGTCACGCCCGACAGGTGCAGCCAGTCCGCGCCGCGCAGCAGCGCCGGCCAGTCGTAATGGCCGGGCGGGGCCAGCGCGAACGCCGAGGCGGCGCGGTCGTAGAGCACTTCGCTGGGACGATGGCCGGCGCCCGGGGCCAGGAAGTACAGGCCCATGCGGCCTTCGGCGCGGCGCACGCCGCGGGTATCGACGCCGTGCCGTCGCAGTTCGCCCAGTGCCGCCTCGCCCAGCGCGTTGTCGGCCACCGTGCCCAGCATCGCCACCTCGTGGCCGAAGCGGGCCAGCGAGACCGCGACATTGGCTTCCGCGCCGCCCACGTGCACCTGCAGCGCAGGCGACTGCAGCAGCAGTTCACGCCCGGGGGCGGTCAGGCGGAGCAGCAGTTCACCGAAACAGGCGATTCGAGACGGCATGGCGGATTCCTGCAAGGCACTGCTTCGCCGCGCGGCCGCGGCGTGTGGGTGGTGCCCCCGGCGGCCGGTCGGCCCGGCCGCGGTGGGCGGCGGTGTCATCGACGTCGGACGCCCGTCCGCGTGCCCGCGCGGCGGTCGGCCCGGCGCGGCGCGCGGCCGTGCGTCGCGCGGGGATTATGCAAGCTGGGCCC
>Ga0079224_100013835_pt1 | contig 11255 bp, 10 predicted proteins | sample Stecom2015_FD_80414 | JGI IMG/M metagenome (GOLD analysis project Ga0079224, IMG submission 80414) | Agricultural soil microbial communities from Utah to study Nitrogen management - Steer compost 2015 | ecosystem: Environmental > Terrestrial > Soil > Agricultural land | place: USA: Utah...
GGCTACCTGCAGGACGCCGAGGCCAAAGGCGCGCGCATCGTCGCGCTCTACCCCGAGGCGCAGGGCCGACGCCTGCCACAGAGCCTGGTGCTGGACGTCAATGACGACATGAAGCTGATGCAGGACGAGATCTTCGGCCCGCTGCTGCCGATCGTTCCCTACGATCGCATCGAAGACGCCTTCGCCTACGTCAACGCACGACCGCGGCCACTGGCGCTGTACTACTTCGGCTACGACAGGAGCGAGCAACAACGCGTGCTGCATGAAACCCACTCCGGCGGCGTGTGCCTGAACGACACCCTGCTGCACGTGGCGCAGGACGACATGCCGTTCGGCGGCGTCGGCCCGTCGGGCATGGGCCATTACCACGGTCACGAAGGCTTCCTGACCTTCAGCAAGGCCAAGGGCGTGTTCATCAAGCAGCGCTTCAACGCCGCGCGGCTGATCTACCCGCCTTACGGCAAGGCGATCCAGAAGCTGGTCTACAAGCTGTTCGTACGCTGATCAATGCGGGCGGCGCCCGCTCGGTGATAACAACAATGAACGACACCACTCTGCAAACGCCGAATCTGTCGCGGCGCAGCCTGCTTAAGGTCGGCCTGCTGGGCTCGACGCTGCTCGGCACTGCCGGACTGACTGCCACCCTCAGCGGCTGTTCGGCCAGCACGCCGGCCAGCGGCTATCTGATCCTGCGCAGCAGCGACCTGCCATTTCTGCGTGCGCTGATCCCGGTGATGCTGGATGGCGCCGTCAGCGCCGAGCAGATGCCGCGGGCCATCGAGGGCACATTGAAGAGTCTCGACAACGGCCTGGCGCACCTGTCGCCAGAGATGCTGAAACTCACCGTGCAGCTGTTCGACGTGCTGGCCCTGCCGATTACACGCGGCCCGCTGACCGGCGTATGGGGCAGCTGGGACAACGCCAGTGCCGATGACGTGCGCAATTTCCTCAGCCGCTGGCAGAACAGCAGCCTGAGCCTGCTGCGCATGGGCCACGCCTCGCTGCTGCAACTGGTGATGATGGCCTGGTACAGCCGCCAGGAAGCCTGGGCTCATTGCGGCTACCCCGGCCCACCCACCGTATGACGGCCCAACTGCAGAGAGCATCGCGGCTGAAGCCGCTCCCACGGGATACGGGCCGTTTGTGTAGGAGCGGATTTATCCGCGATGAGGACGAGCACCAAGCTCGTGACTCCAGACGGCCCTACTACAAGAAGAGAAGGTGAAATGCCTGTACCCGATCTGTTCAAGCATGGCCTGGCCAACGGGTGGAAGACCTACGACGGTTCGCGCCTGGAAAACGACCTGACGCTGGAGGCCGACGTCGCCATCGTCGGCAGCGGCGCCGGTGGCGGCACCACGGCGGAAATCCTCAGCGCTGCCGGCTACAAGGTGCTGCTGATCGAGGAAGGCCCGCTGAAGACCAGCGATGACTTCAGGATGCAGGAAGCCGAGGCCTATCCCTCGCTGTATCAGGAAGGTATCGGCCGCATGAGCAAGGATGGCGCCATCACCATCCTGCAGGGCCGGGCCGTGGGCGGCACCACGCTGATCAACTGGACCAGCAGCTTCCGTACCCCGCCGCAGACCCTGGCGCACTGGGCCGAAGTACATGGGGTGAAAGGCCATGACGTCGAGTCCATGGCGCCCTGGTTCGAGAAGATGGAGCAGCGCTTGGGCGTAGCTCCCTGGATGGTGCCGCCCAATGCAAACAACGAGGTGATCCGCACCGGCTGCGAAAAGCTCGGTTATCACTGGGCGCCGATCCCGCGCAACGTGCGCGGCTGCTGGAACCTCGGCTACTGCGGCATGGGCTGCCCGACCAACGCCAAGCAGTCGATGCTGGTGACCACCATCCCTGCTACCCTCGATGCCGGCGGCGAGCTGCTCTATCTGGCGCGCGCCGACAGGCTGCTGATCGAAGGCGACAAGGTGGTCGGCATCGACTGCCTGGGCATGGACGAACGCTGCGTAGCGCCCAACGGCAAGCGCATCCGCGTCAAGGCGCGGCATTACGTGCTGGCCGGCGGCGGCATCAACACACCCGGCATCCTGCTGCGCTCCGCGGCGCCCGACCCGCACAAGCGCGTCGGCCGGCGCACTTACCTGCACCTGGTGAACTTCTCCGCGGCGCAGTTCGAACAGGTCATCAACCCGTTCTACGGCGCGCCGCAGTCGCTGTACTCCGATCACTTCCAGTGGGACGACGGCACCACCGGGCGCCTGTCCTACAAGCTGGAAGTGCCGCCGCTGCAGCCGGCGCTGACCGCCACCCTGCTCGGCGACTTCGGCCGCGAGAACGCCCTGCGCATGGAGCAGTTGCCGCACACCAACGTGATGCTCGCCCTGCTGCGTGACGGCTTCCACCCGGACTGCGCCGAAGGCCGCGTGGAGCTTCGCGGCGACGGCAGCCCGGTGCTCGACTACCCGATGACCGATTACACCTGGGACGGTGTGCGCCGTGCCTTCCTGACCATGGCTGAAATCCAGTTCGCTGCGGGCGCCAGGGCGGTGATGCCGACTCACGCCGATGCCCGTTTCGTCAGCACCTGGCGCGAGGCCAGGGAGATGATCGAGAACCTCGACCTCACGCTGTACCGCACCCGCCTCGGCAGCGCCCACGTGATGGGCGGTTGCGCCATGGGCGAAGACCCGCAGCAGGCAGTGGTCGACAGCCTCGGCCGCCATCATCAGCTCGGCAATCTATCGATTCATGACGGCTCGCTATTCCCCACCAGCATCGGCGCCAACCCACAGCTGTCGATCTACGGCCTGACCGCCAAGCTCGCCACCCTGCTGGCCGAGCGCCTGCGTGCCTGAGACGGGGCGTCCGAATTAGGCAGCGGCCGCTCTAGGACGGCATTTTGCGCCGCATCATACGGATCGATTGCTGACGCACACCGGCCTGTGACCAACTGCCGCCCCAGGCCCGCATGGGCCTGGAGTTTTCGCCAGGCTTGGCCCTGAGGGAATCGCTGCGATACCATCCGCGACTCTTGCCGCCTCGAACAGGACGAAGCGATGAATCGAGTGTTGTACCCGGGTACCTTCGACCCCATCACCAAGGGCCATGGCGATCTGGTCGAGCGCGCCTCGCGGCTGTTCGATCACGTCATCATCGCCGTTGCCGCCAGCCCCAAGAAGAATCCGCTGTTCCCGCTTGAACAGCGTGTCGAGCTGGCCCGCGAGGTCACCAAGCACCTGCCCAACGTCGAAGTGGTCGGCTTTTCCACGCTGCTCGCGCACTTCGTCAAGGAGCAGAACGCCAATGTCTTCCTGCGCGGTCTGCGCGCGGTATCGGACTTCGAATACGAGTTCCAGCTGGCCAACATGAACCGCCAGCTGGCGCCGAACGTCGAGAGCCTGTTCCTCACCCCGTCGGAGAAGTACTCCTACATTTCCTCGACCCTGGTGCGGGAAATCGCGGCGCTGGGCGGCGATATCTCCAATTTCGTCCACCCGGCAGTCGCCGACGCCCTGAACGAACGCTTCCACAAGAACTGAAGCCGGGGCATCACAGGTGCGCCATGCGCACCTGATGACCGCAGCGGTCTCATGATGCGCGACAAGGCCGCATGGCGCCCCTGTCGGTAATCCGGCACAATTCGCCGCATCGTTGTCCGCAAAGTGTCGAAGCCAACGCTTCGACAGGAGTTGTTCCATGTCCCTGATCATCACCGACGATTGCATCAACTGCGACGTCTGCGAACCCGAGTGCCCCAACGGCGCCATTTCCCAGGGTGAGGAGATCTACGTGATCGACCCCAACCTGTGCACCGAGTGCGTCGGCCACTACGATGAGCCGCAATGCCAGCAGGTCTGCCCGGTCGACTGCATTCCGCTCGACGAGAACAACGTCGAGAGCAGGGATGAGCTGATGCAGAAGTACCGCATCATCACCGGCAAGGCCTGACCGCTCCGGGAGGCCGGCGGCTTCCCGCTTTCTCCTGTCGTCGTGCCCCTCGCCGGAGCCAGGCTGTTAAGCTGCCAGCTTCATTCAGCCGCCTCCGGTAGATCGCATGTTGCGCAAACTCCTGCTATCGACCCTGTTGCTCGGCGCCAGCCTGTTGGCTCAGGCTGCCACGCAGCAACCCGCCATTGCCACCGCTCACCCCGCCGCCACAGCCGCCGCGCAGCAGATGCTCGACGCCGGCGGCAATGCCTTCGATGCCGCCATTGCAGCCAGCGCCGCTTTGGCCGTGGTCGAGCCTTACGGCTCGGGTCTCGGTGGTGGCGGTTTCTTCCTGCTGCGCAGCGCCGGCGAAACCCCGCGCTACGACTTCCTCGATGCCCGTGAGCGCGCCCCGCTGGAAGCCAGGCCGGATCTTTATGTGCGCGACGGCAAGGTACAACGCGAACTGGCGCTCAATGGCGCACTGGCTGCTGCCATTCCGGGGCTGCCGGCGGCGCTGGCCGAACTGGCCGAGCAGCACGGCCGCCTGCCGCTGAAAACCAGCCTGGCTCCTGCGATCCGCCTGGCCAGCGAGGGCTTCGCAGTGGACCGCGTCTACCGCGAACGCGCGACCTGGCGCCTGGCGGCACTACGTGATGACGCCGAGAGCGCCCGGCTGTTTCTCGACCAGGGAGAAGTCCCCGCCGAAGGCCATCTGCTGCGCCAGCCCGATCTCGCCGCCACTTTGCAGGCACTGGCCACACAGGGCCGGGCGGGCTTCTACAGTGGCCCGATCGCCGAGCAGCTGGTGAGCGGCGTACGCCATGCCGGCGGCATCTGGACCCTGGATGACCTGCGCGAATACCGCATCGCCCGCCGCACGCCGCTGCGTTTCACTCTGGACGATGGCCGCGAGCTGATCAGCGCACCACCACCCTCGGCCGGTGGCATTGCGCTGGCGCAGAGCCTGGCAATGCTGCAACAGCTGCCCTGGCGCGATGCCCAACCGGTGCAACGCGTGCACTACGTGGTCGAGGCGCTGCGCCGCGCCTACCGTGACCGCGGACTGCTGGGCGACCCCGACTTCGTCAGAAACCCCGAGGAGCAACTGCTCTCGCCGGGACACCTGGCCGTACTTGCCGGCAGCATCGAGCCCGAGCAGGCGACCCCCAGCTCCAGCCTGCCGCCTGCCGGCACCTGGCATGAAGGCGATCACACCACGCATTTCGCCGTGCTCGATGCCGAGGGCAACGCGGTCGCCGCCACGCTGTCGATCAACCTGCCGTTCGGCGCCGCCTTTACCGTCCCCGGCACCGGCGTGCTGCTCAATGACGAGATGGACGACTTTGCAGCCGACGTGGCCGGCTCCAACGCCTATGGCCTGATCGGCAGCCAGGCCAACGCCATCGCCGCCGGCAAGCGCCCGCTGTCGTCGATGAGCCCGAGCTTTCTCGAGAGCAATGACGAGTTCGCCGCCTTCGGCACACCGGGTGGCAGTCGCATTCCGAGCATGGTGCTGCTGTCGATGCTCGAGTATCTGGACGACCAGCCTGTCGAACGCTGGCCGGCGGTGGCGCGCTATCACCACCAGTACATGCCCGATGTGATCGAGCACGAACCGGATGCCTTCAGCGATGAGCAGATCGCCGAGCTGCAGCAACGCGGCTACGAACTCAAGCGCCTGGACCGGCAGTACGGCAACCAGCAGGTGCTGTTCTGGGACAAGGTCAGCGGCGAAGTGCAGGCTGCCAGTGATCCGCGCGGGATAGGCTCGGCGATTCCCTGAGGTGCATCGACCGAATGTGGCGCCAGCACGGATGAAATCCGGGGAAACCGAGCAAAGCCCCGGACTTCATCCAGGCTACGTCTTGCGTCAGGAGAGCTGGATCAGGCTCTCCTGATCCTCGCCGAACTTGCGCAACTCACGGAAAAGTGCCTGCTCGCTGCCCAGCATGAGGACGTTGCGCAGGCTCTGGAAGATGCGGCTGACATAGCCCAGGTCGTTCATCAGCGAGCTGGTCTGCAGGCCGTCCAGGCGGCCGCTGCGCACATCGGCAAACAGGCGCTGACGGAACTGAGCATCGAAGCCCGCCGCCTGATCGTCGAGCCAGCGCAGGCGCGATTGCCACATCTCGTCCGGCATGTCGGAGCGCGCCAGTTCACGCACTTCATGCAGCGTGACGAGCAGGTGGCGACGCAGCTCCACATAGGCATCACGCGCGGCCGACGGCGGGGCGTCGAGGTAGTGGCCGAGGTTCTTCTGCAGGTGTTTGGCGTCCTTGACCGCGTCCACCAGCTGCAAGGCAGCCAGCTGGCAACTCACCCAGAACTGCTGGTGCGCTTCGTCCATGGGCAGCTCCATGCGGCCCATGAAGCTCAGCAGATCGCCATACACGCCCTTGATATGCAGCTGGTACAGATGCTGCGCATCGAAGCCGCCGTGCGTGGGCTTGCTCTGCAGCAGCTGCTCGTCGCCGCGGACATGCGCCAGCTGATCCACCGGCAGATAGAGCGCATGGCAGATCACCTCGAGGCTCAGGCGACCAAGGTGGCCCAGCTCCATCACCACCGCGCTGGCGGCTGCGTCCACCGAATCCAGCGCGCGCTCATTCAGGTAGCGGGCGCGGGTACGCTCGGGCTCGACGATCTGCTCGGGTGCCAGCTCAGTGATCAGCACCGGCGGCTCGACCCGCTCCGGCAGCCAGCGAAGCAGCCAGGTAGCCAGGCGGCCCTGCAACGGCCAGAACAGCGCCACGCCCATGGCATTGAACAGCGTATGGAACATCGCCAGCTGGATCAGGCTGTTGTCACCCAGTCCCAGCGGTTCGGCCAGCGCGTGAACAAGCCAGGTCAGCGGGCTGAGCAGACAGAAGGCGAGTATGCCGGTGGTGATATTGAACAGCACATGCGCCAGCGCCAGGCGCTGACCGCTGCGATTGCCACCCAGCGAACCGACGAAGCCGGTGGTGACGCTACTGCCGACGTTGGAGCCAATGGCGATGGCCAGACTCTGGCCCAGCTCCAGCTGGCCACCGGCCAGCGCCGCCAGGGTCAGCATCAGCGTGGCGTGACTCGATTGCAGCACCACGGTGATGGCCATGCCGATGGCGGTGAACAGCAGTGCGCCGCGCAGGCCACCTTCCTGATAGCCGGTCATGTCCAGACCGTCACCGAAGCTGGCGAAACCTTCCTTGATCTGGTCGATGCCGAGAAAGATGAAGGCAATGCCCAGCACGATGCGCCCGGCTGCCTTGCTCCTGGGGCCGAAGAAGCCGGCCAGCACACCGAACACCATCAGAGGCAATGCCAGCGGGCTGAGGCTGAGGTTCTGCCCGGCGAGTGCCAGCAGCCAGATACCGCTGGTGGCACCAAGGTTGGCGCCGAAGAGGATGGCGATACCGCCGGCCAGCTGGATCAGCCCGGTACTGATGAAGGCGATGGTCAGCAGCGACACCAGCGTGCTCGACTGCAGCAGCAGGGTACCGCCGACGCCGAACAGCAGGCTCTTGAGGGGCGTCGAAGTGCTGTGCCCGAGCACCTGTTCCAGCTTGCTGCCCGCCAGCTGCCGCAGGCCCTCTTCCAGGCACTGCATGCCGAACAGGAAGATCGCCAGACCCGCGCACAGCTGCAGCCAGCCCTGGCTGAACCAGAACGAGGTGATCAACCCCGCCATCACCAGCGACAACATCACCCAGCGCAGGGACTTCATTACCACTGCCTCTTCCTTTCCTGGCGTTCAAACGTAAACGGCCCCTCGCCTCGATAAGAGGCAAGGGGCCGCGACAAGCAGGTTACAGCGAATCAGTCTTGCTTGTAGCCGCTGCTGGTGCAGCCCAGGCAGCGCACGAAGGCTTCTTTGCCCGGCTCGACCACCAGGGACTGCGCCGCCTCGCCGACATTGCCGCCCAGCGCGGTGAACGGCAGGCTGACGATGAAGGCTGCAGCGCCGATGGCAGTGGCGCCGATCAGCAGCGGGCGGGCGATGATCAAGTCACCGACCATGGCATAGCCCTTGGGCGCTTCGACGGTGTAGAGAGGATCACCGCTGGCGTTCTGCTGAACCACATCCGCTTGCGCCGAAAGCGCCAGCAGGCCAGTGGTCAGCACCAGGACAACAGCGGAAGTGCGGAACGCTTTCATGGATCAATCCTTCAGGTTATTCGGGAAAGTGCCAGTAACTATAACAGCGCATTGGTAATTGTCAGCGTGACGGACGTCAATCGCCATGAAAGGCGTACTCCGGCTTTTTCGGCACATACGGGCGAAAGAACGCCAGAATGGTCTTCAGATCGGCCTTTTCGTCACCCGTGGGGTGGAAGGTCGGGCCGATCACCACACGCCGGTTCTGGTAATCCAGCGCACCCAGCACGATGGGCACACCAGCACCCAGGGCGATGTGGTAGAAGCCCATCTTCCAGCGCTCGACCTTCTTGCGCGTACCTTCGGGCGACAGCACCAGAATGAACTGATCGTGCTCACGAAAGGCCTGCACCGCCTGCTCGACGGTATTGAGCTTGCGGTCCCGACGGATCGGGATGCCACCCCAACTGCGCATCAGGCCTCCGAAGGGCCAGCGGAAGATACTGTGCTTGCCGAACCAGCGGGCATTGAGACGGAGCACGAACTTCAGTGCGATGAAGATCACGAAGTCCCAGTTGGACGTGTGATGGGCGCCGATGGCGACGAACCTGTCGAGCTTCGGCAGCTCACCCTCGATCCGCCAGCCCATCAGTTTCAGTACGCTGCGCCCCAGCCATTCGGCGGCTGGATTGGAGGGCAAGTAGTTACCGGACATCGATCAACCTCGGTATTTCTTGTTGTTTTCATACCAGAACCTGTTTTACGAGCTGCGAGCTAGAGCCATACAAGGCAAAAACGGGCCGACCCGCGGCAGATCGTGGACAGGTTCTCAACGCTGGCACTTGGGACAGTACACACTCGCGCGCTGCCCCAGTTTGACCTCTCGCAGGGTGCTGCCACAGACCTTGCAGAATTCCCCGCCACGCCCATAGGCAAAAAGCTCCTGCTGGAAGTAGCCGGGCTGGCCGTCGCCGCCGACGAAGTCACGCAACGTGGTGCCGCCGCGCTCGATGGCGTGGGCGAGGATGCGCTTGATCTCCTCGGCCAGGCGCAGGTAGCGCGCTCGCGAGATCGAGCCGGCCTCGCGACGCGGATCGATACCGGCGGCGAACAACGCTTCGGTGGCGTAGATGTTGCCCACCCCCACCACCACGGCGTTGTCCATGATGAAGGGCTTGACTGCCATGCTGCGTCCACGCGACAGCTGGAACAGCCGCTCGCCATCGAACAGCCCGCCCAGCGGCTCGGGGCCGAGCTTGCTGAGCAGCTCATGGCGCAACGGGTCCTCGCTCCAGAGCAGCGCGCCGAAACGGCGCGGGTCGGTATAGCGAAGCGCCAGACCGGACTCCAGTTCGATATCCACATGCTCGTGCTTGGCCGCCGCCAGCCCGCACTCGACCAGACGCAGACTGCCGGACATGCCCAGATGGCCGATCAGACTGCCGGCCTCGGCCTTGATCAGCAGGTATTTGGCGCGCCGCTCGACACACTCGATGCGCTGGCCGGACAGACGTACGTCCAGATCCTCGGGAATCGGCCAGCGCAGGCGGCGCTCACGAACGATCACGCGACTGACGCGCTGCCCCTCAAGGTAGGGGGCGATACCACGGCGGGTTGTTTCGACTTCGGGTAATTCGGGCATGGCAATACGGCAGGAAAACGGCGGTTCGCCACCTTAGCAGGAGCGGCGCGCAAAGCGGTAGCGCGCGCCGGGTTGCGCAAGCGGCGACAGCAATGCGCCGCGCAGGCTCAAAGCATGGTCAGGTCGCGAATGCTTTCACGCAGGTTCTCGAAGTCGTACTCCGACAGCCCCACGTATTCGAGAATCGGCTGCGCGATGTGCTGCCACTCCATGTCGATGGGCTGGCCGCCCAGCACGCGGTGGGTCGCGCAGATGTGTTCGGCCATTTTCAGGATGCCCAGCAGCGTCTTGAGTTGCGCATCGCGCCCCGAGTCGTCACTGAAGATGGACAGGGCATTGTGGTGGTTGGCGATGACCTCGCACAGGTGCGCCGGCAAGCGCCAGGAACGTGCGGTGAAGTAACCCACCACGGCGTGGTTGGTGGTCAGCAGGCGGTTCTCGGTATCGACCACGCGGCGCTCGTCACTGGCGCTGGCATAGGCTTCCTCCAGCACCTGCATGTAGTTGGGAAAGCGCTTGAGCATCAGTGGAACGCCGCAATCGTGGAACAGCCCGAGGCTGTAGGCTTCGTCAGGCGAGTGATAGCCGAGACGCTTGGCCAGAGTCAGGCAGGTCATCGCCACATCCTGAGCGCTGTCCCAGAAGCGGTTGAGCACCAGGATCGCTTCGTCGGTCAGCTCGCCTTTGATCGATTGCGCATTGATCAGGTTGATCACGGTATTGCAGCCCAGCAGGTTGACCGCCTGCTGGATGGAGGCGATGCGGTTGGTCAGGCCGAAATGCGGCGAATTGACGATTTTAAACAGCGCACCGGAAAGCCCCGGGTCCTGACTGATCAGCTTGGCGATGCTGCGCAGATCCGGGTTGGGCATGATCTGTTCCATCTGCAGATCGACCATGATCTGCGGTTGCGGCGGTACGCTGATTCCCTGCAGAAATTGCTGAATCTGTTCGGCGGTAAGTTCGTAAGTCATGGATCGAAATCGCGCAGGGTGAGAAATGGCGTACAGTCTAGCGAAAGCACCGGCAGGCCCGCTGTCGACTTTTGTAACCGCCTGGCCTGCGTGCAAACCGCTATAATCCCGCTCTTTGCCCTGCGGAGCCCGAACTCATGTCTTCCCTGCCCAGTCTGCGCCTGAAAGCCAACGCCGACCGACGCCTGCGCGCCGGCCATCTGTGGGTGTACAGCAACGAGATCGATGTCGCCGCCACCCCGCTGCATGGCTTCGCAGCCGGCGACCAGGCCATTCTCGAAGCGGCCGGCGGCAAACCGCTGGGCATCGTCGCCATGAGCCCGAACAATCTGATCTGCGCCCGCCTGCTGTCGCGAGACGTCAAGCACGTGCTGGACAAATCCCTGCTGGTACACCGCCTCAACGTTGCTCTGAGCCTGCGCGAGCGCCTGTTCGACAAACCCTGCTACCGCCTGGTGTACGGCGACTCCGATCTGCTGCCGGGCCTGGTGGTCGACCGTTTCTTCGATATCCTCGTGGTGCAGCTGGCCTCGGCCACCATGGAGGCGCACAAGGACGACGTGCTCGCTGCACTGATCCAGGTGCTCAAGCCCAGCGGCATCCTGCTCAAGAACGACTCCAGCGCGCGCGACGCCGAAGGCCTCGAGCGCTACGTGGAAACCGCCTAC
>Ga0079224_100013837_pt1 | contig 11253 bp, 13 predicted proteins | sample Stecom2015_FD_80414 | JGI IMG/M metagenome (GOLD analysis project Ga0079224, IMG submission 80414) | Agricultural soil microbial communities from Utah to study Nitrogen management - Steer compost 2015 | ecosystem: Environmental > Terrestrial > Soil > Agricultural land | place: USA: Utah...
CCCATCGACGTCCTCGACCACGCCAGCCGCGCGTTCAGCTACGGGAGCAAGCTCATCGTGGACGGCACGGTGAAGCACGCCGAGGAGGGGGGCGAGCAGCCGTTCGAGCCGAACCCCGAGCGGTCGCGCCAGCAGCTGCCGAACCACGCCGAGGTCGTCGACCAGCACCAGGTCGCGGGCGGCTTCTGGTTCATCACCACGCGCAAGGCCCGGCCGGGCCAGGGCCGGCACCTGGGGGAGTGGGCGGCGCGCCAGCCGGCGGCGAAGGGGGTGCGGCTCATCGCCGTCGTGGACGACGCGTGCGACCCGCGCGACTTCGACGAGGTGATGTGGACGCTCCTGAACAACATCGACCCCGAGCGCGACGTGCAGGTCATCGACGACACCTTCGGCGACGGCGCGCGCTTCGTGATGGACGGGACGCCGAAGCTGAGGGCCGAGGGGTTCGAGAGGCCGTGGCCCGAGAAGCTCAGGACGAGCGCAGAGGCTCTCGCCCGCGTCGACGAGCTGTGGCCGCGGCTGCGAAGATGAGCGCCTGCACCAGCACGATCGTGGAGCCGCTGGGCACGTCGAGCAGGAACGACGCCGCCAGGCCGGCGACGGTGGCCAGCACGCCCAGGACCACGGTGAGCGCCGTCATCTGCGCCAGCGTGCTGGCGAGGAGCCGGGCACTGGCCGCCGGGATCACCAGGTAGGCGGCCATGAGGATCACCCCCACCACCACGGCGCTGACGGCGATGACGACCGCCGCCAGCAGGTAGAGGACGAGCTCGAGGCGGGCGGTGTTCACGCCGTCGGCGCGGGCGAGCTCGTCGTCGAAGGTGGCGTAGGCCAGCCGGCCCCAGTAGGCCGCGGTGACCGCCGCCGCCAGCGCCGTGACGAGCGCGATGACGGTGAGGTCGTCGCCGCGCACGCCGAGGATCGAGCCGAACAGCAGGTCCATGAGGGACACGCCGAGGTTGGCGTCAGGCGGGATCAGCGAGAAGAACATGACGCCCAGGGCGACCGTGACGGCGAACGCGATGCCGATGGCCGTGTCGCTGGAGAGGTCGGTGCGGCGCCTCAGGGCGTAGATGCCGTAGGCGGCGAGCAGGCTGAACGGCACCGCGATCCAGATGGGGTCGCGCAGCAGGGCCAAGCCCGAGCCCACCAGGCCCGTGGCCACGATCGTGAACGCGCCGATGCCCATGCCGCCGAACGCCGCGTGCGCCAGCCCGTCGCCCAGGAAGCTCAAGCGGCGCTGCACCACGAACACGCCCAGCAGCCCGGTGCCCACGGCGATGAGCACGCCCGCCACCAGGGCCCGCTGCAGGAAGGGCAAGGAGAGGGCCTCGAGGAGCGTCACGGCGCCACCGGATGCTCGTGCCGCCTGTGCCCGAAGGCCAGCCTGAGCCTGTCGCCCTCCAGCACCTCGTCGGGCGGGCCGAAGGCCATGAGGCGGCGGTTCAGGACCAGGACCGTGTCGGCGTGGAACCGCGCGGCCGCCATGTCGTGCGTGATCATCACCACCGTCGCCGGCCTGCCAGAGATGGCGGTCTCGCGGCGGTAGCCCTCCAGCAGGTCGTGCAGGTCGTGCTCCACCAGGAAGTCGACGCCGGTGGCCGGCTCGTCCAGCAACACGAGCTCGGGGCGGCGGACGAGGGCCCTGGCGAGGAAAGCGCGCTGCAGCTCGCCGCCGGAGAGCCGGGCGAGCTGCCTGTCGGCCAGCGACGCGGCGCCCACCCTGTCGAGCGCCGCCAGCCCGCGCTCGCGCTCCTCGCGGCCCACGCGCGCCGGCCACGAGCCGCGCAGACCCGTGGTCACCAGCTCGAGGGCCGTGGCGGGGAACGTGCGGTCGAAGGTCTTGAGCTGCGGCACATAGCCGATCCGCTCCGGGTGCGCCCCGGCGCGGTCGCCGAAGAGGGCGGCGTGGCCGGAGAGGGGCTTCACGAGCCCGAGGGCCACCTTGATCAACGTGGACTTGCCGCCGCCGTTCGGCCCCACGATGGCGAGGAACCTGCCGGCCGGCAGGTCGAAGGTGACGCCCTCCAGCACGGTCGCCTCGCTGAAGCGGACCGTGACGCCGTGGAAGTGCAGCACCGGCAGCGCGGGCTCCGCGCCCCCGCGTCCGCTCGCCGAGCCCGGCGGGTGCGGCGCGAGGCCGGCACGGCGGCCCTGCGCCACGCCAGCTCGCCCCCTGCGACTCTGAGAACCGGTTCTCACCCTCGTGATGCTACCTCACGAAGAGGTCCGCCGGGCGACTCCCGGCGGACCTCGGCTGCTGCGGTCAGGGGTGCTAGCGCTGGCTCGGCTTGTTGGGGTTGACGAAGACCGTCGGGTCGAGCTGGCGGATGGCCTTGGCGCTCAGCCACACGCGCTGCGGCTTGCCGTCCACCCAGATGGTGCGCTTCTGGAGGTTCGGCTTCACGGTGCGGTTGTGCACGCCCACCTGCTTCAGGCCGACGCCGCCCTTGCGCTTGGCCGAGCCCTTGCGGGTGCTGGTCTGGGACGACCTCGTCTTCTTTCCGGTTACTGCGCAGACGCGCGGCATGGCTCTCCTCCGTGATAGGCCCGGCGCTGCGCCGGTCCGGTTCGCTGGGGTGACGGGGCGACACTGCGCCCACAGAACGTCACAGGTTAGCACGCGAGGCGCGGGGCGCGCCACCGGCGCGCTCGCTGGGTTGGCCGCGCCGGCCGGCCTCGGCCCCACGGTGGAGGATACCCGGCGCGGTCGGCCGGCAGTTGGGTTAGCTTCTCTCGCGTGACGCCCCAGCGACGCGCGTTCCTCGAGGGCCTGCGCGAGGTGCTGCCCATGCTCCTCGGCGCCGTCCCCTTCGGCATGATCACCGGGGTCAGCGCCGTGGGCGCCGGCCTGCACCCGTTCGACATCGTCCTGATGTCGGGCCTGGTGTTCGCCGGCGCGTCGCAGATCGCCGCCATCTCGCTGATCGCTTCCGGCGGCGCGATCTGGGCCGTGGTGCTCACGGTGGCGATGGTCAACCTGCGGCACGTGATGTACTCGCTGGCGCTCGCCCCCTGGCTGCAGCGCTACGGCGCGTTCCAGAGGGTGCTGGTCTCGTTCCTGATGGTGGACCAGTCGTTCGCGGCCACCATCGTCAAGTACCCGAGGGCGGGCGACGACTACCCCCGCGTGGCCTACGCCCTCGGCAACGGCGTCCCCATGTGGTTCACCTGGGTCGGCGCCACGGCCGCCGGCGCGCTCCTGGGGGCGCAGCTGCCGCCCGAGTGGCAGCTCGACTTCGCCGTGCCGCTGCTGTTCCTGGCGCTGCTCGTGCCGGCCGTGACGACGCGGCCGCTCCTCGTGGCGGCGGTCGTGGCCGGCGCCTTGGCGCTCGCCCTGGCGCCGCTGCCCTACAACCTCGGCCTCATGGTCGGCTCGCTGGCCGGCATAACCGCCGGCGTCGTGGTCGAGGGGCTGACCGCGCGCACGCCCGCGGGGAGGCCGGCGCGATGAGCCGTCCCGAGGTCTGGCTGGTCATAGTCCTCTCGGCGCTCGTGACGCTGGCCGAGCGCGGCGCCTTCCTCATCACCACGAGCCGCAGGCCGCTGCCGCCGCTGCTGCAGCGGGCGCTGCGCTACGTCCCCGCGGCCGTGTTCGCCGCCATCACGCTGCCCGCCCTGACGCGGCCCTCGGGCGTGGGGCTCGGTCCCCTCGACGTGAGGCTGCTGGCCGGGCTGGTCGCCGGCGTCGTGGCGTGGCGCACGCGGAACGTCACCCTCACGTTCGTGGTGGGCATGGCCCTGCTCTGGCTGCTCAGCTGGGCGCTGGCCTGACGCCGGTCGCGAGGGCCGGCGCCGCTCGGGGCTGCGGCCCCTCCCTGCTAACATCGCGCCCGTGACGAGAGACGAGCTCGCCCGCGCCATCCACCAGCGCTCCCTCCTCAGGGGGAGCTTCGTGCTCAGGTCCGGCGCCACCTCGGACCGCTACTTCGACAAGTACCTCTTCGAGTCGGACCCCGAGCTGCTGGCCGAGGTCTCGCAGGCGCTCGCCAAGCTCGTACCCCCCGACACGGAGATGCTCGCCGGGCTGGAGCTGGGCGGCGTGCCGCTGGCCGTCATGCTCGGCCAGCTCACCGGCCTGCCGGTGGTGTTCGTGCGGAAGAAGGCCAAGCCGTACGGCACGATGCGCCTCGCCGAGGGCGGGGACATCGCGGGCCGGAAGCTGCTGGTCGTGGAGGACGTGGTCACGTCGGGCGGGCAGGTCGTCGTCTCCACCAACGACCTGCGCGAGCGCGGCGCGGTCGTCGACTCCGCCGTGTGCGTCATCGACCGCGAGGCGGGCGGCGTCGAGGCGCTCGCCGAGGCGGGCGTGGCGCTGGCGGCCCTGTACACGATGACCGACCTGGAGCGGGCGGCCGGCGCGGCCTGAGCGTCCGTCTCCGGCGCAGGCTATGGAGCCCCGCTCCCGCCGCCCCGCGTAAACTCGGCACATGCCAGAGGAGACGATCTTCAGTCGCATCGTCCGCCGCGAGGTGCCGGCGGATGTCCTCTACCAGGACGAGCTGGTCACGGCGTTCCGCGACATCGACCCGCAGGCGCCCACGCACGTGCTCATCGTGCCCAACGAGCACATCCCGACCGCCGCCGACGTGGGGCCGGAGCACGAGGCCGCCCTGGGCCGCATGTTCACGGTCGCGGCGAAGGTGGCGGCGCAGGAGGGGCTCGACCAGGGTTACCGGCTGATCGTCAACTGCAAGGAGCACGGCGGGCAGGAGGTCTACCACCTGCACATGCACCTGGTCGGGGGCAAGCGCCTGGGCCGCATGCTGCCGCCGGAGGAGGGGAAGCGATGAAGTACCGCAGGCTAGGCAACACCGGCCTCAAGGTCAGCGAGATCAGCCTCGGCGCCTGGACCACGTTCGGCCAGACGGTGGAGGAGCAGCGCACCGTCACCGAGATCATGGGCAAGGCGTACGAGCTGGGCATCAACTTCTTCGACAACGCCGACGCCTACAACCGCGGCCAGGGCGAGCGCGTCATGGGCAACGCCCTGCGCGACCTCGGCCTGCCGCGGCAGTCGTACGTGCTCTCCTCGAAGGTCTACTGGCCCATGTCGGACGCGGTCACCGACCGCGGGCTCTCGCGCAAGCACGTGCTCGAGTCGATCGACATGACGCTGGAGCGCCTCGGCGTCGACCACCTGGACGTCTACTTCGCGCACCGCTACGACGAGGAGGCGCCCTTGGAAGAGACCGTGGAGGCGTTCACCGACGTCGTGCGCAGCGGCCGCAGCCACTACTGGGGCACCAGCATGTGGCCCGCCGCGAAGATCGCCGAGGCGGTCGCGTTCGCCAAGGGCAACGGGCTCGTCGCGCCGGTGACCGAGCAGCCCAGCTACTCGCTGCTGGACCGCAAGCGCGTCGAGGAGGAGATCGTCCCGGTCACCGAGCCCAAGGGCATCGGGCTGGTGGTGTTCAGCCCGCTGGCCCAGGGCATGCTCACGGGCAAGTACGACGACGGCGTGCCCGAGGGGACCAGGTTCGCGCGCTTCGCCCAGTTCAAGGAGCGTTTCATGACCGAGGAGAACGTCCGCCGCGTGCGGTCGCTGAAGCCCATCGCCGACGAGCTGGGGGTCACGCGCGCGCAGCTGGCGCTGGCGTGGCTCCTCCGCCAGCCGGGCGTGTCGAGCGTGATCACCGGCGCCACCCGGGTCGAGCAGGTCGTGGACAACGCCGCGGCCTCCGACGTCGAGCTGACGCCCGAGGTGCTCGACCGCATCGCCGAGGCGGTCGCCTGAGGAGGCTCTACACCGCGGCCCAGATGGCCGAGGCCGACGGGCGCGCGGCGGCGGGCGGGGTGCCCGTCGAGGACCTAATGGACGCGGCCGGTCGCGCGGTAGCCCGCGAGGTGCTGGCGCGCTTCCCGGACGCGCGTGAGGCCCTGGTCCTCTGCGGTCCGGGGAACAACGGCGGCGACGGCTACGTGGCCGCGCGGGAGCTGACGCGGAGCCTGGGCGTGACCGTCCTGGAGCTCACCGAGGCCCCGAGCACGCCCGCGGCCCGGGGCGCCCGGGCGTCCCTGCTGGAGCGAGGCGTGACGCCGGCTCCCCTGACGCTCGAGGCCGTAGCCCGCTGGCTCGTGGCCGCCGACGCGGACGAGGCCGTCGTGGTGGACGCGCTCCTCGGCTGCGGCCTCAAGCGGCCGCTGGAGGGCCTCCTACTGGGCGTGGCGCGGACGCTGAACGCCGAGGCCGTGCCCGTGGTGGCGGTGGACGTGCCCACCGGCGTCGACGCCGACAGGGCCGTGCCGCCGGGCGACCACGTGCGCGCCGACGTGACCGTGCAGCTCGCCGGCGCCAAGGTGGCGTCGGCCTTCCACCCGGCGCGGGCGGCGTTCGCCGGAGCGCGGTCGGGCCGGCCCTCGGACGTGGTGGTCGCCGACATCGGGGTACCGGCCGAGGTTCTCGCCGAGGTCTCCCCCACGCTGTGGCTCGACGAGGCGGCCGCGGCGCCGTGGCTGCCCGCGCGCGCGCCGGACGCGCACAAGTACCAGGTGGGCACCGTGACGGTGGTGGCGGGGTCGCGCCGCTACCTGGGCGCCGCCGAGCTGGCGTGCCGCGGCGCCTGGCGTGCCGGCGCCGGGCTCGTCACGCTCGTGGGCCGCGAGCGGCACCCCGCGGCCTGGCCGGAGACCGTCGTCGTGGCTCCCCCGGAGGACGGCGCCTGGCCGCCCGCCGGGCTCGCCCCCCGGGCGGCGCAGGCGCTCGTCGTCGGCCCCGGCCTCGACCCCGAGGAGGCGGGCTCCCCGCTCCAGGGGCTGGGAGAGCTGCTCGACTGGGCGCCTGGGCGCGTCGTCCTGGACGCTGGTGCGCTCGCCCCCCAGGCGATAGCGCGTCACGGGGGCGCCCTGCGTAGGCTTCACGCGCGCGGCGCGCCGGCCGTCCTGACCCCGCACGTCGGCGAGGCGGCGCGGCTGCTCGCCGGCCTGGGGCTCGACCCCGACCCGCGGTCCGACCCCCTGGGCGCCGCCAGGTCCCTGGCCGGCGCCACCGCCGCGGTCGTCGTCCTCAAGGGCGCCACCACCGTGGTGGCCGCCCCGGACGGCCGCGAGGCGGTGAGCGACCGCGGCCACCCCGGCCTGGCCAGCGGCGGCACCGGCGACGTGCTGGCCGGGGCGCTGGGCGCACTGCTGGCCGCCCCTGGCGGCGACGTGTTCGAGCGCGCCTGCGCCGCCGTGCTGCTGCACGGCCTCGCCGGCGAGCGCGCCGCGCAGGCGCGCGGCGTGGGCCTGGTAGCCTCTGACGTCGCGGACGCGCTCGCCGCCGTCCGCGCGGGTCCGCGGCCGTGAGAGAAGAACCCTTGCGCCTCCTCGTCACCGTGCCGGCCACGAGCGCGAACCTCGGGCCCGGCTTCGACGCCCTGGGCCTGGCCGTCGACCTGCGCCTGACCGTGCGCGCCACGGTGGGCGACGGCGACGCCTTCGCCTACGCCGGCGAGGGCCCGGCGCCGTCGCGGGAAGGGAACCTCGTGCACCGCGGCTTCGCGGCCGCCTTCGCCGCCGTGGGCGGCACCCCGCCCCCGGTGGCGTTCGAGGTCGACAACCCCGTGCCGCTGGCGCGCGGCCTGGGGTCGTCCTCGGCGGCGCTGGTGGCCGGGGTCGCGGCGGCCGACGCCACGCTGGGCGGCGCCCTGGGCCGCGACGGCGTCTTCCGCGTCGCGGCCGAGCTGGAGGGCCACCCCGACAACGTGGGGCCGGCCGTCTACGGCGGCTTCGTGGTCGCCGCCAAGAGCGCGGACGGCGCCTTCGTGGCGCGCTCGTTCCCGCTGCCCCACGACTGGCGGCTCCTCTTCGGCGTGCCCGCGTTCGCCGTCCCCACCGCCGCCGCGCGCGCCGCGCTGCCCGCCAGCTGCACCCTGGCCGACGCCGCCCTCACGGCCTCGCGGGCCGCGCTGTGGGTCGCGGCGGTCGTCACCGGCGACCGCGCGCTGCTGCGCACCGCCTCGCTCGACGTGCTCCACCAGCCGCACCGCGCGCCGCTCGTGCCCGGCCTCGAGCCCCTGCTCGCCGACCTGCGCGCCGCCGGTGCCGACGCGGCCTACCTCTCCGGCGCCGGACCGACGGTGGGGGCCGTCGCCGGGGACGCGGCCGCGGCGGCGTGCCGCGAGGTGCTGGCGGCGTGGGTGGGCCCCGGAGGGCGCGTCCTGGAGCCGGATCCGGCGACCGGCTACGCGGTGACCCGGTGTTAGCATCGCCCGCGTGAGCCTGGTCCTCGGCATCGACACCTCCTGCGACGACACCGGCGTCGGCGTCGTTTCGGGCGGCCGCGTGCTGTCGAACGTCGTCCTGAGCCAGACCGCCCTGCACGCGGCGTTCGGCGGGGTCGTGCCGGAGCAGGCGAGCCGCGAGCACCTCAGCGTCATCGACGGCGCCGTCCTCAGGGCGCTGGCGGAGGCGGGAGCCGAGCTCCACGAGGTCACGGCCGTCGCCGCCACGCACGGCCCCGGCCTGGTGGGGGCGCTGCTGGTGGGGCTCGGCTACGGCCGGGCCCTGGCCTACGGCCTGGGCGTGCCGTTCGTCCCCGTCCACCACCTCGCCGGGCACCTCGCCGCCGCTGAAGCCGAGCCGCCGTTCCTGGCGCTCATCGCCTCGGGCGGCCACACGGCGCTGTTCGACGTGGCCGACTGGGACCGCGTCACCGAGCTCGGCCGCAGCCGCGACGACGCCGCCGGCGAGGCCTTCGACAAGGTCGCCAGGCTGCTCGGCCTGGGCTACCCCGGCGGCGCGGCGCTCTCGGAGCTGGCTCAGCGCGGCGACGACCACGGCGTGAATCTGCCGTGGCCCATGAAGGGCGACGACGGCCTCAGCTTCAGCTTCTCCGGTCTCAAGACCGCCGTGGCGCTGCTGCTCGAGCGCTGCCCGGAGGTGGACAGGGCCGACGTGGCCGCCACGTTCGAGCGCGTCGCCGTGGGCTCGCTGGTCGAGGTCACGCTCCGCGCGGCCGCCCGCACCGGGGCGGCGCGCCTGGTCGTGGCCGGCGGCGTGGCCGCCAACAGGCGCCTCCGCGCCGAGCTCGCCGCCAGCGGCCTCGAGGTCTCGTTCCCCCCGCCGGCCCTCTCCACCGACAACGGCGCCATGATCGCCCTCGCCGCCGAGAGGCTCCTGGCACGTCAGCCGGGCGGCCCGGCCGCGCCCGCGGGCGCCTGGACGGTGGACGCCCAGCCTTACCTGCCGCTGGCGGCCTCGTGAGCCGACCCCGTCTCGCCGTCAACTACTCGCCGCCGCTCGCCCAGCTGGTCGCGGCCGGCGAGGTGGCCATCGACCTCTACAAGGTCCCCGACTGGGACGACCTCATCGCCGCCGCCCGCGCCTCCGGCCCGTGCTACGTGCACTTCCCCGTCGACCTGGGCGCCACCCGCCTGGGCGTCGACCTCGACCGCGCCCGCGAGCTGATGCGCGCCACGGGCACCTCCAGCCTGAACGGTCACCTGGTGCCCTCGCGCGAGCGCTTCCCCGACGTGGCCGTGGGCGACGTCGGCGCCGAGGCGCGACGGAGGGTGGCCGCCGCCCTGGTCGAGGACGTCCAGGCGCTGGCCGCGGTCGTGGGCGCCGAGGACGTGATCGTCGAGAACGTCCCCTACCGCGGCGAGGACCACGGGCTGCTGCGCGCCGGCGTGGACCCGCGCGTGGTCTCCGAGGTCGTGCGGGCCACGGGTTGCGGCCTGCTCCTCGACCTGTCGCACGCCCTGCTCACGACGCGGACGCTGGGCATGGACCTGTGGGAGTACGTCGACGCCTTGCCCACGCACGCTCTGCGCGAGCTGCACGTGTCGGGGGTGCGACCGGTCGACGGGAAGCTCCGGGACCACCTGCCGCTGACGGCCGACGACGTCGCCGTCGTGCGCGCGGCGCTGGCTAGGATGCGCGCCGGCGCCTGGCCGATACCCGACAAGGTGGCCTTCGAGTACGGCGGCGTCGGGCCGGTCTTCGAGTGGCGCACGGACCCCGACGTGCTGGCCGAGCAGGTGCCGCTGCTCCACGAGCTGGTGGCGTCGCTGGGCTGAGCGCCGGGCGCGCCGTCCGGCCTACCTGATCGAACCCCACAGGCCGGCCAGGTACATCTCCTGCGTGACCACGCCCTTCACCTCCTGGCCGTCGACGATCACCACCAGCTGCTCGTGCGCCAGCAGGCTGCGCAGCTCGGTGACCGCGACGTCGGACGGCGCCTTGACCAGCTCCTCCCACGAGGTGATGCGGTCGTGGTGGATGCCGGTCACGCCGATGGGCACGCGGTCCTGGTGGACGATCACGACGCGGTTCTCGATGAGCGTCTGCACCGCCTGGGCGGCGTCGACCACGGGCACCTTCATCGCGGCCTCGCCGGCCGCGGGCGGGGCCGAGAGGCCGAAGGAGAGCAGCGTGGGGCTGGGTATACGCAGGGAGCTGCGCACCCAGATCAGCGCCAGGGAGTAGGCGAGCACGAACACGGCCCCCTCCAGGAGGCCCGCGGCGTTGAAGTCCTGGAAGCCGAGCCTCCCCTGGCCGGGCACGAGCAGCGAGACCAGGAACGAGACGAGCAGGGCGAAGGCCACCGCGGCTAGCGCTCCGAGCAGCGCCGCGAGGCGGAGCTGAGACGGTCTCCTCACGCGTTCCTCCACTCTGGCTGGGCGGGGTCCAGCACGCCTGGCAGGTGGTCGAGCCTGTCCACGTCCGCCGCCAGGCCGGCGTCCTCGGTGCGCAGCGCCTTGGCGCTCAGGCCGAGGAGCCGCCCCACGCGGGCCTCCAGCGCGCCCAGCGTGGCGGTGCCCGTGAGCAGGCCGAAGACGACGGCGGGCCCCACCAGCGCGGCCAGCCGCAGCGGCGCCTTCCTGCCGGCGAAGGCCTCCGACACGAGCGGCAGCACGGCCGTGACGGCCTCGCGGGTCAGCAGCGCCAGGTTGCCGCCCGTGAAGCGCCCCTCCCTGAGCCGCACGTACGTGCGCCTCTGCTCGGGGAAGGCGCGGGCCATGACCTCGTCGGACGCGATCGGGTAGACGAGCTGGGCACCCGTGGCCCGGGCGCGGTCGACGAACCGCGCCACGGCGTCGGGCGTCAGCCACGGCAGGTCGGCCGTGACCAACAGCACCTGCTCGGCGTCACGCCCCAACGCCGCGCCCATCCCGAGGGCGAGCGAGTCCTCGAAGCGCCGTCCCGAGGGCATCCTCACCAGCTCGTAGCCCCGGAGCTCCTGGTCGCCCGGTCCCACGTAGACGACCTCGTCCACGCGACCCGAGCGGGTCACGGCGTCGAGCACGTAGTCGGCGAGCGGTCGCCCCG
>Ga0079224_100013838_pt1 | contig 11253 bp, 5 predicted proteins | sample Stecom2015_FD_80414 | JGI IMG/M metagenome (GOLD analysis project Ga0079224, IMG submission 80414) | Agricultural soil microbial communities from Utah to study Nitrogen management - Steer compost 2015 | ecosystem: Environmental > Terrestrial > Soil > Agricultural land | place: USA: Utah...
TAAAGAAAGTAAAAACGACGACCCCTAATAGGGTATATATCAACAAATTCTGATCTATGAACTGCAATTGCTTATTCACCATCATCAACAGCCCCCCCACAGCCAAACTATAGCAGGCTGTAAAAACTTTCCGCTTATAAGCGGTCGTCTATTTTTGACACTCTCTTTATATAGAAAACGACAAGACTAAAGATATATTGTATAAGATTAATTTTTTAAAAAATTATACAAGGGAGACGTTGCGCTGTGTCTCGGCAAGACGAGGAGCAACGTCTCTACAGAATTGATTATGCCATACTCACATCGGATATTCCCGTGTAATAGAGCTGATATTTTTCTTTTTGCCTATCTTTTTGCTGTTCTTCAGCACTTCTTGATTGATCCATTTTACTTTTTCGAAATTCATCTTCTCTACCTGACGATCATAGGTAACCAGCCCATTGATTTCATGTTCCACATCTGTTGTCTGGGTATATATTGCTGCGCTCAACCCTCTATACAGCATACGCTGCTCTACTTCGTTTAGTAAATACACATATGTATCTGTCAAAATATCAGCGTTGATCAATATTTCGTATGCATTATTAGGTACGGGCCATAAGTGATTTCGTACAAATAGACCTTTCCCGCCAAACTCTCCTAGCGATGCCGCACGTTTTTCGTCGGGTTTAGGAAACGCCTTGTCTTCCATTTTGCCGTAATGGTGCAAGTCCACAAAATCGCCGTTCCCGGGGTCTCCAGGTGCGGGGCGGTAGCCTGGCGCATAATTGTAGCCTGAATTCCCGTTCACTAAACGTGTAGGATCATATTTCTTCGTCCAGTCCGTAATATCGGCAACTTCGAAGGCGCCCCAATTTTCGTTGAAAGGGACCCACATGATGATGGAAGGAGAACTAATCAGCTGATCAATCATATCTTTGAGCTCCACGCGAAACTGCGCCCGAACAGCTACAGAGTCCACGTCGTCCGGATACCATAGGTTTGGCATATCCTGCCACACCAATAGCCCTAACCTATCGCAATGGTGGTACCAACGCTGGGGCTCAACTTTAATATGTTTGCGGATGACGTTGAAACCAGTTTTTTTAGCCAGTTCGATATCATACAACAAGGCCTCATCTGTAGGGGCTGTGAAGACGCCATCAGGCCAATAGCCTTGATCCAGAAGTCCAAGCTGGAATTCGAATTCTCCGTTCAACACTGTTCTATTTACACCATTTACCTTTTCAATACGGATAGAGCGCATGCCAAAGTAGGAATCTACCTGATCCACGATCTGGCCATCACTATCTTTAAGTTCTAATTTTAAGTCATAAAGGAAAGGATCATCCGGACTCCAGCGATGTGGATCGTTAATAGCAAGATAAAACGGGGTATTGGTTGTGCCCTCTGCTGTGGCTATCTGTTGCTTGCCATCTGTAGCCGTGGCTACGACCTTTAGTCCCTGTGCCTGTGAAGATGTGGTCACTTCCAATCGGTTGTTTTCCAGATCGGGAATCAGCTTGACGTGCGCAATATGGCTTTGTGCCACAGGCTCCATCCACACCGTCTGCCAGATGCCGGAGCTAAATGTATAATCTCCTTTATCACCGTTTTTTCCACAAGCTGTTTTCCCATCATTGGGATCGTATGCCCCTACGACAAGGGTATTATTCCCTGCTGTCAGGAAGTTGGAAATATCAAAGCTAAAGGCCGTGTATCCTCCCGTGTGCGATCCGACCTTCTTTCCATTGACGTAGATGCTGGCAATATGGTCTACCGCACCAAAATGTACCAAAATCCGCTTACCCTTCCATGATTCCGGAATGCTGATATGCCTTCTATACCATAAAAACGTCTCATCACTCCTTACGATGCCTGAAAGCTCTGACTCAGGGGCAAAAGGTACTTTTATCTTTTCAGCATCGGCAGGAAAAACGGGCGGCACGGTTACGGTTCTTGGATCTGGAAGCTCTTTTCCTCCCATGTAGTCCCATGTCCCGTTGAGATTTTGCCACTCCCGTCTCTCCATCTGCGGACGGGGGTATTCCGGCAACGGTATCTCGGCTTTTAGCGCTTCTTCTGTCCATGGTGTGGGAAGTGTAAAGTCTGCTATGGACTGCGCTTTAATGGCTGTTAGTCCCAACAAAGTGGTTGTAATCACTGTCAACAAGCGATATTTGGTTTTGATCATGGTTTAAAAATATTGTGTTCCTCAGTTTAGAAAAGGTGAATATAGTGTTTTTTGATGAGCTCCTGGTCCTCTTTACTTAACTCCTGTAATAATTTGGGTTTATCTTGAGGTCTCAGACCTTTTTGATTTAATACATTCATCAAACTCCAATCTTTCACCGGTTTGTCCGGGGTTGGGTCTGCTGGTTCTTCGGCTTCTATATCATACCGGGTAAAGTCAATGACATAGGTGTCCGCATCTTTTTTGTGCCAGTCCCGAAGCAAAGCCAAACGAAATTCTTTATTCATAAACCACTTAATTTCAAGATTATTATAGGAGTCTCCCAATCCCGAGCCACGTTCAAAAAACTCATAGCTCCAGTCGTCATTTGACTTATACGTATCCCTCCACAGGCTACCAAACTCACCGAAAGAAACAAAATGGGTATCGGGCCAACGCTCTTTCGTACCTGAAACCCACTTCTCCATCGCTTCGCAGATAAAGTCCATTCCAAACTCATATACCATTTGCGCTTCCCAGATATTGGTTACCCAGCCAAATCCGTTGAGCTCCATCCCTTTGTCAAAGTGGATAGCCTGTGTATGCATCACCTGACGATGTCCAAGGTCAAGTCCCCATCCTTTGTATGTTTCGATGGGGCCTACTCCTCTGCGGCTATTGAATCCGTCAAGCGTATGGCCTGTCTGTCCGCTGCGCCGGGCACAAATAAAATCCATTGTCCAGCCATCCAGATTGACACAATCAATAAAGTCATCCTTTCCCTGCGCGGGTTTACAGAAATGCTCTGACGAAGGATAGTAAGGGTAAGAAGGCGATCCGTCCGCTCCGCCCCCGTCTATATTGTGCTGGCTCCATATCACGGCATGTGCGGTATGTATCTGTTCTTTTTCCGCTAAATATCGTAGGTTGTCAGCCGACAGAAAACCACCGATGATGGACTGAGGGCGGTATCCGTCGCCCACCATTTCCGATATAATCTGAATAGCTTCTGACATCTCGCTATTCACTCTTTCCCGAGGGAGATACATGGCAGGAAAATAGCCCGGAAAATAAGAAATCTCGTCCCCAAACTTTTTCTGACATTGTACCACATATTCCCTGATCTCCTGATAATTTTCTCGCTGGTCTTCTAGCGCATTCATCGTAAAGCCCCACGTGAGTCTGCCAGCAGGATTATTTTTGGCAAAAGCTTCCCGCAAAGCCTTCACGCCCTCCAAGGTATGCCAAGCTGATTCCTCGCGGGGGTGCACCTTAACGTCCCTAGAAACTTCCCAGGGCGTAGTACGGATCATGATACAAAGTGTTACGAACCGATTACCATTCAGCGTTAGCGGCTCTTGCTGCGTACTGCCGATGGTCTGTGCGCTAGTAGTACCTGCGCATAAAAATAAAAGTGTGAAAATGTATAAATATATATATCTCATTCTATTAGTGACAATTTATTCAACCTCTACCCTATCGCACTGATATACGACAGGGTGGAGAATTGTGTTTATAATATGTGATTATACGTGTTACCATCCTTCGTTATTTGGCAACAGATTCTGATTTAGGAATATTTCATCCAACGGAAGAGGATAATAATAATGTTTGGGAGCTGTGAAGAAGCGATTTTCTATTGGTTCTACAACCAAGAAGCCATTAGCATCGACCAAGCCGGGGTTTCCCTCATTTAGCACCTGCAATTTTTCATACTCCGTGTCTTTATATTTTATTCCTTTAACTGCTTGCTTCAATTCTGTCTCTGCGGTTTTCCAGCGACGCAAATCATCGCGTCGAAAACCTTCAAAAGCCAGCTCTATGGTACGTTCTCGACGGATCTCCGTAAGCATATCCAAATTATGGGTAGTGACAAAGCCATTGGTCAGCGGTGGCATTTCTACGCCTTTACGACCCCGGATAACATTGATTGTATTATTTAACGTCGCATCGCTGATCGCTCCATCCTTTTCAAAGGTTGCTTCTGCTAAAATCAGCAATACCTCTGGATAGCGAATGATATGATAATCAAAGCTAGACTCATTCGTACCCCGCCCAAAGGCCTCTCCCATAAATTTCCAGAGTTTATATCCCGTTCGCGTTTCAGGGCGGTGAGTAAATCTCGGATCACAGACCGCATCTCCAGTAGAAACATTTCTATAAGCCGTCCCGGGCATAAGAATGGTTTGTGTCATGCGCGGATCCCTATTTTGGTATTCATCTTCTATGCTTTCATACCCTTGGAAGCCAGCGTCAGGGTGATCGATTGGCAATCCTGTGCTTTTACAGAGATACATATCAGCAAGTTTTTTTGTGGGTGTACCCCTCCAGCCCCACGATACCGAGGCTGCTGTGGAATGCATACGGATATCTGCGTCATATCGGCTATCGAAGATCGCTTCTTTTGCATTGTCTCCTGCATCAATAAATAGATAACGGTAGCTCTGATCTCCAGAACCTTCGTAAAGTTCATATTGTCCACTGACACGAACGAGCTCGCTGGCATTTATAGCCTGTTCCAGCAACTGGGTGTAGTCATCGCGGTGTTTATGATATTTTGCCCAGGTGCCCGCAAATAACGCAACTCTCGCTTTGAGCGCCAAAGCTGCGCCTTCGGTGATACGCCCAGACTCAGTAGCGGCTAATTCGTTCCTCGATGGAAGCTGCCCATGTATTTCCGACAACTCGGACAAAATAAAATCCTCCACCTTTTCACGAGCATCTCTTTTTCCAGAAAGTTCAGGCGACTCTATATCTAAAACAGCTGTGATGATCGGCACATCGCCAAACTTTTTCATCAACCGCCAGTATGCATATGCTCTAAAAAAACGAGCTTCCGCTACATACCTTTCTATTGCAGAGAAGTCACCTGGATAGTCCGTACTTTTCTCAATAATCCGATTGGTCTGACGAATTTCCTCGAACCTATCATTCCAGTCGACGTCCCTATTAGGCGCACTGAGCGTTCCATTGCTGGTCTGGTTAGGCTCTAGCGCAAAAGAGATATCACTATCCACATCTTTGGAGTCAAATGTTTCGGTAGTATGATATAAAGCATTGACAGCTTTCATATAATCACTCGGTGCTTTCCAGAACATTTCGTCCTCCAAGTCATCCTTAGGCCTCAAGTCAATATCTTGACAGCACATGCATACTGTTGCTATTATGATGGGCAGTATTATTCTATAGCTTATATATTTCATCGTTTATTTTTGTTGGGAATTAAAAAACCAAGTTCACACCGAAAGAGAAGTTACGAACAAATGGGTAACCTGATACGTTGCCGCTATCTTCCGGGTCCCACCCGTTAGGAAGCTTCGTAATTTCAAACAGGTCTTCTCCGCTAAAGAACACCCGCAGTTTCTCGAGGTGCATTTTCGACACCATACTCTTAGGGATCGTATACCCCAGCTGGAGGTTCTTCATCCTCATATAAGCGGCGCTGTTTCTGGTGTTCGTGGAGTATCTATAATTGTAGTTCCGCTTGTCTTGTAATGTTACTGCTGGAAATTGCGCATCTGGTCTTTCCGGTGTCCATGTTTTGCCGTACCAAAACTCGGCAGACTGAAACCATGGCTGGCTGAAGGGTTTGTTGGCTTCGCCTTCTAAGAAAAGTGTTCTTTTGCCGACACCTTGTACGAATGCACTGAAGTCGAATCCTTTAAATTCCATACTAAGATTGAGCCCAAAGGTATAGCGTGGGTTTGTATTGCCGAGATACAGCACATCGCCGCTGCCCTCTTTCCCATCACCGTGGACGGAAAGCAGACCATCGCCGTCCAGGTCCTTGTACTTTGCATCTCCGACGGAAAGAATACCGTGTCCGGGTATGCCTCCATTAGGGAAGCGTGCTTCATACTCGACCAGTTCCTGCTCATTTTGTATAATCCCGTCAAAGGCATATCCAAAATACGAATTCAAGGGATATCCTGTCGGCGTCGGGTTAATGATGTCGTCTCTGATGATGTTGCTACCGACTCTGCTTATCACTTTATTCTGCGAATCGCTGATGTTTCCCCGCACGGAGTAGCTCAAGGTCCCTGCTTGATCTCGCCAGCCTAAGGATAGTTCCCATCCGTGGACCTCGAGGTGGCCATCATTTGTCCTCGGTGCCTCCACACCTAAAGAGCCGGGATAGGTCACCGGGACAAGCATATTCTTGTTGTCTTTCCAGAAATAGTCGAAAGATCCATACAGCCGGTTTTGAAGAAGGGCCAAATCTAAACCTATATTTTTTGTTTTTATCGTTTCCCAGGTCCGGGATAGTGAGATTAGTTTTCTGACATCATACATAATACCCTTATTGCCGTCATGAATCGGATAGTATTGCGCAACACCGTCGTCATTGAGCACGACACCCACAGTCTGAATATAGTCATAGTATCCTATGCCAGACTGATTGCCCATTTCGCCATATGATGCGCGGAGTTTAAGTTCATCAAAAACATTCCATGACTTTATCCATTTTTCTTCTCCCAGACGCCAAGCAAGGTTGGCGCCGGGATACCAACCCCAACGCTTGTCCGGGTGGAAGCGGGAACTTCCATCGGCGCGTAATGTACCTTCTATTAAATATTTTCCTGCGAAAGCATAGTTGACCCGCGAAAAGAAAGAGTTGATAGTCCAAGCATTCCCTTCACTCCAGGTATCTTGATTATCCGAACTTCCTAACTGCAGCGACATGTTGTCCTGCTGATCAAAATTCCTCCGCAGCGCGCTGAAATAGTCGGTATCAGCAGATTCATGGGATCCTCCCGCCATTAGGCCTACATCATGCAATCCAAATTCTTTTTTATACTCCCCATATAGCGTGAAGTTTTTGGAAAGGGTTTTGCTATAGTTACGCTCCGCCGTATTCGGATTTCTAGCGGTCCTATGGTTCACATTTTCCCAATTGTAACTATAGATTTTCTTTTGAACGATATCTTGGTCCGTGTCATATTTGCGGATAGCCGCTCTACCGATGAGGTTAAGCCCGTCCATAATCTGCCAGCGAAGCTGATTATTAACGGTAAAATTCCCACTTATCAGTTTTGAGTCCCCGCCTTCTTCCAGCACTTGGGCAGGGTTGTCAAAGCCTTCAAATGTGTAGTAATTGCCTGCCGGATTATGCATGGGGGCCCACCTACGGGTAAGATAAATAAGATCCCATACCTTTTGCCCTTCATTTATTGCCGAAGAGTAGTAACGGCTTGTCGCATCATAGGATATATTGAGGTCATAATCCAGACCTTTCGCTATTTCTATATTCGTTTTTGCCCGCACAAAATATCGTTTGTCACTGTCATTGCCATATTTCAATATTCCTGTCTCCTGTTGATTTCCGAGTGACAGGAGATAAGCATGTTTCTCTCCTCCTCCGGAGAAACCGAGATTGTAGCTTTGGATTCTTCCTTTGCCTATCATCATATCATTCCAATCCTGATTTTTATAAAACTTGGGATAGTCTGACCACCTCCCCCAAGAGACATCGGTCAACACCCGTTCATCCCCTGCCAAAATCAAGTCCAGTTCTTCTCTTTTATACTCAAGGGGAAAAGATCCGTCCGTTATTTCTAGTCCCATCGCGGCGTGCTGATACAAACTGGTTGGTTTTCTGACGCGTGCAGCAGTATTTATGGAGTTAGAGGCATCTGCTGTTATCCTAAGCTTTTGATTCCTTCGTCCGCCCTTTGTTGTTATCAGTAAAACGCCATCTGAAGCCCTAGCCCCGTAAATGGCTGCCGAACCATCTTTTAGGACCGAGATGTTATCAATATCCGCAGGGTTAAGCGTATTCAAGTCGCCCTCAACGCCATCAATCAAAACCAAGGGTTGTCCACCGTTTATAGACGACACGTCACGTATCCTAATAGTCGGCTTACTTCCCGGCGCACCTCCCGACCGAACGATCGTAAGTCCCGGAACCTGCCCTTGCAAGGCCTCCGCAGCATTGTTGACAGGCCTTGACTGGAATGCTTTAGCGTCGACTGTACCAACCGCTCCTCCTAAGCTGGCTTTCTTCACGGTGCCGTATCCAACAACAACGACTTCTTCCATCAGCTTCACATCTTCTTTCAGCACGATATCGATTGTGCTCTGGCTGGCTACGGTTACCTCTTGAGAAACAAAACCTACCATGGAAAAAACCAATATGGCGTTATCCTGCGTAACCTTAACAGCATAGCTGCCATCTTGGTCGCTGGTCGACTCCGTGGCAGTTCCCTTAAGGGTTATATTTGCGCCTGCGACCGGATTGCCAGACTCGTCAGTTATCAGTCCCTTTATTATCTTATCGAGCTCCTTTTGCCTATCAATGGATCTTTTCCGTATTATTTTATTTCCCTTGACAGGAGCATCTTTATTGGTTAATATGATATCTTTGTCTACGACCTCAAAGCCAATGTCGGATTCAGCAAAAAGCTTTTTCAAAACAGCTATAACAGATAAGTTAGCAGCATGCAACGAAACCTTGCGGTCCGTGTCAACGAGTTTGTTATTGTAGAAAAAACGAAACTCAGACTGTTTCTCTATCTTATCCAGTACAGAAATTATTCGCTCGTCTTCTACCTCAAGCGAAATAGATGGCATTTGCGCATACGAACGTACAGCATACATTAAATTTATCGAAAGAAAGATTATTATGCAGACTGTTTTCCTGACAGAAGGGATTCTCCTTGGGCACAAAGACAAGTATTTACTCCAAATTTGTTGGAGAAACATATTTTTTTTATACATTTATTACACATTTAAAGTTTAAAATTAAGTGTTACTCTCGTGAGCATATGTTGGTACCATATGTTCACGTCTTTTTTAATTTAGGGTCTGTCCTTTCACATAAGCATATAATTTTTGATCATAATTAATTAAATAATTGAACTGTAGTTACCTTTCGGTCCGCATCCGCATGTAATATCTTATAGTTTAATTTGGATGCAATTTTAATATAATCGAGTACCTGGTATAAAGACTTATCTTCAAATGTACCTGTGAATGTATAGGTTTCCACTTTCTTGCTCTGTACGTCAAACCGAACATTATAGAACGCAGCGAGACGATCTAAAACTACTGGCATTGGTGTATTCCTGAAAACCAACCGGTTATAGATCCAATCTAAATCGCGATCCGTATCAACATCGGCGATCTGTAGCTGTTGCGCCCCTATGGTGTAAGTCGCCCGTTGGGAAGGAGTAAGTATATTTTTTGACCCTAACGCTGCTATGCATAGCTCTATGCTGCCGGAAACTAATGTCGTTTGGATCACCTCGCCCCTTTCATGTGCCTGCACATTGAATGCCGTGCCTAGAACTTTTATTTTGTATTGTTCGCTTTTGTTGCTTAAAACAAATGGCTTTTCAGGATTGTGCGCAACGTTGAAAAAGGCTTCGCCATTAAGAACGACATCACGTTGCTTTTCAGAAAAAACTGCGGGATAGGTAATGTTGCTCCCTCTATTGAGAAAAACTTCCGTCCCATCGGGTAAATACACTTTCGTTTGCGCATTTGCTGGCGCAGTAACAACGACGACAGCAGATTCAGGCAGTTTTTCCTTTCCAAAGAAATATAAACCCAAACTTGATAACAGCACGAGAATAGAAGCTGCGACTGATACTCTTTGCAAAAAGACTCTTCGGCTTTTCATCTTCGACCTTTGCATTACCGATTTAAAGGCGGCGTTCGCGTCGCGTGTCAGAATTCTTTGTTGTATTTTCTGATTTTGATATATCTTTTCAAAAAGGATAAAGCTCTTTTCATTGTCAGGGTGTTCACTGATCCAGCTTTCAACCTGAATTTTCACGTCAGCATCAGCATTGCCTGAAAGATAATTTACCATTAATCTTTCATCCGGCATTTTACGGTTACCTTTATTTTCTGACATGCTAATAACTCCTCAACGCTTTAATGAATAATAAAACATGCTGAATTCATGTGAGTCAAATGATAAATAATCTTTATGTCAATCTTCCTTCTTATCATTGGCCGCTTGAATTCATTTATTCTGGTCTATATACTAAGGACACGGATTAAAGCTTTTACCCTAAACAATATTATTAATATTTTTATTTTTATCTTGCTGCTTCAAACGCTAACACGATTATAGTGACAGACAAGGAGCTTATACACAAAATAAGGTTAGATGACACTGATGCTTATAAAGAGCTTTTTATAAGATACTATTCACCTCTTTGTGAGTATGCTTCACGTTTTGTTTCAGATGTGGATGCTGAGGAACTTGTGCAAAATCTAATGCTGTATCTTTGGGAAGAACGGGAGTTTCTAACGATAGAAACATCCGTTAAATCCTATCTGTTCATGTCTATCAGAAATCGATCTTTAAATTTAATCCGAGATACCAAACGAAAGGAAAATATAGATATCGACCTCTATAGCACGGAATTCCTTATTTCTCCAGAATTTTACACCGCCGCGGATTTAGAACACAAAATACAAAGCCTTGTAGACCAACTACCGGATAAATATCGAGAAACTTTTGAGCTCAGCCGATTTAGGGAACTTACCAATAAACAAATAGCTTCTGATCTAAATGTATCCGTCAAAACAATTGAGTACCGAATATCCAACTCGCTCAGAATTTTACGAAAAAAATTAAAAGATTACCTGTAGGAATATTTAAATAGTCGTCCCCGGTCCAGTCAATCGAACGTTAAAGGGGCTGTTGGTCCCAAAATACGTAGAGATACAATTAATCGCGTCTCTAATAAGTTAATCAAATTGGCACGCCTATTAAAGCTATCTACTTCGACCAAAAGCACGGCACCCTTTGGGGCGCTAGTAGCAACAACGACGAAGATTATGGAATTGGATGGTAATACTTCCGGATAATGTAGGTCTTTCCTATTAGATAAAGCCCACTCAAACCTATAAGGAGTGCGAGCCCAAAAACCCACTGCGTGGTTGTATCTGTATCAGCAAAACGGATAACAAGCAAACCAATTAGGAACTGTAAGAGACCGTACATAAAGGACACCAGCAGCTTGTTTACTCCAGCTTCGTTACCCAAGAACTGATAAAGGTGCGAGCGATGAGCTTTGAAAATATTTTCCTTTAAATACAAACGACGCAGGATGGTCCATACTGCATCAATACCGTAAACCGCGAGA
>Ga0079224_100013839_pt1 | contig 11252 bp, 8 predicted proteins | sample Stecom2015_FD_80414 | JGI IMG/M metagenome (GOLD analysis project Ga0079224, IMG submission 80414) | Agricultural soil microbial communities from Utah to study Nitrogen management - Steer compost 2015 | ecosystem: Environmental > Terrestrial > Soil > Agricultural land | place: USA: Utah...
AAACCCGGTTTCCGCAAACGGCATGGCGATCAACTGCGTGCTGTCCACTGAATCCACCGCTGCGATCAGACTGCGACCATCCGGCGACCATGTGGGCGCGCGCCCGCGTCCCAGCACCTGCGGCACAGCGTTAGGATCATCGACCGGCACGACGAACACCTTCTCGACCCCCTCGTCAACCGCGCTGTAAGCCAGCATCCGGCCATCCGGCGACCATGCCGGGTAATCCTCATGGCGGGTCGGGGAATTGGTGACGTTGACCGAAGCCGCATCGCGCGGGTCGTCGAGCGAAAACAGGTAGATGTCCTGATTGCCGTCGCGCCACGATACGAACGCAATCCGCCGGCCATCCGGCGACCATGCTGGCGAAAAATCAGGGGCCGGATGATCGGTCAGGCGTTCGACCTGCGAACCATCCACCCGCATAATATACGCATCCAGATTGTTGCCCTGATAGCTCTCATAGACCAGCCACTGCCCATCAGGACTCCACTGCGGCGCACCCTGGAACGACAGATCAAACGTCATGCGGGAGGTCGTCCCAGCCTGTACATCGTAGATGTAAATTTCCCAGTTACCATCCTGGCGCGATGCATACGCCAGCCGCCGGCCATCCGGCGACCACGCCGGGTCGCGCTCATCGGCAGGGCTGTTTGTCAGCCGGATCGCGGTGCGATCTCCGATATTGACCGCCCAGATGTCGGTCTGCCCTTTTTCGCGCACGGTATATGCCAGACTGCCGCGTGCTTCGAGAATGGCGGGCAGCGGCGTTACCGTCGGCACGGCAGTCGCCAGCAGCGGCACGGCGCTCGGCTCAAGCGGAGTTGCGGCCAGCAGATTGACGCCGCCCACCGAAGCGTTCAGAATACGGCCTGTGGTCTGTGTCGGGTTGGTCGCCCACAGCACAACGGCGATCAGCGCCAGCAGCAGCACCACCGTCAGTCCACTGAGCAGCCGGTTACGCTGAACCAGCGGGTCCTCCGTCAGGGCGCTTTCGAGTTCGGCCCGTGCCGCCCGCCGCGCCATCGAGGTGCCGGCTGCGCCGCCGGCGTAACCTGCCGACCGGCCAGCCACACCCGCCCTGCCGCGCATCAGGCCGACCAGCAGCATCACGACACTGCCAACAGCCGTCAGAATCAGACGTACCACTCGCCAGATACCGAGCAGCACCAGCCGTACCAGCCGCCACACCGCACCCAGCACAGCGAAAACGAGCCTCAGGATGCCGCCCAGGACGCGGCTAATACCAGACACAACCAGATGGGCGCCGGTCAGTGCCGTGCCGCTCAGCACCAGCCCCGACTTCAGAATGACCACACCCAGTTTATCGGTTACACGATAGGCACGTAACAACATGCAGCCGTAATCCGCCAGTTCCTAATCCACGTCACTGAATTGTACTGGCAAATGACAGGCCGGGCAAAACCGAAAATTGACCAAATCCGCAACCTGATGTACTTTATTCCTATCCATATTTTGTAATATTTCATATTGAGGGAGTTAAGGAAGTATGCCGTCAAGCCGTTATGCTATCCTGATCGCTATCGTATTCGCCCTGTTGTTTCCGGCTGCTGCCTCCGCAGAAGACATAATCCACATCGTCCAACCTGGAGAAACCTTGTATCGGATCAGTGTGCGCTACGGCGTCAGCATGGATACCATTGCTCAGGCCAACCAGATCAGCAACCGCGAACGCATTCTGGCCGGGCAGCGCCTGACGATCCCCGACATGACCAACGCAGTCGAAAATCCGCTGATCGCCGGCGAACCGACCCGTCATGTGGTACAGCCGGGCGAGACTCTGGCGAGCATCGCCAACCGGTACGGCTTGACCGTCAGTCAGATCGCGCAGATCAACAACATCACCAATCCAAACCGCATCCTGCGCGGCCAGACTCTGACCGTATTCACCACCCCGCAGACGACAGCAGCGGATACAGCGCAGGCAGCGGCGGAAACAGAGGTCGAACCGGCGGCCAGTGTCGATGAGGAACCACAGGCGGCAGCAGTCACAACCCTCACCCAGTACACCGTGCAGCCGGGCGAACATCTGGCCGAGATTGCCCAGCGGTTCGGCGTGACGTGGCCCGCAATCGTGCAGGCCAACAACATTACCGACCCCAACCGCATCGTAGCCGGGCAGACCATCGTCATCCCAGATGCCCGCACCGTCACCGATTTAGGCATCATCACGCCGGTGGAAATCGTAGCGAATGCGCCGGCTGCCACCGTCACCGTCGGCAAACAGATCATCGTCAGCCTCAAGGATCAGCGCATCTACGCTTACGAGGATGGCCGTCTGGTGCGCAGCGTTCTGGCTTCGACCGGCCTGCCGGCCACACCTACCGTGCGCGGCAGCTTCAAAATACAGCGCAAATATGCTTCCCAGCTGATGAGCGGCCCCGGCTATTACCTGCCCAACGTCCAGTGGATCATGTACTTCTACGCCGGGTATGCCATTCATGGCACATACTGGCACAACAACTTCGGCCAGCCGATGAGTCACGGTTGTGTCAATCTGCCCAACGACGAGGCACTGTGGTTCTACGAGTGGGCGCCCATCGGCACACCGGTTCTGGTGCAGGCATAATTCCAGCCTACCGCAGACTATCAGGGTCTGTTCCCCGGAACAGGCCCTTTTGCTTTCTACCCACACGCCCTAAAATCATGTAGAATCGCGGCGGAATTCCTTAGGCCACACAGGAGCTGTCATGAAGGAGCTTTCTCGACTATTGAGCGGCGTGCCCGGCTCGGCGACGATGGCCGTTGCCGACAAAGCCAAAGCGTTGCAGGCTGCCGGCCATGACGTGATCGCGCTGGCAGGCGGCGACCCGGATTTCGATACGCCCGATCACATCATCCAGGCTGCTTTCGCCGCCATTGAAGATGGCGCAACGCATTACCCGCCGACCAAAGGCATCCCCGCCGCGTTGGATGCCATCGCCAGAAAAATGGAGCGCGAAAACGGGATTACCGTAAATCCCAGCACCCAGTTGATTATAACGCCAGGGGCTAAATGGGCCATCTACCTGGCGCTGGCGGCGATCACCAACCCCGGTGACGAGATCATCTACCTCGAACCGGTCTGGGTCTCGTACCCACCGATGATTACGCTGGCCGGCGGCACACCAGTCCCCATCAGCCTGTCGCCGCAGGACAACTTCACCATCACCGCCGGTATCCTGCGCGAGAAAATCACGCCCAATACCAAAGCCATTATGGTCAATTCCCCCTGCAACCCCACCGGGCGGGTCCTGACCGAAGACGAAGTGAAGGCCATTGTCGAGGTGGCTGTCGAAAACGATCTCTACGTGATTGCCGACGAGATTTACGAACACCTGATTTACGATGGCCGCAAACACATTTCGCTGGCGGCCCAGCCTGATATGGCCGAACGAACGATCACCGTCAACGGCCTGTCGAAAGCCTACGCCATGACCGGCTGGCGGCTGGGCTGGATCGCGGCAGCACCGGACATCATCAAGCTGGCAGGCAAACTGAACAGCCAGACGGTATCATCCGCCGCAACCTTCACCATGTACGCGACTGCCGCTGCGCTCGACGGCCCGCAGGACTGCGTGGCTCAGATGCGCGACGCCTACCAGAAACGGCGCGATTTCATGGTCAAGGCGCTCAATGAGATCGACGGTGTGGACTGCCGGACGATTGAGGGCGCATTCTATCTGTTCCCCAGCTTCCCCGGCAGCAGCAAGAACAGCATCGAACTGGCCGATGCGCTGCTGGAAAAAGCCGGGATTGCCGGGACGCCGGGCATCGGTTTTGGCGCGGCTGGCGAGGGACACATCCGTTTTTCGATTGCCACTGCGATGTCCGACCTCGAACGGGCAGTTGATCGATTGGCAAAAGTCGCTCACGAACTGTAAAGCCGCACCGCCGGCTCATCAGAAATAAAAAGGCCGTTCCCGGTTGGGGCGGCCTTCCGAATTTACGCTGTCTCCCCTAACAATCCCAGCGGTTCGGCAGCGGCTTTCATGGCATCGAGTACGATGGCGATATGTTCATCCAGCGGCACGCCAAGCGCCTCGGCGGCGTGTTCGATTTCCTGCCGGTTGACCGGCGCAGCGAAGGCTTTGTCCTTCCATTTCTTCTTGACGGAACTGACTTTCACATCGAGGATGCTTTTCGAGGGACGCACCAGCGCCACCGCGATAAGAAAGCCGGTAAGTTCATCGACAGCGACCAGCGTTTTCTGCATCGGCGTTTCGGGCTTCACCCCGGTGACTTCTTCGGCGTGGGCCAGAATCGCCTGAATGATTTCCTCAGACACACCGCGCTCACGCAGGATTTTGGAGCCAACCAGCGGATGGCCTTCAATGCTGATGTCAGGATTCTGCTCGTAATCGAAGTCGTGGAGCAAACCCACCACACCCCACAATTCCGGGTCTGCGCCGCTGCGCTGCGCATAGGCCCGCATGGCGGCTTCAACCGCCAGCATGTGCCGCCGCAGCGATTCGCTTTTGGTGTACTCCGTCACAATGGCCCAGGCCTCTTCGCGGCTTATCAACGCTATCCTCCCTGCTCGAACACGGAAACACTGATCTGAATTGGCCGGCCAATCAGAATTTGGCCGGGCGTGCGCAGTTCCCACGTCCCGCTGCGCATTCCACCGGTTGGCGGCGTCTGCCCGACAAACAACAGCACAACCTCCGCGCCGGGGTTAACCCGTTCACGGATAAACACCCGCTCGGCATTAAAATCCTCACCCCGCACCCACACCAGCGATGTGTTGCGCTCCCACGCGCAGGTCCCGGTATTCAACAGCGTAATCTCACGCCGGTACTCGCGGTTCGCCACGAAAAAGTCGCCATCCGGTGGATTCTGCTCGATAATGGCATAGTCGAAATCACAGGCCGCTACCGTCGCTGTCTGGAATTCGAACACCTGAGTCGCAAACAGCAGCGTCTGGGTGATGTCCGGTGTCGGTGGCAGCGGCGTGTTGGTAATTGTGGGTGTGTCTGTCGGCGTCGGCGTATCGGATGGCGTGAAAGTCGCGGTTGGCGTCAGCGTATCTGTCGGTGTCGGTGTACTGGTGGCGGTGTCCGTTGCTGTTGGCGTCGGTGTATTGGTCGGTGGATCGGTCGGCGTAGCAGTCGGCGTGGGGGTGAGCGTAGCCGTCGGCGTGCTGGTTGTGGTGGGCGTATCGGTTGCAGTCGGTGTCGCGGAGGGTGTGAAAGTAAGCGTCGTCGTTGGCGTATCGGATGGGGTGAAAGTCGCAGTTGGACTGGCGAGCGCGGCAATCAGAGGCGGAAAAGCCCCGTTGTTCAGCCCGATCAAATACCCCAGCACAATGATTACGCCCGCCGTGATGCCCCCGACCAACAGACGCGACCTGCCCGGTGAGGGCGCAGGCGGCAGGGTGTCATGGATGATGGAACCATCCTCAGGCAGGGTCACGGGCGGCGTGTCGGCACGGAAGACCGAACCCTGCGAATCGAGCACAACCTGCACCGGCTTGTCAACCGTCTCGCCGCGCTCGATACGTTCCAGATCAGCAATCAGATCATTGGCGTTCTGGTAGCGGTCATCCGGGTCCTTCGCCATCAGACGGCTGACAACATGATCAATGGCTTCCGGCAGATCAGGGTCGGTATCCCGCGCCGCAGGGATGGGCGAATTGAGATGCTTCAGGATAATCGCCAGCGGAGCTTCCGCGTCATATGGCAGGCTGCCGGTCAGCATCTGATACAAAATCACGCCCAGCGAATACAGGTCGGAGCGTTCATCGCCAGCTTCGCCGAGGCCCTGCTCCGGGGCCATATATGCCGGCGTGCCGACCATGCCGCCGCTGGCCGTAAACTGCGCCCCCGTAACAATCTTGGCAATGCCAAAATCGGTCAGCACCACCCGGTTTTCATCCCGGTCAATCATCAGGTTCGCCGGTTTGACATCACGATGAATCATGCTGCGGCCATGCGCATAGGCCAGCGCCCCGGCTGCTTCCCGGATTATGCGCACCGACTCCTCAAACGGCAGGCGCTTGCCTTCCTGCGACAGGCTGAACAACCGGTCTTTAAGCGTTGTGCCTTCGATCAGCTCCATGACCATGTAGTAGCTTTCGCCCTCAGGGTCATAATCGAAGTCGTAGACCTGAACGATGTGGGGGTGCTTTAACCGGGCGACATTCTGCGCCTCGCGGTGGAAACGATCTTTGAACTCCGGGTCATCTGCCAGAAAGGCGTGCAGCACCTTAATCGCCACATAACGATCAAGGGTCGCGTGGTAACCCCGGTAGACTTCCGCCATACCACCACGCCCCAGGCGCTCAATGATCTGATATTTACCTAGCTTTCGTTCGGTCACGAGTAGCGCAAATGCCTTAGATGAGATGCTGGGTCCAATTGGCACAGAGTTGAGATGCAGTGCTTAAAGTATACTTCAGATCAACTTTGCGCTCAACAAACGTTCCGCAAGCACGCCGCATCATCCCCCTGCCACCGCGCCTGATCTGGCGATACCACCCTCGGTCATCGCCCGCGCATCAAGCGCCTTTGCGGCCTCTTCATCCGTCATGTAGCCAAGCTCGACCACAATTTCGCGGATACTGCGGTTTTCGGCAAGGGCCTTCTTGGCGACCTCCGCGCCTTTGGCGTAGCCGATCACCGGGTTCAGCGCCGTGACCAGAATGGGGTTGAGGGCCAGCCACGATTCGGCTTTGTCCTTGTTGATAATCAGGCCGGCCACGCACTTGTCGGTAAAGGCCTGCACCGAACCGATCATGACTTGAATCATTTCGTTCAGATTATGAGCAATGATCGGCATCATCACGTTAAGCTCAAGCTGCCCGGCCTGCGACGCCATCAGCACCGTCAGGTCATTACCCATGATGTGGAACATTGCCATATTCAGCATCTCGGCCAGCACCGGGTTGACCTTGCCCGGCATAATCGACGACCCCGGCTGCACCGGCGGGCAGGTGATTTCCGCCAGCCCAGTGGTCGGACCGCTGGACAGCAGGCGAATATCGTTGGCGATACGGGTAAAATCCTGCGCCGCAGTCCGCAGCGCACTGGAAAAGAAGGTGGCGTCCTGCATCGACTGCATTGATTCAAACAGGTCGTCGGATTCATACACGGTGATACCGGTCAGTTCGGTAATCTTCTGGATCATGCGGGCGTGATATTCCGGGTGCGCATTCAGCCCGGTCCCGGTGGCTGTACCACCAATGCCCAGCCGGCGCAGCCCTTCTGCCGCCAGTCTGATTTTTTCGATATTACGTTCAATCGCCTTCGCGTATGCGCCAAATTCCTGACTCATGCGAACCGGCACAGCGTCCTGCAAATGAGTGCGGCCGCTTTTCACCACATCATCGGCTTCCTGCGCTTTGGCGCGGAACGCATCGGCGGCGTGCTGCAAGGTCGCCGTCAGTTCATCCAGCCGCCACAATACGCCCAGACGAATCGCGGTGGGAATCGTGTCGTTGGTGCTCTGGGCCATATTGACATGATCGTTAGGATGCACCGGCTTGTCTTTGGCATCCAGCCCGTAACCCAGAATTTCGCTGGCGCGGTTGGCAATTACCTCGTTGGTGTTCATGTTATGGCTGGTCCCGGCCCCGGCCTGGAACGGATCAACCACAAACTGATCGTTGAACTTCCCGGCAATCACTTCATCCGCCGCCTGAATGATCGCGTCAGCAAGGCGCGGTTCCAGCAAACCGAGGTCCTTGTGTACAGCGGCGGCGCAGCGTTTAATCACCCCCATACTCCAGATAAAAGCCGGATAAGGCCGCATCCCGCTGACCGGAAAATTCTCAACAGCGCGCTGAGTCTGGGCTGCATAATAGGCATTTGCCGGCACCCTGACTTCACCCAGCGAGTCTTTTTCAATGCGATAGTCGGTCATGGCCCGAACTCCTCAGTCATGCACAGCTTACAGCGAGTTTATTGCAATTCACGCAACAAGTGCCCATCATCCAATAGAAAAAGGCGCTACGATTGTAACGCCTTTTCCGAGTTTGTGAAACTAAAAACGAAGTAAACTCAGCCCTTCGCGGCGGCATACCGTTTGGAAACTTCAGCCCAGTTGACGACGTTCCAGAACACTGCAATGTAATCCGGCCGGCGGTTCTGGTACTTGAGATAATAGGCATGTTCCCACACGTCAAGGCCGAGGATCGGGGTGTCGCCCTGCATCAACGGCGAGTCCTGATTAGCGGTAGAATACACGTCAATCGAACCGTCGGATTTCACCACCAGCCACGCCCAGCCAGAACCGAAGCGCGTCGCCGCTGCCGAGTTAAATTTCTCCTTGAACGCATCCAGGCTGCCGAACTTCGACTCGATGGCGCTTCGGAGGTCAGCACTCAGATCGGATTCGCTGCTGCCCGGCGCAATCACCTGCCAGAACAAGCTGTGATTGGCGTGACCACCAGCGTTGTTCTGGATAGCTGTGCGGATGTCATCAGGCACGCTGCTGATCCCGCGCAGCAGGTCTTCGACCGACTTACTCCCAAGCTCTGGATGTTTTTCCAGCGCGGCATTGGCATTATTGACATACGCCTGATGATGTTTGGTGTGGTGAATTTCCATCGTGCGAGCATCAATATGCGGTTCAAGGGCGTCATAGGCATAGCCCAACTCAGGCAGTTGAAAAGCCATGTTCAGAACCTCCTGTATACTATGCGTGAATAAAATACACGGACATCAACTATATTAACATATTCCATCCGAAGTTGCGACGAAACTGGTCAATGGTACAGCCTGCCGCGAGCCACACCACCCAAACAGTTGTTCCGACATGGGCAGGACTGCAATGGTCCTTTGACCGGCGGGGCATCTGGTGTTAGCATGAACAGCGTCCGCAATCGTTCACGCTTCTATGGCTGATGCACAAACACTTTTGACCGTTCGCACACCCTGGCAAACCTATGCTGTTCTGGCTGCTGGATTAGCCGCCGTCTCTCTGGCGGCTGTTTTTATCCGCCTGGCTCAGGGTGAAGGCATTCCGTCACTGGTGATTGCGGCGGCCCGGCTGACCATCGCGGCGCTGATCCTGACGCCGCTTACCCTGCCCCGCTATCTGGTCCACCTGCGCCAGCTCACCCGGCGCGACCTGCTGCTGGTCAGCGTTTCCGGCCTGTTTCTGGCGCTGCATTTCATCCTGTGGATCACCTCGCTGGAACTGACGAGCGTACTCATCAGCGTGGTACTGGTGACAACCTCACCCCTGTGGGCGGCGCTGCTGGAAGCGTTGTTTCTCAAAACGCGCCTGACCCACCTGGTCATGATCGCGCTGGTGCTGGCAATCGGCGGCGGCATCATGATTGGCGTGCCGGATCACGAAGGCGCTATCAGTTTTGGCAGTAACCCACTGCTGGGCAGTCTGTTTGCGCTGGGCGGCGCGGTGGCGGTGGCGATCTATCTGGTGATCGGGCGCAGCGTGCGCCCCAAACTGCCATTGCTGCCCTATATCTGGCTGGTTTATGGCATCGCTGCGCTCTTCGCGCTGCTGGCCGTTCTGCTGACCGGTTCGCAGGTAATGGGCTACGCGCCGGCAGGGTATCTGCTGCTGCTGGCCGTCGCCCTGTTTCCACAGCTTATCGGCCATTCGTCATTCAACTATGCGCTCAAGCATCTGTCAGCCACCTATGTTGGGGTTGCCAGCCAGCTTGAACCCGTCAGCAGCGCGCTGCTGGCCTTCTTTGTGTTCCGCGAGGTTCCCAGCAGCCTGCAACTGCTGGGCAGTGCAGTCATCCTGGTCGGCGTCGTTCTGGCAACTATTGGTCAGCAAAAGCAACCCACCCATTAGAAAGGCCCCACTTTGGCAAACGCTCAGATTGCCACCCCGCTCGCGCCGCGCACCTACCCGTATGCCGTTCTGGCTGTTGGCCTGCTCACCGCAGCGACAGGTATGATGTGCATACGGATGGCGCTCAACAGCGGTGTGCCATCGCTGGTCATCGTCGCCACCCGCATGGGCATCGCAGTCGCCGTATTCACGCCGTTTATTCTGCGCAGTCACTGGCATACGATCCGCCAGCTTCGGCGGCGCGATTTTCTGCTGCTCGCGCTGGCCGGAATGTTTTTCGCCGGCGATCTGACGCTGTTTTCCGAAGCGATCAATCATACCAGCATCCTGCTGGCGACAGTGATCGGCGGCCTTGCCCCCCTGTGGACGGCGCTGCTGGAGCGGGTCGTGCTCAGGTCACAGCTGCACCCTAAAGTCTACATGGGGCTGACACTGGCGCTGGCCGGTGGTGTCACCATTGCTATCGCCAGCAGCGACAACAGCGCCGGTCTGGGCGAGAACCCGCTCCTTGGCGCATTGATGGCCCTGTGCAGCGGCGCATCGTCAGCATCGTACCTGATCGTTGCGCGTTCCCTGCGCCCGCGCATCCCGCTGATGCCCTACATCTGGCTGGTATTCGGATTCGCCACCCTGATAGCCCTCGTGGTCGCGCTGGCAACCGGCATCCCCTTTACCGGCTATGCACCAGAAGGCTATCTGTGGATACTGGCTGTGACCATCATCAGCCAGTTGATCGCTCACCCTTCATTCAGCTTTGCCGTTGGCTACCTCTCCCCCACCTTTATCAGCATCTCTGCCCATTCGATCACGGTGCTAGCATCAGGAATGGCGTTTTTCCTGTTTCAGGAAATACCCGGTCCCGGCCAGATGCTTGGCAGTGCCATCATCCTGCTGGGTGTCCTGTTCGCCATCGTCGGCCAGAGCGAGTTCAAACGACGATGAATCTGACGGAAACTGCCGGCATCCTCAAGGCGCAAACACAAACCAAAGCCTGGCCGTATCTGGTGATTTTCGCCGGCTTCTTTATCGGCGCCGGCGGACCGATACTCATCCGCCTTGCGCAAAGCGAAGGGATTCCCTCGCTTGTGATCGTGGCCTACCGGCAGATTATTTCCGTCCTGTTCCTGACACCGATTATCCTGAGCAGCCACCGCCACGAACTGCGCCAGCTAGCCCCGCGCGATCTGATCTGGGCGGCGCTGGCCGGCATCGTGCTGGCAGTGCGCTTTTTCCTGATGTTCGAGGCGTTCAACAATACCAGTGTGCTGATAACCGGCGTGTTGAATGGCTCCGGGCCGCTGTGGGTCGCGCTGACAGAAGTCATCTTCCTGAAAGCTGTATTCAACCGGAACATCTGGCTGGGTCTGTTTCTGGCGCTGGTTGGCGGCGTGCTGATGGCATTTGCCGGGTTCGATGGCGGCACATCGGCAGGCGCCAATCCGACCATCGGCGTGATCTTCGCCCTCAGCGGCGCGTTTCTTTCC
>Ga0079224_100013840_pt1 | contig 11252 bp, 7 predicted proteins | sample Stecom2015_FD_80414 | JGI IMG/M metagenome (GOLD analysis project Ga0079224, IMG submission 80414) | Agricultural soil microbial communities from Utah to study Nitrogen management - Steer compost 2015 | ecosystem: Environmental > Terrestrial > Soil > Agricultural land | place: USA: Utah...
AAGGTCTTTATAATCTTTTATAGTGAGTTGTCTAACTTCTATATTCATTTTGAATGGGTAATTGATTATTAAAATAATGTATTCGCCTTCGGGGTGAAGGTTCTTCCCAAATGCTTGTATGCATTTTCTGTGCATTCGCGTCCCCGGGCGGTTCGCATAATATAACCCTCTTGTATTAAAAAAGGTTCGTAAACTTCTTCGATTGTGCCTTCATCTTCTCCTACGGCAGTTGCTATCGTTTTTAAACCAACAGGTCCACCTTTAAATTTATCAATGATGGTGCTTAAGATTTTATTATCCATTTCATCCAAACCATGCTCATCTACATTTAAAGCATTAAGTGCGTAATTGGCGATGGCGGTATCGATATTGCCCGTTCCTTTTATTTGTGCAAAATCTCGTGTTCTTCTTAATAACGCGTTTGCAATACGAGGAGTACCTCTACTTCTTCTAGCAATTTCATAGGCTCCTTCTTCAGATATTTCCGTATTTAATATTCCTGAGGACCGTAACACAATATCTGTAAGCAGTTTTGCATCATAATATTGTAGACGAGAATTGATGCCAAAACGTGCTCTTAAAGGGGCTGTTAGTAAGCCTGAACGAGTAGTGGCACCGATAAGTGTAAATGGATTTAGTGAGATTTGAACGGATCGTGCATTTGGACCGGTTTCCAGCATGATGTCTATTTTAAAATCTTCCATTGCTGAATATAAATATTCTTCGACGAGCGGACTTAAGCGGTGAATTTCATCTATAAAGAGGATATCACCTTCATTTAGATTGGTAAGAAGACCAGCTAAGTCGCCCGCTTTATCAAGCACAGGACCAGAGGTGATTTTGATTCCCACGCCCATTTCATTTGCTATAATATGAGAAAGCGTGGTTTTTCCTAATCCGGGAGGGCCATGTAATAAAACGTGGTCTAAAGCCTCGCCTCTAAGTTTTGCAGCTTCTACAAATATTTTAAGATTTTCGAGAATTTTATGTTGGCCTGTAAAATCGTCAAATAATTGTGGACGAAGTACTTTCTCAATTTCTCTTTCGGGAGAACTGAGGTTTTCAAAGTTAGGATCTAAATATTCGTTCATTCTCTGTAATCTTAAAAATAGTCTATCTTCAAAAGTAAAGATAAATACAAAGATAAGATTTTTGAATCAGGAATAGGATTAGCTTTTTTTGGCTGTATAGTTTTTGAAAAAACTTCCTATTTTCATATGGATTACCCCTAAGAATGCTTCCCTAAAAATACTTGTGCTCATTTTGGAAATGCCCTCTGTACGGTCTGTGAAGATAATTGGGACTTCGATTACGCGGAAACCGTATTGAATAGCAGTGAATTTCATCTCAATTTGAAAGGCATAGCCTACAAACCTTATTCTGTCTAACTGGATGGTTTCGAGTACTTCTCTGCGGTAGCAAATGAATCCTGCGGTGGCATCTTGTATTTTAATGCGGGTAATAAGCCGGACATACGCAGATGCGAAATAAGACATCAATACCCGGCTCATAGGCCAGTTAACTACATTGACTCCTTTAATATAGCGGGATCCGATAGCAACATCACTTCCATTTTTGCAAGCATGCAACAGGTTAATCAGGTCTTCTGGATTATGAGAAAAGTCGGCATCCATCTCGAAAATGTAGTGGTAAGGTCTAGTGAGCGCCCATTTAAACCCATGGATGTAAGCAGTCCCCAACCCCAATTTACCTTTTCGTTCTTCAATATGCAAGGCTTCTGGATATTCTTGCTGTAAGCTCTTTACAATTTGAGCGGTTCCATCAGGCGAGCCATCGTCAACAATTAAAATATGAAAAGGATGCGAAAGTGAAAAAACCTTTCGGATAATTTTTTCGATATTTTCCTTTTCATTGTAGGTAGGAATAATTACTAGACTGTCTGACACGCTTATTCTGTATTTATTATCAAAGGTAATGAATTAGTTTATTTTTCTATATATAGCGAGTCATCTGCGCCATGAGTAAGCCTTTTTAAAGGCTTTAGAATAGCAAGTATCAACAGGCCAAACAATGTACAGAAAACAGCGATACTCGTAAACATTTCTAACTCTCCTAAGTGCTGCGAATACTGTCCTAATGTTCCTGCCAGTTTATTCCCTAATCCAGACGCAGCAAAGAATGCTCCCATCATAAAGGACGCATACTTTAGCGGTGCCAGCTTTGTAATAAAGGAAAGAGCTACAGGAGAGGCGCAAAGCTCACCAACTGTATGGAACAGGTAGGCTAATATCAACCAAATCATGGCCGCTTTATTTGTATAAATACCGTCGGATCCCACTACTTCTAAAGAGGCTTTAGTCATAAATAAAAATCCTAATCCCATGATGATGGTACCAATCGCCATCTTAAATAGAGAGGATGACTCTTTTCCTTTTTTTCTCCACCAATACCAGAATCCACCTACTGTTGTTCCTAACGTAATGATAAAGAAGGAGTTTACGGATTGAAACCAAGCAGAAGGGATTTCATTTCCTACTAAAGGAAGAGAAAAACTAATAGTACGATCTACTTTCTGCTCAGCATATAGGTTCATCAAACCTCCGGCTTGTTCAAAAGCACCCCAGAACACAATAATGATTAAGAAAGAAAGGAATAGAACGATCATTCTGTCCTTTTCTATTTTAGTTAAAGGCTTTTTCAATAGTTCTTTATCGGCAGGACTATTATTGCCAATAAAATCTCCTACTCCTTTTAAGAATCTTAAGCCCCAGAAATAAACCAATTGACCAATTGCCATTCCTATTCCAGCTAATCCAAATCCGTAATGCCAGCCCCATCTTACTGCAACAGTTCCTACTATAAAGGCGCCTAATAGTGCACCTATATTTATACCTATATAGAACAAATAGAATCCTTTGTCTCTTCTGTCGTCACCTTTTGGGTATAGGCCACCGACCATTGTTGAGATATTTGGCTTTAGGCAGCCGACGCCCAATACAATAAATAATAGACCGGTGAAAAAAGCCCACTGCGCTGGAACGGCTAGTATACTATGGCCGATTACTAATAAAATACCACCTAACATTACCGTGTGTTTCTGTCCTAACCAACGATCGGCAATAATACCACCTGGAATAGAGGTTAAATAGGCCAACATGGTATAGGTACCGTAGAAAGAAAGCGTTTCTGCGTTCGTCCAGCCAAATCCAGACATGGGCGAATCGAGTAATACCGGCGCTACTAAGAAAAGCGTTAAAATCGCTCTCATCCCATAATAGGAGAACCGCTCCCAAAGTTCTACAAAGAATAAAACATAAAGTCCTTTAGGGTGACCAAATAGATCTTTACTGTTAGGATGAGTATTGATATTAGACATTTAGATTGTTTTAAGTGAAGGTAAATATAACTAAAAAGTCCACCCATTGCAGTAGGTAGACTTTTTAGTTAAGTAATAATGTCGTTTATTAATGCTAATTAATGAATTCCGTGCATCATCTTCTTCAACCAAGGGGAAATTAAAAACAATATTAATCCCGCTATAAGAGAGGTAGCGAAAAAGATAAGGAAGAACGCTGAGATGGAGTATTGCTGACTAATGGTATCAATGAATCCACCGATAACTCCTCCAAGTTTAAGGGCAACAGCGCTGGATAAAAACCATACCCCGAAAATTAATCCTACTAAGTGTTTTGGCGATAATTTACTCACGTAAGAAAGACCTACAGGAGATAAACATAATTCTCCCATTGTATGGAAAAAGTAGGCGAGAACTAACCATATCATGCTTACTTGTGCAGTTAATTGTCCTTGCGGTATATCTTTACTACCATACGCTAATGCACCAAATCCAATTCCTAATAATCCTAAACCGAGTGCAAATTTTACTGGTCCTGATGGGTTAAATTTAGTCTCCCATATTTTGGCAAATACGGTAGCAAAGGTAATGATGAAGAAGGAGTTTAAAATTTGGAACCAAGAAGCGGTTACTTCTGTCTCAACAGCGGCAAACTCTTTATAAACCTTCCAAATGGCAATTATCCAAATAATAATAAAGCTTAAAGCAGTGAAAAAGATGGTAGCGGGGTATTTTTTGGAAATCTGTTTGGCTAACATGACTAATACCCAGGTTACTAAAGCCAATGGAAGTACAGTAAGAGCAGCATCAATCCACTTAAAGACGATGGCAGAATTGCCCACTAAAATGCGTTGGGTATAGTCTTTGGCAAAAATGGTCATGGAGCCACCTGCTTGTTCGAATGCTAGCCAGAAGAAGATACTGAAAAAAGTTAACACCAGAATAACGATAAGTCTATCTCTGACAATATTGGCAGGGAGTTTCTCCTCTTGAAGTTCACTTTCTGCTAATTGAGTATTTGATTCAACTACTTTACGATTTTTTTCTTCTTTTGGAGATTCACCCAGTTGTCCAAATATTTTTTGACCGAAATAGAACTGAAGCATTCCGAAGAACATAAAGATACCGGCTAAGCCGAAACCTAAGTGCCAACCTATTTTCTCTCCAATATAACCACATAGCATGATGCCTAAGAAAGCACCAGCATTAATACCCATATAAAAAATGGTGAAAGCAGAGTCCTTTTTATCGCTATTGTCTGGATAAAGCTGCCCAACCATGGATGAGATATTCGGTTTAAATAACCCGTTTCCTAGGATTAGTAGACCAAGACCAATATAAAAGAAATTAGAAGTAATGCCTTCTAAAGCCATGGAAGCATGACCTAGAGTCATAATCAATGCACCCCATAATACCGCTTTACGATAGCCTACAATTTTATCTGCAATCAAACCACCTAATAGCGGTGTTAAGTATACCAAGCTTGTATACGTCCCAAAAAGAGACATCGCTTCCGCATTGGTCCATGCCCATCCATCCTTTGTGATTTCACTAACCAAGAACAAGACTAGCAACGCTCGCATCCCATAGTAACTGAAACGTTCCCACATTTCCGTAAAAAACAATACAAACAAGCCTACTGGGTGATCTAATACAGTTTTGGTCTCTACCTTATTCTTTAAAAGATGGGTATATAAAATCTCATCTTGCTCTGACGCTTTCATGTAAAATAATTATAGTGTGTAAAATAGTATTTTTTGAAGAAATGTGTGTTTTTGTAATTGGATTCAAAAATGCAATTTTTTTATCGAAAATTGGACTTTAAAAGTATTTTTTAAATCCTGATCTGTTTATAGGTTGTTTAATATGAAATTCGTAAGTTTTGTAAATAGTTGTATGCTTGTGTTTTTGCCTGATATACCATGGTTCTTATTAGGATAGTAGGCTTGGTCAAAAGTTTTCCCTGCCTCAATTAAAGCTTCAGAAAACAGCACACTGTTCTGAAAGTGAACGTTATCATCGGAGGTACCATGAACTAATAGGAAGTTGCCTTCCAGTTGATCTACAAAGTTAATTGGGGAATTATCATCATAACCTTCAGGATTTTCCTGAGGTGTTCTCAGATAGCGTTCGGTGTAAATAGTATCGTAATACCGCCAGCTAGTAACTGGAGCCACTGCTATAGTTGATTTAAAAATATCTGCTCCTTTTGTTATTGCCAGTGAAGCCAAATAGCCGCCATAGCTCCATCCCCACAATCCGATACGGTCTTTATCTACATAGGACTGCTGACCGAGCCATTTTGCTGCTTCGATTTGATCAATGGTTTCATATTTACCCAGTTGCAAATAGGTCATCTTTTTAAACTCTGAACCTCTAAATCCTGTTCCGCGATTATCTACACAAACAATTAAATACCCTTCTTGTGCTAAATAATCAAACCATACATTACGTGCCCATCTATTTGCTACTTCCTGACTTCCAGGGCCGCCATAAACATACATTAAGACGGGGTATTCTACATTTTCATCAAAGTTTTTAGGCTTAATCATGTAGCCGTTAAGGTCTACGTTTTCTGATGTAGTAAATTGGAAAAACTCTCTAGGCTGTATTCCATAGCTAATAGCGGTTTGCTTTGCAAGGCTGTTATCCTCTAATATTCTCTCTACTTTGCCATTTTTAGTATTATTCAACGTAATGTAAGGAGGAGTATCTACATTAGAATGATTTAAAATATAATAGCTAAAATCAGCACTAAATGTAGCACTATTCGTTCCTGGTTTGGTACTAATTTTGCGCTTTTTGTTTCCAGATATATTGATAGCGTAGATGTCTCTTTCTAAAGGTGAACCTTCTGTTGACTGATAATAGAGGGTGCCGCTTTTTTCATCTATTCCGTAAAGACTGGTTACTTCCCAGTCGCCTTTAGTGATGGATCTAATTAGCTTTCCAGAGGTATCATAGAGATAAACGTGGTTATATCCATTTCTTTCACTGGTTAGAACGAAGTGTTTGCCGTCTTTTAAAAAGGTTAAGTCGTCGTTAATGTCGATATAATACTTGTCTTTTTCTTCTAGTATGAGCTTGGTGTCTCCTGTATTTGCATTTGCAAATAGGTATTCTAGTTGGTTTTGATGGCGATTCATGCGTAGCACCAATAAAGTATTAGGATCTTGAGTCCATTTTATTCTAGGGATGTACTGATCTTTTTCGGTCCCTATATCAACTGTTTTTGTGCTGGTATCACTTAGATCGTGGATATGGATGCTTACTATGGAATTTTTTTCTCCTGCTTTAGGGTATTTAAATTTATAAACGGTAGGATAGAGGCTGTCATACAGCATCATCGAAAATTCTTTTACTTTGCTTTCGTCAAATTTATAAAAAGCTATTTTTCTGCTGTCTGGACTCCAGAAAAAGGCTTTCGCAAAGGAAAACTCCTCTTCATAAACCCAGTCCGCACCACCATTAATGATCTCATTGTACTTGCCATCGTGGGTGATTCTAGTTTCGTTACCCGTTCTTAAATCGGTTACATACAAGTCATTATCTCTCATGAACGCTACTTTAGTAGCATCAGGAGAGAAGTTAGCGTATTGCTGTTTTCCTTCTTTGGTTGATATTGGCTTTACTTCGCGTTTATCTAAATCAAATACATAATAATAGGCTTTGCTAGAACGCCTGTAGATGGGCTCGCTTTGATAAGCAATTAATACTTTGCTTTCGTTATCGCTGAAGTTAGTTCCAACTTCCAATTGGATGTCGTTATACATTAGCTCTTTTTCTGAAAAGAGCTTTTCTGCCAGTTTGCCGTCGCTGTAATTATTTTTTGCTACGAATCTTTCCTTCGTTATGGAGTCATATTCTATTGATACGTAGGTTTTTCCATCATTCATTGAACGTAAACCATAAACACTTTTGGTGGAAAAAGTTCCTTTTTGATAGATATCCTCTAAAGTGATTTCTTTTGATGTTTGACCCATTACTGTACTTCCTAGTAAAAGGAAGACAAGAAGAAGTTTATTCATTCTGATTGATTTTTATGTTTAATATATTACTGATCATTTTCGACTAAGCTGTTGAAAATTTTGCAATAATAGTGTTTTGTTTGTATATACCTTATACTTTTTCAATAACAACTGCACTTGCGCCGCCACCCCCGTTACAGATCCCTGCTACTCCGATTCGCCCATTATTCTGATCTAGAACAGACAAGAGGGTTACGATAATTCTTGCCCCAGATGCGCCAAGAGGATGTCCCATAGCAACGGCACCCCCGTTAACATTTACGTTTTCTGGGTTTAACTTAAGTTCCTGATTGTTGGCTATTGAAACTACAGAAAATGCTTCGTTTATTTCATAATAGTCTACATCTTCAGTGGAAACCCCTGCAGATGCCAATGCTTTGGGGATCGCTTTGGAAGGAGCAGTTGTGAACCATTCAGGTGCTTGTTGTGCATCGGCAAAGCCTATGATTTTAGCTAAGGGTTTGATTCCCAGTTTATCTGCTTTCTTTTTACTCATAAGGATTAAAGCAGCTGCTCCATCGTTTAAAGTAGAAGCGTTGGCCGCAGTTACCGTTCCCTCTTTTTTGAATACTGTTCTTAATCCAGGGATTTTATCAAAATTAACGGTATTGATTTCTTCATCTTCAGAGATAACAGTCACATTTCCTTTCTTGTCGTTTATTTCTATAGGAATAATTTCGCTTTTGAATTTTCCTTCATTAGTCGCTTTTTGGGCACGTTTATAAGATTCAGCTGCATAAGCGTCTTGTTCCTCGCGAGAAATATTGCATTCACTTGCACAAAGTTCAGCAGCGGAACCCATATGGTAATCGTTGTAAACATCCCACAGGCCATCTTTTACCAAGCCATCAATAATTTCTCCATTTCCTAAACGGTAACCTGTACGTGCCTTATCTAAATAGTAAGGTACATTGCTCATGCTCTCTGTCCCCGCTACGACAACAATATCATTTATACCTAAAGCTATACTTTGACTTCCAAGCATAAAAGCCTTCATTCCAGAAGCACATACTTTGTTTATTGTTGTGGCTGGAATATCGGGAAGCCCTGCATATTTTGCCGCTTGCGTTGCTGGTGCCTGACCTAAATTTGCTGATAATACATTGCCAAGATAGACTTCTTCTACTAGGGACTTGTCTAGGCTAACCCGATTAATCGCTCCTTCAATTGCTTTTGCCGCTAATTGTGTAGCCGATAAGGAAGAAAGACTCCCACCAAAACTTCCAATGGGAGTCCGCACAGCGGATACGATATATACTTCTTGCATGACTTATAGTTTACATTACGCTTCATGCAAGGTAGAAAAAAAAGCCCTAATTTTAACAATTGAACCTTATTAAAGAAGTATTTCGGATCAAAATGCGATATTCGATTGATAAATCTTATTTTTGAATAAAAAACATTTGTGGCGACAACCTATAAGAAAAGACAAGCTTCATTTTTAAATAAAAACTCCCTGTTGTTTAAATATGGGATGATGCTATTTAGTGTGGTGTTAATTACCATCTTTCTGCCGAAGCACCCCCGCTTTCGTTTCGAGTTTGAAAAGGGAAAAGTGTGGATGCATGAGGATCTAATATCTCCCTATAATTTCGCAATTTTAAAAACTAGCGAGGAAGTATCTCAAGATCGGGCCGATATTTTAAAGTCGATTAATCCAATGTATGACAAGAAAACTGATGTTTTAGCGAATCAGCTTTCTCGTTTTAATAGTGAGTTTGAGACGAAATGGGAAACATCAGAGCTGGAAGAGAGCGATAGTCAGCTGTATAATGATTTTGCTAAACAGCTTCTTCAAAATGTCTATAATAGAGGGATTATTGCACCGACTAAGAAGTTTCAGACCAATGGTGAGAACTATAATATTTCGTTATTAACCAATCAAGTTGCTACTAGAAAGAATACGGCAGACTTTTTTACGCAAGCGACTGCTCTAGCTTATATCGACGATGAAGTAGAGAAGAAGAGGAATATAGAAGAGAAAAGTTGGGTCAAAAATTTATTAGCCGATTATATTCAACCTGATATCATATACAATGAGACTTTAACCAACAAATTAGAGGAAGATGCACTCTCTAATTTATCTGACACGAGGGGAATGGTCCAGAGGGGTGAGCTTATTGTTGGTAATGGCAGCACCATTAGTAACGATATCTATCAAAAACTAGAATCGCTTAAAAAAGCCTATGAAGAAGAGGAGCGAATATCTGGAAACCGTAGAATCGTTATTTTGGGGCAGTTTTTATTGGTAAGCGTTATTATCACTCTTTTAATAGCGTTTGTTTTCCTCTTTAGACAGGATATTTACAATAATAACCGAATGCTATCTTTGATCCTTATTATTGTAACTGCCATGTTAATTCTCCTTTCTTGGGGGATAAAAATGAATCTGCCTAGTATATATATGATTCCGTTTTGTATTGTGCCCATTATCTTCCGTATCCTCTTTGATACGCGTATGGCTTTAAATATCCATATGTTGGTGGTATTATTAGCGGCATTCTTTGTTCCCAATAGCTTTGAATTTGTGTTCTTACAGCTATCAGCAGGTATGGTTGCCATCTATAGTATTAAAACTTTGGTAAAAAGGGAGCAGTTTTTAGTTTCTTCGGCCTTGATCTTGGCAACGTATATTACAACCTATTTGGGAATGTTACTTTTGCGTAACGGTTCTTTTAGCGATGTGAACTGGTTGTCCTTTGTACCCTTTATTATAAGTGTCCTATTAACTTTACTTGCGTATCCTTTGATTTATGCCTTTGAGCGGGTTTTTAAAATCACTTCTGATGTGACGATGATTGAGTTGACAAACACTAATTCTAAATTGCTACGCGAGCTATCCTATAAAGCGCCAGGCACCTTTCAGCATTCCTTGCAAGTGGCCAATTTAGCAGAAGCTGCAATTTATGAAATAGGAGGGAACGCCTTACTAATTCGTGCTGGGGCACTTTATCATGATATTGGTAAGATGTCCAATCCGCAATACTTTATAGAAAATCAAACAAAGGGTTATAATCCGCATGATGGATTGACGTTTGAACAAAGTGCACAGATTATTATTTCCCATGTATCTAAAGGTCTGGAAATGGCTAAGAGAGCACATCTGCCGGAAGATATCATTGATTTTATTAGAACTCACCACGGAACAACCAGAGTAGATTATTTCTATAACTCTTATATTAAAACCTTTCCTGAAAAGTTTGTTGATGAGGATTTGTTCCGTTATCCAGGTCCAATTCCATTTTCAAAAGAAACTGCTGTTCTAATGATGGCTGACTCTGTAGAGGCAGCTTCACGAAGTTTAAAGGAACCGGATGCGAAAAGTATTAGTGATTTGGTAGATAAAATTGTCAGCAATAAGCTAGAGCATCACCAATTAAAGAACAGTAATATAACCTTAAAAGATATTGAAACTATCCGCCGTATTTTTAAATCCATGCTAATGAGTATTTATCATGTGAGGGTAGATTACGATATTGAGGCCGTGAAATAACGAGATTTTCTAGTGATTTTGATCGTATCTCTTTGAGTCTATTTATGATAGCTATTTTAGTGCTCAGGCTGTATTTTTGACTTAAAGAAATTGATAAAATTAATTCTTAAATAATTTTTGTAAAGAACAATCAATTGCTATATTTGCAATCCGAAACGCAAGAGTAGTTTATGTTTCTGGAGAAATAGTTCTTTAAAACAGAGATAAGCCTTTTAATTAGAGTGCAAATATAAGGAGAGGTGCCTGAGTGGCCGAAAGGAACAGTTTGCTAAACTGTCGTACCAGCAATGGTACCGAGGGTTCGAATCCCTCTCTCTCCTCAAAGAATTTTAATTCTTTAAATAAAGATAAATAAATTTGCAACTTAAGAAAGTTTCTTTATCTTTGCATTCCCGAAAGGGAGACCGGTTGTAGA